>Ga0207657_10006043_pt1 | contig 12587 bp, 12 predicted proteins | sample KBSC33metaG_FD_184316 | JGI IMG/M metagenome (GOLD analysis project Ga0207657, IMG submission 184316) | Corn rhizosphere microbial communities from Kellogg Biological Station, Michigan, USA - KBS C3-3 metaG (SPAdes) (version 2) | ecosystem: Host-associated > Plants > Roots > Rhizosphere > Soil ...
GAGCATCAACATCACGACTTTCGGGATGGATTGAGAAGTCTGTGCACACGCCGTGCGCGTGTCATTGAAAGCTGTATCCGGAGTGGACACAGTCGACGTTAACCTTGAAAAGGGTCTGGCTACGGTAAAGATGAAGCCGGGAAACATGACGACCCTTAAGCAACTGAACGAAGCGATAGCCAAGAACGGCTTCACGATGAAAGATTCAACGGCGATCCTCGCGGGAACGGTCGTCACCACGAATGGCAAAACAGCGATACAAGTGTCCGGTTCGAACGACGTATTGAACCTTGTTCCCGAGTCGAGCAGTGCCGTCGACGCGGCTTCCGTTACGGGAAAATCTATCTTGGTGGAGGGCATGATTCCCGAAGCGAGCACGGGCAAAGTACCCGACGTAATCCACTATCGGTCAATTACGGAAAGGAAATGAACACAATTACTGTAGAACCCGGTAAACGGTCGGAATTGCTAAGCTACTTCTCACTATTTACATCGATGAGCACGCTCTTGTGCTGTGCATTGCCGTCTCTCCTTGTGCTCTTTGGCTTGGGAGCATCAGTAGCATCGATGCTCTCATTTTTGCCATGGCTGGTCACACTCTCGCACTACAAGCAGGTGACATTCTTTGTATCAGGAGTTCTCATTACGCTGAGCTTCGTGAATATGTACTACTTCGCGCCACGATGGAGAGCACAGCAATGTACTCCTGACAACCCGAGGGCATGCGAGGATGCGAGCCGGGCCAGTAAGGTACTCCTGTGGATTTCAACGGTGATATATGTACTCGGCTTCTTTGTTGCGTATGTGCTTGGACCGTTCTTGGCTTGGCTAGATCGTAGTTGACGAAAACAGGCGATTACACTCATTGACCCTAGTCTCAGGTGGCCAGAAACGAATCGAACGAACTGACGATTGCCCTTGCATGGGTCGACAAGCCAACAAATGGAACCTCAAATACTGCCTATGCCTCTTGGGTGCGATCTTATACCTTCGTGTCCTCAATGAGTGAAATAGGAATTTATCGGCAATTGAGACGATTGCCTACCAGTTGGCTTGGATTACTTCCTGTTTGCCGCCACTCGTGCAGAATCGCCAGATCCCCACCGGGCACGGAGCAGCACGGCACAAAATTTCTACTCGGCGACACAAGCATATACTTGCCGTCACATAGGGGTGACAACACCAATGAAATCTGAGAGTCTGACGCGACGGGATCTGTTATTCAAGTGTGCCGGCCTGGGGTCGCTGACGGTGATTCCTTCCCTTTCGCTCAGCGAAGCTGCCTGGGCCTGGCAGCAACATGATCAGAACGCTCGCAAGCCGACTGCCTGGGACGAGATCGGTCCCTTCTACAAGCGGGATGCTCCGCAGACATCGCAATTACAACGCCGGGGCGACCCGGGCCTACCGGTACGCGTAGCTGGACAAGTTTTCGATTCACGTGGTGACGTGCTCTCCGGCGCGAAGATCGAGATCTGGCAAGCTGATCACGTGGGCCGCTATGATCTGGAGGGCTACGATTATCGCGCCATGCTAGTTGCGGATGGCGAAGGCAAGTATGGCTTCGATTCAGTTATGCCAGGCCACTATCCGGGCCGCGTCTGCCAGCACATTCACTACTTGGTGAGAGCGCCTGGTCACAAACCGCTCACGACGCAGCTCTACTTCGCCACTGATCCGGTGTTTGAAGGCGATCCCCAGCGCAATTACACGCGGGACCCACTGATCCAAAGCAGCGACCTAGTGCGGCCAGTGACCCTCGTCGGCGATCCTAAAGAAATACATGCGTCGGTGAACTTTGAAATTGTTCTGGAGCGGCTGTGATGCTTCAGTGCAGAGTTGTATGGGTCGTGTTGGCGGGCGCGTTGGCAATAGCGGCGGCGCAGACACCCCAGCCTAATGCGGAGACTACCAGACTGCCATTGCCAGCACAGGCGGCTTCGGTTGCGCTGAGCGCCAGCGCCAACCGGGCCGCAGTGGTGTGTCACGACGGGAAACTGAGGGTGTGGGATCTCGCCGAAGCTAGGTTGCTGCGCGTGATCGCTCTCACCAACGGAAACATCAATTACACGGCCATCTCTTCAGGAGGCCGCTGGATCTTTACCGGCGACCATTCAGGCAATGTGGTTGTCTGGGATAGTGACACTGGGCAGGCTAAACTGCAGCTGCAGTCGCAACACTACCCCAGCACCGCCGCCTTCTCGCGCGACGGTAACTGGCTGGCCATCGCCCCCATGGGAGATCCAGTACAGGTTTTTGATGTGCACGCCGGACGCAAGCTCTACGAGACTAAAGCGATCACAGGTGGTACTGCGGCGGTCGCCTTCTCGCGTGACGACAGCTTGATCGTTACCGCCGATGCTGACACGGCGGTGCGTGTCTACGATGCTCGTACCGGTAAGCTGACTGCCGTGAATCGAGATTTCCTGCTGGAGCCGCTTGCAGTGGATTTCACTTCCGACGGCAAGCAGGTGATCGCCGCGGGTGCAGACAAGGTTCTCGCCTTCATCGACGCGAAGAGCGGGAAGCTTGTCCGCCGTTTGGAGAAGACGGTCGAGCCTGTGGCTTATCTCGAAGTGTCTCCCGACGGCGCGTTCGTCGCGACCGTGTTCATGAAAGCTGACAACCTCGTTCTGCCTGCTCCAGTGGCAGTATGGGAAACATCATCGGGGCTAAAGAAACAAGAGTGGTTGCCGCCAACGGTAGCTCTCGGCACCAGTTGGACGCGGGATGGCCACCTCATTTCTGCCGACGCCACACCTGATTCCCTGCGGATCTGGCGGATTCGATAGAAAAACTTCGGCACAAGAGAAGCTGGGTTTCGTTCGTCACCTTGATATCCTCCCCGGACTGCGCGATGTGCGCCCTAGCCACTTTGGACGTATGACATCTCCGGTCATAATTTGACCGACCGTGCGCGCACGGGTTCCGGCTACGATTTACCCACCCCATAAAACACTAGCGCTAGCGCGCAAGGGTGAACAGAGGAGTATGCACCCGACAGAAGCTGCAACGAAGTTGCGCTTGCAAACTAGAACAATCCAGGCAAAACGACCAACTATTAGTTGTGCCACGTTCCTCCTTAATACTCGCCGTTGATGGTCACGTTAAGAGATTCAGTCGCGTCGCTTGATGAAGAGCCCCAGAGTGCAGTGCTCCCCCAGAGGGCGCTGAAGGCCGAGGTCGTACTACTACCCCACAGGGCGGAGCTGCCCCAAAGAGCGCTGCTGCCCCACATGGCTGATTGTGTTCCGACGAAGACGTTTGATCCCCATAGAGCAGAGCTACCCCACATCGCCGAGCTGCCCCACATGGCAGAGTTGCCCCACAGGCTGGAAGAATCGGCGACAAAGTACACGTTTCCTGAGTTCGAGTCATAGAAGGCAGTGGGCGAGATCATGCTCGCACCGCTCGGAGGCGGCGTCGAAGCCATGTTTAGAGCGGTTTCCAGATCGAGGTATCCAGCTCCGACGGTAAAGACATCGTACTGGCTCACGTAACTAACGCCAGTTAAAGGATCGACTGTGGTGCTGTACTGAGGAAAGGTTTTTGAGGCGCTTTTCATCAATATAGCTTTTACCTGGTCGGGAGTGATCGACGGATATGCTTGCAGGATGTCCGCGACCGAGCCGCTCACAACAGCAGCTGCCATGCTCGTCCCGCTCAAAACGAAGTAGGTCTTGTTTACTTGATTCTGTGGGTAAGAGTGCTGTAAGTGAGTAGCGGATTTGCCGAGCAAGGAGATCACAAGATTGCCCGGCGCCACAATATCGGGTTTGACGATGTGATCAATGGCAGTTGGGCCTTTCGAGCTGTAACTTGCGATCAAATCATCGGAACGAGTCGCTGTTCCCATTTGCTTCATGGCCCCGACGGTAATCACGTAAGGATCGTTGCCCGGAGCTGTGATCGTACCGTAACCGCTGGTTCCTGCAAAATCGTCGCGGCCGTCATTACCAGCGGCCACGACCACGACAATACCGGCTTTCCAAGCCTGCTCGACAGCCTGGCACAAGGGATCGACTTCGTAGCTCTCGTAAACGGGTCGTCCTAACGAGAGATTGATGACACGAATGTTGTAGGTCGTCTTAAGACTGATCACTGCCTGGATGGCGTTGATTACATAGCTATCCTGCCCTACGCCGTTGTCGTTGAGCACGCGGAAGTTCAACACGTTTACTGTGGGAGCAGCCCCTTGGTATTGACCGCTGGAACTTTTACCATTGCCGCCGATTAAGCCTGCGACGTGTATTCCATGGCCATAGACATCCACCGTTCCGGTGGTGCCTGTAATGTAGCTTTGCTTATAGATGATTCGGTTTTTCCCGGCAGAATTTTGCAGATCTGCGGCATCCTGAGTGCCGCTGTCAATTACCGCAACGCCAATACCTGCGCCAGTCGCGCCCTTGCTCCACGCGTATGGAGCGTTAACTGCCGGTGAAGGTACGTCGAAGCTGATGGTTGCACCTGTCGATGCCAACGCTCGATCGCGGGAGATGTAGCCAACTTCGGGGTCATGCGCCAATTCTTGAATTCGGTTCGCGGGTAAAGCCACATGCAGAGCTTTCACCAGCGAGAGATCCGTCTTTAGTACGCCGCCGCGAGCTGCGACCTTCTGAGCATGGCTGCCGTTTGGCGTGTGTTTGAATTGCACAATGACGTCAACCAGCCCGGCGCCACGCGTCGGAGTGTCGTGCGAGATTTTCGGACTTGCAGCGTCTGCGCTGATGCTTGCGCTGAGAATCAACGCGGCCAGGATTGACGTCCTTTTCATGCTTTTCCTTTCGGGCTGATGTCGTGAAGTGATAGTAGGCTAGAGGCACGGCCCTGAAAACTTACGCGGGTTACATCCTGTGGGTACTAACGTTGTAAGGGGGGTAATATTCGGCTACGTTACTGTCGGGTGACCACCGCTTTGCGATACAAGTCTTTGATGCAACTACTCTTTGTCCTGAGCCGGTACACCAACGTAACAAGCGCTTTTGGGTGTGAATATCCTATCCTGCCTGCGGGAGAGTGTGCATGCCGCTGCGTCCGCAGGCGAAGATTTTCATCGGCACCTTAGCCGCAACGGCAGCCGCCTGCTTCTTCGCCGCCGCAAGGCACTGGCACACCGGCGATGCTGTTCAACTTTCCTGTTATCTGCTGCTGGCGACGGCAGCCTCGACTCTGAAAATTACACTGCCCGGGATCGACGGCACGATGTCGGTAAATTTCCTGTTCATCCTGCTAGCCATAATGGAGATGTCGTTCGCAGAAACGTTATTGATTGGCGCGGGTGCCGTGCTTGTGCAGTCCCTGTGGAAACGATCAAAAAGCATTCAGCCGGTCCAGTTTGTCTTCAATTTTTCGCAGCTCACGGTAGCCAGCGCGGCGGCGTTCCTTATTTACCGACTGGGCATCAGCACGGTTCTGCATGACAGCCGACCGCTTGCGGTCATGGCGGCTTCCGCCACCTACTTCCTACTCAATACCATTGCGATGTCGCTTGTCATCTCGCTCACGGAAGGAAAGAGCACCGTGCAGGTGTGGCGGGAATGCTATGTCTGGTCTTTTCCCTACTATCTCGTAGGTGCCGCTATAGCCGCGGGGTTGGGCCAACTCAATAGCCGGTTCGGATGGCAAACATCCGTTGTTGCGATGCCGGCTGTTTATGCCATCTATCGCTCCTATCGCCTTTATCTGGGTAAATTGGAAACGGAGAAAAAGCACGTGGCAGCAATGGCAGGGCTCCATTTACGGACCATTGAGGCTTTGGCGCTAGCGATTGAAGCGAAGGACCACAGTACGCGCGATCATCTTCAACGGGTGCGTGTTTATGCAATGGAAGTAGCCAACGAATTGGGCCTAGGCAATAACGAGAAAGAGGCCTTACGCGCTGCCGCCCTACTCCATGACATAGGAAAGCTCGCGGTACCAGAACACATCATCGCGAAGCCAGGCAAGTTGACTCCGGAAGAATTCGACAAGATGAAGATTCACCCCATCGTGGGTGCTGAGATTCTGAAGGAGGTTGAGTTTCCTTACCCGGTCGTTCCGATCGTGCGTTCACACCACGAGCGGTGGGATGGCATGGGCTACCCGGACGGTCTAAAAAGTGAGCAGATACCCATAGGTGCTCGTATCCTCTCCGCCGTTGATTGCCTGGACGCTCTTGCTTCCGACCGGCAGTACCGGCGGGCGCTGCCATTGGACAAAGCAATGGAACAGATCAGCTCCGAAGCAGGCAGGGCTTTTGATCCTCGCGTGGTGGCCGTTCTTGAACGCCGATATGTGGATTTGGAACGTATGGCTACTGAAGCATCGCGGCCACGGCTGCGGCTTTCGACGGACGTGAAAGTGGAACGTGGCGCCGCGCCAGCTGCTGGCTTTGCGAGTACAGGGCAACCTTCAAGAGCATCTGGAGAACTGCCGTTCCTCTCCACAATTGCAGCGGCACGGCGCGAAGGGCAGATGCTGTTCGAGCTAGTGCACGATCTTGGCAAATCGTTGAAGCTCGACGAAACGCTCTCAATACTTGCAGAACGGCTCCACAAACTAGTGCCCTCTGACGCCGTCGCCATCTACATCGTCCGGGATGAGGTTTTGCATTGCGAGTTCGCGATCGGGCTGAATTCCTCGTTGTTCGCGTCACTCGAAATCCCACTTGGGCAAGGTCTGTCCGGGTGGGTGGCCCAGAACAATAAACCCATTCTGAACGGCAATCCATCGGTCGAACCAGGGTACTTGAACGATCCCACAAAGTTCAGCACGTTGCGATCAGCTCTGGCGGTCCCTCTCAATTGTGCGTCGGGTGTGCTCGGTGTGCTTGCGCTTTATAACGCTCAAATTGATCCTTTCACTTCCGATCACGTTCGCATTCTGCTAGCCATCAGCTCTAAATTGGGCGTAGTTATCGAGAACACTATGCGATACCGAGCTGCTGAGGTTTCAGCCAGTACCGATTCTCTTACCGGCCTTTTAAACTCGCGCTCCCTTTTTCAGCAACTGGAGCAAGAACTTCGACGGTGCCAGCGCGAAAAAAACACGCTGGCCGTATTTGTTTGCGATGTAGACAGGTTCAAGAACATCAATGATCAGTTTGGCCACGTCGAAGGGAACAACGTGCTGCGAGCGTTAGCTGCGGCGCTGAAAGGGGTCTGTCGCGACTACGACTACATCGCCCGAATGGGTGGAGATGAATTTGCCCTGATAATTCCTGGCAGTGATTCAAATCAAGCGGCTGAACTTAAGAAGCGAATCATCTCGGCTGCCGCTTCTGCGGGGCACCGGGTCTCACTCAGTGTGGGATTTGCCGTATACCCATCCGATGGTGAGACAACTGAACAGTTGCTCACGGAAGCAGATCACCGGATGTATGACTGTAAGCACGACTGTTACTCCAGTGCAGAGCAGATAACAGCCACGCCCCGCAGCGAGGCCGCGCATGTTTAGCTCTAAACGCACGCTATTGAATAGTGCCGTGTGGCGGCTGATCATCGTTGCTGCTTCGTTACTTGTGTCCGTCCTAGTCTGTGCAACCTTGGTCCGCCTCGCACCGGGTTCCAGCGTTGACGAACGCGAATTGGACCCCCGGCTAAACAGTGGCAGCATTGCGGCCATCCGTCGGTCGCACGAGAAGCAGAACTTACTTCATTTCTACGCCACATATCTGAAAGGGGCGCTCCGAGGCCATTTCGGCAATTCGGATGTTTTTCAGCAACCCATTTCAAAGCTAATCCAGGATCGCTGGTCCACTACGGCGGAAAATATCGGGCTTGGACTTGCGATCGCATGGCCGGTCGTGCTCGCAATCGCGTTTCTGAATGTCACCCTTCAACGAAAGGTGTTGGACGTGGCATTTTCAGCGCTGGCCGGGACCCTTCTTTCGATTCCGGCGGCCGTTGTTGCCTTGCTTGTCGCAATGTCTCACAAACCGACAAATTTTGCGATCGCCTTAACAGTTTTGCCGATTCTTTACCGCTATACGCGAAATGTCCTGGACAGCAGTTGGAAGAGGCCGTGGATCATGGCTGCCTTCTCCAGAGGCGTTGGACGAGTTCGGATTTTGTTCTTCCATGTTGTCCCCGTAGCAGCGCCGCAGTTGATCGCCCTTGCTGGTGTCTCTTTTACGGTAGCGTTCAGCGCTGCGGTCCCAATTGAGGTCCTAAGCGATTCTCCTGGGCTCGCGCAACTAGCGTGGCAGGCCGCGATTGGTCGTGACCTCCCGCTGGTCGTGACAATTACCGCGTTGGTCACCACCATAACACTAATGGCAAATGCCGCGGCCACTCTGATGAGCGAAATGTTGGGGCCAACACAAGCGTGAAACTCGTCAGCGCAATTGCAATTGGCGTGCTAGCCATTATTTTTGTCTGCTCGCTTGGCGGGAGCGTGTTCGCGCCGGCCGGTCATGCGAAACAATTTCGTGAGAACCCGAACTCCCCGCCATCTTCGCGTTTTCTGCTGGGAACGGACGAGCTTGGCCGAGATCGGTTCGCACGCCTTCTATTTGCAACCAGAGTTTCGCTGCTTCTCGCGCCCGCGGCAGCTGCATTGTCTACGCTTTTAGCGGCGCTGGTCGGGACTGTTGCGGGATTTCTCGGGGGACTTTGGGAAAAGCTAAGCATGGTCGCAATCGACGTCTTCCTTTCATTGCCGTGGCTTTTCCTTCTTATTACAGTTCGTGCCATGCTACCGCTGAATCTATCGCCTTCACTCAGCGTCGTAATCACATTCGCGCTGCTTGGACTTTTGGGCTGGGCTGCAACCGCGCGCGTGGTGTGCGCAGGAGTTCGGTCAATTAGGTCGTCAACGTTCATGCTGAACGCGCGAGCTTTCGGCTGTTCGCCGCAACGCCTGGTTGCGATCCAATTGATACCGAATATCCGGCCAGTTCTGCAGGCGCAATTTCTCGTCTCCATTCCCACCTTCATTTTGGCGGAGGCAAATTTGAGCATGCTCGGTCTTGGTGTGCCGGAGCCTTTACCATCTCTCGGCGGGCTGATCGTCGAGCTTGAGAATTTTTCCACTCTTAACTCGCAGTTGTGGCGCCTGGCGCCAGTTGCGGTGCTCGCTTTGTGTGTAGGCGCTCTACAGATCGTAAAAGGTATAAATGAGGCACAAATATGAGACGAAAAGCACTTGGGTACGCTTTGAGCGTGTGTCTTCTCTTGGTGATACAAGTATCGGCTGCGAGCCAATTACGTTTCTGCCTGCATAGCGACCCAAAGACATTCAATCCACTCATGGTTGATGATGATGCGTCGGAGGCGGTCCGATACCTCACCGGTGGTGTGCTGGTCCGTCTAAACCGGCGCTCCCAACTGCTTGAGCCTGAGCTGGCCAGTTCGTGGAAGGTGTCCGGCAATGGCCGGAGCATCACTTTTACGCTGCGCAAGGGAGTGCGGTTTTCTGATGGCACTCCTTTCGATGCCCATGACGTGGCTTTCACAATGAAATCACTTATGGACCCTGCACTGCACTCACCGATCGGCGATGCTTTTCGTTCTGCCCAGGGGAAAATAGCAACAGCGACATCCGGCGATAGCAAAGTAACTATAGTCTTTCCTGCCGCAGTCGCAGGGCTTGACAAGTTGTTCGATCAAGTGGCGATTGTGTCTTCGCGATCGCCTGTCAAAGAACGAGCAGTGTTGGGTCCTTTCACAGTCTCGGAGTACAAGGCCGGATCGTACCTCCTCCTGCAACGCAATCCCAATTACTGGAAGAAGGATGAGGCAGGCCACCCGCTCCCGTATCTCAATTCCATTCGTCTCGACATTGAGCAGAACCGAGAGCTCGAGCTAAATCGTTTCCGGCGAGGAGAAATTCAGCTGATTAATGCCGTCGACGCCCCGGCCTTCGATCAGCTAAAGGTGCAGTCAAGTTCAGGGGTGATTGACGCAGGACCCTCACTTGACTCGGAAGAGATGTGGTTCAACCAAGTGCCCGATGCTCCAATCCCCGCTTATAAACGCGCCTGGTTTCAACAAAAAGAGTTCCGGCAGGCGATCTCTTCTGCAATCAATCGCGATGACCTGGTTCGGATCGTGTTCCACGGCCATGCTGCCAGTGCTGCGGGTCCGGTCTCACCAGCTAATCGTTTCTGGTTCAATTCCAATCTAAAACCCGTCGCGTTCGATCCGACAGCCGCGATGAAACTGCTGGCACATAACGGATTTCACATGGACGGCAGCATACTTAGAGACGGCGAAGGCCACGCAGTAGAGTTCTCGATTGTTACAAATTCTGGCAATACGTTGCGCAATCGAATGGCAGCGATGATCCAGCAAGATCTCGGCGCTCTTGGGATCAAGGTGAACATTGTCACTCTCGATTTTCCTTCTCTAATCGAGAGAATGACTCGCACATTTGCCTACGAAGCCTGCCTGCTCGGTCTGGTAAACACGGACCTCGATCCAAACTCGCAGATGAATATCTGGCTGAGCTCCGGCGAGAACCATCAGTGGAATCCGGCGCAGACCTCTCCGGCGACGGCTTGGGAAACTGAGTGCGACAGACTGATGCGGGCACAGGCATCAGCAACCAACCTGCAACGGCGTAAGCAGATCTTTGACCGTGTGCAGGAGCTCGTAGCCGAGCAACAGCCATTCATATATCTGGTACACAAGAACTCCCTGTCGGCGATTGCAAACACGGTACGAGGAGCTGATCCTGTTGCACTAAGCCCGCAGACTTACTGGAACATTGAGCGAATTTCGCTCCTATCGGAGGGTGCAGCAAAGTGACGCAAAGCAATAACCCGCTTGTCTCTGTTTCGATTTCGGCGAGTTACGCCGGAAACAAACCAGTGCTGCGACACCTCATTTTAGAAATCGGGGAACGCGAGATACTCGGGCTGGCAGGCGGCAGCGGATCGGGAAAGAGCACGTTGGCATTAGCAATCATGGGACTGCTGCCGCCGACATGCAAGCTCACGGGGAAGGTTAACTTCAACGGCGTTGATCTTCTGAGTGTCGGCGAATCGAAGCTGCGTAGCATTCGCGGTCGTGAAATAGCGCTCATCTTGCAAAGTCCAACAGCGGCGCTAAACCCGATGCTGCGTATTGGTACTCAGCTGCGCGAGGCGTGGCGCGCCCACAAGCCACGGCAGGACGAGAATGAAGAAATCCGTCAAACGCTCAGATCTGTCAGTCTTCCGGATGAAGAAGCCTTCTTGCGTCGTTACCCGTCTCAGATCAGCGTCGGCCAAGGACAACGGTTACTAATTGCAATGGCGCTCCTGCATCGCCCCGCCTTCATCATTGCGGACGAACCGACCAGCGCGTTGGACGCAATTACACAGATGGAGATCCTGGACCTGCTGCGGCGATGTAATGAGCGTTTCGGGACCGCCATTCTGGTCATCTCTCATGATCTCAGGGTGCTGGAATCTATCTGCCACCGAGTGGCGGTGCTTGACGGTGGGCAGATCGTAGAGTGCCTCACTGTAGATGCTCTCCCGAGAACTTGTAAGCACAGTTTCACGAAATCGTTGGTGCACGCCGCTGGGCGGATGTGAGCTTTTTGCTGAATTCAAAGGCGCATATGGGTCGCAGCAGAGGATTAGCTCTGGCTGGCACCGTACGAGCTCATGCGCACTGGTAGGCGGCCGCCCTCCCCTAGCCGCATAGTGTACTCCAGCATTCAGGGGCAGAAGCGCCCATTTGCCTCTTCTCAAGCCGGACCCGCGCTATACCGCTTCAAACAGCGGGAGCTTTTTGGGGCGCGTTACGTACGCCGCTTGACGGCTCGCATTCATGGATCTGCCCGAGGTAGAGTGCGACGAGAAGCCGCAGGGGACAAGGCATCGACCCTTGCATTTAGTGCCTAACGATAGTGCGAACTCAGGGTTTCCGCGGCCCCTCGACATGTTGGGACTTCGCCAAGGAACTCATCCAAGTCGGCATAGTCAGCTCCAACCCGATATCCGCCGTGACACATCGCTCGAACCTGAGATGCCACATCCTGCAATGCCCTTCCAAGCGCACTGGAAATCCAATGCATGGCACGTTGTATCTCGGAATCTGGAGCGATTGTGTTCCTGTGCTGGTCCACAAGCAGCGCAATGGTTTTCACGTCCATCGGACGTTGAGCCGCGACGTCCGTCAATACACCGGGCTCATGAGCTCCTGATCCTTGCGCCTGCGCAGGAGCGGGTCGCCGCCAAACGAATCGGTGTCCAGCTCGTATCCGTTCTGCAGGTGCCAGAACAGATCCCGTTCCGACTCTGTGAGGTCGGGCGGAATGACGGCTGCAGTGTGCTTGCTTGACGGCTTTCTCCGCATCGAGATCCCCACCTCGGACAACTTTAGCTACTTCGTGAGCTTTTGCCTCTTGTGGCCGTCCTTGTACGGCTCGTCTTGTTCGGCTTGCCGGCAGAGCGCACGGAACTCCTGGCACGCGTCGCCGCTGTCGCCTTGCGCCGCCGGCTCGGGGATGCGGCAGCGGCAGGGCTGCTTTTGTTCCGGGATCAGAATGGGCGGAAATCGCGTGGAACCGTGACGAAGAAGATGACCATGAATATTAGGCTAAGACCATTTCACTGACCAGTTCACCGATACAGTTACTGAGATACCCTTCACCTCTTCCGTAACGTCGCCGTGCAC
>Ga0207657_10006047_pt1 | contig 12581 bp, 11 predicted proteins | sample KBSC33metaG_FD_184316 | JGI IMG/M metagenome (GOLD analysis project Ga0207657, IMG submission 184316) | Corn rhizosphere microbial communities from Kellogg Biological Station, Michigan, USA - KBS C3-3 metaG (SPAdes) (version 2) | ecosystem: Host-associated > Plants > Roots > Rhizosphere > Soil ...
CTGCTGCCGTTCCGGCTGATCGGCATTGCCGTCGGTGGCGTGTTCGCTTTTCTGCATGCCTTGATCTATCTGCCGGCACGCGTCTTGCGCGGCAGGCCCTGATCAGGCTTCCAGTTCCTGCCAGCGCGCGTAGGCGGCTTCGAGTTCGGCCTGCAGCGCCGCGAGCGCCTGGTTCGCTGCGGTGATTGCGGCGGCGTCCTGTTTGAAAAACGCTGGATCGTGCATTGCTTTTGTGCGCTCGGCGATTTCCGTTTCCAGTGACTCGATTCGCGCCGGCAACCATGCAAGTTCGCGCGCGTCTTTGTGGCTGAGTTTGCGCTTCGCTGGCGCGGTTTCTTCTTTTCTGCCGTCATTCCCGCGAAAGCGGGAATCCAGTTTCTCGCCCTTCTGCTCGCCAGAATCGGTGCTGGCGGAAGGCTCTGGATTCCCGCGGGAATGACGAGTGGCATCAGGTCTCTGTCGCAACCAATCCGAATAGCCGCCGACATATTCGCCGACCCTGCCATCGCCTTCGAGCACCAGCGTACTCGTCACCACGTTGTCGATGAATTCGCGATCGTGCGAGACGAGCAACAGGGTGCCGCGATAGGCGCCGAGCAGATCCTCGAGCAATTCGAGTGTCTCGATGTCGAGGTCGTTGGTCGGCTCATCCATCACGAGCAGGTTCGACGGCTGCGCGAATAGTTTGGCCAGCAGCAGCCGGTTGCGTTCGCCGCCGGACAGGCGCGTGATCGGCGCGCGTGCGCGCTCGGGCGAAAACAGGAAATCCTGCAGATAGCCGAGCACGTGCTTGCGGCTGCCTTCGAGCTCGATGTATTCGCGGCCTTCAGCGACGTTGTCGAGCGCATTCCAGTCTTCACGCAACGTGATGCGATGCTGGTCGAAGTAGGCGATCTCAAGCGCGGTGCCGAGTTCGATTTCGCCACGCTGCGGCTCGATCCGGCCCAGCAACAACTGCAAAAGTGTACTTTTGCCAGAACCGTTCGGACCGATGATGCCGATGCGATCGCCGCGCAGGATCGTGGTGGAGAAATCGCGCAGGATCGTTTTGGCGCCCCAGGCGTAGTCGACGTGCTTTGCCTCGATGACTTTCTTGCCGGACGCCTGCGCCGTCGCCAGCGTCATCCGTGCGGTGCCGGCAACTTCGCGGCGTTCCGCGCGCTCGCGGCGCAGCGCCTTGAGCGCGCGCACACGGCCCTCGTTGCGCGTGCGCCGCGCCTTGATGCCCTGGCGGATCCAGACTTCCTCTTGCGCCAGCTTCTTGTCGAACAGCGCGCTTGCCTGGGCTTCCGCGTGCAGCCGTTCTTCGCGCCGGCGCAGGTAATTGTCGTAATCGCCGGGCCACGAAGTGACCTGACCGCGATCGATTTCGACAATGCGCGTCGCGAGCGCGCGCAGGAAACTGCGATCGTGGGTGACGAAGACGATACTGAACGACGCGTTGCGCAGAAATTCCTCGAGCCACGCGATCGCTTCGATGTCGAGGTGATTGGTCGGCTCGTCGAGCAGCAACAGGTCGGGCGCGCGCACGAGCGCCTGCGCGAGCAGCACGCGGCGCTTCATGCCGCCGGACAACGCGGCGAAGTCCACCTCTTCGGGCAATTGCAGCTTCGCCAACACCGTCTGCACGCGCCGATCCAGATCCCAGCCGTGCTGCGCCTCGATCTTGTGCTGCACGTCGCCGAGTTGTTCGAGCTCTCCGCTCGCGATCAGGTGATGGTATTGCGCGAGCAAGGCGCCGATGTCGCCCAGGCCCGACGCGACCACGTCGAATACGCTGCCGGCCGTATCCTGCGGCACTTCCTGTGCGAGCCGTGCGATGCGCACGCCGCCTTGCACGCGCACTTCGCCGTCGTCGGCCTTGATCTCGCCTGCCATCAAACGCAAAAGCGTCGATTTGCCTTCGCCATTGCGGCCGACGATGCACACACGTTCGTTCGCCTCGATCGCCAGATCGACGTGCTCGAGCAGCAGCGGGCCGCCGACGCTGTAGTCGACGCGTTGGATTTGGATCAGGGGCATGTGCGAATTCTAACGGTTAAACACAAACACGCCGCGCGCGAGCGTGGCTGTGGTTCGTTGGGCGAGTGCCGATGGTCACGGGATCCTCCGGCACATAGACCGCTCGCGCAGCGTTCCGCCAGACTGGCGGCACTTCCTGCTGGCGCAACGCATGCCTCCGATTTTCCGCAACCCACAAGGACACTTCCGCAACGGCTGGTGGATCCTTGCCTTCGTCGCGATATTCCTCGCCAGCCAGGTTATCTACCGTCCGGTTTCCCACGCTCTGCAGCAGCATGGATTCACTGGACTGTGGCTGTCGCCGCTGCCGGTGATCGCCATCGTGCTGGTCACATGGCTCTGCACGCGCTTGCGCCGCGAACCGCTGGCCAGCGTGGGCCTTGCGCTGAATGCGCGCTGGCTGCGGCAGGTGATCTTGGGCGCTGTCATTGGCAGCGCGATGATGCTGGTCATTGCCGACCTGATCTACGTCGCCGGCGGCGTCAGTTTCGCAATGGATCCGGCACGCAGCGCACGCGCACTTGCGGCGGGCGCGTGGACTTTCGTGTGGGTGGCCTTGCTCGAGGAATTGCTGTTCCGCGGATTCGTATTCCAGAGATTGATCGACGGCACCGGTAGACGGCTCGCATTGCCGCTGATGGCCGTGCTGTTCGCCGTTGCGCATTGGGGCAATCCGGGCATGGAGGGGCCGACTCAGTTCTGGGCGACGCTCGACACCATGCTCGGCGCGCTGCTGCTTGGATTCGCCTATTTGCGCACCGGCAGCCTCGCGCTGCCCATTGGCCTGCACTTTGGCTGGAATTGGGCGCAAGGCGCGCTGCTCGGGTTCGACGTCAGCGGCTTTGGTCAAACAGGATGGCTCATTCCGACGCTTCTCGACAAACCGCAATGGCTCACCGGCGGCACCTTCGGGCCGGAGGCGAGCATCTTCGCGGTCCTGGTCGACGCCACGGCCGTGTTGTTGATCTGGCGGTGGAAAGGCGTTGTGCCGCAACGCTCTCTGAAGTCGGCATTCGCCTGAACTAAAAAAAAGGGCCGCATGACGCGGCCCCTTTTGTACATCGTCGGACAGCAAGCTTACTTCAGCTTCGCATCCGCGCGCAGCGCGTCGGCCTTGTCGGTCTTCTCCCACGAGAACGCGGTTGCCGTCTGCGCCTTGCCGGTGCCGTCCTTGTAGGTGATCTGCTGCGGCGCGCGACCGAAGTGGCCGTAGCTCGCGGTCTGCTGATACATCGGATGGATCAGGTCGAGCATCTGCAGAATGCCGTACGGACGCAGGTCGAAATGCTTGCGGATCAGCTTCTCGATCTTGTGGTCGTCGATCTTGCCGGTGCCGAATGTCGTCACCGAGATCGAAGTCGGATGGGCCACGCCGATCGCATACGAGACCTGCACCTCGCAGCGGTCGGCGATGCCGGCGGCGACGATGTTCTTGGCCACGTAGCGCGCGGCATACGCGGCCGAGCGATCGACTTTCGACGGATCCTTGCCGGAGAATGCGCCGCCGCCGTGACGGGCCCAGCCGCCGTAGGTGTCGACAATGATCTTGCGGCCGGTCAGGCCGCAGTCGCCGACCGGACCGCCGATGACGAACTTGCCGGTCGGATTGATGTGGAACTTGGTGCCCTTGTGCAGCCATTTCGCCGGCAGCACGGGCATGAGGATTTCTTCGCGCACGGCTTCCACGAGATGCTTCTGCTTCACGTCCGGATCGTGCTGCGTCGACAGCACGACGGCGTCGATGGCGACGGCCTTGCCGTTTTCGTAGCGCAGCGTGACTTGCGATTTCGCATCCGGACGCAGCCACTTGAGCTTGCCGGCTTTGCGCACCTTGGCCTGCTGCTCTACCAGGCGATGCGAGAAATGGATCGCCGCCGGCATGAAGGTCTTGGTCTCGCTGGTGGCATAGCCGAACATCAGGCCCTGGTCGCCTGCACCCTGTTCTTCCGGGTTCTTGCGATCCACGCCCTGGTTGATGTCGGGCGACTGCTTGCCGATCAAATTCAGCACGCCGCAAGTTGCGCCGTCGAAACCGACTTCGGACGAGTTGTAGCCGATGTCGAGAATGACTTTGCGCGTCAACGCTTCCAGGTCGATCCAGGCGCTCGTCGTCACTTCGCCGGCGACGATGGCGACACCGGTTTTGACCATGGTTTCGCAAGCCACGCGCGCGCGTTTGTCCTGCGCAAGGATCGCATCGAGCACGGCATCGGAAATCTGGTCGGCGACCTTGTCCGGATGGCCTTCGGACACGGATTCGGAAGTAAAGAGATAGCCGCTCATTTAGCTGATCCTTGGAATTCGAAAAAGGGGTGAAAAAACGGGTCGCGCATGATACACCGGACGCCGCGAGTTTGCAGCCCCGCAGCCGGGTCGTTTGCGCTTCGGTTATCTACGGTTTATTTGGACGGCTAAACGTCTATGCCGCAAGCGCCAGATCTGCAGACGACGCGGCGAAATAGTCGCGCGTCAGGCGCAGCTGTTCGTGCGTCGTCTCGGCGCGATTGACGATGCTGCGGAACGCGGAATTCTCGGCACGATCCTTCGCATACCACCCCAGGTGCTTGCGCGCGATGCGCACGCCCGCGAGCTCGCCGTAGAACGCGTACAGGGCTTCAAGATGACCGCACAGGATCGCGCAGACTTCGTCGGCGCTCGGTGGCTCGAGCACTTCCCCGGTAGTGAGGTAATGCGCGATCTCGCGGAAGATCCACGGCCGGCCTTGCGCGGCGCGGCCAATCAGCAGGCCATCGCAATGCGTGCGCGCGAGCACGAGCTTCGCCTTTTGCGGCGAGTCGATATCGCCGTTCGCCCACACCGGAATCGATACGGCGTGCTTGATTGCGGCGATCGTTTCGTATTCGGCCTCGCCCTCGTAGGCGTCCGCGCGCGTGCGTCCGTGCACGGCGAGCGCGGCAATGCCGGAGTCCTGGGCGATTTTCGCGATGCGCACGCCATTGCGGTTGTCGCGATTCCAGCCAGTGCGGATCTTCAGCGTGACCGGGATATCGACGGCCGCGACGACGGCGGCGAGTATGCGGGCGACGAGCGGTTCGTCCTGCAGCAGCGCCGAGCCGGCGTATACATTGCACACTTTTTTCGCCGGACAGCCCATGTTGATGTCGATGATCTGCGCGCCCTGGTCGGCGTTGTAACGCGCGGCCTCGGCGAGCATGGCCGGATCGTAGCCGGCAATCTGCACGCTGACCGGCTCCGGTTCGCCGCTGTGATCCATGCGGTGCAGCGACTTGCGCGTCGTCCACAGCCGTGGATCGGAGGTGGTCATCTCGGTCGTCGCCAAGCCGGCGCCGAGCCGCTTGCACAGCAGCCGGAACGGTTTGTCGGTGACGCCGGCCATCGGCGCGAGGCCAATCGGCGGCTCGATGAGGTAGGGCCCGATACGCATCCGGTTATTTTAGCGTGACACTGTGCCGAAGCGCTGGATCACCGCATCGAATGTCGGCATCGCCGGAGCCGTGCCGATAATCTCGGTCGACATCGCGGCGGCGCGATTGGCGTGGACCACGGCATCGCGAAACGGCTGTCCTGCAAGCCGGATCAGGGCGGCCACGAGCGTGCCGCTGAAAGCGTCGCCGGCACCGGTGCTGTCGATCGCATGCACTTTTTCCGCAGCCAGGCGATAGAACGGGTTGGCGTCGCCGCGGCGCTCGTTGCCGTGCGAGACGAAACAGCCGCGCGCGCCCAGCGTGATGACCGTGGTCGCTACGCCGAGCTGGCGAGCGAGTGCGTGCAGGTCGTCGTCGCTGCGCGCGGCGAGCGCGTCGGCATCGATGCGCACAGTGGCGAAACGTTCGAGCAGCAGCGCGAATTCGGTTTCATTCGGCGTGATGATGTCGGCGCGGCGCAGCAGATCCGCGTTCAGGTCCGGGTGCACTGGCGCTGTATTGAGTACGCGCAATAAACGGTGCCGTTCGCCGGAGTCGAGCGCGGCGTCGACCGCGTCGAGATTGTTTTCCAATTGCAGCAGCAGCACGCGCGCGCTGCGGAACAGATCCTCTTGCGCCCGCACGAAGGCGGGATCCAGATGTTCGTTCGCGGCGAAGCTTACCGCGATCTGATTTTCGCCCTGGGCATTGATGACGATGCTGGACGCGGCGGTCGGTTGGTCGTTGCGAATCTGCCAGCGGCAGGGCAGGCTTTCGCTGCGCGCGAATTCCTGCGCGATCGTGCCTAGGTGATCGTCGCCGATCGCACCAACGAACGCGGTTGCAACGCCCTGGCGCAGGCACGCGATCGCCTGGTTGAAGCCCTTGCCGCCGGGCCCGGTGTTGAAGCCATGCGCGCGCCGCGTTTCGCCGACGCGCGAGAAACGATCGACGAGCCAGGCGTGGTCCTGCACATAGCTGCCGACGACGAGGACTTGCGGCGCGGACATTGCAGTTCTACAGCGCGCTCAACACGCCCGCGATCGTCGCCGTCATGAACGTCGCCAGCGATCCGCCGAGCACCGCGCGCAACCCGAATCGCGCCAGGTCATGACGCCGCCCGGGCGCAATGCCGCCGATGCCGCCGATCTGGATTGCGATCGAGGAGAAATTGGCGAAGCCGCACAGCGCGTAGGTCGAGATCAATTGGCTTTGCGGCAGCATCTCCTTCAGATGTTTGGACATGTCGACATAGGCGACGAATTCGTTGATCACGACCTTCTCGCCGATGAAGCTGCCGACCATCGTCGCGTCTTGCCACGGCACACCGATCAGCCAGGCCAGTGGCGACAGCACCCAGCCCAGAATCGTCTGCAGCGAAAATTCCACCGGGTGTCCGGTGCGCGCGGCGAGCCAGGCATTCAGCGAGGAATCCGCATCCGCGCTCCACAGGTGCGCGCCGAACCATTGCAGCGGCGCGTTGACCAGCGCGATCAACGCGATGAACGCGAGCAGCATCGCGCCGACGTTCAACGCCAGGCGCAGACCATCGCCGGCACCGGCCGCTGCTGCGTCGATGACGTTCGTCGTCGTGCGTTCGACCTCAAGCTTTATTGTGCCGCGCGTCAGCGGTTCGCCGGTTTCCGGCATCAGCAACTTGGAAATCATCAGCGTCGCCGGCGCCGCCATGATGCTGGCGGTAAGCAGGTGCTTGGCGAAAAACATCTGCTTGACCGGATCGCCTTCACCGAGCAGGCCGACGTAGGCGGCCATCACCGAGCCGGCGATATGCGCCATGCCGCCGACCATCACCGTCAGCAATTCGGATTCCGTCATCTTTTCGATGTACGGCTTGATCGTCAGCGGCGCTTCGGTCTGGCCGATGAATACGCTGGCGCACACGCTCGTGGTTTCCGCGCCGGATACGTTCATCGCCTTGGTGATGAGCCAGGCCATGCCGCGCACGACTTTCTGCATTACGCCCAGGTGATAGAGCACGCTGGTCAGCGAGGCGAAGAAGATAATGGTGGGCAGCACCTGCACGGCGATCACGAAGCCGAACTTGCTGGTGTCCATGAAGCTGCCGAAGATGAAACTCGAGCCGGCGTTGACGAAGCCGAGCAGTTTGACGAAGCCGGTCGCGATCGCGTTGAACACGTCGCTGCCATACGGCACTTTCAAGACGACTGTGGCCAGCGCGATTTGCAGCACCACGCCGGTGCCGACCAGTTTCCAGTCCACCGCGCGCTTGTTCGCCGAGAACAACCAGCCGATGCCGACCAGCACGGCGAGCCCAAACAGGCCGAAGGCGGCCTGAGCAAAAAAAGCACCCATCATCATTCCCCGCCGGCCGCGTATTGGCCGGGTCGCGCGAGCGTACGGGAATCTCGATGATCCTGCTAGACTGCCGTGGGGAAGGAATATCCATGGTGCTGAGCATCAAGCAGCGGTTGTTGGCCAGCCACTTGTTCGCGGCGGTGGTGCTGGCGGGCGCGTTTGGCGCGTTCGTCTATTACATGGCTGCCGAGCAGGTGGTCGAACGCCTGCGTGTGCAAGTGGCCGATGACGCGGCGAGGATCGCCGGGTCCCTCGACGTCGCGGCAGTGGAAGCCGCGACGCACGACGCGGCGGCGCGTCGCGCCCTGACGGCGCGCCTGCAAGGGGCGGCCATCGGCAATTCCAACGTCGCCCGTGTAGCGCTGTCGCGCGACGGCGCCGAAATCGTCAGTTCCGACGGCGATGCGGGTGCGACGGAAGGCGACCTGCAAGCACGCGCACCGTTGCGCGGCGATCCCCATTTCGCCGTGGACGCGGTGCTGCGCCGCGGCGCGATCGGCGAGAACCTGTACGCCTTGCGCATCGGCGCCGCCCTGGCATTTTTGTTGTGCGCACTCGCTGCGCTGATGTTGAGCCGCGTGCTCGCCAATCGCATCCTCGTACGCATCACCGACCTCGCATTCCGCTGTCGCATGCTCGCGGCCGGGCAGCCATTGCCGCCGCGCCCGCCCGGCGCCAAGGATGAGCTTGACGATCTGGCGCGCGAATTCGATGCGATGGCGGCGCGCCTGCGCGACTCCGCACAGGAACGCGAGAGCGCCGCGGCCGCGGTGCGCCAGGCCAACTCGCAACTCGAAGCAAACGTGCGCAAGCGCACCGCGGAGCTCGAGAAAGCCACCGCGCAGCTGCGCGGCGAGCTTGAGCAGCGCACGCATGTGCAAGCGCTGCTCGCCGAAGCGGCAATGACCGATGTGCTGACCGGCCTGCTCAATCGCCGCGCGATGATGGAGATGCTCGGCCAGGCCGCGGCGCAGCGCAAGCCCGGCGATGCTTCGCTATGCGTGATCGTCGCCGACATCGATCATTTCAAGCGCATCAACGACCAGCATGGCCATGACGTCGGCGATCGCGTACTAGTCGCGGTGGCGTCTCGGCTGTGTGAACTCACCGGCGATTCGCTGCAACACCATGTCGCGCGTTGGGGCGGCGAAGAATTCCTGATATTGCTGCCCGGCACACGTCTGAGCGACGCCTGCCGACAGGCCGACCATATCCGTCGCAGCATCGAGACGCTCAACGTCGATGGCCGCGGCTTGCGTGTCACCATCAGCGTCGGCGTCGCCGAGCTGAGCGCGAGCGACACGCTGGCGGATTGCCTGCGGCGCGGCGATCAGGCTCTGTATCGGGCCAAGGATTCCGGCCGCAACACGGTCATTGCCGCGCAGGGAGAGAAGTTCGCAACCGTCGCCTAGTCACGCGAGCAATATCCAAAGTCCCAGCGCCGCAAACAGCAGCGCCGCAACGGTGCGCGTGGCGCGCAACGGGAACCGGCTGGCGAAGCGCGCGCCCAGCCACACCGCGGGCACATCCGCGATCAACATGCCGCACGTCGTGCCGGCGACGACCTGCCACAGCGGCTGATATTCGGCGGCGATCACGGCCGTGGCGATCTGCGTCTTGTCGCCGATCTCGGCGAGAAAGAAACTGATCACCGTCGCGAGCAACACGTTGCGATTGGCGCCACGCGCGGATTCGTTCTCGTCGACCTTGTCCGGAATCAAGGTCCACGCCGCAATCGCGATAAAGCTCAACGCAACGAGCACGCGCAGCATCTGCGGCGACAGCCAGTGTGCGATCAGCGCACCGAACGTGCCGGCAAGGGTGTGGTTGACGAGCGTGGCAAGCAGAATGCCGAGGCAAATCGTCCATGGCTTGCGGTATTTCGCCGCGAGCACGAGCGCGAGCAGTTGCGTCTTGTCGCCGAGTTCGGCGAGGGCGACGGTGAGGGTCGAGATCAGGAAGGTTTGCAAAGGCCGTCCGCATGAGAGAGGGGCGGCTGCAGCGACGTCCAGATCCTTGCCGCATCGGACCCGATGCGGCAAGTTTAACCGCGCAGCACTCAGACCTGGTTACGATCCGGCGGCGGTGCGGGTGGCGCCGGAGGAGCCGGCGGTGCCGGTGCGGCGTGTGGCATCGGCGGAACGGGTGGTACTGGCGGGGCCGGCGGTGCGGGCGGCGCAGGCGGTGGCGGTGGCGGAACAAATATACCTTTATACTCCGGCGCCTTCACGCTCAACGTCACCGGCTTGCGCTGGCGCAGCACCTGCACCTTCACGTCGCTGCCGGTCTCCTGCTCGCGCAGCACACGCAGCGCATCCTCGGGGCGCTCGACTTTCTGGCCGGCGACTTCCTGCAGCACGTCGCCGGATTTCAGTCCCTTGAATCCTTCCTCATCGGCTGACAACACCAGCACGCCCTTGTCGGTGCCGAAGTAGCTGCCGAGATCGGGATTCAGGCTGGCCAGGTTCAAGCCCCACCACGGCGTGGAAAAATGCAGGTGGTCGAGCGCGCGACCGGCGTGCCGCATTGCCATGTCGACCTTCTCGCGAACCCTGTGGTCGAAATCCGGCGGCAGCAAATCGCCTTCGCCCGGCGGCATGCCGTCGTGATCGCCGAATGCGAAACCGAAATTGAACGGTTCGCGGCGCTCGGCGGTCACCTCGACGTCGAGCTTCTTGCCGTCGCGCAGCACGCCGAGTTTGAGCTTCTGGCCGATCTTCAGTTCGTGCAGACGCTCGTCGGCATCTTCATCGCTTGCCAGCGATTTGCCATCGACGCTGGTGACGATGTCGCCGTGCTTGATGCCGGCTTTCTCGGCCGGCCCGCCCGGCGTAACGCCGTTCACGCGCAGTCCCTGCTTGTCGCGGTCGAAGATGATGCCGACCATACCGCTGTCCGGATCGCCCAGATAGCGGTACGCGTAGGTGCGCGGGCCGACGTCGCCGAGCTTGGCCTGCATCTGCGCCATCTTGCGCGACATCTCGCGCATCTGTTCACGCATCTGTTCGAGGTCGCGACGTTGCTGCGCCAGGTCGGCAGCGGACTCGCGCGGCGTGGGTGCATCGGCGGCAGACGCGAAGCCGGGCAGCGCGAGTGCGGCGATGAGTGGAAGTTTATACAAATTCATGTATCGATACCTCAGTCGGTCAGGCTGGCGGTCGCAACGCGGCCGCCCGCGGCAAGTTGGTAGTTCGAATAGCGCAAGGCGGACAAGTCCTCGAGCAACGCGACGCGCCGCTGCCACAAATCCGCATCCGGCATTTCGCGCGGTGCGGACAGTTCGACGTCGACGAGACCGATCAGGTTCTCGATCTCCGTCGCCGCGGCCAGATCCTGGCCTTGCAACGGTGCCGCCGTTCCGCCGGTCTTGCGCAGCCAGCTTTCCAGAGCCTGTGAACGCTGCTGCAACGCGACCAGTTGTTCCGGGTGCGATGCGGAGTTGTGCACATTGTCCACTTTTGCACTATTCGTATTGGAAGATGCGGCGGGCGCGGAAATGGTCGCAGTGCTGGAGCCGGAAATCGGGAATCGGGAATCGTGATGGCGATACGCCACGAGAAAAACACCCGCGAGGGCCGCAGCAAGGGCAGCGGGAATCACGAACCGGCGAATTCGCTCGGATCGTTTCGATTCGCGATTCTCCAGCTCCGATTCATGGCTCAGCCTTGCGGCGAGCTCCGGCCAGGCGCTGCGCTCCGGCGACTGCAGCGGCAGCGCGCGCAAGGCTTCGGCGAGGTTCAATTGGCGATTGCGATCAGACATGACACGGGTCCTGCGGGTGAATCGATGATTTCGCGCAGGCGTTGCGTGCCGCGCGCGACCTGCGATTTGGAAAAACTCACGCTCTTGCCGACGAGGTCGGCGATTTCCGGATGCGAATAGCCCTCGACGTGATACAGCCACAGCACGCTGCGCGTCTGCGCCGGCAAGCGCGCGAGTGCACGCTCGAGCGTCCCGGCATCCGCATGCCCCCAGGGGCCGGACCCTTCATCGACGACCGCGTCCATTTCGTCGCTGCTTTCGGCACGATCGTGCTGGCGCAGCCGCATCAGCGCTTCGTTGAGCGCGATCTGGCGCAGCCAGCCCCAGAACGGCGACTCGCCGCGAAATGTATTGATGCGTTGAAATACTTTCAGCATTGCGTCATGCAGTACATCGCGCGCGCCTTCGGCATCGCCAAGCAAGCGCAACGCGAGGGTGTAGACCGGCCTCTCGAAGCGCCGGTAGATTTGTTCGAACGCGCCCAGGTCGCCCGCACACGCACGCGCGAGCAGAGCCTGAGGGATATCGATTTGGAAAGATGACGCCGTCACAACGCTTAAGATGCACCGCGCGCACGAATGGTCGCAAGCGAAAAACATCCAGTGTCCGCGCGAGTGTCCGCGCATCTGTCCGGACACTTGAATCTTCGCGGACACGATGCGTTTTCTCCAGCCGCATCAACGGGTTGATGCGCGCAACTCGGCTGGCACAAGCGTTGCTATAACGCAGGCAACGCCATGCGACCTCGACCGCACACATGATCCGCGACACTTCCGCTACTGATCGCCGCCTCGAAACCGTGCCGTCGCGCCGGCGCTGGGTTCTGCTCGGCGCCGGCGCCGCTGTCGTGCTCGCCGCATTGTTTTTCGTTGGACCGACGGTCGCGCGTTTGTTGTCGTCGGGCATGGCCGTGCGCAGCGACAGCGTGCGCATTGCGCAAGTCAAGCGCGGCACGTTGACGCGCGACGTCTCGGCGCAAGGCAAGATCGTCGCCGCGGCGAGCCCGACGCTGTACACGACTGCTGCCGGCACCGTCACGCTCGCGGTGCAGGCCGGCGACAAGGTCGACAAGGA
>Ga0207657_10006048_pt1 | contig 12581 bp, 13 predicted proteins | sample KBSC33metaG_FD_184316 | JGI IMG/M metagenome (GOLD analysis project Ga0207657, IMG submission 184316) | Corn rhizosphere microbial communities from Kellogg Biological Station, Michigan, USA - KBS C3-3 metaG (SPAdes) (version 2) | ecosystem: Host-associated > Plants > Roots > Rhizosphere > Soil ...
CGCCCGTATAACAAAAGCAATCCAGAACGTCGCGGCCCATCGCCAGGCCGCGGATGCGACGGCGATTCTCGCGCTGGTCGAGAAAGAATCCGGTTTTCTGGCCGGCGGCGACATCGACGCCGTAGCTCAGATGATCCTCGAGGAAGCTTACGCGCTGCGGCAGGACGCCGTAAGCCGTTCCGGTGCGCGGCGGCAGGCCCTCGAGGCTGCGTACCTCGGCATCGGAGCGCTCGTAGACTGCCGAGCAACCGGTGGCATCGACCAGCGACGCGACAATGCTGTCGCGCCATGCCTCGGCGCCCGCGTTGAGCAGCTGCACGACGACGACTTCGCCATAGCGGTCGGCGATCACGCCGGGAAGCCCGTCGGATTCGGCATGCACGAGACGGCAGCCGGTGTGCGCGGCGTCGAACATCGGCGCTCGTGCTGCGACGGAGGCGCGCACGCGGCCGGCGATGAACGCGTCGTCGATCGCCTCGCGCGCATCGAAGCTCCATACGCGGGCGCGTATCGCCGAGGAAGGGCTCCAGGCGGCCGTCGCGAGGAATTGGCCGTCGGCAGCGTGCAGCGCGACGGTTTCGCCGCTGCCGGGCGCACCGTCGACGGTCGCGATCGCGCCGGAGAACACCCAGGGATGCTTCAGCCGCAGCGACTTTTCGCGCCCGGCGTGCAGCGTGACGCGATGCACGCGCTCGTTTCGGATCAGGCGGCGCTGACGCCGAACAGATGGCCGACGGCGAAAGTCACCGCGGCCGCGAGCGCGCCCAGCAGCAGCATGCGAATACCGGACGCCAGCGCGCCGCGGCCGGTGAACAGCGACAGGGTTGCGCCGACGCCGAACAGCGCCAGCGCGGTCAGCAATCCGGTGATCGTCAGCGCGTGGGCGCGCGCGGCGAAGATGAACGGCAGCAAAGGAATCCCGGCGCCGACGGCAAACGACAGGAACGATGACACTGCCGCTTGCCAGGGCGAGCCGAGCTCGTCGGGATTGAGGCCCAGCTCCTCGCGCGCCAGCGTATCGAGCGCGTGGTCGGGATCGGCCACCAGGCGCTTCGCCAGCCGGCGCGCCTCGCCGGGTGCCAGGCCCTTCGCCTCGTAGATCAGCGCGAGCTCCTGCGCCTCGGCGTCGGGATACTCGGCCAGCTCCTCGCGCTCGAGTCCGATCTGGTATTCGAACAACTCCCGCTGCGAGCGCACCGAGACGAATTCGCCCGCGGCCATCGCGAAGGCGCCGGCCGTCAAGCCCGCGACGCCGGTCAGGACGACGACGCCGGGGTCGGAGTTCGCCCCGGCGACGCCGAAAATCAGGCTCGCATTGGATACCAGACCGTCGTTGATGCCGAACACCGCGGCGCGCAGATAGCCGCCGCCGCCCAGGCCGCGGTGACGGCGCTCGATGCTGCCGGCGACCGGCGTCACATGTCCCCCGGGCTCGCCCTTGGTGTAGATCGCCATGCCCCGCACTTTCATCGCGGCGAGAATGCCGCGCAGCGGCGCGGGGCCGAACAGCTTGATCAGCCGCACGACCAGGCGGGCGCGAAAATCGGGAACGAACGGCGGCGGCGCCGGCTTGCCGCTGGCCGTCAGCTGCGCGCGCCATATCGCCGCCTGCGCTTCCGCTTCGCCACCCAGGCGCATGAACAGCTCGCCGCGCGGCGTGCCGGCTTCCGCCGCCGCGCAGGCGCGATAGAGAAAAGCGGAGCGCTGCTCCTCGGTCCAGCTTTCGAGCGGATTACTCATCGTGAATGCTTCGAGGCGGCGACTTTTGCGCGAACGTGCGAACGGGCGAAACCATCAAGCCGGCGCGCCGACGATGCCATCGATCCTCGCCATGATTTCGGCATCGAGCTTCGGTACGACCGCAAGGCAGAGCATGTTCTCGACGACTTGCGCCGGGCGGCTGGCGCCGGTGATCACCGTCGTGACATGCGGATTCTTCAGGCACCAGGCGAGCGCGAGCTGCGCCAGCGTGCAGTCCAGGTCGGCGGCAATCGGTGCGAGTGAGCGCACTTGCGCGATCTTGACCGGATCGACGATGCGCTCGGCCAGCCATTCGTAGCCTTTGACCGTCGCGCGCGAGCCGGGCGGAATGCCGTCGTTGTACTTGCCCGACAGCAGTCCCGACCCGAGCGGGCTCCACGTCGTGAGCCCGATGCCGGGATCGCGGTAGAGGGGCGCGTATTCGCGTTCGACCCGCTCGCGATGAAACAGGTTGTATTGCGGCTGCTCCATCACCGGCTTGGCCAGATGATGCTTGTCGGCGATGTGCCAGGCCGCGGCGATCGCCGCGGCGTCCCACTCGGACGTACCCCAGTACAGCGCCTTGCCGGCGCGGATCATGTCGTGCATCGCCCAGACGACTTCCTCGAGCGGCGTGTCGGGATCGGGACGGTGGCAGAAAACCAGGTCGACGTGTTCGAGCTGCAGCCGCTTGAGCGAGCCGTCGATCCCCTGCATCAGGTACTTGCGGTTCAGCGTGCTCTTTTCGTTCGGGCCGTCGTTCAAGCCCCAGTAGAACTTGGTCGACACGACGTACGACGCGCGCCGCCAGCCGAGCTTCTTCAGCGCGCCGCCCATGATGACTTCGGACTGGCCCCGGGCATAGACCTCGGCATTATCGAAAAAGTTGACGCCGGCGTCGTGCGCGGCGGCCATGCATTCGCGCGCCGTATCCTCGGCCAGCTGGTTGCCGTAAGTCACCCACGATCCGAACGAAAGCTCGCTGAGCTTGAGACCGGAGTTGCCGAGCCGGCGGTACTGCATTTGAACCTCTGGACACGAACGTTGTGCCGCGAACGCGGCACCGGAGCGGATATTCTACCCGAAGCGCGACCGATGCCCGCCGCCGCCGGCAAGCGTACAATCCGCCGGGGCGCCACGAGCGCCCATCATCGTTGCCATGGAAATCCGATGCCGATAAAAAAACGTCCTCTCTCCGTCGCCGATCTGTGGTCGATCAAGCGCATCGGTTCGCCAACTTTGTCGCCCGACGGACGCCACGCTTGCGCGACCGTTACCGCCTTCGACATGAAGACCAATGAAGGCCACACCGAGCTCTGGCTGTTTCCCTGCGACGGCGGCAAGGCGCGGCGCTTGACCGCGGGCGACAAGGATTCCGGACCGCAGTGGTCGCCCGACGGCAAGTGGATCGCCTTCACCGCCAAGCGCAAGGACGACGACGAAGCGCAGGTCTATCTGATCGCGCCGGACGGCGGCGAGGCACGACGACTGACGAGTCTGTCGACCGGCGCCCTGGCGCTGCGCTGGTTTCCCGACAGCCGCCGCATCGCGTTCGTGTCCTGGGTCTGGCCGGACCTCGGCAACGACAAGGCGCAGGCGAAGCGCAGGCGGGAGCGGAAGGAGTCCAAGGTCAAGGCGCACGTCACCGAGCGTGCCGAGCCGCGTTACTGGGACCATTGGCTCGCCGACGGGCGCGAGCCGCACGTGTTCGCCGCCGACGTCGTCAGCGGCAACGCGCGGGACCTGCTCGCCGGCACCGGGCTCTCGCTTCAGCCCTGGGATCCTTCCGCCGAGCATTACGATCTGAGTCCCGACGGCAAGGAGCTCGCGCTGACCGTCGACCTGGCGCCCGAGCCGCGGATGATGAATTCCGCCGATATCGTCATCGTCAGGCTGGCGACCGGGCGCCATCACACGCTCACCGCGGGCAGCGGATTTTCCAGCGAGCACCCGCGGTATTCGCCCGACGGCAAGCATCTTGCCTGGCACGCGTTCAACCTGAAGCGCGCGTTCAACGATCAAGGGCGGCTGATCCTTTGCGAGCGAGCCAGCGGCCGAACGCGTCGCCTTGCCGCCAGGCTCGACCGCGCGACCAACCACATCGACTGGGCGCCCGACAGCGCCGCGCTGTACATGCTGATCGAGGATCGCGGCCGGCAGGGACTCTGGCGGCTGGCCTTGACCGAGGCGATGCCCAAACAAGTCGCCGCCGGCGGCACGCTCGGCGGCTACGCCGTCTCGCGCGACGGCAAGCGCATCGCGTTCGATCGCGCGACCTTGTCGCATCCTGCCGCCTTGTTCGCGATCGGTGCCGACAGCCGCGGCGAGATTGCGCTGGAGTCGCCGAATCGCGCGCTGTTCGACCACGCCGCGGTCGGCGCCACGCGCGAATTCACGGTCAAGGGTTGGGGCGGCGATCCGATCCAGGTGTGGGTGACCTATCCGCCGAATTTCGACCCGAAGAAAAAATGGCCGCTGCTGCATTCGATCCACGGCGGTCCGCACGCGGCGCATACCGACGGCTGGCATTACCGCTGGAACACGCAGGTGTTCGCCGCGCACGGCTATGTCGTCGTCGGCGTCAACTATCACGGCTCGTCGGGCTTCGGCCAGCAATGGATGGAGACGATCACCGGCGATTACGGCCGCAGGGAATTCGCCGATACCGAAGCGGCGACCGATTTCATGCTGCGCCGCGGTTACATCGATCGCAACCGGCTGGTCGCGACCGGCGGCAGCTACGGCGGCTACATGGTCGCCTACATGAACGGACACACCGATCGCTATCGCACCTTTGTCTGTCACGCCGGCTGCTACGACTGGGTCAGCATGATGGCCACCGATGGCTACGCGTTTTTCGCCAAGGAGCTCGGCGCCTTCCACTGGGACAATCCGGCGCGGGTGATGCAGCAGTCGCCGCACCATTTCGCCAAGCGCTTCAAGACGCCGACCTTGGTCATTCACGGCGAGCTCGACTACCGCGTCCCGGCGACGCAGGCGCTGCAGTACTACAACACGCTGCACGCGCAGCGGATCCCGACGCGCCTGGTGTATTTCCCCGATGAGAACCACTGGATACTGAAGCCGCAGAATTCGCGGCTGTGGTACCGGGAGTTCTTCGACTGGATCAGGCGCTATGCGGCACCCGGGCCGTCGCGCCGTCAGCGCACGCGCTTGGCCGGATAGTCTTCTTCGATATTGTCGCGGAAAAAGCTCCACGGCGAGGACGCGCCGGCGAAGCGTCGCCAGGTCTCCGCGGTGACGCCCGAATACTCGAACGTCCCGTTGGTCAACTCGACGACCAGCACGCGCTTGCGCTCGTCATAGCCGGCGGCACGCAGGTTACCGCCCGGCAGGCGTTTCATTTCCATTGCACTGGCTTGGGCGCAACGCGCGCTCCGACGAGACCGATCGCCCGCCTGCGGATTACGACGGCGGGTTTCACGACGCGGGCTTCGGTGCGACGTACGGCGCGCAGCCTTCGAGCTTGGCCGTGACGCCGTTTTCGATCAACACCAGGTCCATGCCCTTGCCGCGCAACTCGAGGCTGGCATTGCTGTAGCGAATGCCCGAGGCGGCGGGGATTTGATAAAGCGTGATGCGTTCGGCGTTCGAGGTCAGCAGACGGACTTCGCCCGGCTCGAAGCGCATGATCAGCCGCTCGCCGTTAAGCTGACAGGCAAAGGTCGCCTTTGCCGCGTCCTCTTCCTCCTTCGTCGGCTTGTGCTCGCAGCCGCCGAGCTGAATGGCGAGCGCGAGCGCCGCCGCGAGCAGCGCGGGACGGCGCCCGAGCCCACTCCAGGCTATGCTCAAGGCGGTCATTGCGCCGTGCCCGGGGAGGGCGCAGCTCGCGGCGCCTGCACGACGTCGCACAGGCGCGCCGGCTGCCGCCGGCCATTGGTCTGCACGGTGAGCACCATCGCGCAAAGATCGAACTGCGCATCGGCCAGCGCGGCGGCCGCGCTCTTCAGGTCGTCGTCCGATAGCGCCGGCGAATGCGCAAGGATGCGGGCGTAGCGCAGCGACGGATGCCCGACCGCCAGCCAGCGGCGCTCGGGGCCGCGCGCGACGACGATCGATTCGCGGCCGAACGGATACCACCAGATGCCCAGCATGTGAACGCCGGTGATCTTGAGCACCGCCGGCAGTGCCGGATCCATCGGACGGGCGCGCGCCTCCGAGCGCTCGGCCGTCCCGTCGGCGCGAAGGCATTTGCTCTCGAGCATCAGCGAGCCTTTTTCTGCGATCGAATATTCGGTGCGCGTGTCACGGGCGCAGCGGCTTTGCAGGAAGCCGCGGATCGATGCGATCTCGTACCAGGTCGCGACGTAGCCATCGAGCGTGAAGTCGGGCAGCGGCGTCAGTGCGGCGGCCGGCGCCAGCACCGCCAGCGAGAACAGCGCGATCAGGCAGCAACGCTTCATTCGATCCCTACGCTTTTGCGCGGCAGGGCCGCGGTCCTTACGGCATTCTGACAGAGATCGCGGCGGTTTCGGAACTCAGCAGTCGACGACGTTCACCGCCAGGCCGCCAAGCGAGGTTTCCTTGTATTTGGCCATCATGTCGCGTCCGGTCTCGTACATTGTCTTGATGACCGCATCGAGCGGAACGCGATGCGCGCCGTCGCCGCGCAGCGCCAGCGAGGCGGCATTGATCGCCTTGATCGCACCCATGGCGTTGCGCTCGATGCAGGGTATCTGCACCAATCCGCCGACCGGGTCGCAGCTCATGCCCAGGTGGTGTTCGATGCCTATCTCGGCGGCATTCTCGATCTGCGCGTTGCTGCCGCCCAGCGCCGCGGCCAGGCCGGCCGCTGCCATCGCGCAGGCGACGCCGACTTCACCCTGACAGCCGACTTCGGCGCCGGAGAGCGAGGCATTGCGTTTGCACAGGCCGCCGATCGCCGCGGCAGTGAGCAGGAACGCGACGATGCCGTCTTCGTTGGCGTCTTCGTAGAATTCGCGGTAATAGCGTATGACCGCCGGAATGATGCCGGCAGCGCCGTTGGTAGGTGCGGTCACCACCCGGCCGCCGGCGGCATTTTCCTCGTTGACGGCGATCGCATAGAGGCTCACCCAGTCGAGCGTTTCGGTCGGATTGCTCTGCTGCTGCGCGCGCTTGGCGAGCAGGGCCTGGTGCAGGCCCTTGGCCCGGCGCCGGACGTTCAGGCCGCCGGGGAGGATGCCCTCGCTGCGCAGGCCCCGCTCGATGCATTCGTTCATGATCGCCCAGCGCTCGAGCAGCCCGGTGCGAACCTGATCGGGGCTGCGCAGCGCGAGCTCGTTGATGCGCATCATTTCGGGAATGCGCTTGTGCGCGGCATCGCCCTGCTTCAAGAGCTCGCTGGCGCTGCTGAAAGGGTAGGGCACGCGCAATCGCTGGGGCGCATCGGGCAGCTGTTCGATTTCGTTTTCCGCGACGATGAAGCCGCCGCCGACGGAAAAGTACACTTTGCGGGCGAGTCGCACGCCGCCGGCATCGAGCGCGGTAAAGCGGATGCCGTTGCTGTGGAATGCCAGCGACTTGTCGACGCGAAAACGCAGATGCTCGTCCTCGCGGAACGCGATCGCGTGCCTGCCATCGAGCGAGAGCGTGTGCGCCTCGCGGATCTGCCGTACCTTGCGCTCGACCTGGTCGGGATCGACCCGGTCCGGCGTCTCGCCCGACAGGCCGAGCAGGATTGCGCGATCGGTGCCGTGGCCGCGGCCGGTGAGCGCAAGCGAGCCGTAGAGATCGACGAAGATCTGCGTGACCGCGTCGAGCGGATGATCGGCGGCGAGCTCGTGGACGAAGCGGTATGCGGCACGCATCGGTCCCATCGTGTGCGAGCTCGACGGCCCGAGACCGATCTTGAATAAATCGAATGCGCTGACGAACAAGGAGCAGGATCCGGAGATGGTAGACTGGACTGCCGTGATTGTACTCCGGGGAGAGCCGATGACATCCGGGTTCGTGCGCCTGTGGCGACATGTGCTGGCCGTCACGATGCTCGTTGCCGCGACGGCAGCGGGCGGCGCGGCCACCGCCGGCTGGGTCGCTTATCAGCGCGGCGACTTCGCCGCGGCGCGCGCGGCATACGAGCACGATGCTCGGTTGGGCGACCGGCTCGCGCAATTCAATCTGGCGACGATGCTGCTGCGCGGTGAAGGCGGCGCCGCCGACGCTGCGGCCGGCGTCGACTGGCTGCGCAAGGCGGCGCAGGCCGGCATGGCGCAGGCACAATACAATCTCGGCCTGCTCTATGAAAGCGGGACCGGCGTCGATCGCTCGCTGACCGCCGCGACCGAGTGGTGGGAAAAAGCCGCGCAGCAGGGACACGTCGACGCGCAGGTCCAGCTCGGCACGCAATACTTCCTCGGACGCGGCGCGCCGAAAGACTGGGCACTCGCCGCCAGGTGGTACGAAGCGGCCGCAGAGAACGGCGACCCGGGAGCGCAATACCTGATCGCAAGCTTCTACGAGCACGGCGATGGCGTCGCGCCCGATCTGAAGCGCGCGCTCGGCTGGTACTTGCAGGCGGCGCGCCAGGGCGACGCCGGCGCCGCGCTGCAGGCAGATGACGTGGCGCGGCGCCTCGGTGTCGCGCTGCCTGGCCGCTAGCGCGGCGTCGGGTCTGTCGCGCCGACCGGCGTCGGACCCGCGGGGGCGCGTTCGGCTGCGCCATGGGCGAACCGCAGCGGCTCGGGATACGACAAAACCTCCGGCGGCAATTCCCCGGCCTGTTGCTGCATCCGCTGCCACCAGCGTGCATCGAGCAGGTCGGCATTGACGCGCATGAAATCGGCGCGCACGTCGGGATCGGTCAGCAGGAACGTCGCGAACTCCTCGGGAAAGACGTCGTTCGGTCCGACCGGATACCATACTTCATCCGACATCTCGTCGTGTGCGGCGGGAGCCTGCGGAATCGCACGAAAACGGCACGATTTCATGTACTCGATCTCGTCGTAGTCGTAGAAGACGATGCGGCCGAAGCGCGTGACCCCGAAATTCTTGAACAAGAGGTCGCCGGGGAAGATGTTGACCGCGGCGAGCTGGCGGATCGCCTCGCCGTAATCGGCGATCGCGTGCTCGCGCTGGCGCGGTGACGCGGACTCGAGGAAGAGGTTCAGCGGGTTCATCCGCCGCTCGATATACAGATGACGCACGACGATCATGTCGCCGTCCCGGTCGATCAGCGACGGGGCGACTGCCTCGAGCTCCGCGATCAGCTCCGGCGTGAAGCGGGCGCGCGGGAACGCCACATCCGAGTATTCGAGCGTGTCCGCCATCCTGCCGACGCGGTCGTGATGCTTGACCAGCACGTATTTCTCCTTCACCCGCTCGCGCGTCGTGTCCTTCGACGGCGCGATCCTGTCCCGGATCACCTTGAACACGTACGGGTACGACGGCAAGGTGAACACCGTCATCACCAGGCCCTTGATGCCCGGCGCGACGATGAAGCTGTCGGTGGAGTGCTTGAGATGATGCAGGAAATCGCGGAAGAACAGCGTCTTGCCCTGTTTCTGCAGGCCCACCATCGTATAGAGCTCGGCCTCGGTGCGCTCGGGGGCGACATGGCGCAAAAACGCGACATACGCCGACGGCACTTCCATGTCGACCAGGAAGTACGCGCGGTTGGCGGAAAACAGCAAGGCCAGCTGCTCGGGGTCCATCAGCAGCGCGTCGACGTACAGCCGGCCGTCCGCGTCATGCTTGATCGGTACGACAAAAGGATACGCGCTGTAGCCGTTGATCACCCGCCCGACGACGTAGGCGGTGCGATTGCGGAAGAACAGGCTCGACAGCACCTGGATCTGATGGTTGGCCTCGAGACGGAACGGACGCGCAAAGCGCTGGCGGAAAGCGGCGAGCAGGTTCGACAGGTCGGCGCGAAAATCCGCGAAGCGACGCTCGAGCCGGAAATCGAGCACGATGTCGATCAGCGCGTGCCGCAGCCCGTGCTGGCGCGGGTAGTACGAGCGGTAAGAGGGCGGATCGGCGTCGATGTGCTCGGTCGAAATCGCCGGGCGGACGAACAGGCAGCGGTTGTGAAAGTAGCTGCGATCGAGGATCTTGCACGACACGGTGTTGAAGAACGTCTCGGCGCACTCCGGCTGCTTGTGGTCGATCAGCAGCCCGACGTAATGCCGCTTGACCTGCTCCCAGCGGGCGTCGTCGCTGTCGGTGCAGCCGAACTCGTGCCGCAGGCGGGCGACCGTTTCGGCGACGCGGCGATCGTAGAAGTCGATCCGCTCGCGCGAGACGTGGCTGATGGCCAGCCAGTTGCCGGCCTCGAAATGCCGCTTGGCGGCGGTCGCGCAGTCGCGGAACAGCGCATAGTGCCGATTGAACCCGTCGAGCGTCGCCTGGGCGATCGCCTGCGGGCTCGCCGGCTCGCTCGTGCGGGGAATGGGTTCGGGCGGCGCGAAAGCCATGGCCCGAGCCTATTGCACGGCGTCCTTTTTCCGGCTGCTGTTTTCGGCTTCTATTTTCGCCTTCACCTCGGCGGTGTAGCTGTTGTATTCGTCGACGACGCGGTTGGCGGCGGCCGTCGCGGCCTCGGCGATCGCCTTGTTGTGCTCGACATACGCCTTGACGCATTCGCCGTAGGCTTTGAACTGCCGGTTGAACGTCACCATGTTCGGATCGGAGGCGAGCCGGCCCGAAAACTCGGGCCTGACGCAGGTGTTGGGCGCCACCAGAGGCGCGCCGGCGGCCGCCGGCGGCGGTGTCTGCGCCGCGGCGGCAAGCGAAAGTGCGGCGATGGACGCGGCGAAAAGCGGGCGGAAAGGCATTCGAACCTCGTGATGAATGGCAAAACGCGATTTTATGCCGCCGCCCACCCGCTGGGAAGAAAGGCGCCCGCGCTGCGCGGCAAGCGGCTAGTTCAGCAGCGCGGCGACGATCGTCACGCCCGCGGCGACCAGATCCCCGGCCAGCCCCGCGTCGATGGCGGCGGTCGCGCCGCGGTTCCAGCCGACGATCCCCGGGGCGCGCATCGTCAGGGCATCGGCGAGGCGATCGACGTCGATCGTCGTGCGCTGGATCTCCGCGGTGGAGAGCTCGCGCAGCGCTTTGTTGACCGCTTCGGGGTCGAGGATCGCCAGCGGCGAACGGCAATAAGGGCAGGCGGTATCGCGCTGGAGATCGACCGGCGCGCCGCAGTTCGAGCACTGCACGGTACGAACCCTCGCCTTGAGCGTTGCGAGCTCGCTGCCCGACAGGGGTCGCACGAAGTTCTTTTCCAGCAGGAATTGCACGAAGGGCGTCAGGCGGCCGTGACCCCATTCGCAGCGATAATAGGTGAAATGGGTCGTGCGTTGCAGGTCATGGGTCAGGGCAAGGCGCGAGTTGCAGCGCGGGCAATCGAGCAGCTCCGGCAGCGGATTGCGGGTCGGCGCGCGATGCGCATCGAATGCCTTGAAGACCTCGATGATGCCGCCGGGCGTCAGCTGCGTGCTCTCGTGCTCGTCGAACCACACGAGCTGGCAGGCGAAGCAGAAATCGAGTGCAACCCGGCCAAGCAGAAGGCGCTCGAAGTCGAGCGTCTGCATCGGCGCCCCGCAGCCGGGGCAGTTCACGCGGCGCGCGTCCGGGCGGGTACCCGATGCAGCAGACGCGCGCTCACGACCTCAGGCAGAACAACCGCTAGGTGCGGTCGCGGTTGACCTTCGGGCAGTGAACCCACTCGACGTAGACCCCCCGCTGCTGAGCGACGCGGTCGATGGTCTGCATTCTCGCGTAGTCGCAAGTTGCCGCCGGCGAAACGGAAACATTCTCGGCCTTCTGCATCGGAAGCGACGAACAGCCGCTTGCAAGCGCGACGACCGTCAAGGCAAGGATGAGCTTCATAGGGTAACCCTCCTGCGTCTTTGACTATAGGCAAAAGAGGCGGCTGGAGCAAGGCCCATCGGCCGGCCGGCGCAACCCGGCGATTTTGCCGGTGCAGCCCGGCGGCGAGGCGGGTGAGACTACAGATTGCGGGTGCCGAAGGTGTCGCACTGCCTCAAGTCGCCGGAGTCGAGCCCTGTCCGGAACCACTTGGTGCGCTGCGCCGACGAGCCGTGCGTGAAGCCTTCGGGCACGACATAGCCGCGTGTCTGCTTCTGGATGCGATCATCGCCGACCGCGGCGGCGGCGGCCATTCCCGACTCGACATCCTTGGCGTCGATGATGTTGCGCTGCATCGACGAATGTCCCCAGACGCCAGCCAGGCAGTCGGCCTGCAGCTCCAGCCGCACCGACATGTCGTTCCGGCTTCGGTCCGACGCGTTGGCCATCTTCTGCTGCGCCGCCTCCATCAGCCCCAACTGATTCTGCACATGATGGCCGATTTCATGGGCAATCACGTAGGCGCGAGCGAAATCGCCCGGAGCGCCAAAGCGTTGGGACAACTCCTGGAAAAAGCTCAAGTCGAGATAGACCTTGCGGTCGCCCGGGCAATAGAACGGACCGGCCGCCGCGCTGCTGAATCCGCAGGCCGACGCGATCTGACCGTGGTAGAGCGTGAGCTTCGGCGGCTGGTAGCGCGTGCCCATCTGCTGGAAGATGCCGCCCCAGACGTCTTCGGTGTCGCCCAGCACGCGCGCGACGAACTCGGTTTGCGGGTCGTTGCTCGCCGGCGCGCGCGTCGTCGGCGGGGCCTGCGTTTGCACGACCGGTCCGCCGCCGTCCCCGGTCAGGAGGGCGAGCATCTCGAGCGGGTTCTTGCCGAGCAGCAGGCTGACGACGACCACCAGGATGATCGCCCCTCCCGAGAGGCGCAGCCCGCCGCCGAACATGCTCGGACCGCTGCTCGAGCCTTCCTCGACATTGTCGCTGCGCCGATAGTCCTGCCATCTCATGATTGCGACTCCTGCCCA
>Ga0207657_10006051_pt1 | contig 12580 bp, 12 predicted proteins | sample KBSC33metaG_FD_184316 | JGI IMG/M metagenome (GOLD analysis project Ga0207657, IMG submission 184316) | Corn rhizosphere microbial communities from Kellogg Biological Station, Michigan, USA - KBS C3-3 metaG (SPAdes) (version 2) | ecosystem: Host-associated > Plants > Roots > Rhizosphere > Soil ...
CCTGGTCTACGTATCGCCGCTGAAGGCGCTCTCCTACGACATCGAGCGCAACCTCCGCGCCCCGCTGAAGGGCATCGGCGGCGACATCTCGGTGGCCATCCGCACGGGCGACACGCCACAGCGCGAGCGGCAGGCGATGGTGCGCAAGCCGCCGGACGTGCTCATCACCACGCCGGAGTCGCTGTATCTGATCCTCACTTCACGCGCGCGCGAGATGCTCGCCGGCGCCGAGTGGGTGATCGTGGACGAGATCCACGCGGTGGCGCAGACCAAGCGCGGGGCGCACCTGGCGTTGACGCTGGAGCGGCTCGACCACGCGGCCGGGGCGCCTCTGCAGCGCATCGGCCTGTCCGCCACCCAGCGCCCTCTCGAGGAGGTGGGCCGCTTCCTGGTTGGCAGCGGGCGCGACTGCACGGTGGTGGACACCGGGCTGCGCAAGCCGCTCGACCTGAAGATCCACGTGCCCGTGGAGGACATGCGTGAGCCGGACTCGGACGCGATCGACCTGGATCCGATCGGCGGCGGGGACTCCGCCACGCGGCGTTCGATCTGGCCGGCGATCTACCCCGAGCTGCTCGAGCTCGTGCGCGAGCACCGCTCCACGATCATCTTCGTGAACAACCGGCGCGGCGCGGAGCGGCTCGCCGCCCGGCTGAACGACATGGCCGAGGAGGAGATCGCTCGCGCCCACCACGGCTCGCTCGCGCGCGAGGAGCGGCTGGTTGTCGAGGAGATGCTCAAGTCGGGCGAGCTGCCGTGCCTCGTGGCCACCTCCTCCCTGGAGCTCGGCATCGACATGGGTGCGGTCGACCTCGTGCTGCAGGTCGAGTCGCCCAAGTCGGTCACGCGCGGGCTACAGCGCATCGGCCGCGCAGGACACGGCGTGGGCGATGTGTCCAAGGGCCGCATCTTCCCCAAGTTCCGGGCCGACCTGCTCGAGTGCGCGGTGGTGGCCCGCCGGATGCGCGAGGCGCAGATCGAGGAGACGATCGTGCCGCGCAACCCGCTCGATGTGCTCGCGCAGCAGATCGTGGCGATGACCGCCACCGGCGAGGAGTGGAAGGTGCCCGAGCTGCATGAGCTCGTGCGGCGCGCCTACCCGTACGCCGAGCTCTCGCGCGAGCTGCTCGACAACGTGCTCGACATGCTGGACGGCCGCTACCCGTCCGAGGAGTTCAGCGAGCTGCGGCCGCGGGTGGTGTGGGACCGCGTGGAGGACACGGTGCGGGCGCGGAAGGGCTCGCTGCAGCTCGCCGTGACCAACGCGGGCACGATCCCGGACCGCGGCCTGTTCGGCGTGCACCTGCCGGACGGCCGGCGGGTGGGCGAGCTGGACGAGGAGATGGTCTACGAGGCGCGGCCCGGGCAGACGTTCCTGCTCGGCGCCTCTTCCTGGCGGATCGAGGAGATCACGCGCGACCGCGTGATCGTCACGCCCGCGCCTGGCGTGCCGGGTGCCGTGCCGTTCTGGAAGGGCGACGGCGTGGGACGTCCCGCCGAGCTCGGCCGCGCGATCGGCGAGTTCTCGCGCTGGGCGGTGGACCGCGAGCCGGAGGAGCTTGCCGCCGAGTACGACCTGGACGAGCGCGCCGCGCGCAACCTCGTGTCGTTCCTCCGCGAGCAGCAGGAGATGACCCGCGTGGTGCCGTCCGACCGTACGATCGTGGTGGAGCGCTTCCGCGACGAGATCGGCGACTGGCGGTTGTGCGTGCTGTCGCCCTTCGGCGGGCGCGTGCACGCGGCATGGGCGCTGGCCCTGTCCGCCCGCATCCGCGACGAGTTCGGCCTCGAGTCCGACGCGATCTGGTCGGACGACGGCATCATCGTCCACCTGCCCGACGCGGACGACCCGCCGCGCGCCGAGCTCGTGCTGGTCGAGCCGGATGAGCTCGAGGACCTGGTGGTGCGCGAGCTCGGCTCCTCGGCGCTGTTCGGCGCCCGCTTCCGCGAGAACGCGGCACGGGCACTGCTGATCCCGCGCGCCTACCCGGGCAAGCGGACCCCGCTGTGGCAGCAGCGGCTCAAGGCGCAGTCGCTGCTCGAGGTGGCGAAGCGCTACTCGCAGTTCCCGATCATCCTCGAGACCTACCGCGAGTGCCTGCGCGACGTGTTCGACGTGCCGGCGCTCAAGGAGCTGCTGCGCGGGCTGCACACGCGCGAGCTGTCGCTGGTCGAGGCGGAGACCTCGCGGGCGTCGCCGTTCGCCTCGTCGCTGCTGTTCGACTACGTGGCCACGTACATGTACGAGGGCGACACCCCCAACGCCGAGCGGCGCGCCGCCGCGCTGTCGCTCGACCGCGACCTGCTTGCGGAACTGCTCGGGCAGGAGGAGCTGCGCGAGCTGATCTCGCCAGAGGCGCTGGCGGAGGTGGAGGCCGACCTGCAGCGCATGTCCGACCGCACGCGGGCCGCCAACGCCGACGGGATGCACGACGTGCTGCGCGCGATCGGCGACCTGACCGTCACCGAGGCACAGGCTCGTTGCATCGAGGCCGTGTCCGCCAACCGGATGCTCGCTCGCCTCGTGGATGAGAGGCGCGCGGCCAAGATGCGCATCGCGGGCGAGGAGCGCTACATCGCCGCCGAGGACGCGGGGCTGTACCGGGACGCCCTGGGCGCGGTCCCGCCCGGCGGCCTGCCGGCCACCTTCCTCGAGCCGGTGGAGGAGCCGCTGCGCCGGATCGCGCGCCGCTACGCGCGGACGCACGGGCCGTTCACCACCGCCGAGCTGTCCGGCCGCTACGGCGTGGACGCTGGTCCGGTGCTGCGCGACCTGGAGCGCGACGGCGAGCTGGTGCGCGGCGAGCTACGCCCCGGCGGCACCGAGCGCGAGTGGTGCGACCCGGAGGTGCTGCGGCGGCTACGGCGGGCCTCGCTCGCGTCGCTGCGCAAGGAGGTGGAGCCCGCGGATCAGCGGGCGCTGGCCCGGCTGCTTCCTGCGTGGCAGGGAGTGGACGCCTCGCCGCCCGGAGGCGCGGGAGTGGACCGGCTGCGCGAGATCCTCGTGCCCCTCCAGGGCCTGGCGCTGACGCCCGAGGTGTGGGAGCAGGATGTGTTGCCGCGCCGCGTGGGCGCGTACTCGCCCGCGTGGATGGACGCGCTCTGCTCGGGTGGCGAGCTGGTGTGGGTGGGCGCGGGCGCGCTGGGGCGCGGCAGTGGCCGCGTGGCCCTTTATTTCCGAGAGGACGCGCGCTGGCTCGGCCCGCCGCCGTCCAAGGCCGAGCCGCCTGCCGAGCCCTTGCGCGTGGCGCTGCGCGAGCGGCTCGAGCGCGGCGCCTGCTTCTGGACCGACCTGCTCGCCGACCTGCCGGAGGCCGAGCCCGTGGAGCTTCAGGAGGCGCTCTGGGATCTGGTCTGGGCAGGCGAGGCGACCAATGACGCCTTCGCGCCACTGCGGGCGCCGCGCCTGACGTTGGCCAAGGCCGAGCGCGAGCGCGGTCGCCGCTTCAACCGGCGCCGGCGTCCCGCGGCGCCGCAGATCCAGGGCCGCTGGTCGCTCACCACATCGCTCTTCGCGGGCGCCCCCGCCTACGGGCCGCGCATGCGAGCGATCGCAGAGCTGCTGCTGGAGCGCTACGGCATCGTCACACGTGAGACCGTGCTGGCCGAGGGCGTGCCCGGGGGCTTCGCGTCGCTGTACGGCGAGCTCGTCAACCTCGAGACGCTGGGTACCGCGCGCCGCGGCTACTTCGTCGAGGGGCTCGGCGGAGCGCAGTTCGCGCTGCCCGGAGCGGTCGAGCGGCTGCGCTCGCTGCGCGACGACGAGCCGCCTGGCCCGCTCGTGCTCGCCGCCACCGATCCCGCCAACGCGTACGGGGCCTCGCTCTCATGGCCAAAGCGCGAGGACTCGCCGCGCCGTCCCGCCCGCGCCCCCGGCGCCTACGTCGTATATCTCGACTCCGAGCCCATGCTCTATGTGGAGCGTGGCGGCAAGGGCCTGCTGCCGCTCCGCGAGGTCAAGGAGGAGTGGCTCCGCGAGGCGCTCGAGGCGCTGGCCGACCACGTCCGCCGCGGCCGCCTCAAGCGACTTGCGATCGAGCGCTTCGACGGCGAGCCCGTTGTTGGCTCTGAGCTCGAGCCGCTGCTGATCGACGTCGGCTTCCGCCAGGGTCCGCGGCGCCTGACCCTCAGCGCCTGATGCCCGAGGGCGACACGATCCACCGCGCCGCGCGCCGGATCGAGGAGGCGCTGGTGGGCAAGGAGATCGTGGAGATCGAGACGCCGCACCCGCGCCACCGGCTGGACCGCTGGCCCGAGCGGCTGTCCGGACGAGCGGTCCGCGCGGTCGACGCTCGGGGCAAGCACCTCTTCCTGCGCTTCGATGGCGACCTGACGCTGCACTCGCACCTGCGCATGGGCGGGCTCTGGAGCGTGCACAGGCGGGGCGAGTTCTGGCGCCGGTCTCCGCGCCGCGCCTGGCTCGTGATCCGCACGCCCGACCACGAGGTCGTGCAGTTCGACGGTCCCGTCCTCGAACTGGTGAGGGACTCGCGGACGCGCTTCGACCAGCAGCTTGCCGCCCTCGGCCCGGACATCCTCGATCCCGACTTCGACCAACGGCGCTTCCTCACCCGGCTGCGCGAGGACGACCAGACGCGCCCGTTCGGCGACGCCCTGCTTGACCAGCGCAACGTGGCCGGCATCGGCAACATCTGGCGCGCCGAGGGCTGCTTCCTCGCCCGCGTGGATCCGCGCCGCTCGACCGGCGAGGTGTCCGACCAGGAGGCGCTCGCAGTCATCGAAGCGGTGCGACCGCGGATGGCCCGCTCGGTTTCCGGTGAATGGCCCACCCCGCACGTCTACAAGCGCAGCGGCCGCCCCTGCCCGCGTTGCAAGACCCCGGTCGAGTCCGGCGGCCTCGGCGACGACAACCGCACCGCCTACTGGTGCCCGGGCTGCCAGACGTGACCGGCCGCGCTGAGCACCTGCCGCCGCTCAAGCGCGTCGGCCACAAGGGAGCCGACCACGTGAGCCCGGGCAACACGCTCGCGAGCTTTCAGGCCGCGCTTGAGCACGGCGTGGACATGATCGAGTTCGACGTTCTGCGAGTGCCCGACGGCCGGCTCGTGCTGGCGCACGACTACCACGACGGCGAGCGGCCGGATGCCCTCACGCTCGACGAGGGCCTCGACCACTTCGCGGGCGAGGCGTACGCCGAAGTCGAGCTCAACGTGGACCTCAAGCTGCCCGGCTACGAGCGCGAGGTGGTCGATGGCCTGAGCGCCCGCGGACTCGCCGAGCGCGCGCTCATCTCCACGCACTACCTCGAGAGCATCGACCTGATCGGCCGGCTCGCGCCCGGCCAGCGCCGCGGGCTGTCGGTACCCAAGCTCCAGAGCGACCCGACCAAGTCGCCCTGGCAAAAGCCGTTCGCGCTGGCGATCGCAGCCGGAGCCCGCCGCCTGATCCCGATCCGCGCCGGGCGCATGATTCGTGCCGGCCGCTTCGAGGCGCTGATGAGCCACTGGCGCCTCGTCAGCGCGCAGATGGTCCAGGCGGTGCACTCGGCCGGCGGCCAGCTCTACGTATGGACCGTGGACGACGCCGAGCAGATCCAACGGCTCTCGGCTCTCGGGGTTGACGGTGTCATCTCGAACGACCCCCGCATGTTCGACCCGGCTTAGGTGATCTCGCAGGTGCCGCTCGAGTACCTGGGCGGATCCGCCCCGGCAGCCGGATGCTCGCCCTTGGTGTTCGCGTGCAGCGTGCGCACGACCACCATGCGCCGCTTGCCGCTCCTCGTGCGGCGCTTCTCGCGCCACTGGAAGTCCACGACCCCGCGCAGCACGAAAGGACTGCCGCTCGGCGGCTGCGTGAACGAGAACGTGTAGCCCGCTTGGCGCACCTTCGCCCGCGCGGAGCCGACGGGCTGCCACGGCGACACGCCGTTGCCCTTCACGTTGAACCACTTCTTGTTGTTCGGGTTGTAGAACTGCGCGTGGAAGCGCATGAACATCCGCTGCCGGGTGTGGTTGCCCGGCATGCTGGCGCGTACGCCCATCTCATTGGGGTGCGCGGCCGTGTCGCAGATGTTCACCGTCGCCCACAGGTGTTTGGGCGGGGCGGCGGCGCTGGCGCTGCTGCAGCCGCAAACCGCCGCCGCGGCAGCTAGCGCGAACACGTGGCGAAACCTTGTCCCCTGTCGGAACATGCTTCTCATTCAGCCCACCAAAACGCGAAAAGTTGCGTGATGAACCCCCTCTTTGCGCGTATTGAACACGTGAGCGAATCGGTAGTCGAGCCCTTGCAGCCGCTTGCCACAGAGGATTTGCCAGCCGCGGAGAGTTTCGAGGCGCTCTACCGCCGCACCTTTCCGCGTGTGTACGGATACGTGGCATCGCTCTTGCGCGACCGCAGCGCCGCGGAGGACGTGACCGCCCAGGCGTTCGAGCGCGCGTACCGCAAGCGGAACAGCTTCCGCTCTAAGCGCGGCAGCCGCGAGGCCTGGCTGTTCGGAATCGCGCGCAACGCTGCACTCGACGAGCTCCGAAAGCGCAAGCGGCGCGCGGGCCTGCACGCCGACCTCGAGGACGAGTCCTCGCCCACACCCGCCGAGTACGCCGAGCTCACCCTCACGCGCGAGACGGTGCGCGCCGCGCTCATGACCCTCGACGCGCGCGAGCAGGACATCGTCGCGCTCAAGTTCGCCGGCGATTTGTCCCACGCCGAGATCGCGAAGGTGCTCCGCATCTCCGAGTCGAACGCCGGCACCCGACTTCACCGTGCACTCGAGAAGCTCAGGAAGGCCTGTGATGAAGACGCTTGAACAGGAACTGGAAATCGCCCTGCGGGCGGAGGCGCCGCGGCCGACCGTGGAGTTCGCCGAGGCCCTGGACCGGAAGGTCGAGCGCGGCTTCCAACGCCCGTCGGGACAGCCGCGCTTCAAGTGGACGCAGAACTTCCCGTTCGCACCCGTGATCGGCGGTATCGCGGCGCTCGCGGTCGTGATCGTCCTGATCAGCACGGCGGGCGGCGGCTCGGGCACCGGGGGCAGCAGCTCGAGCGGCTCTACCGCTGCGTCGCCTGCAACCGAGCAGGCTTCCCCCAAGGCCGCATCCGGCGCGCAGGTCGCGCCCAACGCTCCCGTCGCGCGCCCGCGCCGCGTCGAACGCTCGGCCGCGCTCACCCTCGGCGCCCCGAGCTCCAAGCTCGAGGATGTGGCCAACCAGGTGATCGCCGTGACCGACCGGCACCACGGCTTCGTCCTGCACTCCACGGTCACCTCGGGCGGCAGCTCCACCGGCGGCTCGTTCGAGCTGCGCGTGCCGAGCGGCGAGCTGCAGAGCACGCTGAGCGATCTGTCGGCGCTGGCCGACGTGCGCTCTCGTACCCAGGCGACGAGCGACATCACAGCGCCCTACAACGCGGTGCAGAACCAGCTCGGCGAGGCGCGCGCGCTGCGCCACAGCCTGCTGGCGCGGCTCGCGGGCGCCACCACGGACACCGAGGCCCAGGCACTGCGCACCCGCATCCACGAGGCCACCGCGCAGATCCGCGCGCTCAGCTCACAGTTCGCCCGGCTGCAGACCCGCGCGCGGCTCGCAACCATCGACGTCACGCTCGTCCGCGAGAAGGCGCGTCACGACAGCGGCGCGGGCGGCGTCGGCGGCGCCTTCCACGATGGGCTCCACTCGCTGGCCGTGTCGTTCGGGATCGCGCTGCGGGTGCTCGGCGTGGTGCTTCCGCTCGCGCTCGTGGCCGGCCTCGGCTGGCTCGGCGCGGCGGTCTTCAAGCGCCGCCGCCGCGAGGCCGCGCTCTTCTAGCGCTCGATCCGCACGGAGAAGCCCTCGGCCTTCACGGCGCCGAGGATCTCCTGGTCGTGCTCCGGCCCGTTCGTCTGGAGCACGAGGTGAATCGCGGTCTCACGCAGGTGAAGGTCCATCCCCTCGCGCAGGTGCTCGACGTCCACCACATTCCCGCCGTGGTCCGCGACGATCCGCAGCAGCGTGGACAGCGAGCCTGGGCGGTCCGGAACCACGGTGGTCAGCACGATGCGGCGCCCCGCGGCGGTCTCGCCGAGGCGGATGCACTCGGCCAGCAGCGATGCGTCGACGTTGCCGCCGGACAGCACTGCGCACACCTCACCCTCGGGTGGCGCGCTCACCTTGCCCTGCATCAGCGCGGCCACCGACACGGCGCCCGCCCCCTCCACCACGAGCTTCGAGCGCTCGAGCAGCAGCACCATCGCCTGGGCCACCTCGTCGTCGCTCACCGTCACCACCTCGTCGATCCAGCGCTCCACGAGCGGCAGCGTGAGCTCTCCCGGATGCTTGACCGCGATGCCGTCGCAGATCGTGTTGGCGGAGCGCGCGCCGATCGGCCGGTGCGCGGCCAGCGAGTCGATGTAGGGAGCGCACGCCTCGGCCTGCACGCCGACCACACGCACCTCCGGCAGGAGAGACTTCACCGCCATCGCCACCCCCGTGGCGAGCCCACCGCCACCGAGCGGCACCACCACGAGCCGCACTTCCGGCTGGTCCTCGGCGATCTCCAGCCCGACCGTCCCCTGCCCCGCCACCACCTGCGGGTGGTCGAAGGCGTGCACGTTCGTCATGCCTTCGTCGCGCGCGAGCTGGTCGGCCGTGTGCTTTGCGTCGTCGTAGCTGCCCTCGGCCAGAACGACCTCGGCGCCGTACTGCTTCACCGCCGCGATCTTCGAGAGCGGAGCACCCGCGGGCATCACCGCCGTGGCCTTGATCCCGAGTTCGCGAGCTGCGAAGGCGAGACCCTGAGCATGGTTGCCGGCACTGGCGGCCACCACGCCGGCCGCGCGCTCGGCGTCGCTCAGCTGCGCCAGCCGATTGAAGGCTCCGCGCACCTTGAACGAGCCGGTCAGCTGCAGGTTCTCCGCCTTGAGCACCGTGCGCGCCCCCACTCGGCGCGACAGCTCCCCGGCCGCCAGCAGCGGCGTGCGGCGCGCGCGCCCCGCAATCCTCTCCTGCGCCGTGCGGACGTCGTCCAGTCCGAGGTCGACTCCTACCGTGGGCATGCCACCACGGCCTCCACCTCCACGCGCGCGCCCTTGGGCAGCGCCGCCACGCCCACCGCGGCCCGCGCCGGGGGAGTGCCGCCAGAGAAGAAGCTCTCGTACGCCGCGTTCACGTCGGCCCAGTCGCCGGCCAGATCGGTGCAGAAGACCCCCACCCGAATCGCATTCGCAAGCGACGTGCCCGCCTCCTTGCAGACCGCTTCGAGGTTCTGGAGACAGCGCGTGGTCTGATGGCCCGCGCCGCCCTCGATCAGCTCGCCCGAAGCGGGGTCGAGCGGTATCTGCCCGGAGCAGAAGAGCAGTGGCGCATCCACCTCCACGGCCTGCGAGTACGGTCCCACCGCGGCGGGCGCCTCGTCAGTCTGGATAATCCGGCGTTGATCTGACATGTCGGACAACCTACTCCGGTGAGAACATGGTCACCATGCGAGCCAGCGAAGACACTGCCCAACTACTAGGCCGGGTCAAAATCTTCTCGGGCCTGACGCCCCAGGAGCTCGTGGATCTGGCGTCGGTCGCGGTGCCACGCCACTGGGACGCCGGCGAAGTGATCTTCCGCGAGGGCGACACCGGCGACACGTGTTACGTCGTGCAACACGGCAGCGTCCGAGTCACGCGCAACCACTCCGACGGCCGCACGATCACGCTCGCTGAGCTTCGCCCCGGCGAGATGTTCGGGGAGCTTGCGATGTTCGACTCGGAGCGCCGCTCGGCCACGATCGAGTCGATGGAGGACACCACCGGCGTCGCGATCCTGGCGGGCGACCTGCGCCGCCTGCTCATGCGCCACCCCGAGATCGCGATCAAGCTGCTGTCCGCCTTCGCCGACCGGTTGAAGGAGGCCAACGAGCGGATCTCTCGCCAGTCCTTCCAGACGGTGGCGAGCCGCGTGGCCGGCGTGCTGCTCGCGCACTCCGAGGCGCTCATGGCGGAGGGCGCCGGCGCGCAGAACATCCTCATCCGCTCCACGCGCGCCGAGATCGCCCAGCTCGCCGGATCCTCTCGCGAATCGGTGTCGCGGTTTCTCGCCACCCTCGAGCGCGCGGGTCTCGTCGCCTGCGGCCGCGGGAAAGTGGTGATCCATGACCCCGCGGCGCTCCGACGGTACATCTACTGACGCGTTCCGCGAGCGCAGGCTCGACATGGTGGAACGGCAGCTGCGCCGCCGAGGCATCTCCGACGAGCGTGTGCTGCGCGCGATGGCCGAGGTGCCGCGCGAGCAGTTCGTGCCTGAGTCCGAGCGCGAGCGCGCGTACCGCGACGGCGCGCTGCGGATCGGCGAGGGGCAGACGATCTCGCAGCCCTGGATCGTCGCGTCCATGACCGCGCTGCTCGAGATCGGTCCGGACGGGCGCGCGCTCGAGGTGGGCACTGGCTCCGGTTACGCCGCCGCCGTCCTCTCGCGAGTGTGCCGCGAGGTCGTGACGATCGAGCGACACGCGTCGCTCGCCGAACACGCGCGGGCGCTGCTCGAGCGACTGGGCTACGACAACGTGGAGGTGCGCACCGGGGACGGCAGCCGGGGAGCGCCGGACCGCGCACCCTTCGACGGCATCTCTGTCACCGCCACCGCCGAGCGCGAGCCGCCCGCGGCGCTGCTCGAGCAGCTCGCCGACGACGGTTTCCTCGTCTGCCCCGTACGCAGTAACGCCGACGAGCGACTCACCCGCTTCCGCCGCGACGGCAGCGCCGAGCCAGTCGTGCCCGTCCGCTTCGTCCCCCTGGTCGAGGACGCCTGTGGCGATTGAGCGCGAGTTCTCCGCCGGCGGCGTGGTGGTCAGGAACATGCGCGGCCGGCCGTACATGGCAGCCGTGCGCGTGAAGAACGGCACCGTGCTCGCGCTGCCGAAGGGGCACATCGACCCCGGCGAATCCGCCGCCGAGGCCGCCGCACGTGAGGTACGCGAGGAGACGGGCGTGGTCGGCACGCTGATCGAGAAGATCGACGACATCCGCTACTGGTACGTGCGCGACGGCGTGCGCGTGCTCAAGGTCGTGAGCTTCTTCCTGTTTCGCTACCGCTCGGGGAGCGTCCAGAACCACGACCACGAGGTCGATTCCGCCGAATGGGTCCCACTTGCCGAGGCCCGTACACTTCTCTCCTACCGGGGGGAAAAAGAGGTGGCCGCCACCGCGGAGTCGAGGTGGGAGCAGGCTCGGTAGGCTGCCCGGGTTTCCGTGTACGTACTGAACTTCTACTCGCCTGTCTTCATCGATCAGCTCAAGCGCGGGCGGAAGACCGCCACGATCCGCTTGGGCGACAAGGCGTCGAAGTACAAGAAGGGCCACGTCGTGCTGGTCACCGTCGGCTTCCAGCACTCCCCGCGCGAGAAGATCTTCGAGGCCGTGATCGACGCGGTCGAGGTCAAGCGCGTGAAGGAGCTCTCGCCGCGCGACATCGAGCACGACAACCCCGAGTTCCGCCGGCTCGACGAGACGATCCACTTCCTCGAGCAGATCTACGGCAGAACGGTCGATCACGACGACGTGGTGACCGTGGTGCACTTCAGCGCGATTTCCGAGCGACCAACGGAAATCACTGAGCGGCTTCGTACGGGGCCGAAGCAAAACTAGTCCACGGTCCACGGTCCACGGTCCACAGGGAGCCACTCCGATGGCACTCTGACCTGTGGACTGCCGATCGTGGACCGTGGACCGGTAAAAATCCCGCTTGCAGAGCGGCGATCCTCTTGGCAGCTGGCACTCGCCTTGCTAGAGTGCCAAACCTAATCTGTCTGGACCAAACGGAGGTTTTCTGCATGAAACTCAAGCCTCTCGGCGATCGTCTGATCGTCCAGGCGGTAGACGAGGAGGAGACGACCGCCAGCGGCATCGTCCTTCCCGACACCGCCAAGGAGAAGCCGCAGCGGGGCAAGGTGCTCGCTGTGGGGGACGGCAAGCTCAGCGAGGACAACGGGCAGCGGATCCCGCTCGACGTGTCCGAGGGTGACGAGGTCCTGTACTCCAAGTACGGCGGCACCGAGATCAAGGTCGACGGCGAGGACCTGCTGGTCCTGCGCGAGTCGGACGTGCTCGCCAAGGTCACCGGCTAACGGAAGCGAACGGAGGAATCTGACCCTATGGCTCACAAGGAGCTCAAGTACGACAGCGAGGCGCGCGCAGCGCTGCAGGCGGGCGTAGACGCGGTCGCCAACGCGGTCAAGGTCACGCTCGGCCCGAAGGGCCGTTACGTGGTCCTCGACAAGAAGTTCGGCGCGCCCACCATCACCAACGACGGCGTCACGATCGCTCGGGAGATCGAGGTCGAGGACGTCTTCCAGAACCAGGGCGCACAGCTAGTGCGCGAGGTCGCCACTGCCACGAACGACGTGGCCGGCGACGGCACCACCACCGCCACCGTTCTCGCCCAGGCGATTGTCACGCAGGGCCTCAAGAACGTGGCAGCCGGCGCCAACCCGCTTGCTCTCAAGCGCGGCATCGAGCGTGCGGTCGATGCGGTGGTCGACAACATCAAGACCCAGGCCAAGGACGTCGCGGGCAAGGACCAGATCGCACGCGTGGCTGCCATTTCGGCCGCCGACGACGAGATCGGCGACGTGATCGCCGACGCGATCGACAAGGTCGGCAAGG
>Ga0207657_10006052_pt1 | contig 12579 bp, 10 predicted proteins | sample KBSC33metaG_FD_184316 | JGI IMG/M metagenome (GOLD analysis project Ga0207657, IMG submission 184316) | Corn rhizosphere microbial communities from Kellogg Biological Station, Michigan, USA - KBS C3-3 metaG (SPAdes) (version 2) | ecosystem: Host-associated > Plants > Roots > Rhizosphere > Soil ...
GTCGTGTCGAACGAGAGCGCGCGCGGCCTGATGGCGCTCAGCATGGATGGCATTCCGATCGGCAACGGCATTTTGACGGTCGAGAATGAAGCGCAGGCGCTGACCCGCGCCAAACGGGACGAGAAGGACAAGGGTGGCGAGGCGGCGAAGGCAGCCATGGCCATGCTCTCCCTTCGGGAAAGATTCGGCGCCTGACGGCTGCGAACAGGGGCGGATGGGAAAGGGGCGGCCCTTGACGAGCGGCCGCTTTTTCCCGGAGGCCTCCGGTTTGCGACCCCTGTGCCCGGGCGCGCTTGTACGCATGGCCGGTCGGGCGTAGTAACGGGCCATGACCCCGACGCATCAAGACATGACGCTCGATGAAGTGCGCGCCGCGCTGGCGCCGATCCTGCCGCGCCATGCCGCCTTTGACGGCTGGCGCAGGGAAGCGGTGACGATGGCGGCGGAGCAGTGCGGCATCGATGCCGGCATAGCGGCCCTGGCCTTTCCGGGCGGTGCGATGGAGATGATCGACGCCTGGTTCGAGAGCATCGATGCGCGCATGCGGGAAGCGCTGCCGCAGGAGAAGCTGGCGACACTTTCCATCCGGATGCGCATAACGACCCTGGTCGAAACGCGCCTGACCCTGCTGGCGCGGGATCGCGAAGCGCTGCGCCGGGCGCAGGCGGTCATGGCCATGCCGCGCAATGCGGCGGCGGCCGCCAGACTGGGTTGGCGGGCAGCGGACGTCATGTGGCGCGCGGCCGGGGACGAATCGACGGACCTCAATCATTATACGAAGCGGCTGACCCTGGCCGGGGTCTATGCCGCGACCCTGCTCGTGTTCGTCGATGATGAAAGCGAAGACTGGGCGGAGACTCGCGCCTTCCTGGCCCGGCGGATCGAGGGCGTGATGCGGTTCGAACGCGCCAAGGCCCAGTGGAAGGGCATAGGTGCCGGTGAAAGGTTGAGCTTTGCCCGCTTCATCGGGCGGTTGCGATACCCGGCCATATAACCGTCGCGCCGCGGCGCGGATTCACGCTGGTCTTTTCCAATCGGTATTGATAGTCACTCGCAGGAATATATGACGAGTGCCTTACCCTTGCGCCTGACCGACCTGCCGCTGCGCCAGCCTGCCTATGTGGACCTGATCGACTGGGACGCCCTTTCCGCGTCCGACGGGCAAAGGCTTCGCGAATTCGGCCTGTGCGAAGGCGCCAGCGTGGAGGCGCTGCATCATGGCGGCCTGATGGGCCGTGGCCCGATTGCCTGCAAGGTCGGCCGCATGACGATCGCCATGCGCCGCAACCATGCCGCGGCGATCACCGTCCGCACCGGGCCGCAGGACGCCGTCGCGGACGAAGAAGCGTGACCGGCCTGCCGCTGGTCGCGCTGGTCGGCAATCCCAATGCCGGTAAGAGCGCGCTGTTCAACGCCCTGACCGGAGCGCGGCAGAAGCTGGGCAATTATCCCGGCGTGACGGTGGAGCGCAAGGCGGGCCGCCTGTCGCTGTCCGACGGCCGGCCGGTCGAACTGGTCGACCTGCCCGGCACCTACAGCCTCAATCCGACCAGCCCAGACGAACAGGTGACGCGCGACGTCATCTTGGGCAGGCAAGCGGGCGAACGCCTTCCCGACGCGCTGGTGGTGGTGGTCGATGCCTCCAACCTCGACAATCACCTGCGCTTCGCTCTCGAACTGATCGCGCTTGGTCGTCCGACCATCGTCGCGCTCAACATGGTCGACCTTGCAACCCGCGACGGGCTGGAACTCGACGCGCAGATTCTTTCGCGCGAGCTGGGCGTGCCGGTGATCTCCACCGTGGCGGTGCGCAAGCGTGGTCTGGATCATCTGCGCGGCGAACTGGAATCCATGCTCGACGGCGGGGCCGGTGACGTCGCTCCCGCGGGCGAACGGCGCGATTTCGAGGGGTTGCGCAGGGAAGCGCGCCGGATCGCCCGCTCCGCCATCGTGCGCGAAACCCCCTCCCGCCGCCTGACCGCCGCGGTCGACCGGGTGGCGCTGCATCCCGTGGCGGGGCTGTTCCTGCTGCTCGCTTTGCTCTTCATCATGTTCCAGGCGGTCTATGCCTGGTCCGAAGCGCCGATCGCGATGATCGAGGGCTTTGTCGCCAGTGCCGGGGATGCCGTGACGGCAGCGCTGCCCGATGGGCTGCTGCGGTCCTTCCTGGTCGATGGCGTGCTGAACGGCGTGGGTTCCGTCATCGTGTTCCTGCCGCAGATCCTCATCCTCTTCTTCTTCATCCTGATGCTGGAGGCGACCGGCTACATGGTTCGCGCCGCCTTTCTGATGGACGGGCTGATGGCGCGGGTGGGCCTGTCGGGGCGCGCCTTCATCCCGCTGCTTTCCTCCTTCGCCTGCGCGGTGCCGGGGATCATGGCGACCCGCACCATCGCTGATCCGAAAGACAGGCTGACCACCATATTGATCGCGCCGCTGATGACCTGTTCGGCGCGACTGCCGGTCTATGCCGTGATCATCGGCGCCTTCATTCCGGCCCGGACCGTGGCGCTGGGCATCGGTCTTCAAGGGCTGGTGCTGTTCTGCCTCTACATTTCGGGCATTGTCGGCGCGATGCTGGCCGCTCTGGTCCTGCGCCGCACCGTCACCAAGGGGGCAAGCGGCGGTTTCCTGATGGAGATGCCCAAATATCAATGGCCGCGCCCGCAGGACATCGTGCTTGGCCTGTGGCAGCGCGCGGTGATCTTCCTCAAGCGGGCGGGCACGATCATCTTCACCTCGACCGTGATCCTCTGGATTTTGCTGAGCTTTCCCAAGGCGCCGGAAAATGGCGGGGTCAGCCAGGTCAACTATTCCATCGCAGGACGCGTCGCCAACGGGCTTAACGTCGTGCTGCAGCCGATCGGCTTCAACCGCGACATATCGCTGGCGCTGATCCCGGCCATGGCCGCGCGCGAAGTGGCGGTATCCGCGCTCGCCACTGTCTATTCGCTCGACGCCGACGAGGATGAGGCGAAGCTGGAACGCAGTCTGGGCGACCGGCTGAAGGACAATTGGCCGCTGCCGACCGCGCTCGCCTTCCTTGCCTGGTTCGTCTTCGCGCCCCAGTGCATCTCTACCATCGCGGTGACCAGGCGGGAAACCAATGGCTGGAAATGGCCGCTGTTCATGATCGGCTATCTGTTCGTGCTCGCCTATGTCGCGGCCGGACTTACTTACTGGACCGCCACCGCAGCAGGGCTATAAGGACCAGCTAAACTATCGGAGGAAACATGGCGGGTTCGGTCAACAAGGTCATTCTGGTGGGCAATCTGGGCGCCGACCCGGAGGTGAAGAGCTTTCAGAATGGCGGGAAGGTGTGCAACCTGCGGATCGCGACCTCCGAAAGCTGGAAGGATCGCATGTCGGGCGAGCGCAAGGAGCGCACCGAATGGCACAGCGTCTCCATCTTCTCCGAAGGGCTGGCGGGCGTGGCGGAACGCTTTCTGCGCAAGGGGTCGAAGGTCTATCTGGAGGGCCAGCTGCGCACCCGCAAATGGCAGGACCAGTCCGGCAATGACCGCTACACCACCGAAGTGGTGCTGCAGGGGCCGGGCGCGGTGTTGACCATGCTGGATGGCGCGCCCGGAGGCGGTGGTCAGGGCGGCGGCGGACGCTCGCAGGGCGGCGGTGACTGGGGCGCCAGTTCGGGCAGCTTTGGCGGCGGCAATGATTATGATGATTTCGGCGGCGGCGGCGGCGGCGGTGGCTTTGCTGGCGGTTCGGGCCGATCTTCAGGCGGCGGACGCGGCAGTGCGGGCGGGCCGAATTTCGACAATGACCTGGACGACGAAGTGCCGTTCTGAGGGATATTGAGCGGTAAATGACAGGAAGCGTTTTGCGATCCCTCACTCAACGGGATCGCAGACGCCTTACATCAGGATGCGGTGAAGCGGACGCATCGGCGTCCTGCCAACGCTCAGGCTGCCAGGCGCAGGCAGTTCCTTCCGCTATGCTTGGCGTTGTACAGCGCCTTGTCGGCGGCTTCGAGCACGGCCTGACTGTCGCTCTGTCCACTCAGGGCGACCAGCCCCGCGCTGAACGTCACCGGGATCAGGTCGCCCGAATCGATCTGAACGGGATGGGCCGTGACCATTTCACGCAGCCGTTCGCAGATCATGCTCGCCCGGACGACGTCCGTACCGCTGAGCAGGATCGCGAATTCCTCGCCGCCAAGGCGGCCGATGCTGTCGACGCCGCGCAACCCCGGGCGCAGCCGGTCGACGAAGCCCGCCAGCACGCGGTCGCCCGCGCCATGACCGTGGCAGTCGTTGACCGCCTTGAAATGGTCGATGTCGATCAGCAGCAGGCAGGCCCGTCCGCCATGACGGGCACGCAGCATTTCCTCTTCCAGCTTTTCCAGGAAAGCTCGCCGGCTGTCCGCGCCGGTCAGCGAATCCAGCGCCGCCACCTGCTGAAGCGCGCGTTGCCGCGCCTTGTGCCGGGACATGTCGCGAATCGTGCAGACGAGGCCGGTGGGCATGCCGCGCTCGTCAACGACGGCGCGCGCCACCATCTCGCACCATTCGCTGCCCTGCGCCGATATGAAGGGGCGGAATTCGACCGTCTGCACTTCGCCGGGCTGGTGGAGCGCCCGGTCCAGCGTCGCGGTCACCTGTTCCCGGTCCACCGGGTCGACCAGATTGGCCGCGTCCTGCCCGATCAGCAGTTCGGGCGCGCAGCCGATCTGTTCGGCCGCCGAGGGGGAGGCATATTCGATCACGCCATCAACGCTGATGTTGAGCACGACATCGCCGCTGTTTTCCGCGATCGCGCGATAGCGCGCCTCGCTTTCCTGCAACATCTGGAACAGGCGCCGGCGGCCGTTGAGTTCCGCCGCGATCGGCATGGAAAGCAGGAAGCTGAAGGCCAGGAAGAGCTGGAAATACTGCATTCTTTCACCCAGCGTGCCGGGGATCATGTGCAGCGGTCCATGGCCCGTCATGGTCGCCATGCCGCCGATCATCGCCAGGATGATGACCGACGCCGCGGCGCCCAGATTACCCAGGCGGAAGACGATGGCGACCATCGGCAGCAATAGCGCGAACAGCATGGGAAAGCGGGCCACGTAGAAGACGAAGCCGGTCGCCAGGGCGAAGATCAGGAGCAATCCGAGCGCTTCACATTTTGCCCAGCGCCTGGTCTGGCCGAACCAGCGCCGCAATTCGCCCTTCATCAGCATGATCAGGATCGGCGTGCAGGTCAGCCCGCCCAGCACATGCCCGGTATACCATTGCAGCAGCGACGCACCGAACGATACCGTCGTCAGCGTCGATGCCACGGAGGCGGCGGCCAGGCCCGCGACCAGATTGGCCGGGCCGCAGAGCGCGATAATGAAGACGACCAGCGGCTGCATCGATCCCGCGAATTTCCCGCCTGGCGCAAAGCGGCGGCAGATCAGCGCGACGATAAGCGCTTCCAGCAGGTTGATGCCGGCCATCGGTATGGCGGCCACGGGTCCCATGCCCCACAGGGCGGTCGACAGCGCGCTTGCCATGCCGCAGGCGATCAGGGCCCGCGGCCAGACGCTGGCCCGCGATGTCAGCAGATAGGCCATCAGCAGCGCGTTGGCACCCCAGATGAAGGCCAGGCCCCCTTCAAAGCGCGAACTGGCAAGTGCGATCGACGCCATGAAGAAATAAGCGCCTGCCAGGACGACAGGCTCAATGCGGGACGAAGTATGGCGAAGTGACGTCTGCATGTTCGGTCCCGCATTAGACGCTTATCGTTAAAATATACTCACGATCATGATTTTACAGTGGAGAAAAATCATGTGGACGCCAGCAAGGCGTGCCAGCGGCGCAGCCTTTCGTCCCTGGTATCGTCCGGCAGGGCAGGGGTGAACCGTCGCCGCGCCGCCCCCATCCCGCCGGCCGCGGCGGCAAGGGAAGGAAACAGGCCCGCGCCCACCGCCGCGAGCATCGCCGCGCCCCGGGCCGTCGTCTCCACATCGGCCGGGCGATCCACGGGCACGCCCAGAATGTCGGCCAGGTCCTGCGCGATCCAGTCATTGGCGCTCATTCCCCCGTCGATGCACAGGCCTTGCCAGGGCATGCCGTCGGAGCCGAACGCTCCGGCCAGGTCGTGAAGCTGGTGCGAGAGGGATTCGAGCGCCGCGCGCACGATATGCGCCCGCCGGGTCCCCAGCGTCAGCCCGTGGATCATGCCCGTGGCGTCCGGGCGCCAATGGGGGGCGCCCAGCCCCGCCAGCGCGGGCAGCATCGCGATGCCGCCGCTGTCCGGCACGGAACGGGCCAGGGTTTCGCTTTCCTCCGCCGTCGCGATCAGGCGCAGTTCGTCGCGCAGCCACTGGATCAGGCTGCCGGCGACGAACACCGACCCTTCCAGCGCATAATTCGTCTCTCCCGGCAGCCGGCACAGCAGGGTGCCGAGCAGACGATGCCGCGAAACGGGCACGGTGCTGCCCATGGGGGCGAGGACGAAGGCGCCCGTGCCCAATGTCGCCTTGGCGCTGCCCGGCGTCAGGCATCCCTGGCCAATGGTCGCCGCCTGCTGATCCCCCATCAATCCCCGGATCGCGATCGGCTGGCCGAACCATTCGGCCCGGGTTTCGGCAAAGGCGCCCACATTGTCGACGATCTGCGGCAGGGCGTGCGGCGGCACGCCGAACAGGTCGCATAACCCCTGGTCCCAATCCGTACCGTCCAGCGCCATCAACTGGGTGCGGCTGGCATTGCTGGCGTCGCTGACATGCAGCCCGTCGGTCAGCTTCCACATCAGCCAGCTTTCTATGGTGCCGAAGGCGAGGGCGCTTCCCGCTTCCGCGACGGCGGGGGCATGGTCCAGCAGCCAGCGCATCTTCGTTGCGGAGAAATAGGGATCGAGCACCAGCCCTGTCCGCCGCTGGATCGCTTCCTCCTCGCCCGCGTCGCGCAGGGCGGCGCAATGCCCGGCCGTGCGCCGGTCCTGCCAGACGATTGCGGGAGCCAGAGGCTGGCCGGTCCGCCGGTCCCACGCGACGACGGTCTCGCGCTGGTTGGTGATGCCGATGGCGGCGATGCGATCCGCGCCGCCCGCCCGCATCACCATGTCGCGTGCGCAGGCGAGCGTCTTGTCCCAGATTTCCGCCGCATCATGTTCGACCCAGCCGGGTTGCGGATAATATTGGCTGAGGTCCGCCTGAGCCATGCCCAGCCGCTGCCCGTCCGGCGCGAAGAGCATCGCGCGCGTCGATGTCGTGCCCTCGTCCAGCACCAGTATCAGACGCTCGTTCATCCCCTCTCCCCCAGCCAGTCCCGCACATGCGCCTTCTGTCCCGCGTCGAGGCGCAGTCCCAGCTTCGTGCGGCGCCACAATATGTCGTCGGCCGTGACCGCCCATTCCCGCGCGACCAGATAGCGCAGCTCCGCCTCGGTCAGGCCATGGCCGAAATGCGTGCCCAGAGCCTCCATGTCCCGCGCGCCGTCCAGCCACTCCCATGCACGGGTGCCATAGGCGCAGGCGATCCGCTGCGTCGAGGCATAGTCGAAAAAGGGATAGTCGCAGCCCAGATCGGCGATCAGCCGGTCGCGCCCCTGCATCGGGAAGTCGCCGCCCGGCAGCGCCGCCTTCGCCGTCCAGTCGCCCGCGGGCAGGCTGGGGAAAAAGGGTCTGAGCATCGCCACCGCCTCGGCCGCGAGGTGGCGATAGGTGGTGATCTTGCCGCCGAACAGGCTGAGCAGCGGCGCTTCCCCCCGTGGCGCGTCAAGCTCCAGCCGATAGCCGCGCGTCGCGGCTTCCGGTTTTCCCGAACCATCGTCGACCAGCGGCCGGACGCCGGCATAGGACCACAGCACGTCCTGCGGCGTGATGATCCTTCGGAAATAGCGGTTCGCGCCGTCGCAGAGATAGGCGATCTCGTCGGGCGCAGGCCGGACATCGTCGACCGGCCCCTGATGATCGCGGTCGGTCGTGCCGATCAGGGTGAAGTCGCGCTCATAGGGCAAGGCAAAGAAGATGCGTCCATCGGGCAGTTGGAAGAAATAGGCAAAGCCATGGTCGAACAGGCGCGGCACGACGATATGCGATCCGCGCACCAGCCGCATGTGGCGCGCCGTTTCGCCATGGGCGCGATGGAGAAGGTCGAGCACGAGCGGCCCGGCGGCATTGACCACGGCGCGGGCGCGAAAGCGCGGCGTCGAACCGTCCTTCGCCTGCGCATGGATCGTCCAGCCGCCGCTTTCCCGTTCCAGCCGCTGCACCTCCGTCCGGGTGCGCACCTCCGCACCCCTTTCCGCCGCGTCGCGGGCGTTGAGGATGACGAGGCGGGCATCGTCGACCCAGCCGTCGGAATAGAGGAAGGCCTTGCCGAAGCCGGGTTGCAGCGGCCGTCCTGCCGGATGGCGGCGCAGGTCGATGCCCTGCGTCGGCGGCAGGGCGTGCCGGCCGCCGATATGGTCGTACAGGAAGAGGCCCAGTCGCAGCATCCAGCGCGGCCGCAGCCCCGGCACCCAGGGCAGCACGAAGCGCAGCGGATGGATGATGTGCGGGGCGATCGCCCAGAGCCTCTCGCGTTCCGCCAGCGATTCGCGCACCAGGCCGAATTCCCGATGCTCCAGATAGCGCAGCCCGCCATGGATCAGCTTGGTGGAGGCGGACGATGTGCCCTGCGCCAGGTCGCCGCGCTCCAGCAGCAGCACCCGCGCACCGCGCCCGGCCGCGTCACGAGCCACGCCGCAGCCGTTGATGCCGCCCCCGATCACGGCAATGTCATAGGGGGCCGGGTCTGTCTCCCTCGTCACCTCTTCATCCTAGAGCATCGGGCGGAAAAGTGGGAACCGGTTTTCCGCTGGCGATGATGCGACGAGAAAACCGTGTTGGCGGCTGGCATCAGATTTGACGCAGCGCGCTCCAGCGCTTGCGGAACGGAACTGCTAGTCGGCATCGGGGTCGCGGAAGTTGAGGCGGCGGGTCACAGTGTAGTCGAGCACGCCGACCAGGAAATAGCTGATCCACTGTTTGACCAGCGTGGGCAGGCTGCGCTGGGAGCGGTAGGTTTCGAGCGTGACCTGGCGGCTTTCTCCCGCCCTACGGTCGATCAGCGCCCGCATCGCCTTGGCAAAGCCGGCATGCTCGACCCGCAGCATGATTTCCAGGTTGAGGAACAGGCTGCGCATATCGAAATTGGCCGAGCCGATATAGACCGCTTCGTCCACCACGATCAGCTTCATGTGCAGTTTGCACGGCTGATATTCCCAGATCTCCACGCCGCGCCGGAGGAGGGGGCCATAGAGCAGCCGCGCCGCCGCGACGGTCGCGCCATTGTCGGACCTGGAGGGCAGGATGAGGCGAGATCCCTTGCGCCGCGCGGCCCTGGCAATGCGCTTGAGCATGCCGCGGCCCGGCGAGAAATAGGCCTCCACCATGTCGAGCCGCCGTGCCTGCTCCAGATCATGCTTCACAAGCTGCGCCCAGGGACTGAGCCGCCGTGTGGGGCCGCCGATCACCCAGCGCATCGGCTCGTCCGCTACGGGATGGATGGGGCTGTGCCAGTTGCGCACCATGCGGCGCAGCGTGCGGAACCGCTGCCTTCGCGTCGAGACCCAGCGCCAGAGCTGGCCGTACCAGCTGGTCATCGCCTGCACCTGCGGCCCTTCCACCAACAGGCCCAGATCGTGCCAGCAATCCTCCGCCGGAATCCCGAAATAGCCGTCCTCGACGTTGAAGCCGCCCATCAGCAGCCGCCGGTCGTCGGCAATCGCCAGCTTCTGGTGATTGCGGATCAGGTAGCGCATCGATCGGCGCGCGCCGAAGCGGCCGAAATGTGCTCCCGCCGCCACCAGCGGATCGAAGAAGGCGAGCGGCGTCGATCCCGATCCGAAAGCGTCGATCATCAGCGTGACCGCCACCCCGCGCCGCCGCGCCGCGAGCAGCCGGTCCAGGATCAGCCGTCCGCTGTCGTCGGCTGCGAAGATGTAATAATAGAGCTTCACGCTTTCCTGCGCGCCGTCGATCAGGTCGACCAGCGCCTGCCGCAGCGCCGGCCCCGTCTCGATCACGCGCAGGTGGTTGGCGTGCAGCGACAGCTCGATCTGCTCCCCGTCATGACCCGGCTCTGCCTGCCCGATGCTCGCCATGCTTAGTTCATGCCCGCATTCGGGGCGGCTGGCCATGACTTTATGGGCTTTTCATTGACTCTTGGAACAGGCGCTGTTAGGCGCGCATTTCACTATTTTACCTTTGGTTCAGGAGCGCCCGTTTGGCCCGCGTTACCGTCGAAGATTGCGTCGACAAGGTTACCAACCGTTTTGACCTCGTCCTGCTTGCCGCGCAGCGCGCCCGCGAGATTTCCGGCGGCGCGGAGCTGACGCTGGACCGCGATCGCGATAAAAATCCCGTCGTGGCACTGCGTGAAATCGCGGAAGAGACGGTCCTTCCGGTCGATCTGCACGATTCGCTCGTCGCGTCGCTGCAGAAGGTGCAGATTGACGATGACGACACGCCCGATGAAATCGGCTCGATCGCCCAGTCGGCGGAGGCGCTGCGCCTGACCGCCGCGGCCCCGCCGCGCAACCAGAATATCGGCGGCGATTACGACGGCTGATCCGGTCACCAGCTTGGAGAGGGAATGAGGCCCGGCCTGCGCAAGCAGGACCGGGCCTCACCGTTTCAGGGACCGGGTCGGACATGGCCTCTCCCCCATTCCTGACCAGACTGCATCCTCGCATCCGCAGGCCCCTCCGGAAAGCCGCGAAAAATCTTGGCCGTTACGGCATGGCGCGGTTATAGCCTGCCAGGCAGGCGGAGGAGCGCGCCGAAGATGCGCCGCGAGTGAGGAGATGCCGTTTTGAGCGCGAAGGAGCGTTTTCCCAATCTGGTGACCCTGTTCTTCACTCGCGCGAAGGCGATGGGTGACGCGCCTTTCCTCTGGCGCAAGACAGCCGGGCAATGGCAGTCGCTGAGCTGGACCGACGTCGCACTTGAAGTCGCCTCGCTGGCCAGCGCCTTGCAGGCGCAGGGGCTGAAGCCCGGCGATCCGGTGATGCTGGTCAGCGAGAACAGGCCGGAATTCTGCATTGCCGACCTTGCCATCATGGCCGCCGGCTGCGTCACCGTGCCGACCTACACCACGAACACCACGCGCGACCACCAGCATATCCTGACCGACAGCGGCGCCCGCGCGGTCATCGTCTCCACCGCGAAGCTGGCGCAGACCCTGATGCCCGCCGTGCTTCGATCGCAGGCGAACATCGTCATCGGCATGGAGCCGTTGCGCGGCATGCAGGGGCAGGTCACCTGCCATTTGTGGAGCGACCTGATCGCCCATTATCCCACCGACATCGAAGCCTGCGCCGCCAGCCAGACGGCGAAGCGCGAGGATCTGGCCTGCATCATCTATACCAGCGGCACCGGCGGCGCGCCGCGCGGGGTGATGCAGCATCATGGCGCGATCCTCTGCAACATCGAGGGCGCGGACAGCTTGCTGGAGGAGGATTTCGGGCGGGGCGAAGAGGTGTTCCTGTCCTTCCTCCCCCTTTCCCACGCCTATGAGCATAGCGGGGGCCAGTTCCTGCCGATCATGGCGGCCGGGCAGATCTATTATGCGGAAGGGCTGGAAAAGCTGGCCAGCAATATCGAGGAGGCAAGGCCGACGATCATGGTCGTCGTCCCCCGCCTGTTCGAGGTGCTGCGCACCCGCATCATCAAGTCGATCGAGAAGCAGGGCAAATTTCCCACCTATCTGCTGGGACAGGCGCTGCGCATCGCGGCGAAGGAACAGCAGGGGAGGACATCCCTGATCGACCTGCCGATGAAGGCGCTGCTGGCGCGGACGCTGAAGCCCAAGGTGGCGGCGCGCTTCGGCGGGCGGATGAAGGCGCTGGTGTCAGGCGGCGCTCCTCTCAATCCCGATGTCGGCCTGTTCTTCGACGCCATGGGACTGACGCTGCTCCAGGGCTATGGCCAGACCGAGGCCGGGCCGGTGATCAGTTGCAACCGGCCGCGCGCGGGGATCGCGATGGATACGGTGGGGCCGCCGCTCGACGGCGTGGAGGTGCGGATTGCGGAGGATGGCGAAATCCTCGTCCGCGGCGAGCTGGTGATGCACGGCTATTGGCGCAATCCGGCGGAAACGGAAAAGGCGCTGCAGGATGGGTGGCTGCACACCGGCGATATCGGGGAGATCGATGCCAGGGGGCGCATACGCATCACCGACCGCAAGAAGGACCTGATCGTCAACGACAAGGGCGACAATGTCTCGCCCCAGAAAGTCGAAGGCATGCTGACGCTCCAGCCGGAGATCGGGCAGGCGATGGTCCATGGCGACCGTCGTCCGCATCTGGTGGGGCTGCTGGTGCCGGACGCCGAATGGACGCGTGAATGGGCGCAGGCGCGGGGGCGCAAGGTCGAGGGGATCGAGGCGGATGGCGATTATCTGGGTGCGCTGCGCGCTGCCGTCGATCGGGTGAACGACGATCTGTCCGTGATCGAGCGGGTGCGGCGCTTCATCCTGGCCGACGAGCCCTTCACCATCGACAATAGCGAGATGACGCCGTCGATGAAGATCCGACGGCATGTCATCCGTGCCCGCTATCAGGATCGGCTGGACGCGCTGTACAAGGGGTAGGTTGTTCCTGCCGT
>Ga0207657_10006054_pt1 | contig 12579 bp, 7 predicted proteins | sample KBSC33metaG_FD_184316 | JGI IMG/M metagenome (GOLD analysis project Ga0207657, IMG submission 184316) | Corn rhizosphere microbial communities from Kellogg Biological Station, Michigan, USA - KBS C3-3 metaG (SPAdes) (version 2) | ecosystem: Host-associated > Plants > Roots > Rhizosphere > Soil ...
TATTATATTTTTTTAATAGGTGATATAAATCAATTAAACTTTAAACTTCATCAGCAAAATAAATATACGAAATCTTTCGAAAGATATTGCATGCCGAAATCTTTCGAAAGAATTGCGATCGACGCGAAATCTTTCGAAATATGCGCAATCTTTCGAAAGATTTCGGCATGCATTTCTTTCGAAATATTTCGAAATAAATTTCGAAATATTTCGAAATATATTGCGAAATATTGCGAAATAGGCCAAATAAAAAAAATGCAAACCTCTACCTAATTATCCCTTCAGGGGTCGCAGGAGGTAATATTTCGCATATTATCGTTTAAATCTGCAATATTTTGCAATATTTCGCAAAATTTCGAATTTTTTTTAAAATTTTCGCAATTGAATATAAAATTTTATATTTTTTTATTTATTATTATATATATTACATTTTTAAATTAAATATATATTTTTAATCAATATTACATATTTTATTATAATAAATGCATATATAATTTATTAATAACTTTATTTTTTTAAAAAATTTAAAAATTACAAATATAAAGCAAAATAATAATAGTATTTTTATTAAAAAATAAAATAAAAAGACAAAAAAAAAGTAGCGTTATTTGTATATAAAAAAAAACAAAACAAAAAAAAAAAGTTTTACGCGTCATAATCAGGTTCTTCTTGTTCTTCATCGGATATATAATCTATATTTTTTGTCGAAGTTGTAGATTCTTCATCTTTTTAAATATATTCGAAAATTTCTAAAATTTGAACACAATGCAAAAAATCGCAAATTTTTAAGAAATTTTAAATATACTCGCCTTTTCTTAGCCTTTTTCTTGCCTAAAAAATATTTTTTCAAATAAAAATTCAATTTAAAAATTTAAAAAAAATTTTGTATTTTAAAATATAAACTTACTTTTTTGGAGGATTGCGAAGGTCGTTTGAGATAAGACGTATCCTATAAATTTTTTAAAGTTTAAAATAATTATAAAAAAAATGTGATAATATTTCTATATAATCTATGTATAAATATACTCGTTCGAATTCTTCTAATTGTTCTCCAAATTCTTCTAATTCTTCTGGTTCGTTTCTTTCTTCTAATTCTTCTGATTCGTTTCTTTCTTCTATATCCTCCGAAATTAATGCCGAAAACGATTCACGTCGTTCTAACATTCGCTTTATTTCGAAAAATTGAACAAATTTTTAGTAAATAATAATAATACTAATAATAATAATAATAATAATAATAATAATAATAACTTGATATCTTTCAAGATCTTCTTTAACGATATCTTCAGAAATCGTTAACTTTTCGTAGTTTGGGCTAAGAATAGATTGGCATACCGCCATTGCGTATGCCGTCTTGTGGTCAGTTGTTTCTCCAGAGGGCCAAATCCTATTTAAAATTCGAACAACGTAAGTATCATTTTCATCAGAACTATTCGCAACTCTTGCAAAAAGAAGCTTAAAACAATTCTTCGTCTTCTCCGATCTCTTCCAATTCAAAACTTCTTCAGGTTTCGCCTTGGTGTTAATAGGGTCTAAAAGATTGCCAAAAATAGAAAACATAGAGTCTTTAATTTTAGTGGTTAAAGTGCTTCGCAACAACCTAACTTTTTCCAAAAGCTAAAAATTTTTTAAAATTAGAAAATAATAACGTATTTAATATTTTCGAATATATGCGAAAATTGCAAACATTTTTCGAATTTATTCGAAAATATTTAAACATGTTTCGAATTTATTCGAAAAATGTTTAATATTTCGAATAAATTCGAATATTTTTAAAAAAAAAATAAATAGATTTTTACAGGTCCATGAAGTTTCTTCGCGTAATAGGCTTTCCAATCTTTCTCCGACAATCTTCGCATGAATTCACGATTATGGTCCCTAAAATAGTCCTCCGCTCCTCTCTTGAGTTCTGCATCTGTAGGATAGATTGAGTTGTCTAACAACTCATTGGCAATTCCTTTAACGCTTTGCTAATTATAAAAAAATTATTAGAATAAAATATAAAAAATTAAAATAAAATATAAAAAATTAAAATAAATATTAAAAAAATTAAAAAAATTACCTCAAGGAAAGCCTTTTCATTCGTTGCGTCGTAGTTCTCAACCAAATTGTCTTCGAGTTTTTTCATTCGGTCTTCAAGCCGATCGACTTTCGAAATAATTCGCTTCATATGGTGAAGAAGTTCACCCTGGTTCTCTAAAAGCTTAGAGATCGTTGTTTGCGATACTTTATTTAAAATTAAATTATAATCAATGAAAATATTTAAAAAATAAAAAAATAATTAAAAAATATAATTTTAAATTAAATTAACAACCTTCGAAAGTTCGCGCAGGTTCAGTTGAACCTGCGGCTTCCACAGTTGAACTTCCGGCTTCCAAAATTTCTTGCTCCATTTCCGCGATTGGATCTTGTCTTCGTGTTGCTTTTCCTTTGGTGGTCTTCTTGGAACCGAAGAGTTTTTGCCCGAACATCCTTTCAAAATGTGTATATGTTTAAAAGTTTATTAATAATTATTGCTAAGAAATAATTAAAAATAAAATATAAAAAATAAAATAAAAATAAAGAATTTAAAATCAATGATCTCATAGTGAGCCGGAAGATAAAGACTTATATAAAAAATATAAGCCAGCAGACTTAGCAAGATAGTTATCCATCACATTCGTATGGCTAGAGCTTGCCAGAGGTTTTACTACTTATATTTACACTGTCTACAATCATATATGGATTTTAAATTCAATTAATATATATGCTAGCAAATTGCCAGTTTGCTATTCACAGTATCAGCAACTACATATATATTAATTAAGAAATCTATAATTAAAAGTTATACAGTATATTACGGTATATAGAATTATTTACCTAATAAGTTATAATTTGAAAAATAAAAAAAAAAACTTAAAGAAAAATTAGTCGAACAAAAAAACTAATATAAAGTTGGTTGTATTTATAAAATTTAAAAAATAATTAAAACAAAGTAACTAAATGTTAAAAAGTGCAAATTTTTGTAATAAAATAAATAAAAAAAAAGCTTAAGTGGTGTTGCGAAGGTTGGCGGTATGTTGCGAAGTTGCGAAGTTGCAAAGTTGTTGAAAACAACAATGTTGATTGATGATCCATTGTTTACTTTTATGGTAATATTTAATATCACCACAGGTGATCATCACCGCTCATATGTTCAGCCAATCGGATTGCAGGATCTCATGTAATCAAAACAATAAAGAAGCAAAGAAAAAATCCAAAAAATCTTTAATAGCGAAATATTTTACTATGATAACAAGTCTTCAGGCAATAAGTAAAAATTCTTAGCATTGAATTTTACACATAAACAAATCCTTCTAACCCAGACCCTACCTGACCCTAACTCTAAATCTTTATTAAAAATTTATAATTATGCGGTGATGATCACTTGTGTTAAGTTAGCGGGCTGTGCTTAACCTTGGCTTATGATTTCACATGCTATTACGTGACCAATGACTTCGCTACTAACACAGAGTAAAAATCACACTAATTTGTTAAAAAAAATTTAATAATTTTTAATAAATGTTTAATAATTTTTTAAAAAAAATTTAATAAATGTTTAATAATTTTTTAAAAAAAATTTAATAATTGCGCATATATTTGCTGCGAAAAACACTATATAATATTATTACAAATTTTAATTATTTCGAATTTTTTTGAGAAATTACAAATTATTTAGTCCCTGTATATATTGATTAAAAATGTATATTTAATTTAAAATATAATGTATAATATAAATATAAAATTTTAAAATTGCGAAATTTTGTCAAATCCTGCGAAATCTTTCGAAAATATTGTAAAAACTTTTAAATATTTGCAAAAAGCATTAAGAATAATTTAGTAGTGTTCTTTTAATATAAAATTTAGATGTAAATTTATATAAAACAACTTACTTATTCCTACGTTCTTTAGATAAAAAAATATTAGAACAATTATTGAAACCAATGTACCGTATGCACCAATTATTTTATTCGAATTTTTAGCTTTAATAAACAAAGATTATTGTAATGAATTTGTTGAATTGGAATTTAAACATTAGCGTCCAAGCCATTATTCCATACACGGCTGTTAATACATTTTTAATAATTTCGCATAATTTTGAAATGTTTCGAAATTAATTAAAGTATATTGTAACGAATTGAAAGTTGTCGATTTATGTAAAAACAATATCGGGCTGTGCTTAATCTTGGCTTATGATTTCACATGCTATTACGTGACCAATGACTTCGCTACTAACACTATGTAGAGTAAAAATCACACTAATTTTTTAAAAAAAATTTAATAAATGTTTAATAATTTTTTAAAAAAAATTTAATAAATGGTTAATAATTGCGCAAATTTTCTTTTAATCCATTATACAGAAGTTACTTGAACTGGATTTTGTGTTATATTAATTTTATATTTGCTGCGAAACAAATTTTAATTATTTCGCATTTTTTTAAAATCATATATAATGTATAATAATAAATAAATATAAAATTTTAAACAGCTCTTTTTCACCACGGCTTCTCCATCAGTTGATCTTAATGTCACCTTGATCAGTTTGATCACCTTGATCAGTTTGACCACCTTGATCAGTTTGACCACCGGTTCCTTGGCTAAAATTGCGAAATTTTTGTGAAATCCTGCGAAATCCTGCGAAATCTTGTAAAAACTTTTAAATATTTGCAAAAAGCTTGATTATATTATTAAGAATAATTTAGTAGTGTTCTTTCAATATAAAATTTAGATATAGATTTATATAAAACAACTTACTTATTCCTACGTTCTTTAGATAAAAAAAATATTAGAACAATTACGATAACCATATATCCACCAATTATCCAATTATTTTATTCGAATTTTTAGCTTTAATAAACAAAGATTATTGTAATGAATTGAATAAAATTTAAAAAAATAATTGATTTAATACATTTCTAATAACTTCGCATAATTTTGAAATGTTTCGAAATTAATTAAAGTATATTGTAACGAATTGAAAGTTGATGATGTAAAAACTATCCATTGTTTACTATTTATGGCAAAATTTAATAAGGATTTTCGTTTTTCAAAAATTGATTGTATTTCAAAATCGGCAAGACAATAATACCTTTTATACTATTTCATGGTTTCACATGCGTGTTCAGTGAACTTCTACGTGGTCTAATATTAGTCTAATGCAGATAATTTCGAAATGTTTAATAATTGCACATAAATTCGCAGATATGCTGTGAAAATTAAATAAATGAAATTTGTAACTTTTTCAGAATGCCAAAATTGCGCTAGTTAAGTTTATTTGATCAGTGGGCTGTGCTTAGTGAATTGCCCGTCTAAAAAATCTTCACCCTGCCACCCGGGTGAAACGGGTCAGTTAAAAAAAAGGCACCACCAGGTCACCCGACGGGTCACCTGACAGGTCACCTGTTAGGTATGCTGTGCAAAATTAGAATCGATCGTTAAGTCACTTAACGATGTCAGGTAATTTTTGGATAATGATAGTAATCGGATCTTGAATTGTGTTCACGATCACAGTTTAAAAAAAATAACTCAGATCGTTAAGTCACTTAACAATCTAAGATAAAACAATACAAATTACGGGGTTTAATTGTTCGATCAATAAGGTAATCAATGAGTATTTAAAAGGGGCGAGTCAACCCGCATCACCCCCACCTGCGGGTGACTCGGGTGATACCAATTCACTTAATCTTAGTATTCTTCTCTCGTGGTTTCACTTCTCTGTAATACTATGTAGAGTAAAATTAATCAATCGCATTAATTTTACTTAAAAAAAATTTAATAAATGTTTAATAATGCACATAAATTCGCAAATATGCTGTGAAAAATTAGATAAATGAAATTTGATAACTTTTAATTATTTCGAGAAATTACAAAGTGTTTTATCATTTATTCCAGAATGCCAAAATTGTGCTAGTTAAGTTCATTCGATCAGTGGGCTATGCTTAAGCCTGGTATTCTTCTCTCTTTGTTTCATATGCCATAACGTGGCCAACGACTCTCTGTTAATACTATGTAGAATTAATTAATCGCATTAATTTTCTTAATAAATGTTTAAATGAAATTTGATAAATTTTAATTATTTCGCATTTTTTTGAGAAATTACAAAGTATTTAAGATTATCGTAACGAATTGAATAATTTAAATAATAATGTATTTAATAAATTTTTAATTTTTTCGCATAATTTCGAAATTAATTAAAGTATATCGTAACGAATTGAATAATTTTTAAATTAAATATTTATTGAACTTATAACATAAATTTTAATTATTTCGAATTATCTCGCATCGTTTGAAATTTTTTATGAAACATAATTTTCAATAAATGCCAACATAATAAATTAAATACTTCAGTTTAATTTAAAATATAAACAGAATTTCTATACTTTCAAAAAGATATAAATATGATTAAAAACTTCTTTATTTTTTTCGTAAAAAATTTTATTTCCAAGTATCTTTAAAATTTTAAATCAAATTGAAATTATTATAATCTTAGAATATAAATTTCACTATTTCTCTTTAAATATCAAATATAATCCTAATCTCATAAAATGTCTAGCTTCATATGTTCTATCTGCGAACGTACTTTTTCATCACCAAATGGATTGAGTAAACATATGTCCAAGTGTCTTAATACTGTCGAAGATGTTCCAGTTTTTGCCAAAAGTGCTGAGAGTTTTCGCAAGTCTTCGCTTCTTGATGAATTGCCTCAAGATGATATTAATAAAGACCAATTAGATATTGGATATTCCTCTTCCTCTAAAACCTCTAAAAAAATTTCATTTAAAGATATTAACTTTAGCAATCCTGTGCAAAATATTAATTTAGAGAGTAATATTGCGAATTTATCTAATGATGATAATTTGTCTGAGAATTTAGCAGATATGTCTTTTGAATTAGAGGATAACACATATTCAAAAAATTTTGAAGTCGATCCTAATACTAATATTCTTGATGAATTTGAGAATACTTCGCAAGATTATCGTGAATTATCTGATGATATTTCAGTTAGCGCAGATTATTTCGAAGATATGCGAAATAATTCATCTGACGATGAAAATCAAGAATATAATGAATTTCCTAACGAAGCTTATGCTGATTTAATGGTTTTGGTTACAAAATATAAACTAAGTAATGCAGCTGGAAATGCGATTATCTCATTCTTTAATAAGCATTCAAATCATTCCAAATCTCCATTACCAAAAAATATTAAACAAGGAAAACTATTTATGAATAATATGAAATCTAATTTGTCATATATGAAAACTAAAGTATTAGATCATGATAATACTGAGTATTTCTTATATCATATGCCATTAATGAGTTGCATTCAAAATATATTAGAAATTCCTGATATATTTCAAACTTTTGCACTTGAATATGAAGAATTATATAAAACTACTAAGGTATATTAACTTAATATTATTTTATATACATATTTATTTTGTTTTTATTAATTAATTTTTTTTTTAAAGAATGGTAAAGAAAATATTTATAAAGAGCAAAATAATGGACAATGGTGGAAAACCACTCAAAGTACTTTACCAACTGGTGCAAAAATTTTATCCATTATTTTATATTCTGATGCCACCAATTGTGATTCATTGGGTAAAAGTCAGCTTCACCCAATATATTTATCACTTGGAAATATACCTACATGGCGCAGAAATAAACCGGATGCAAAACAATTACTGGGTTATTTGCCAATAATAAAATCTTCTAATTTAGGAAAAGAAATAAAAAGACAAATATTTCATAAATGTTTAGACATAATTTTAGAACCAATTCAATCATTCTCAAAGAACGGAACTAATTTGTTACTTAATAACAAATTTATTTGGTTCTATCCAAAAATTTCAACAATAATCGCAGATTGGCCAGAAGCTGCAACCTTTTGCTTAACATATAAATCAACAAAGTCTAAACATCCTTGCCATTTTTGTTTAGTAAAAAGAGATAATTTAACAAATACAAATCTCATTAAAAAAGATATGGAACTTAGAAATCATGAAAACATGCAATACTATTATAATAAGAACGAAGAACAAACAGTAAGCATTGAATCGGTACCAAATATTTTTTGGAAATTTAGGTAAATTTAATATTCTAATTAATTAAATATGCGAATGTGTTTAAAATATTTCGAATAATTTTAAGATTTAAAATTAATTTTACTATAACGATTTTTAAATTAATTTTAAAATTTTCGAAACATTGCGAAATATTTAATATTAATTTTACTATAACGATTTTTAAATTAATTTTAAAATTTTCGAAACATTGCGAAATATTTAATATTAATTTAACAATTTTTAAGATAATTTTAAAACTTTCGAATCATTGCGAAATATTTTAAAATAACTTAAATTATTTTAAAAAAGATTAAAATTCGTAATATATAATATATAATTTAATATCAATTTTTTATTTTAGAAATATCAATATTTACGAAGCTACGGTAATTGATAGAATGCATCATTTAGATTTGGGATTATTTAACTATCAAATTACTTTCACATATGATCTTTTAAAACAATCATATGGAGCTTCAATACTTGATAAAGTGGATAAAAGATTAGCGAATATTCCTAGATTTCCGGAACTTAAAATATTCAAAAATGGAATTCAATCACTTTCTAGAATTACAGCTAATGAATATCGTAATCTTATGAAAGTTATGATATTTGTTCTGGATAACTTAGATATCAGTGAAGCATTAAATAAAAAGTTGTTGAATCTTTATGAAGTTTGGAATAATATGTATATTATGAGTCGATCTGAAGAATTCGATGACCAAAGTTTGAAAGATTTTGAGGTAATTCGCAATATTTCGAATTTATTCGAATTTATTTATCGATATTTTAATATTTTAATTAACTAATTTTAATAACTAATATTAATATAATTATTTCTAGAATTTAATAATAAATTGGGCTCAACAGTTTATTAATATTTTTCAAACAAGTACTTCATCAGAATTAAAGTTTCCAAAATTACATTCATGGGTATACCATACTATTGATTTAATTAGAAAGTATGGTACTTTAAATGGGTTCTCCACTGAAACCTATGAAAGTCTTCATAAAGATTTTGTTAAAACGCCTTATTATTTAACTAATAAACAAAATATAGAAATTCAAATAATGAAATTGGTAATTATTTAAATTTTTTTAATAATATTTAGTATTTTTATAAAACTTTACTAAATTATTTTAAATTAAATAGATTCAGAGGCAGGCTATTGCAACGAAATTATTATCAGGCAAATCAAAAAAATTTAAAACTATAAGCCCTTATAAATTTACAAATTTAATTTGGACTTTTAGTTTAAATAATGCTCAGGAATTTATTAACCAACAATTAAAAAACTATAATTCAAGTTCTAAAATATATTTTGGACTTGAAAATTTTTTAGAACATTTAACTATATATTTTAATTCAACAAATGTTAATTTAGGTAATTATATAGTTAAAATATATAGCTCAATAACTTTAGAAAATGGGGCTATAATTAGAGCAACTGATAATTTTTATGGAAAAGCCTGGTATAGCAATGTAGCAGTTGCTATGAATTCTGAAGAACTATTTGAATATATATCAGATCAAGGAATCTGTTATGGACAGGTATTTTTCATGGTTTAATTTTTAATTTTTAATTTTTTAAAATACAGTATTAACATAAATTTTAATATTTAATTTTTAGATATATTTATTAGTGAAACTTGAATATAATAAGGAATCTTTAACACATAATCTAGCATTAATTCAGTGGTATGATTTTAAATCCGACAGGAATCCATATTATTATGGATGTCCTAGGCTTAAATTAACTGAATTATTTAATGTAATTGATATTGAAGCAATTAGAAATCAAGTTCATGTAATTCCCCGCTTTGACAAAACAAATGAATATTTAGTAAACAAATATATTTTTTAATAAAAAATCTTAAACATAATTAAAATTATTTAAAAGTTTTCGAAGCTATTAATTATCACAATTATTTAAATAAACTAAAATATCTAAAAATAAAAAAAGTATTTCGAATAGGGTTTTTCTAGGCATCTCTAGCCAGAGATATATAACTTATATATCTCTGGCCATTCAGCCAATTAAAATGCAAAATTGTCACGTGATCACCATTTTTGACGATCGATTGATCGCACCGGCAGGTCGGCTATTTTGATGTAACCCGAGCCTACGACCTAACAAGGCGAATATACTCGGAAACCCGCCAAACTATTAAAAATAGAAGCTATGCTAATTTTTTAAAAAAATTTGAGCGAAGATATCTTCACGACCACCTGAATTAAATTCGACAAATTTTTTTTTATTTGAATTCTATGAATCATAGAATTTAAATAAAAAAACTTTCATTGAACTTGAACAGGTGGTTATGGAGATATCTTCGCTCAAAGTTGGAGAAAAATTAAAACGCCTATCAAAATGGAAGCTGCACCAATTTTTTTTTTAAAAAATTTGAGGATATCTTCACAAGTACCTGACCAAATTTGACAAAAATTTTTTTATTTGAATTCTATGGATACATAGAATTCAAATAAAAAAAAATTTATTGAGTTTGGGCAGGTGGTCGTGGAGATATCTTCGCTCAAAGTTAAAGAAAATCAAAACGCCCTATCAAAATAAAAAATTTGAGCGAAGATTTCTCAACAACCACCTGCCCAAATTCGACAAAAATATTTTTATTTGAATTCTATTAATCTATAGAATTCAAATAAAAAATTTTTTATTGAGTTTGGTTAGGTGGTTGTGGAGAAATCTTCGCTCAAAGTTAGAGAAAATCAAAACGCCTATCAAGAAACTACGCTCATTTTTAAAAAACAATTGAGCGAAGATATCTCCACAACCACCTGACCAAATTCGATAAAAATTTTTTTATTTGAATTCTATGGATTCATAGAATTCAAATAAAAAATTTTTTATTGAGTTTGGTTAGGTGGTTGTGGAGATATCTTCGCTCAAAGTTAGAGAAAATCAAAATACCTATCAAAATCTACGCCCATTTTTTTAAAAAAATATTGAGCGAAGATATCTCCACAACCACCTGACCAAATTCGATAAAAGTTTTTTTATTTGAATTCTATGAATCCATAGAATTCAAATATAAAATTTCATTGAACTTGGTCAGGTGATTACGGAGATATCTTCATTAAAGTTAGAGAAAAATCAAAACGCCTATCAAAATAGAAGCTGCGTCAATTTTTTTTTTAAACACTTGATTAAGTCATTATGGAGATATTATCACTCAACGTTAGAGTGAATTCAAAGCCTTTATAACTAACTATATATATTTATTTAAAATTGCACTCTAACGCTAAAAACATAAGGGAGGAACTCTACCCCCAGTTAAACGAAGTAATTTTCATGCAAAAATACAATACTATTACGTGTCATTTAATTTATCAATATATTGATATTTTATTATTACTAGGAATCGGAAACCGATATAAGTCCAGAGCGTAAATAAATTAATAAAATAAATTTTTTTATTTATTAATATAAAGACCCAACAAAGTAAAGACACAACGAAGCAAGACCCAACGAAGCAAGACCCAACGAAGTAAGACCAAATAAAGCAAGACCCAACGAAGTAAGACCGAACGAAGTAAGACCCAACGAAGTAAGACCCAACGAAGCAAGACCCAACGAAGCAAGACCCAACAAAGCACAACGAAGCAAGACCCAACAAAGCAAGACCCAACGACAAGACCCAACGACACAAGGCACGAACCCAAGAACACAAAACCCAACGAAAGGCAAGGCCCGAAGAAGTGTAAGATCCAACGAAGTAAAGACCTAATGGTGCAAGATCTAACGAAACATAAGACCCAATGACACGAGACCCGACGAAGTAACAACGCAAGACCCAACGAAGCACAAGAACCGACGAAGTAAGACCTGACAAAGCAAGGCAAGACCCGTGTAAAAAGTGTTAGTTTCGCTTAAAAAAAAAAAATTTCACGCAAAAAAGCGTCTACCACATTCCTAGTTCCAGATTTCTGAACCCAACGAAGAAGACCTGTGCAAAAGTAAAAACGTTAGTTCGAAGAAAGAAATAAAAAAAAATAAAAAAAAAAAGCAAACGAAAAAAAAGAATCCCAGTTCTGCAGTAAAAAAAGATCAAAATATTCAAAATTTCTTACCCGAAAGTGCCGCCCCGGTGCTGATTCACGTTCAACGAAGCTAAAACCTGAAGAAGAAAAAAGAGAATGTCAAGATTAGTGAACAAGAAGAAAACTAAGAGAAAAAAGGAGAAAAAAGGAAAACAACAAAAGAAAACGAATGTCTTACCCGAAAGTGTCACCCCGGTGCTGATTCACATCCGGTAAAGCCTAAAACCTGAAGAAAGAAAAAAGAGAATGTCGAGATTTGTGAACAAAAAACTAAGAGAAAAAAAAATAAACCAAACGAAAGAAACGAATTTCTTACCCGAAAGTGCCACCCCGGTGCTGATTCACGTTCGGCGAAGCTAAAACCTGAAGAAAAAAGAGAATGTCAAGACTAGTGAACAAGAATGAAACTAAGAGAAAAAAGGAGAAAAAAAGGAA
>Ga0207657_10006055_pt1 | contig 12578 bp, 7 predicted proteins | sample KBSC33metaG_FD_184316 | JGI IMG/M metagenome (GOLD analysis project Ga0207657, IMG submission 184316) | Corn rhizosphere microbial communities from Kellogg Biological Station, Michigan, USA - KBS C3-3 metaG (SPAdes) (version 2) | ecosystem: Host-associated > Plants > Roots > Rhizosphere > Soil ...
GGGCCGTAGCCCCCCGCCAGAGTCATTCGGCGGCCTTGTCGAGATCGAGAAAGCCGCCCGACTGCCGAAGCCACAGATCGGCGTAGTGACCGCCCTGCGCCAGCAGTTGCGCGTGGGTGCCCTCCTCGACGATCTGCCCCTGGTCGAGCACCACCAGCCGATCCATCGCCGCGATGGTCGACAGGCGGTGCGCGATGGCGATCACCGTCTTGTTGTGCATCAGCGATTGCAACTGCTCCTGGATCGCCGCCTCGACCTCGCTGTCGAGCGCCGAGGTCGCCTCGTCGAGTACCAGGATCGGGGCATTCTTCAGCAGCACCCGGGCGATGGCGACGCGCTGCCGTTGCCCGCCCGAAAGCTTCACCCCGCGCTCCCCCACATGGGCATCGTAGCCCCGCCGGCCCTTGGGATCGGCAAGGCCCAGGATGACGTCATGTACCCGCGCCTGTTCCGCCGCGGCGATCATCTGCGCGTCGGTCGCCTCCTGCCGGCCATAGATGATGTTCTCCCGCACCGACCGATGCAGCAGCGAGGTATCCTGGCTGACGAGGCCGATGGCGTGGCGGAGGCTTTCCTGCGTCACTGAACGCACGTCCTGCCCGTCGATGCGGATGGCGCCGCCCTGCACGTCGAACATCCGGAGCGCCAGATTGGCGAGCGTCGACTTGCCCGAACCGGAGCGACCCACCAGCCCGATCTTCTCGCCGGCTTCCACCTTGAGGTTGAAGCCTTCGAGGACCGAGCCTTCCTTGCCGCGCCAGTAGTTGAAGGTGACGTTGTCGTAAACGATCTCGCCACGGTCGATGGCGAGCGGCTTCGCCTCCGGCGCATCGAGCATGGTCAGCGGCTGCGCGACCGACAGCATGCTGTCGCGTACCGTGCCGAACTGCCGGAAGATGTTGGAGCCGGTTTCGAGGATCCAGCCCGACATGTTCATCATCTGCAGCACGAACGGCACCGCCGTCGCCACCGCTGCGGCGGTCATCACGCCGCTGTTCCAGCCGGCCAGGGCCAGCCAGGTGACCGAGACCACCAGCAGCGCGTTCAACACGAATAGTGTCGACCACATATAGGTGAACGTCCGCATCAGCTTGCGGAACCCGATCGTGTGCTCGAGCACCGATTCGGCGACGTAGTTGTCCTCGTGCCGGTCGGTCGAAAACGTCTTCAGCGTCTGGATATTGGTATAGCTGTCGACGATGCGGCCGGTCATTACCGACCGATGCTCGGCCAGTTCCTCCGAGTAGCGGGTGATGCGCGGCATGGAGACCGCGAAGAGGATGCCATAGCCGATCAGCCACAGGACGATCGGGATCAGCAGCGTCCAGTCGAGCCGGGCCAGCGCGATGCACGCGACGACCACGAAGATCAGCGCGTACCACACTGCGTCGACCGTGAGGTTGACGCCGGTCTCGATGGCATCGCCTGCCTGCAGCACCTTGTTGGCCAGCCGGCCGGCGAAGTCGTTCTGGAAATAGCTCCAGCTCTGCCGAATGACATGCCAGTGGCTCTGCCAGCGCACCAGGTTGACGAGGTTGGGTACGATCGCGTGGTTGCGTACCAGCGTGTCGAGCACGAAGGTGACCGGGCGGATCAGCACGAGCGCCGCCATCCAGGCGAGCGTCGTGCCGTGGCGCGTGAACATCTCGCCGGGCGGCGTGGTGGTGAGCATCCCCACGATCAGGCCGACGAAGATCGGCATCATGGCATCGACGACCGAGCCGACCGCCACCATCCCCATGCGAATGAAGAAGGCGGTCCGGAACTGCCGGACGAAATAGAGGATGAAGGCATTGAGACCCTGCGGCGGCTGCCGCTGGGCAGCGAGGGCTACAGGCGAGTAACGGGCGTCGAAAAAAGTGATGATTGCATTGAGCATTTTTGTCTCGCGGACCTTCGGTGTGGTCGAAACAGGGCGAAATCCCTCGATCGTGCGGCGGCGGGTATGACCTCAATCGGATTGGGCGTTTGCGCTCTCATCGGAGTCTCCTTCAGTCGTTGCAGTTGTAGGTTCAGGCGAAGATCAGGCCAGGCGTAGTCGAGATTTCGTAACGGCTGGCGACCCCATGGCGCAGGGGCTGCCCCGAGCACTGTGCCGGCGGCGGGTCTCCCCACCCCAAACCTCCCCACAAGGAGGAGGGGGCGACAAGCGCCGGCCCATTGGCACCCGGCCCGCTCATTCCGCCGCCTCCAGATCTTTGTCCTTGGCCGCGTCGGCAAGTTCCTCCGGGGTCGGCGCATCCTCGTCGGCTTCGATGAAGCCGCCGGACTGGCGCGCCCAGAGCCGGGCGTACTCGCCGCCCAGCGCAATGAGTTCGGCGTGGCTCCCCTCTTCGACCACCTTGCCGTCGTCGATGACGATCAGCCGGTCCATTGCCGCGATGGTCGACAGGCGGTGCGCGATGGCGATCACCGTCTTGCCCTGCATCAGCCGGTGCAACTGGCTCTGGATCGCCGCTTCGACCTCGCTGTCGAGCGCCGACGTCGCCTCGTCGAGCACCAGGATCGGTGCATCCTTGAGCAGCACCCGGGCGATGGCGACACGCTGCCGCTGCCCGCCCGACAGCTTCACCCCACGCTCGCCCACATGGGCGTCGTAGCCGGCGCGGCCGACGCTGTCGCTGAGCCTGGTGATGAACTCGTGCGCCTCGGCACTTTCGGATGCCGCGATCATCTGCGCTTCGGTCGCGCCCGGCCGGCCATAGACGATGTTGTCGCGCACCGAGCGATGCAGCAGCGAGGTGTCCTGGCTGACCATGCCGATCGCCGCGCGGAGCGAGTCCTGCGTGACGCTCGAGATGTCCTGCCCGTCGATGGTGATCTCTCCCGATTCGAGGTCGTAGAACCTCAGCAGCAGGTTGACGATGGTCGTCTTGCCGGCGCCCGAGCGACCGACCAGTCCGACCTTCTCGCCCGGCTTGAGCGTGAACGACAGGTCGTCGATGATCCCCGTGGCCTTGCCGTAGTGAAAATTCACATGCTCGAAGCGAACTTCGCCGCTCCTGACCACCAGCGGTCCGGCGCCCGGCTTGTCCGCGACGAGCCGGGGCACGGAGAAGGCGTTGATGCCGGTGCGCACCGTGCCGATGTTTTCGAACAGCGCCGACATTTCCCACATGATCCATTGGCTCATGCCGAAGAATCTGAGCACCAGCGCCGCCGCGACCGCGATAGCGCCGGGAGTGATCGCGTTGTGCAGCCAGAGCCAGATGCCGAGCCCCACAACCGCCGCCAGCAGCAGGACATTGAGGCAATAGAGCGAGATGTTGAGCACCGACGCGAGCCGCATCTGCGTGTAGACGGTGGGGAGGAACTCCTCCATCGCCTCCTTGGCGTAGCCCTCCTCGCGCTGCGAGTGCGAGAACAGCTTTACCGTCGAGATGTTGGTGTAGGCATCGACGATGCGGCCGGTCATCAGCGCGCGGGCGTTCGACTGCCTGGCCGAAATATCGGCGAGGCGGGGGATGAAATAGCGCAGCAGGGCGCCATAGCCGCACAGCCAGATGACAAACGGCACCGCCAGCCGCCAGTCGTTCATCGCCGCCAGCACCACCGCGCCGGCGAAATAGAACACGACATAGTTGAGGACGTTGAAGATCTTCATCACGGTGTCGCGTACCGCGAGTGCCGTCTGCATCAGATTGGTCGAGACGCGGCCGGCGAACTCATCCTGGAAATACGTCATCGACTGGCGCAGCACGTAGCGATGGATCAGCCAGCGTATCCGCTGCGGCACGTTGCCGAGCAGCGTCTGGTTGATGACCATCGATTCGAGCGCCACCACGATCGGCAGGCCGAAGACGACGACCGCCCCGACCGCCCAGAGCCAGAAGGCCTGTTCGCTGAGGAAGGTGTCGCGATTGGCCTTGCCGAGCCAGTCCACCACGTGGCCAAGCAGGCCGAACAGCGCCACTTCGCTGAGCGCGATCGAGGCCGTCAGCACCATCATCAGTGCGAACCACCCCTTCGAGCCCTTGAGGTAATGCAGGCAAAACGCCAGGAACGTCGACGGCGGCATAGCCGGATCGGCGGACGGATAGGGATCGATGCGGGTTTCGAACCAGCGCAGCATGGAAGAGGACCTGACTATGACTTTAGGAGGACGCCCCCATTGACGCGGACAGCCCGCGCGCGTTGAGGTCACGTACCGGCGAACCAACGATCCTTCCCGATGCGGCAGATTCGGCAGGGAAGATCGGCACTCTGGTTGCCAGCCGCTCAGAATATAGGCAAAGCATCGCCTCGTCTATTGCAGCCGGGCCACACTATCGGGCCGGGTCGCAGAATTCTTCCGGAGCACAAATGTCCATCGACCCCGACCACACCATTTTTCTCAAGGATTACGCGCCAAGCCCGTACGTCGTGGAAAAAGTCGAGCTGGAGGTCGATATCGCCCCCGAAACCAGCCAGGTGCGGGCCTTGCTTACCATCGTACCGCGCCCCGATACGGCTCCCGGCACGCCGCTGGTGCTCGATGGCGATGGCCTCAAGCTCACTTCGATCGCGCTCGACGGCGCCCCGCTGATTCTGTCCGCCTACGTCGCGACGCCATCCGCGCTGACGCTGTTCGAGCCGCCGCAGCGCCGCTTCGTGCTGGAAACCGGCGTCACCCTGCAGCCGGAAAAGAACCTTCGGCTGATGGGCTTTTACCGCTCCAACGGCACCTGGTGCACGCAGTGCGAACCGGAGGGTTTCCGGCGCATTACCTACTTCCTCGACCGGCCGGACAATCTCGCGCGGTTCCGCGTGAAGATGACCGCCGACCGCCAACTGGCGCCCGTGCTGCTCGCCAACGGCAATCTGGTTGAGCAGGGGGAAGGGTCGGACGGCAGGCATTTCGCGGTCTGGGCCGATCCGTTCCCGAAACCCTCCTACCTGTTCGCCATGGTGGCGGGCAATCTCGGCTCCATCCACGACAGCTTCACCACCATGAGCGGCCGCAAAGTCGCGCTCGGCATCTATTGCGAGCCCGGCAAGGAGCAGATGTGCCTGTACGCCATGGATTCGCTGAAGCGCGCCATGGCCTGGGACGAGCGGCGGTTCGGGCGTGAATACGACCTCGACATCTTCAACATCGTTGCCGTCTCCGACTTCAATTTCGGCGCCATGGAGAACAAGGGCCTCAACATCTTCAACGACAAGCTGGTGTTCGCCAGACCCGAGACCGCGACCGACGCGGACTTCGCCAATATCGAGCGCGTCATCGCGCATGAATATTTTCACAACTGGACCGGCGACCGCATCACCTGCCGCGACTGGTTCCAGCTCTGCCTCAAGGAAGGGCTGACCGTCTATCGCGACCAGGAATTCTCGATGGACGAACGCTCCCGCGCCGTGAAGCGCATCGAGGATGTGCGTTTCCTGCGCGCCGCCCAGTTCCCCGAGGATGGCGGCCCGCTTGCCCACCCGGCGCGCCCCGACCACTACAAGGAAATCAACAACTTCTACACGACCACCGTCTACGAGAAGGGGGCCGAGATCGTCCGCATGCTGGCAACGCTGCTGGGCGAGGCGGGCTTCCGCCAGGGCATGGACCTCTATTTCGAACGCCACGACGGCCAGGCGACGACCATCGAGGCCTTCATCAAGGCGTTCGAGGATGCCAATGGCCTCGATTTGCAGCATTTCCAGCAATGGTATCTGCAGGCCGGCACTCCGGAGGTTGTCGCCGAAGATCATTGGGACGCCGCGGCGAAGCGCTACACCTTGAAGCTCAGCCAGAAGACGAGGCCGACGCCGGGCCAGCCGGACAAGCGGCCGATGGTGCTGCCGGTCAAGTTCGGCCTTGTCGGCCCGAACGGCAACCCAGCCGACTGGAGCAGGGTGACCGGCGGCGAGGTCCGGGACGACCTCATCGTCGTGGACGGTGACAGCGTCGAACTCACCTTCGAAGGGGTGGCCAACCGGCCGGTCCCGTCGCTGTTCCGTGGCTTTTCCGCTCCGGTGAACTTTCGTTCCGGCCTGACGGAAGCCGACCGGCTGTTCCTTGCCCGGCACGACAGCGACCCGTTCAATCGCTGGCAGGCGCTCGAGGATGTATCCCTCAACCTGCTGATCGAGGCGGTGCGCGGCAGGCCCTGGTCGGCTGCGGCGATCGAAGCGCTATCGACAGCCATCGTCGAGACCATCGGGGCGACCGGCCTCGACGATGCCTTCAAGGCCAACGTACTGGTGCCGCCGACCGAGGCCGACATGGCCCGCACCATCGGCGAAAACGTCGATCCGTCGCGCATTCATGCGGTGCGGGTCGCCTTCATCGAGGCTGTCGTGGCACGGATCGAACCCACCCTGCGGGCGACTTACGACGCCCTATCGAGCACCGAGACCTACGCGCCCGGGGCCCGTCAGGCTGGCCGCCGCGAACTGCGCAACCGGGCCCTCGGCCTGCTTGTTGCGGGCTCGCCCGTGGGTGCGGGGCTTGCCGCCCGGCAATATGCCGGCGCCACCAACATGACCGATCGCTTTGCCGCGCTGAGTTCGGCGGTCGTTGTCGGCACGCCGGAAAGCGCCGGCATGCTGGAGGACTTCCGCGTCCGCCTGACCGCCGATCCGCTGGTCTACGACAAGTGGCTCGGCCTCAACGCCGCCCCGCCGGCCGATGGCACGATCGGGCGCATCCGCGCCATCCTCGCCGACCCGGCCTTCCCGAAGAACAACCCGAATCGGTTGCGGGCGCTGGTCGGTGGCTTTGCCAGTGGCAACCCGGTGCAGTTTGCCCGGGCGGACGGCGCCGGCTTCCGCTTTGTCACCGAGTTCGTGGCCGACGTGGACAAGCGTAACCCGCAGGTGGCGGCGCGTTTGCTCACGGCGTTCCGGACCTTTCGGACCTACGAGCCGACGCGGCGCAGCGCTGCCGAAGAAGCCTTGCGATCGCTCCGCGACGCGGGCGGGCTGAGCCGCAATGCCGGCGACATCCTCGGACGCATCCTGGCTGGTTAACACTTCCTTACTGTTGGAAGAATTTTTCCCGCGCGTAAGTGATTCAGGCGACTCGCAAATCTCGGGCGCCCCCGCCGGGGCGCCAAAATGGCTCTGGACAGCGCCGCATTGTCGATTCAAGTTCAGCCCGCGGTCGGAACAAATCACTGAATTCCAGACACATTAGCGGGGCGATTAATGCGGTCGGCGGAGACATCCGGCGCCACGGCGAAGGGCGAAACTATGCCTGGGCGGAGCTTCCATGGCGCCGGCACGGCGCCCGGCATCCGGCTGCGTCGCCTCGTCCACGACATCTCGCCCCTGACCATTGCCGTTGCCCTGACCGCCTTCGGCGCCGCTGTCCTGTTCATCAGCTACGATCTCCTGCGCAGCCTTGGTGACGCTCACCAGCTCGCCTCCGCGACCGCGGCGCCCGATCTTGGCCCTGCCTGGAGCGGAGTGGCGCAGCGTGGCGTCATCGCCCTGGCCCTGGGGCTGGCCGCCGTGGCGCTCGCCTACCGGCGCGGCAGCGACGATGCGCGCAGCACCGCCGAGCACCAGCGGTTGCGTGAGCTGGTGGCCACCATTCCCTCCGGCGTGGCGCTATGGACCCGCGAGGGGCGGCTGATCGTCTGCAATGACCACTACATCGAGCGCCTGCAGCTCGAGGGGCCGGAAGTCGGCCCCGGCCGCACCTACCATGAGGCGATCAAGCGCCTGACCCGCGGCGGCTATGTGCGGCTGGTCAACGATGGCGACACCAACCGCCTGCTCGAGCTGCACCGGGAGGACGGCTCCTGCCTGCTGATCGACGAGCGTCCGCTCGAGAGCAGCGGCTTCATTACTCTCGTCACCGACATCACCGAGCGCAAGCGGACCGACCTGCTGCTCAATTCCGTCCAGGCCGAACAGCGCCAGCTGGCCCGCCGCTACCACGAGGAAAAGCTCAAGGCGGAGGCGGCGAGCCAGGCCAAAACCTCGTTCCTTGCCCATTTGAGCCACGACATCCGCACCCCGCTCAACCACATCATCGGCTTTGCCGAACTGATCCGCCACCAGACCTACGGGCCGCTCGGGGACCCGCGCTATCTCGGCTATGTCGAGATGATCAAGGCCTCCGGCGACAAGCTGCTCTCCTCCTTCGCCAGCATTCTCGAACTGGCCGAATTCGAAAGCGGCAGCCGGCCGCTGCGCGAGGAGCGGCTGGGCATCGATGAACTGGTGCTGGCCGTGACCCGGCGCTTTTCGGCGCAGGCCGGCCGCGCCGGACTCGCCCTGGCGATCGGGGCGCCGTGCGGGGCCGAATTGCGGGGCGACCGCTTCTGTCTCGAGCGCATGCTCGGCAATTTGGTCGAGAACGCCATCCGCTTCACCCCCTCGGGCGGCAAGGTAACACTCGCCACCTACGCCGCCGCCGATGGGGTGGTGTTCGAAATCTCCGATACCGGCATCGGCATGAGCGACGAACTGCTCGAACGCTTGTCGCAGCCCTTCGTCTTCGGCGACGCTGCCTTCACCCGCGAACATCAGGGCGCCGGTCTCGGTATCGCTATCGCCCGGGCCATTGCCGAACTGAGCGGGGGGCGGCTGGCCATCGATTCACGACCGGCCCTCGGCACCACGGTGGCCGTGTCGCTGCCGCTGTGTGTCGCCGGGGGCGGCGAGGTGGCGCGGGCCGCCTGATTTGGCATGCGGGACCTGCTGCGGCGCGTCGAACGTCGCAGCGGAAGGCGTGTCGCTCCCGCCTTCGACACTTGCGGAGGCGTCAGGCGGGAGCGGCAACCAGCGGCAGGCATCGCCGGCCTAACTGCGGCGAAGCTGCGGCCGTGCAACATTGGGAAACCAATTTCCGCTTGCATTGGTTGAACTTGTCGGGTTTTGGACACGTTATGGGGCATTGACCTTCCACGCCGCGCCCCCGACCAGGCCTCGCCCATGCCGTTCGTCGAAAAGCTGAACCGGGTCTTCGAGGGCTGGATCGATCCATTCCGCCCCGCCCCTGACCTGCGTCCACCGGACAAGGCGCTGCCGTTCTTCGCCTATTTCATCCGCCAGGCAAAGCTGCCGTTTCTCGCCCTGCTGGTGCTCGGCGGGCTGGTGGCACTGGTCGAGGCATCGCTGTTCTATTACGTCGGCCGCATCGTCGACATGCTCGATACGTCCCATCCGGGCGCCGGCTGGACCGGGCTGATCGCCGGCCACGGCGCGGAACTGCTGACCATGCTGGTCGTCGTCGTGCTGATCCGCTTCGTCGTGAGCTGGCTGAGCGCCGCGGTCGAAGAACAGTCGATCAACCTCGGCTTCTACAACCGCGTGCGCTGGCAGTCCTATTCCTACGTGGCACGCCAGAGCCTGAGCTTCTTCCAGAACGACTTTTCCGGCGCCATTGCCACGAAGGTCTGGCAATCCGGCGGCGCGGTCGGCGACTTCATGGTGGCGCTGCTGCAGGTCGCCTGGTTCATTGCCGTCTACGTCGTCACCACCCTGGCCATCGTCGGCTCGCTCGACTGGCGGCTCGGCCTCGCCATCATTGTCTGGATCGTGCTGTTCGCCTTCATGGCCCGCCACTACGTTCCCCGCATGCGGAAGGCCTCCGCCACGGCGGCCGAGAATGCCTCCCAGCTCACCGGCCGCATCGTCGATAGCTACGCCAATATCCAGACCCTGAAGCTGTTCGGCACCGCCGCCGCCGACGACGCTTTTGTGCGCACCGGCTATGACAATTTTCTCGCGGCTATCCGCCGCCTCGCTCGCGTGCTGGTCGGGGTGCGCACGTCGATGGCCATGCTGTCGGGCGTGATGATCGCCGGCATCGGCGGGCTCAGCATCGAGCTGTGGACGCAGGGCGTCATCACCGTCGGCGGCGTCGCCGTTACCATGGGGCTGATCCTCAGGCTCTACAACCTGCTGGGCCGCATGATGAACCAGCTCAATGGCCTGATGCGCAATTTCGGCACGGCGCAGAATTCGGCCGAGCTGGTCGGCAAGCCGCTGGGCCTCGTCGATGCCCCCGACGCCAGACTGCTGGTGGTGACGAAGGCCGCCATCAGCTTCTCCCACGTCACCTTCCATTATGGTCGGCCCGGCGGCATCATCGAGGATTTTTCGCTCGACATCGCGGCCGGCGAGCGCATCGGCATTGTCGGCCGCTCCGGCGCCGGCAAGTCGACGCTGGTGAGCCTGCTGCTCCGGTTCTACGATCTCGAATCCGGCGCCATCAGCATCGACGGCCAGGATATCTCCAAGGTTACCCAGGAATCGCTGCGCGCCAATATCGGCGTCGTGACCCAGGACACGGCGCTGTTGCACCGCTCCATCCGCGCCAACCTCACCTATGGCCGCCCCGAGGCCACCGACGAGGAGGTGAATGCCGCCGCGGCGCTGGCCGAGGCCGATGAGTTCATCGCCGACCTTGTCGACCAGAAGGGCCGCACCGCCTATGATGCTTTTGTCGGCGAACGCGGCGTCAAGCTTTCGGGCGGGCAGCGCCAGCGTGTCGCCATCGCCCGCGTCTTGCTCAAGGATGCACCGATCCTGGTGCTCGACGAAGCGACCTCCGCTCTCGACAGCGAAGTGGAGGCGGCAATTCAGGACCAGCTCGACCAGCTCATGCAGCGCAAGACCGTCATCGCGATCGCCCACCGCCTCTCCACAATCGCGGCCATGGACCGGCTCGTCGTGCTCGATCGCGGCCGCATCGTCGAGCAGGGGACCCACGCCGGACTGCTGGCGCTGGACGGTCACTATGCGCGGCTGTGGGAACGCCAGTCCGGCGGCTTTCTCGATACCACCAGCGAGGCCGCCCAGTGAGTCTGGCCAGTATCGGGGTTGCCACCGGCAAGGTCGCATCGGCGCTGCCGCGTTCGATCACCGGCGCGGACAGCTTCCGCGGCCTCTACATCCTGATGCTGGCGGCGGGCGTCGGGATCTTCTCCGGCGTCTCCGTGCCGCTCATAGGCTGGATCGTGCGCACCATGCACGTGATGATGTTCCGCCTCTACCCGGATTCGCTGCTCAGCGAGCAATACGTGCTCCACTCGCCCTGGCTGGCCGTGCTGCCGGTCATCGGCGGGGCATTGATGGGCCTCACCATCGTGCTGGCCCGCCGCTTTCGCAGCCGTCCGCCGATCGATCCGATCGAAGCCAATGCCGTGCATGGTGGGCGTATGTCGGTGCGCGAGAGCCTGATCGTCACACTGCAAACCATGATCTCGTCCGGCTTTGGCGCCTCGGTCGGCCTCGAGGCTGGCTATACCCAGATCAATTCGGGGCTGGCTTCAAATCTTGCCAAGCGCCTGCGGCTCCGGCGCAACGAGGTGCGGACGCTGGTCGGATGCGGCGCGGCCGCCGCCATTGCCGCGGCCTTCAACGCCCCGCTGACCGGCGCCTTCTACGGCTTCGAGCTGATCATCGGCGTCTACTCGCCGGCGTTGCTGGCGCCGGTCATCGTCTCCGCGCTCGCTGCCAGCCTCACCGCCTCGCGGCTCGGGCCCCCGCAATCGGCCATCGAGGTGGGCCATCTGGCGGCTGCCCATCTCATTGACGTGCTGCCCTTTCTCGCGCTCGGCTTCATCGGCGGCGGCGTGGCGATTGCCATCATGTGGGCGGTGACGCTGCTCGAGCGGCTGTTCACCCGGTTGAAAGTTCCGTCCTATCTGCGCCCGGCGATCGGCGGCGTCGCCATGGGCGGGCTCGCCTTGCTGAGCCCGCAGGTGATGTCGTCCGGGCACGGCGCCCTGCATATCCAGTTGAGCAACAACGTCGCCATCGGCAGCGTGGCGTTGCTGTTCGTGCTGAAGACGCTCGCCTCCGTGGTGTCGCTGGGGTCCGGCTTCCGCGGCGGGCTGTTCTTTGCCTCCCTGCTGCTTGGCGGGCTGATGGGAAAGCTGTTTGCCGCCGGGCTGATCGCGCTCGGCATCGCACCGAACCTGGCTCCGACCCTTGGCGCACTAGTCGGCATGGCTTCCCTGGCGGTGGGCGTGGTCGGGGGACCCCTCACCATGACGTTCCTCGTGCTGGAGACGACCGGCGATCTCGAGATCGCGGCCGCCGTGCTGGCGGCGGCGGTGATGGCTTCGTTCCTCGTGCGCGAGACTTTCGGCTATTCGTTCTCCACCTGGCGCCTGCATCTAAGGGGCGAAACGATCCGCGGCGGCCACGATGTCGGCCGCCTTCGGAGCCTCACTGTCGGCCCGATGATGCGGACCGACGTGCGTACCGCGCCGGTGACGACGCTGATTTCCGCGTTCTGCGAAAAATATCCCCTCGGTTCCACCGAACGGGTGATTGCCGTCGATGATGGGCGCTATGCCGGCATCGTCGTCGTCGCCGACGCGCACAACGCCAAGGCCGAAACCTCCACCGACCAGCCCACCACCATCGCCGGTCTGCTGCAGTTCGAGGACTGGATGCTGCTGCCCTCGACCAAGGCGCAGGCGGCGGCCGAACTGTTCGAAAAGTCCGGCGCTGAAGAACTGGCCGCGGTCGACAATCTCGACCGCCGCCGCGTCGTCGGCCTGTTGACCGAGGCCTATTTGTTGCGCCGCTATGCCGAGGAACTCGACAAGGGCTGGCGCGACCTCACCGGCGAGACTTCCTGACGGCGACGCTCGACCGCTTTTCCACGATCGCCAAAAATGCCGGATTTGACCGGCGCGCTC
>Ga0207657_10006062_pt1 | contig 12572 bp, 16 predicted proteins | sample KBSC33metaG_FD_184316 | JGI IMG/M metagenome (GOLD analysis project Ga0207657, IMG submission 184316) | Corn rhizosphere microbial communities from Kellogg Biological Station, Michigan, USA - KBS C3-3 metaG (SPAdes) (version 2) | ecosystem: Host-associated > Plants > Roots > Rhizosphere > Soil ...
AACCTGGGAAACGGGCGACGTCACCGGCCGCATCAGTACCTTCGTTACGCTCCGCTGCGATGCCGGAGCCGACCTTCGCCGACGTCGACGAGCTCGTCGGGCCTGCGACCCCGCACTTCGCCTACCAGCTCCGCGCGCGCGTGCGCGAGCTCGTGCTCGACCTGCCCGACGATCACCCCGTGCGGCAGTACGCGGAGGAGAAGATGGAGCTGCTCGACCGGCTCGGGCACGCGTCCTCGAAGGCGGCCGACAGCCGCCGCGAGCCGCAGACGCGGCCCGGCTGGAGCGAGCTGCCGAGCTCCGCGACGGCCGACGAGCCGCTGCCGCGGCGATGACACTCGACGGCGCGTCCGTCCTCGTGACGGGGGGGACGCGCGGGATCGGCCGCGCGATCGCGCTCCGGCTGGTGGCCGACGGAGCTTCCCGTGCCGTGCTGGGCTACATGCGCAACGACACCGCGGCCGAGGAGGCGGCGGCGCTCGTCCAGGAGGCAGGCGCCGAGGCGGTGCTCGTGCGCGGCAACGTCGCGGACGCGCGCGTCGTCGACGAGCTCGCTGCCGCGGGGCCGTACCGGGTCGTCGTCCACAACGCCGCCACCGGCGTGATCCGTCCCGCGCTAGAGACCGAGGACAAGCACTGGGACTGGACGCTGGCCGCGAACGCCCGGGCGCTGCTCTCGCTCGCGCGCGCGACGGCGCCGGCGATGGAGGAAGGCGGCGCGATCCTTGCGATCTCCAGCCTCGGCTCGCAGCGCGTCCTCCCGAACTACGTCCTCGTGGGCACCTCGAAGGCGGCGCTCGAGTCGGTGGTGCGCTACCTCGCGTTCGACCTCGCGCCGCGAGGGATCCAGGTCAACTGCGTCTCGGCGGGCGTCGTCGACACCGAGGCCCTCGACTGGTTCCCGAACAAGGAGCAGATGCTCGCCTCGGTGAAGCGCACGCCCGCGGGGCGGCTCGTCGAGCCCGAGGACGTCGCCGCGGTCGTCTCCTTCCTCTGCTCGGCGGACGCGGCGATGATCTGCGGCCAGACGCTCGTCGTGGACGGCGGCTACTCGCTCGGCGCGTGATGGAGCCGACCGAGGAGAACATCCGAGCCTGGGACGCGGCACACCGGGCCCGCGCCGAGCCCGTGGAGCTGCCGCCGATCGTCCAGCGCACGCTCGGCGACCTGATGAAGAAGCGTGTCCTCCATCTCCACTGCGGAACGGGCGAGGCAACCGCCGCGCTCGCGGAGCTCGGAGCCGTCGCGACCGGAGTCGATGCGCGGCCGGGAGCGCTCGAGACGGCGCGCGAGCGGTGGCCGAAGATCCTCTGGGTGGACGGAGACCCGCAGTCGCTGCCGCGGCAGCTGCGCCGGCACAGGTTCGACCTCGTCTACTCGGGCGAAGGCGTGCTGGGCCACCTCGACGACCTCGCCGGCTGGGCGACCGGCATCGTGGCGGCACTGCGCGAGCACGGCGAGCTGCTCGTCTTCGACGACCACCCGATCGCGGACTGCGTCGACGGCTTTCTCCACTGGCGTAACGACTACTTCCGCGACCCGGCCGATCCGGACCGCCTGTGGCGGACCGGGCAGGTCGTGAGCGCACTCGTGCGCGCCGGGCTGCGCATCGAAGCGCTCGAGGAGTACCCGGGCGGCACGGCCCGCCGCCGCCACGACCGCCGCATCCCCGCGACGTTCCTCCTCTACGCGCGGCGCGCCTAGTCCCGAACCGACCTGTCCAGGTCTCTGCTCAGGACAATCGCTCGAGCGCTTCGTCGAGCTCGGCGTCGGTGATCGTCAGCGGCGGTGTCGCCTGGATCAGGGAGCCGTCGAGGCCCGCCGGGACGACGAGCACGCCGCGGTCGAGCGCTTCGTCGGCGTTCCCTGCGCGGGCGCGGAGCAGGCCGCGACCGTGCCAGCCCGCCTCCTCGAAGCGCTCGCCCGCCTCGCGGACGCGGTCGAGCAGCTGCGGTACCTCCTCGAGCACGACGAGCGCGGCCGCGCAGGCGAGTGGGTTGCCGACGTGCGTGTGCGTGTAGACGTCCTCCGGCCCGAGCTGCCAGGCCTCGTCCAGACCGTCGCGGTAGAAGAGCGCCGCCGAGAGGGGCAGCCCACCGCCGAGCGCCTTGCCGACACAGACCACGTCGGCCACCTCCTCACCCGGCCACATCTCGCCGACGCGGCCCAGGCCCGCGAAGATCGAGTCCACCACGAGCAGCGCCCCGGCCTCGTCGCAGCGGCGGCGCAGCGTGTCGAGGAAGCCGTCGGGCGGCACGCGCGACCCTGCCCTGCCCTGCACCGGCTCGACGATCACGCAGCCGGCGTCCTCGGGCAGCGAACCGGGATCCTCGCCGTACGCCCGTCGGTGCACCGGCCCGGGGAGCCACGGCGCGAACGGCTCGCGGAACTGCTCGAACCCGGTCGCTGCGAGCGCGAGCAGCCCGGTGCCGTGGTAGGCGCCTTCGAAGGCGACGATGCCCGGCCTCCCCGTCGCGAGCAGCGCCGTCCGCAGCGCGATCTCGACCGCGTCCTCCCCGGTTACGCCGAGCTTCGCGGGTCGTCGGAGCGCCTCCCGCAGGCGCACCGTCACCTCGGCGTCGGCCAGATCCCCGAGCGCGTGCACGACCTCCTGCTCGCGCCACGCCTCCAGGAGCCGCGGATTGCGGTGGCCGAGCGCAGCGACGCCGAAGCCACCGCTCAAGTCGAGCAGCTCGCGGCCGTCGGCGAGGGTGACGCGGCACCCCTCGGCGCGAGCCCAGATCACCGCGAGCCGAGACGGAGGACGCGGCCGGCCGTCGCCTTCGCGATCGTCCCGGCCATCGCCGGGTTCTCCTGCAGCCGCCGCACGGAGTAGCCGTACCAGTGCTCGCCGAAGGGGACGTAGACGCGCAGCCGATGCCCCTCCGCAACGAGCTCGTCGCGCCGCTCCTCGCGCACGCCGAGCAGCATCTGGAGCTCGTACTCGAGCGGCCCGAGCCCCAGCCGCGAGATCCGTGCGAGCGACTCCCCGATCAGCCACTCGTCGTGCGTGGCGACACCGACGTAGCAGCCGGCATCGAGCAGCGCGTCGAGGCAGCGGACGAAGTTCGCGCGCACCGCCTCGTAGTCGGTGAACGCGATCGTCCCCGGCTCGAGGTAGATGCCCTTGCAGAGGCGGACGCTCGGCCTGAGATCGGCGAGCGCGTGGACGTCGTCGAGCGTGCGCCGCAGCCGCGCCTGGAGGACGAAGCCGACGTTGTCGTGCCCGTCCTCGCGGAGCTCGCGGTAGAGCCGAAGCGTGTCGTCTGTCGTGGACGAGTCCTCCATGTCGATCCGCACGAAGTTCCCGTAGCCCGCCGCGGTGCGCACCACCTCCAGGAGGTTCTCGCGGCAGAGGTCGTACGAGAGCTCGAGCCCGAGCGCGGTGAGCTTGACGCTGACGTTCGAGTCGAGGGCGGCCCTGTCGATGGCGGCGAACACGTCGCGGTACGCCTGGGCGATCGCGCGGGTCTCCTCCTCGCGCGTGATCTCCTCCCCCAGCACGTCGACCGTGGCCATCGCCCCGCGGCTGTTCAGGCCGCGGACGCACTCGACGGCCTCCGCCAGCGTTCCCCCGGCGATGTAACGCGAGGAGAAGAGCTGCACCACGGGCTTCGGCACCGCCGGAAGCAGGCGAACGAGGGCGGAGTCGAACAGCGACACGGGCGCGGCGATTCTATGCGCCGGGCCGCGCCTACCCTTCGCGCATGAACCCCTGGCGCGCGGCGCTGACCAGCGCCACGGCCTCGGGGAAGAGCACGCGCATCGCGTCGCGGAGCGCGATCGCCTGCTCGTCCACGCCGCCCTGCGGCTGCATCTGCTGCAGCGCCGCCGCGGTCAGCTCGACGGCGGTGTTGAGCGTGAGTGTCGCGAACTGCTCCCGCTGCGCCTCCTGGACGCTCTCGGCCTGCTGCTCGGCGAACTCGCGCAGGCCGCGCATGATCTCCTCGGGATCGCCGCCGAAGGGGAATCCGAAGCCGCCGCCTTCCATCGAGCCAGCTTAGCTGCGCACGACCTCCACCTCGCCGATCAGCCCGAAGGAGCGGATATGAACCCTCGGCGCGGCCGGCGGCAGCTCCTCCTCCGAGCCGGTGAGCGACTTGTCGCCGATGAGGAAGAAGCCCGACAGCTCGACGTCGACGTGGCGCGGGACGACGACCCTCGTGTCGCCGATGAGCTGGGAGATCGTGATCGTGACCTCTTCGCCGTCCAGCTCGGCCTGGCGGAGGTCGAGGTGGCAGTCACCGATCCCCATCACGACCCGCGTTCGCTCGCGAATACGCCAGCGGCCCCTGCGCTCCACCTCTCCGATCACCGCGCCCAGCCAGCGCACCGGCTTCCGGCGGGACGACGGCATCGAGGCCGGCAGGTCCTCGGTCAGCGGCGCGAGCTCGGCGTGCGAACGCGCCGTGTAGGCGAGCGCGGTGCGGTCCGCGAGCTCCTCGAGCGTCAACCGGCCCTCGGCGGAGGCATCGCGCAGCCGAACGACAACCTGCTCGCGTTCGGCGTCGGACGCGCGCTTCTCGAGCTCGCCACTCATCCCAGCGGCAACTTGTAGTTGCCTTCGACGTCGGACGCAAGCTCTTCGACCGAACCGAGCGCCGCCTGCATCGCCGCCGCGAAGGGAGAAGTACCGCTCTCGCCGAGCGCCTGCTCGAGCCGCCGCGACGCGGAGCCGAGCGCATCGAGGTAGGCGCTGCTCGCAACGCGCGGCTCGGACTGCAGCGCCTCGGCGAGGGCCGCGGCGGCGGCCTCGGCCTCGTCAATTCCCTCGGGGTTGTCCGTCTCGCGCAGCTCGGCGAGCCGGGCTCGCAGCTCCGGGAGATGGCCGCCCCCGGCGGAGTCCTCCGCCACCTCGCACAGCGCCGCGATCGAGGCGGCCTCGCGCACGAGCCGCCCGTCGGTCAACGGCTCGGCGTCGGCGCCGAGTGCGAGCCAGGCCCGCCCGTCGGCGGACTCGAAGGCGCAGAGGTAGACGCGCAGTCCCAGGGTCTCGGTAGCGAGCACACCGGCAAGCTCCTCTCCCTGCTCCGCGAAGGCGGCGGCTGCGCCTGCGACGCGCCCGACATCCTCGGCGACCGTCATGCGGCCAGAATAGGGCCGTGGAGGCCTCCCCCCGCACCCGCCACGCGCGCGAGCTGTTCGCGCCGCTCGGGCCGACGTACGACCGCTACGCCCGGCTGCTCTCGTTCGGACAGGACCCACGCTGGCGCTCATTCCTGGTCTCGCGGATCCCGCCGGAGAACCGCCGGGTGCTCGACGTCGCGAGCGGGACGGCGGCCGTGGCGATCGAGCTGGTGCGCTCCGACTCCGAGCGGACGGTCGTCGGGGTCGACCAGAGCCCCGAGATGCTCGCCGCGGGACGCGAGCGAGTCGCGCACGCGCGCCTCGGCGACCGCATCGAGCTGCGCGAGGCGCGGGCCGAGGAGCTGCCCTTTGCCGACGGGGAGTTCGACGCGGTCACCTTCACGTACCTCCTGCGCTACGTCGACGACGTGCCTGCGACGCTGCGCGAGCTCGTCCGGGTCGTGCGCCCGGGCGGAACGGTGGCGATGCTCGAGTTCGGGCTCCCGCGCGGCCCGTGGCGCCCGCTCTGGGAGCTCTACGTGCGGGTCGGGCTGCCGGCGGCGGGGGCCGTCGTCTCGCCCAGCTGGGGCGGTGTCGGCCGCTTTCTCGGACCAAGCATCCGCGACTTCTGGCGCAAGTGGCCCGAGGAGCGACTTGTCGACACATGGCGCGAGGCAGGGCTCGCGGAGATCGAGACGCGACGGATGAGCCTCGGTGGCGGGATCGTCGTCCGGGGTAGGCGCGCATGACGGCTGCCCGACCGCGGCCCGCCTTCTACGCGCTCCGCCCGGGCGGCTGGCGCGACTACGTCACGCTCCTCCATCCCCCGTACACGCTGTGGCACCTGTCGTACGTCGCGGTCGGTGCAGCGCTTGCGCCACACATGGACTGGGCGCTGCTCGGCTGGACGACGCTCGCCTTCGCGCTCGCGATGGGCGTCGGCGCCCACGCTCTCGACGAGTTGCGCGGCAGGCCGCTGCAGACCCGGATCTCGCCGCCGGTGCTCGCCACCCTGGCCGCAGTGTCCATCTCCGCTGCCGCCGCGATCGGCATCGCCGTCGCCGTGTCGCGAACGCTCTGGCTGCTCGTGTTCGTGGCCGTCGGCGCGTTCCTCGTGATCGCCTACAACCTGGAGCTGTTCGGCGGCCGGTTCCACGGCGGGCTCTGGTTCCCGGCGGCCTGGGGAGCGTTCCCGGTGCTGACCGCGTACTTCGCGTCGGCTCGGACACTCCACGGAGCGGCGTTCGCGGCTGCGGGCTACGCCTTCGCCACGAGCTGGGCGCAGCGGCGGCTCTCGACCCCCGTGCGGCTGGTCCGGCGGCGCGTCGTCGCGGTCGAGGGGACGATGCGGCTCGACGACGGAACGACGCAGCAGCTCGACGCGGACGCGCTCGCCGCCGAGCCGGAGTTCGCGCTGAAGGCCCTCGTCGCCGCGACCGTGCTCATTGCGGTCGCCCTCCTCCTGTTCCGGGCGACGTAGCTCTACACTCAGCCCGTGGCGCTGACGACGATCTGCGACCTCATCTTCGCCGGCGGCGTCGTGCTCGCCGCGCTCGCGCTCGCCGGTGCGGCGCTGCATCTCGCCCGAACACGCGCCCTCGTGGTCGCCACCGTCCTCGAGGGGGCCGCCGCCGTCGGCGTCTGGGTCGCGTTCGCCCTGCGCCACGATCGCCCGCTGGCCGTGGCGGCAGCCGGGCTGACGGCCTGCACGCTCGCCGCCGGAGCCGCCGTGCTCCTGTCCCGCGCGTTGACGCGCGTCGGGGCGATGGACGCGAGGCTCGCCGAGGCGCAGGCGGACCTGCTCGCCTCCGTCGAGCGCGAGAAGACCGCCCTCGGCAAGGAGCTCCAGCTGACGCTCGCCCGCGCGCGCGCCGACTCGCGGTCTCTGCTGGAGGAGCAGGAGCGGCAGATCGCGGAGGAACGGCGAGCGCTCGTCTCCGAATGGGAGCACGACGCGACGGCTGCTCTCGGCGACAAGCTGAACCAGGTCCAGGCGCAGGTCGAGCAGCGGCTCGCGGGGTGGGCACAGGACCTCGATCGGACCGCCGAGGCGACGAAGACGCGGATCGCGGAGCTGGAGCAGCGGCAGCAGCAGGTCTTGCGCGAGATCGAGCTGAGGCTCACCGCCGACGCCGAGCGGCTGTCGGCCGAGAGCGAGGAGCAGCGCGCAGGAGTGGCGCGGCTGCGCACCGAGCTCAACCGCACGCTCGACGAGGCTCTGGGACTCGTTCGGAGCGAGCTCGACGTGCACGCGGCGGAGCGCCGCCGGGCACTCCACGAGCTCGAGGAGCGGATGGCCCGCCGGGAGCGCGACCTGACCGAGCAGGCCCAGCGGGAGGAGGTCGACGCGGTGCAGCGCGTGCGCGAGGGTTTCGAGGACGTCTCCCGCCGGCAGATCGAGCAGCTCGAGCGTGCCGTCGACCGCGCCGTGGCCTCCCATGCGGACGAGGCCGCCCAGCGATTCGCCCAGCTCGTCAAGACCTCGCGCGAGGACGCTGCGAAACGCCTCGCCCGCGAGCTCGAGCGCGCGGTGGACACCTTCTCCCGGGAAGCCGAGACCGTGCTCGCGGAACGGCTGGCGCACGTCGGGGACGCAGGCGCACAGCGGCTCGAATCCCGCGTCTCGAACGTCGGAAAGGACCTCGAGCGGCGTCACGACGAGCTGGTCGCGGCGCAAGACCAGCGCCTCAGCGAGCTCGAGAGCGAGATGCGGCACCGGATCGAGGGACTCCGTGCCGATGTCGAGGCGGAGCGCGGCGTGCTCGAGGCGCGTCTGCAGGAGCTCATGCGGCGCTACGGCTCGGCCACCACCGTCCGCGGCGCGTAGGCCTCCTTACAAAAAGTTGTCCTAACAACGCCCAGGAGGGTTCGTCGGTAGCAGCACGAACGTGGTGTGGCCATGAGCGAGACGACAACCCCCATCCTCGAGCCCCTGTTCGACGAGCGGTCGAAGGTGGAGAGCTGGCGCCTCCACATCCTGATCGAGGCCGGCTACCCGCTCTCCCTCGCCGAGCGGCTCGCGGTGAGCGAGGCCGACCTCCATGTCGCCTGCGAGATGCTCAGCCGCGGCTGCCAGCCCGAGACGGCAGCCGAGATTCTTCTGTAACGAGCTCTAGACAGCCGCGCGACTACGCTGCGCCCGTGGCCAAGGTCGAGGCGCTGCCGTACGACGACCGCACCGTCTACTCCGTCGCCGCGTTCAATCGCGGGGTCGGGCAGTGGCTGTCGCGGCTGCCGACGGTCTGGGTCGAGGGCGAGGTCACGGAGCTCCGCCGGCACGAGCGGTGGGCGACCGTCTTCTTCACGCTCAAGGATCCGGCCGACGGCTCGTGCGTCGGTGTGGCGATGGCGCGCGGGAGGTTCGACGCGCTGCGGCTCGACCTCTCGGACGGCGAGCGCGTGCACGTCTTCGGGAGACCAGAGCTGTACGAGCAGCGGGGCGAGTTCAAGCTCCGCGCCCTCACCATCGAGCGCTTCGGCGCCGGCGCCCACCTCGCCTCGCTCGAGCGGCTGAAGGCGACGCTCGCGGCCGAGGGGCTCTTCGCCGATTCCCGGAAGCGGCCACTCCCCTTCCTGCCCCGCCGGATCGGCATCGTGACGGGAAACGACGCAGCCGCGAAGCGCGACGTCGTGACGACGATCCGCTCCCGCTTCCCGGCGGCAGCGGTGCTCGTCGCAGAGACGTACGTGCAGGGCCCGCGCGCCGCAGCCGAGATCGTGGCGGCGATCGGCGCTCTCTGCGAGGAGCCGGATGTCGACGTGGTGGTCCTGACCCGCGGCGGCGGCAGCTTCGAGGATCTCCTCCCCTTCAGCGACGAGCGTGTCGTCAGGGCGGTCGCCGAGTGCCCGGTGCCGGTGGTGTCCGCCGTCGGACACGAGCAGGACACGCCACTCTGCGACCTCGCCGCGGACGTCCGCGCCTCGACCCCGACCGCAGCCGGCAAGCTCGTCGTGCCGGAGCTGGCTGAGTTGTTCGGCAGGCTCGACCGCGCCCGCGGCGCACTGGCGCGCAGCGTCCGGCGCTCGCTCGACCAGGACCGGCAACGGCTCACGCGTTCGGTCGAGCGACTCCGTGCTCGACCGCGCCTGGTCGTCGAGCGAGAGGGCCAGCGGCTCGAGCGCACACACGAACGGCTGAGGCCGGCGCCGGCTCTGGCGGTCGAGCGGAAGCGGGCGGTGCTCGAGAACAGCGCCGCGAAGCTCGCTGCGTTGTCACCTGTGCAAACACTCGAGCGAGGGTATGCAATCGTCCGGACGGACTCGGGCGGCGTCGTGACCACGGCCTCCGACGTCTCGACGGGTGGACGCGTGGACGTCACGCTCGCCGACGGCGGCTTCGGCGCGCGCGTCGAGGAGGTGACCTCGTGACCGAGCCTGCGGAGCGCACGTTCGAGCAGGCGCAGGCCGAGCTCGAGCAGATCGTCGAGCGGCTCGAGCACGGACAGGCGCCGCTCGACGAGGCGCTGAAGCTGTGGGAACGGGGCGAGGAGCTCTACGCCTACTGCAAGGCGAAGCTCGACGCCGCCGAGGGTCGGGTCGAGGAGCTCGCTCGCCGCGCCGAGCAGTCGCGGCCCACGAACGACGCCGCCTAACTGGCGGCCGCCCGCTCGGCGGCCGGCCGATCCGGATCCTCCGGCGCGTCCTCGACCGGCATCTCGGCCTGGTCCGCGGTGGGCATCACCCGCAGCATCGCGAACGAGAGGCCCTCGCGGGCGAGGAAGAGGAGCCCGACGCCGATGCCGACCGAAGCCTCGATCGCCTGCAGCCCGAAGCCGTACGCGACGCCCGTGCTGTACGCGACGCCGTAGCCCACGAGTGCAGTGGCGATCGCGACCTGGACGAGCCCGACGTTGCCGGGCCAGAACGGGAAGATGGTCACGACGTTCATCAGCAGCAGGACGACCCCGGCCGCAGGCAGCGGCGAGTGGATGTCGAACGCGCGCATCGCTGTGTAGACCGCGAGAATCTGGCACGTCCAGCCGATGATCTGGAAGAAGATCGCGCCGGCCGCTTCGGCCGGTGAGCGCATCACTCCGAGCCCGGCGCGCCCCATCGTCACCAGCCGCCGCACCGGACCGAGGCCCTCGATCGCCATCTCGTGGTGCTGCCGGCGCGCGCTGATGAACGCGAACACGAACAGCCCGACTCCGAAGCCGATCACGAAGACCAGCGTCGCGCGGGCAGAGCCCGGGATGCTCGCCGTCACGACGACGTAGAGGATCAGCAGGATCACCGGCACGATGTCGAAGACGCGGTGCGCGAACACCGTGCCGACGAGCGTCGCCCAGGCCCCCTTCCGCCCGGGCATCTTCCGCGTCAGCACGGCGACCCGCGCCAGCTCGCCGACCCGGCCCGGCAGCAGGGCGTTCGCGAACAGGCCGACGGAGAAGGCTGAGAAGACGAGCGGCACCCGGGGGCGCGGCGGATCGATCGCCGAGTGGATGACGGTCGTCCACGCGATGGCGCGGGCGACGACCGAGAGGAGGTTCAGGGCGATCGCGACGACGACCCAATCCCACTGCACGGCCCTGAACGCGCTGCCGATCGTCTCGATGCTGCTGCGCCGCCACCAGAACAGGCCGGCAACCGCCGCCAGGACGACGAGCCCGAGGAACACCCGCAGGATGCGGCTGGACGGGAGCCGGAAGAAGTCGCGGGGCTCGAAATCCATCCGCGCCATTATCGTCGGCCGCCCGGTGCATTTTCGTTCCCCGCACGACCGCGAGATCGTCCGCCTCGCGCTGCCGGCGCTCGGCGCGCTCGCGGCCGAGCCGCTGTACGTCCTCGCGGACACCGCGATCGTGGGTCACCTGGGCCGTCCGCAGATCGCCGCGCTCGGCCTCGCGGGCACGGTGCTCGCGGGCGCCTTCACCATTTTCAACTTCCTGACCTACGGGACGACGGCGGTCGTGGCGCGCGCGTCGGGCGCGGGCCGGCACGAGGAGGCCGCCCGCCTCGCCGCGCAGGCGCTCTGGGCGTCGCTCGGGATCGGCGTGGTCCTGCTCGTCACGTGCGAGCTCGTCGCCGCGCCACTCCTCGCCGGGCTGGGTGGCCACGGACACTCCGGCGACCTCGCTCTTCTCTACTTCCGGATCGCGGCGCTCGGACTGCCGGCCGCGCTCATCGCGCTCGCAGGGCAGGGTTACCTCCGCGGCGTCTCGAACCTGCGGCGACCGCTCGAGATCGTCGTCGCCGCGAACGTCGCGAACCTCGTGCTCGAGGTGCTGTTCGTCTACGTCTTCCACTGGGGAATCGCCGGCTCCGCAGCGGGAACCGCGATCGCGCAGGGAGGGATGGCTGCCGCGTTCGTCGTCGAGCTGCTCCGCCCGCACGCGCCGTCGAGGCGACCGAGCCGGCGCGAGATGAAGCCGCTCTTCCGCATCGGGAGGCAGATCTTCGTCCGCACCGTCGCGCTCTACGCCTCCTTTCTCTTCGCCGCGTCCATCCTCGCGCGCATCGGAGACGCGGAGATCGGCGCGCACCAGATCGGCTACCAGCTGTTCCTCTTCATCGCGCTCGTGCTCGACGCAGTCGCGATCGCGGGCCAGGTCATCGTCGGCAGAATGCTCGGAGCCGGCCACGCCGACGACGCCTATGCGGCCGCCGTGCGCATGATCGGCTGGTCGGTCGCGATCGGTGTCGTCTTCGCCGTGGTGCTCGCGCCGCTCTCGCACGCGCTGCCGCGGGCGTTCACGGACGATCCGCGCGTCCTGCACGAGGCCGCGCTCCTGTGGCCGTTCCTCGCAGCCATGCAGCCGCTCGGCGGCGCCGTCTTCGCGCTGGACGGGATCCTCATCGGGGCCGGCGACACCCGCTTCCTGATGTGGTCGATGCTCGCCGCGAGCGCGGTCTTCATCCTCGTGGCGTCGCTTGCGTACGCGCTCGGCTGGGGAGTCGTCGGCGTCTGGGCGGCGCTCGACGTGCTCCTCGTGGCGCGGCTCGCGCTCCTCGGCCCCCGCTTCGTCCGCCGCCGCTGGGCGGTGGTCGGCTGGACTTAGACTGTGCCGATGGAGGGCCTCGCTGAGCTGCACACCCATCTCGGCGGCTCGGTGTCCTCCGACATCCTCTGGTCGCTCGCCCACCGGCAGGGCATTGCTCTTCCGGTCAAGGACTTCTGGGACTTCGACCGGCTCGTGACCGTGTCCGACCCGCGCGGCGTCCCCGACCTCAACGCGCTCGACGCGATCTATCACTGGACGGAGCTGATCCAGTCGAGCCCGGCCGCAGTGGAGGTGTCGGTGCACGGCGCGATCGGCGGCGCGTACCGGTCGCAGGGGATCACGACGCTCGAGCTCCGCTTCAACCCGATGAAGCGGAACCGCGGCGGCGAGCGCGACCTCGACCACATCATCCTCGCCGCCATCCGCGGGCTCGACGTCGCGAGCCTCGAGTACCGGCAGGTGCGCGCGGGCCTGATCCTGATGATGGACCGGACGTTCACGGCCCGCCAGAACGAGATCATCGTCGAGAAGGCGATCCGCTGGGCTCCGCGCGGGGTGGTCGGG
>Ga0207657_10006063_pt1 | contig 12571 bp, 10 predicted proteins | sample KBSC33metaG_FD_184316 | JGI IMG/M metagenome (GOLD analysis project Ga0207657, IMG submission 184316) | Corn rhizosphere microbial communities from Kellogg Biological Station, Michigan, USA - KBS C3-3 metaG (SPAdes) (version 2) | ecosystem: Host-associated > Plants > Roots > Rhizosphere > Soil ...
GCTGATTCCGGCTGGCCTCGTTCTGTTAGGGATCGCCGCTGAAATGATGATGCCCCACCAGCGGCCGTGGCTGACACGGCTGATCGGCAACAACGCGCCCGCCTGCGTTTCTGCGATCCCGCTGTTCTCCTTGCCGCTGTTGGCGGCGGCATTGCTGGCGCTGCGACGCGGCGCGACGGCGAGGCCGGCGCTGGCGGGCGCGGTGGCCGGTCTGCTGTCGGCAGGACTGGGCGCGACGCTCTACGCCTCACACTGCACCGACGATTCGCCGCTGTTCGTGGCGACGTGGTATCCGCTGGCGATTGCCATGGTCACGGCGGTCGGCGCCATCGCCGGCCGGAAGATGCTGCGGTACTGACTTCTGGAGCATGATTGTTTTGCACTGAAGTGCTTCCGTCATCCTGAGGCGCGACACGCGAAGCGTGGAGCCTCGAAGGATGATTGGTATCATCGCCGTCGCCCTTCGAGGCCTTCGCTCCGCTACGGCACCTCAGGGTGACGGCTTTCGATTAAACCTCAACTCATTAGCTACCAGCTCACGCTGCCGGTGAGGGCGGTGTCGTTTCCTGCATCTTGTGGAAACGCAGCACCTGCTGTGCCGTGGAGACGCGAAGCCGCTCATAAGTGAGACGGTTATCCTCGACATCACCGTGCGTTTCGCCAGCGAGCTTGATCCGCATATCGATGATTGCGTGAACCGTGGACCACGACAGCCCCGAGACCTTGGCCAGGATCAGGATGCCTTCGGTGCGGGATTCGATCATCATGTTTTCCGCCAGCATGACGGGCACGTTGGCAAGGCAGGCGATGGCCGCGTTGGTCTCGTCGAATTTATTGGCCACGGCGAACTTGGCGATCTCGTGCTCGTCGAGCCTGCCGTCCTCGTAGAGCGATTTGACCAGGCCGTGCGCCATCCGGGTGGCTTCGCTGATAGCGGCGGGTGCGCTGCGGGCACGGCGGCTCACCTCGCCGACCGCGGCCGAGATGTCGCCGGTTATTTTCGGGTGCGCGGCTTCGAGCCGCAGGCGGACCGCGGCGGAGGCTTTGGCGATCAGCTTGAGATAGTGATGCCGCGGAATCGACGGCCGCAGTCCGACGCAGAGGGCGACGTCATCGTCGCGATCCGCGCGCGCCAGCAGCCCGTTGTAGCCTTTATCCGAGAATTGCGCGCCCGGATTGCTGGCAGTGCGCTGCACGACATCGCTGTTGCCATGCTCGATCAGCACGTCGGTGACGGCGTCGCTGAGAACCGGACGTGCCGAGATCGCCAGCAGGTGCGCCTGGCTCTTGCTGCGCGCGTTGGCGATCAGCATCTCGTCGGTCAGCCGCTCCGATTGCGACAGCATCGGCGCCGCCACTTCGATCAGGTCGTCGAACGCCAGGCTGTGAACGGTTTGCGGCGGCGCCGTCGGGATCGGCGCCAGGCGCTTGGAGAGCAGGATCTTGGCGGAAACCTCGATATGCCGCAGCAGGCATTCGAAGACGTCGTCGAATACCCCGATCTGCTCGTCGGAATAATCGTCGGCGGCGTTGAGGAAAAGATCGGTGACGCGGCGCAGCGTTTCCACCCGTCGTGCGACGGTACCGTGCGCGAGCGCGGTTTGCAGTTCATCAAGCAAATTCGACGAAGTGGCAGGCGTCGTACTCATCACTACTCTGTCCTGGAGTATTTCGGAGGGCGATCCCGGGACAGGTTCTTTGTCCCCGGGTTGTGGAACGTCGGATCAGGCGCTCGCGATTTGATTGCGGCCAGCCTCCTTGGCCACGTAGAGGGCGTCATCGGCGCGCGCGAGCAGCGCGTCGGGCGTTTCGTCGGGATTGAGCGTGGCGACACCGGCCGAGATGGTCACGGCCATGCCGTGCGACAATGCGCTCCAGTCGAGATCGGAGACGATCATGCGCAGCCGGTCGAGGATGTGAGCCGCGGCGTCGTTCGTCGTCTCGGGCAGGACCAGCAGGAATTCTTCGCCGCCGTAGCGGCCGAACCTGTCGATGCCGCGGATATTGGCGAACACCGTGATGGCGAAGGTGCGCAGCACCTCGTCGCCGATCGGATGGCCGTGCGCGTCGTTGATCCGCTTGAACCAGTCGAGGTCGATCAGCGCGATCGAGCAGGGCGTCTTGGCGCGATGGGCGCGGGCAATCTCGTCGTCCAGCATGCGCATGATGCAGCGCCGGTTGAAGGAGCCGGTCAGTTCGTCGAGTTCGGCGAGCTCCTCGATGCGCCGATAGGCTTCCTTGAGCTGCACGCTCTTGTTGTAGAGCGATTGCCGTAGCGAGTTGCTGAAGATGCCGATGAACATGCAGCGGCCGATGGTGATCGCCAGATCGAGCATCGTCGCCAGCCGCTCGGTGTAATTGTCGTGCGGCACCGAAATCGGCTTGTCCGTTCCAAGAAACAGGAACGCCAGCCCCAGCGACATCGCCGTCCAGATCGTGGCGGTTTCACGCGCCGAAGCGCGCAGCGAACTGAAGCTGAAGACGATGAAGAGATTGCTGAGAAACAGCAGGCCGGCCTGCGGCGCGAGCCAGGCGAAAAACAGCATGGTGGTGAGGCCGGCTGCAGCCTGCGGCATCACCAGATAAGGGTCTTCGAACCGATCGCTGATGCCGTATTCCGACATGGCGCAGAAGATAGCGGCCGTTCCCAGTCCGCAAGCAAGGTAGGCCGGCGCAATCGCCATCGGGATGGTGCCGACGTTGGCCAGGATCGCCAGGATGATGGTGTCGATCGTGTAACTGATGCCGACGTATCCCAGCATCTGCCGGCGAAGCTTGGTGCGCCGGCGTCGCGTACCCAACGCCAACTGCTTTTCGCCGCGCACAAGCGGCGTGGCGGTAAGGCTCGGCAAAGGGGGCGCGGCAGTCTGCATGGCTAGCCGTGGGATAAGCGTGATCGGTTATCAGCGTATGGAACCCTACGTGGGAAAGCCTTTAAGTTTGGTATCTTTTGCCGGTAGCCGGTGTTGCGGATGCCGGCTTGTAGCCTGATAGCGCAGGATAAATTCCGACAGCCGTCCGACCGGACCTGACCCGGAAGGGACGCCGTCCTGCCGCGAAGGAGAGGGCGATTGGGCTGAAATAGCGCCTCTCCGCAGCGTCGTTGCCTGCGCTGACAGCGGTAAGAGTTCCCGGCTACCTTCTCCCAATCGGATGACGGTATTTAAGCACCATGATGCCGCCTTGCTCTTTATCCTGAATCAAGGGCAAGTTGCGTGCGGCAGATCACGGACGCCGCCACGATTTGCGATAATTTAAGAAGATTTCACTGTGCCCATCGAACCTTATGTCGGATCGTTCCGACCAACCTTGCGAGACGGCCCTTGAGTGCGACACAGGCGACCGCGGACGACGTCCTGATCGCTCGGATCGCCCAGGGCGACCGGCTTGCCATGCAGGTGCTGTACGGAAGGCATCACGTCAGGGTGTTTCGCTTTGGCCTCCGGTTGGTGCGGAACGAACAGCTTGCGGAAGATCTTATCAGCGAGGTCTTTCTCGATGTCTGGCGTCAGGCTGGCAAGTTTGAGGGCCGGTCTGCGGTCTCCACCTGGATATTGGCGATCACGCGATTCAAGGCCCTCTCTGCGATGCGTCGCAGGAAGGACGCTGAACTGGACGACGAGACGGCTGCCGCGATCGAGGACACATCCGACGATCCGGAAGTCACCGTCCAGAAGAAGGATACGGGTGAAGCCCTGCGCAAGTGTCTGACGGCGCTTTCGCCGGAGCATCGGGAGATCGTCGATCTTGTCTACTATCACGAGAAGTCCGTGGAGGAAGTGGCAGCGATCGTCGGCATCCCGGAGAACACCGTGAAGACGCGCCTGTTTTATGCGCGCAAGAAATTGGCCGAACTGCTCAAGGCAGCCGGCATTGAACGAGGCTGGCCATGATGGCGACGAGCAGAAAAATCCCGGAGGATGAACCGGGAGAAATCGAGGCACTGCTGCCATGGTATGCGGCAGGAACGCTCGATGCGCGCGAAGCGCGTCGCGTCGAAGCCGCGCTAGCGGACGACCCCGGGCTCGTCAGGCAGTATGCCGCGATCCAGGATGAATACGCGGAAACCATTCATCTCAACGAGAGTCTTGGGGCGCCGTCCTCAGACGCTATGCAAAAGCTGTTCGCGGCGATCGATGCCGAACCGGCGCGTGCGTATTCGAACTCGCCACGTCTGTCCACGCGCATCAGTGGTTTCTTCGCCAGCCTGTCGCCGCGCACACTGGCGTGGTCGGCCTCGCTCGGCGCGCTGGCTTTGCTGTTGCAGGCGGGCGTCATCGGCACGGTGCTGATGCAGCAGCAGGAAACCAGCTTCGAGACCGCATCTTATCAGCCGGCACCGAAGACCATGACGCGGTCGTTGGCTCCGGGCAACGACGTCGTGCTGTTCGTGCGCTTCAAGCCGGATGCGCGAGTGTCCGACATCACGGCGCTGCTGGGCAGCTATCATGCGTCGGTGGTCGGCGGCAGCGGCGATATGTTCCGGTTGCAGTTCGCAGGCAAGGCATCGGCAGACGCGGCCGCAGTGTTGTCCGATCTCCAGAAGGAGAAGATTGTCGCCATGGCGGTGCCGGCGCAATAATCCGCAAACCAGGCCGAAGCCGGTGGTTTGCGTGGGAGGTGATCCATGATCATCATCGATCGACTGATCCGCCGCCGCATGATCGCGTCTGCATCGGCCTGCCTTGCCTCCGCAGTGCTGACGGGCGGTGTCGTGGTTTCGGCCGCAAACGCGCAAAGCATCATGCGCACGCCTAACCTGCGCATCGAAACCCGGATGCCAACCGTTACGCCAAGAATTGCTCCAAGAATCGCGCCGAGAATTGGAATCGCGCCGAAGATCACGCCGCGCATCAACCCGAACGCCTTGCGCGCCGTTGCGCCGCGAACCGTCACCGGTGCGCGTACCATCACCAATTTCAAGGGCGCCACCTTCAACTCCAAACAGATCAGCGTTACCGGTCGAGCCGCCGGTTTCCGTGGCACCAGTGCAGGCGGTAACAACACTGGCGCGGGCGGCGCAAACATTGCGGGTCGCGGTGCGGGCACTGGCTCCAACAATCCGGTCGGGACCAATTCTGCTACTGCGGGCGGCGCCGGCCATGCGGGCCGGGGCGGTGGAGGCGTGACCACGACAACGACGACACCCACGACCCCGCCCACGAACGTGCCGCCGGCAACGACCAGCGTGCCGCCGCGCGTCGCGGTGGTGTTGCCGACCATTCCCTACGTGCGCTATTCGCCGAACACCTATCCGAGCTGCACCTATGCCAGCCGCGACAGCAGCGGCGAGTGCAAGGACCGCCCGGCCTTCGTCGCCGATCTCGGTGGCGGCAGTGGTGGTGTCGGCAGCGGCGGCCCGCCGCCGGTCGGCCAGAACGGCGCACCGCGCCGCACCGCGGCGCAGGCAGCATTCAATCAGCGTTACATCGCCAATCAGGTCGTCGCCGAACTCGATGCATCGTTGTCCGACGCGCAGGTCGCGGCGCTGGCGCGGCGGCATCGGCTGGCGCTGGTCAGTTCGCAGGATGTCCCGCTGATCGGCAGCCGGATGAATCTGTTCCGCATCACCGATGGCCGTCCGGTCGATACGGTGCGGCGGCAATTGGCCGGCGATGGCAGCGTGCGATCGGTGCAGCCGAATTTCCGCTACGTGCTGCAGGACCAGACCACGAAGCCGGCTTTGAGCGAAGGCGATCCGGCGCAATATGCCGTGGCGAAGCTGCGCCTGCCGCAGGCGCATGCTTTGTCGCACGGCAGCAACGTCACCGTTGCGGTGATCGATTCCGGTATCGACGCCAGTCATCCGGAACTGGTGGACACCGTCGTCGGCTCGTTCGACGCGCTCGGCAGCAAGGAGGGTCCGCATGTTCACGGCACCGGCATCGCCGGCGCCATTGTGTCGCATGCGCGTCTCGTCGGCAGCGCGCCGGCAGCGCGGATTTTGGCGATCCGCGCGTTCGGCGTGGCGCGGAGCGGCGCGGAGAGCACGTCGTTCGTGATCCTCAAGAGCCTTGACTACGCAGCAGGGCACGGCGCGCAGATCATCAACATGAGTTTCGCGGGCCCCAAGGATAGCCTGGTCGACCGCGGCATTGCCGCCGCCGAGGCCAAGGGCATCGTGCTGGTGGCCGCCAGCGGCAACGCCGGGCCGAAGTCGCCGCCGTTGTATCCGGCAGCCAGCCCCGGCGTGATCGCGGTCAGCGCTACCGATGCCTACGACCGGCTGTTCCCGGCTTCAAACCGTGGCAGCCACATCGCGGTCGCGGCGCCCGGCGTCGACGTGTTCCTGCCCGCGCCCGGCGGCAAATACCAGATGACCAGCGGCACCTCGTTCTCGGCCGCTTACGTCAGCGGCCTTGCGGCGCTGATGGTCTCGCGCAATCCCGAGATCAAGCCGGACGACGTGCGCAGTATCCTGATGCGAACCGCGCGCGATCTCGGCGCGCCGGGGCGCGACGATTTGTTCGGCGCTGGCGAGGCCGATGCGTTCGGTGCGGTGTCCGCCGTCGCGGCGGCGCTGGCTCCGGTGGCAACTGCGGCCGACGGCAAGGCGACCACGCCCGCAGCGTCGTCTTCACAAAATCGCGAGGCTGCAGGCGCCGCGCCGAATCCGCAGCCCGAACTGGCTTCCGGCAAGCCGGCAGCGGAACAAACACTCCCGCGCGATTAAAAATTGTTGGCGAGGGTTTGAACGTTTTCGAGCGGCACCGCGACCTATCAATGTGGGAGCGGAAATCTCTCCTCCCCAACGGCCGTATCTGGCGCGAGCGCCCATCCACCCCAGCGCCCATATGGCTTGACCCGCCCGGTCGTCCCCCCGGGCGGGTCACCCCGTTTTTGCGCTCCATTTGCGCGCGGGCTTGCGTGGCCGCAGTCGATCCTTCCGCGAAACGCTGGACATCGTAAAAGTTTTCCACAGAATATACGAATAACTACGGATTGATTCGTTCGTTGCGTCTGCGTCCGTTTTCCTCATTGCGGACTTTTCCATGGCACAACGAACTGACGTGGATCGCGGCCGCGCCATCATCGAGCGCTGGTGCGCACTCGCCGAGCAACGGCTCGACTACCTCACCGAATTGCTGGAAACCGGCCGCTGGTGCCGTTTCCACACCGAAGCCGACTTCGTGGAAAATTTTCGGGAAGCCAAGACCGCCGTGCAGACCTGGCGGATGCTGGCCTCGCGCGAGGCAACTCCCGGCAATCGGCCGATCGACCTGTCATGGCTGGGACGCGAAGCGACGCCGCTGGCGCAACGCGATTGTGTGCGGAATCCGCGCGCCGTTTCCGCGCCACCAATTGCAATGGCCGCTGACGCCAGCCCGGTGCAACCGTCGCCAGTGGTGGCCGGTGATGCTACCGCGCCGCCGCTGGTGGTGCAGCCGGGATGGGAGCGAGGGCTCGATCTCGCCGTGATGCAGGAACGCTATCCGCTGCTGCGCAACACGCTGTAGCGCGCGGAGTTCCCATTGGTTGTCCCCGCGCAGACGGGACGACGGCAGAACCTGTCGGCGCTATGAAGTTCGCGCGCTCGTTTCACTGATGGGTCACCGAACTGTATTGGTTCCCAACGCCACTTGCGCGAAGCGCGGCGCGCCTTCGGCCGTGAGATCGGACGTCACCGGCTTGGCGTGGTTGAGCCCGACGACGGCGCCGCGCGGTGCGCCGGAGATCAGGTTGCCATCGACCAGCGCCGTGCCGGCGCCGTCGGCCACCGATACGCCGATGCCGATGAAGGCGTTGCGGATGACGTTGCCGGTCAGGCTGACATCGCGCAGATACTTGCCCCAGCCGGCGACGATGCCGATCGACGGCGCGTTCTCGATGACGTTGCCGGACACCGTGGAATCCGCCTCGATGTAGATGCCGACGCCGGCGTCGTCGTCGGGCGCGGTGCCGATCGGGCGCTTCGGTAGCATGTTGCGGATGATGTTGCCCTGCACGACGGCGAGGCGGCCGCCTTCGTTGAAATTGCACACCGAGACGCCGGTCGCGGCGACATCCACCGTGTTGTTGGCGATGATCGCGCCTTCGAACGAAAACTCGGAATACAGCGCCACCTCGCGGACGTTGCTGATGCTGTTGCCGGTGATGTGGATGTTCGACGCCGAGTTGCCGCGCACGCCGGAATAGTCGCAGTTGCGAATGCGATTGCCGCGCACGATCACGTTGCCGGCGCGGTATGCGTTGATGGCGTTGCCGTATTGGCCGGAGCCGCCGGGACCGGCCTTGATGTCCTCGATGCGGTTGTCGATCACCAGCGTGCCGTCGTCGCCGATCGCGGTGCGCAGGATCTCGATGCCGTTGTCGGACGCGTCGGCAATGGTGTTCTGCGCCACCAGCAGGCCGCGCGCATCGAACGACACGATCGCCGTGGTCGCAGTGTGGGTGATGATGGTGTTGCGCACTTCGCCCGAGACATTCTCGAACCAGATGCCGTTGCCGCCGCTTCCGGTGATTTCGCAATCGGCGATACGGGTGTTGCTTCCGGAAAGGCAATGCACCAGGCCGCGCCGCTTCGGCAGCGCGATGCCGCCGCCGTCGAGCGTCAGGCCGGTCAGGCCGATGCTGGCCGCGCCTTCGCCGGCGAACAGCGACGGGCCGCCGGTGAACACCAGCCGCGTCGCGCCGCGCACGCCGACAAGCTGCGCGCCGTTAGCAAGCTTCAGGGGACCGCAGCGATAATTGCCGGGCGGCAGTGCCAGCGGCATTTGCGCGCGTGCTGCGGTGTCGAGAGCACGTTGCAGGACGCCGGTCTGATCGTCCGGGCTGTTCGGCTTGACGCCGTAATGCGTGGCATCGCGCCCGAGCATCGAAGTCAGCGGCGCGGCGCGTTGCGCGTTCGCAGGGGTGGCGAGCGCGCCTGCCGCAACGCCTGCGGTGGCTCCGATCAGATGGCGGCGGTCGATATCCATGTCGCGGCTCCGTCGACGCCCGCGTGCGGGGCGCCTTCGGAGTAACGCAAAAATCGCAAGCAAGCTGGCTCAACAGCACGCGAGCGGCGGTGAATGTTGCGGGTAGGGTTAATGGGCCTAGCGGCCGGGCGTGAACATTCGGCCGCGTTCGGTCACCAGCACGACGGCCAGCGCCGCCAGCGTAAAGATCAGCGAGCCGAGCGCGAACGGCAGCAGCGTGCCGTCATAGAGCTGGCCGAGCGTCACGCCGATGGAGATGCCGAGCAGCGTGGTGATCGAGCCATACAATGATGACGCCGTGCCGGCGATATGGCCTTGCGGCTCCATCGCCAGCGCGGTGAAGTTCGACATCATCAATCCAAACGTGAACAGCGCGATCGCGGACAGCGCCATATAGAGCGGCAGCGGCAGCGCATTCGCCCAAGCGGCGATCAGCATCGCCACCGCGACCAGCGCGAACACCACCAGTGCGCTGTGCGAGATGACGCGCATGCCGAGCCGGCCGACAAAGCGCGCGTTGAGGAATCCGGCCAGGGCGATGCCGATGGCGATGGCCGCGAAAGCCAGCGGGAAATAGTGACCGAGGTGATAGATTTCGGTGAACACCTGCTCCGAGGAAAACACATAGGCGAACAGCACGCCTTGAACGCCGCCGGCTGCCAGCGCGTAACCCAGCGTCTGCCGATTGGTCAGGGTCTGGCGAAAACTGTCGACCACCTGCCGCACCGTCAGCGGCTTGCGCTCACTGACCGGCAGCGTTTCCGGCAGCCGCAGCACGCTCCACAGCAGCGCGAACAGGCCGTACGCCATCAGCACGATGAAGATGCCGCGCCACTGCGCCACGAACATCACCGCCTGGCCGAACGACGGCGCGATGATCGGCACTGCGACGAAGATCATCATCACCAGCGACATCACGCTGGCCATGCGGCGGCCGGAATAGCAATCGCGCACGATCGAGGTGGCAATCACCCGGGTCGCCGCCGTGCCAAGGCCCTGCAGCGCGCGCGCCAGCAGCAGCGCTTCGAACGACGGTGCGAACAGGGCCAGCATGCTCGCCAGCCCATACAGCACCATGCCGGTGAGCAGCACCGGGCGACGGCCGAAGCGGTCCGACAGCGGCCCGATGACGAACTGGCCGGCGCCGAAGCCGAGCAGGAACGTCGACAGCACGCTTTGCAGGTAGTTGCCGTCGCTGATCTTGAAACTCGCGCCGATGTTCGGCAGCGCCGGCAGCATCATATCCAAAGCAAGCGGATTCAGCGCGATGATCGAGGCGACGATCACGACGAATTCGGGGAATCGCATCGGGCGGTGGGTCGATGAAACCCACGCGTTGGCATTGGTGTCGGTCAAGGGAATCTCTCGGGTTGCGACCTTAAATAGCCGCCCATGCTGCGTCGCACAACGCATCTTCGGGTATGGCTGCCCATCCGGAAAAGGCAGGCCGCTCCACGGCTTGGCGTTATTTTCGGCGTGCCAGTGCCACCATTTGCAGCAGCAGGGCCTCACCGGCATCGACCAGATGGTCGAGGGTGAGCCGATCCGAGGGCGCTTTGCGCGATGAGGCGGTTTCGCGTGCCACCAGCGGGACGTGGACAAAGGCCGCGAGGCGGGGGCCCTCGATGCCGCGAGACTCTAGCGCGCGCCAACACAGGTAGTTGCAGAGATACCGTCCGGCATCGCGCGACAGCCGCGCGTCGATGCCGGTGCCTTGGGCCGCCCGCAGCAGCCGCAGCGTGTGCGGACCGAAGTTCGTTGCGTCCGCGCCGCGCGTGATCGCGCCGCTGCGGACATAAGCGCCATTGGCATCCGGCCATAGCGTGGTGATGGCGTTTCGCGCGCGGGTCTCGATGCGGACATAGGGCGTGCGCGCCGCGAGGCCGAACATCAGCAGCGCGTGTGGCCTGTGTCGCGCCAGCAGGTGCGGCAATTCGCGATCGACGGCCTGATACGTCACCGGGAAAACATGACCGATCAGTTCGACATCGCTGAACGCCGGACGGCGCAAGCGCGTCAGCCGCGCCACCAGCGGCGGCGTCGGATTGAACGGCGCGCCGGGAAACGCGCCGAAGCCTGTGATGAGAATGCGGAGTTGTTCGGTCACTCGACGAAATCTCGCTGCCGTCATGCCCGCGAAGGCGGGCATCCAGTATGCCGCAACGCGCGCAATATAAAATGAATACTGCGGATTACTGGATCGTCCGCCTCCGCGGACGATGACAACCTCGCGGTGTTACCGCAGCAACTCCGCGATCTGCTCGGCCGCCAGCGCCGGGGTGATGCGGCCATCGGCGACGCGGGCCTCGAGCTGCTTCACCTTGGCGCGGATGGCGGGATCGCTGCGCAGCTGCGCCTTCATGCGGTCCTCCAGCATCGCCCACATCCATTTCACCTGCTGCTGGCTGCGCCGCGCGGTGAAATCGCCGGAGGCGTTCATTGCCGTGCGGTGCTCGACGATCTTCTGCCACAGCTCCGGAAGGCCTGCGCCGGTGAGGCCGGAATAGGTCAGCACCGGCGGGAACCAGTGCAGCGAACGCGGCGTGAGAATCTTCAGCGCGGCGCGATAGGACGCCGCGGCACTGTTGGCGCGCTTGATGTTGTCGCCGTCGGCTTTGTTGATGGCGATCATGTCGGCCAGTTCGACGAGGCCCTTCTTGATGCCCTGCAATTCATCGCCGGCGCCCGGCAGCATCAGCGCGAGAAAAATATCGGTCATGTCGCAGACCGCGGTTTCCGACTGGCCGACGCCGACCGTCTCCACCAGCACCACGTCGAAACCCGCCGCCTCACATAACAGCATCGCCTCGCGCGTCTTCGCCGCGACGCCGCCGAGGGTGCCGGACGACGGCGAGGGGCGGATGAAGGCGCGGTCGTCGTTGGCGAGCTGCGCCATCCGCGTCTTGTCGCCGAGGATCGAGCCGCCGGTGCGCGCCGATGACGGATCGACCGCCAGCACCGCGACGCGGTGGCCTTTTTCGATCAGGTACATGCCGAGCGTATCGATGGTGGTCGACTTGCCGACGCCGGGCGAGCCGGTGATGCCGACGCGCATCGCCTTGCCGGTATGCGGCAGCAGCGCCTGCACCAGTTCGCGGGCGGCAGCCTGATGGTCGGCGCGGCGGCTTTCGATCAGCGTGATGGCGCGCGCCAGCGCCGCGCGGTTGCCGGCGCGAATGTCAGCGGCGAGGGTGTCGGTCGAAACGGGGCGGGTCATTTGTCCTGCTTGGGTTCGCCGGGAGAATTGCCGCCGAAGATCGCTGCGCCCTGCGGCGACAGATACGGCTTCAGCGTCTGCCACGGCACGAACACGACGAACGGTCCTTCCACGTAGGGGCCGACCGCATAGGGCGGATAGTGAAAATCGAGGCCCGAACTCTTGCCGGGTTCGGTCGATGTGGCAAGCGTCACCGCGCCGATCTTCAACAGCTTCGGTTCAACGCCCTTGTACCAGTCGATCGTGCCGGCGTCGTCGATGCCGCGCGCCTTCTTCTCCGCCTTCACCGCCGCGATGGCTGCCGCGCGCATCGCCTTCATGGTTGCGCCGTTGTCGGCGGTCTCCTTGAAGAACGGCCGGATGCTGATGCGCTTCTTGGCGCTGCCGTCCCACAGGATGGTGTCGATGTCGGTGTTGGGATGGGCGCCGCCGGTGA
>Ga0207657_10006064_pt1 | contig 12571 bp, 13 predicted proteins | sample KBSC33metaG_FD_184316 | JGI IMG/M metagenome (GOLD analysis project Ga0207657, IMG submission 184316) | Corn rhizosphere microbial communities from Kellogg Biological Station, Michigan, USA - KBS C3-3 metaG (SPAdes) (version 2) | ecosystem: Host-associated > Plants > Roots > Rhizosphere > Soil ...
TCGCCAGCGGCGTGCACGCATGGCCGCTCCATTCCCGCGCCTGCAGGAATGCCAGATTCGTGTTCCACGCGATGTCGATCCGCGGCGTCGGATCGCCTGCGCCTGCCAGCAGCGCCGCGACCTGCGCCTCGTATGTCTGGAACAACACGACTTCGACTGCCAAACGCGCATCGTCGTGAAAGAAGCGCCGCATGCCTTCCCAGATGGTGACGACCTTGGGGTCATACGCGACAGCTCCGAGCCAGAGCGTCCGATCGGTCACGATTGCCCTCCCAACAACGCGCTCAGAACAGCGGCAGGCCGAGCAGCGCCTTACCGATGAATTCGCGCAGGACATCAGTGGTCGGTGCCATCACGCTGCCGGCTTGCGCGTCTCGAAACAGTCGCTCGATGCCGTGCTGCCGCGAGAGCGCGGCGCCGCCGCAGGTTCTCATCGCGAGGGCCGTCACGCCGATGGCGGTCTCACACGCCGCGGCCTTCACTTCCAAGACCCGCAGCATCGTCAATTCGTCCGGCGATTCCAGGTGATGCAGCGTATCGTCCAGGCGCGCCGCCAAGCCATCGGTCTCGATCTGCATCGTCGCGAGCTGGGCCCGCAGATTCGGAAGCGATTCGCCGAGCGTGGCGGATCCAAGATGCTCGAATCGCGCCGAGCTCAGATGCCGAGTCGTTGCGGAGACCGTGGCTCGGCAGATGCCGAGGGAAACGGCGGCCTGCCCGACGTTGAACAACGGCAGGACGGTGTTCAGCATGGTCGCGAAGCCCATACCGTCCTCGGTCAAACGCCGATCCGTCGTCACGACGCAGCCGTCGAGGGTGACAGGCGACGACGCGTTCGCGCGCAATCCGAGGCCGTCCCAGGGAGCCGATACCGTGAGCCCGGACGAGTTCGCGTCGACGAGGTACAGCGTCGAATCCGTCGGGCCGGCGCCATTCGGCGCGAGCGCTGACGTGACGTAGCTGTGAACGTGGCCGGCGCCCGTCACGAACGACTTGCGCGCGCTGATCCGCGCACCGCTGCCGTTGAGACTGATCGCTCGGGAGACCGGCGCCCAGAAGTGACTGCGCGATCCGGCTTCGCTGAAGGCGAGTGTCGACAAATGACGGCCGGCGGCGATCTCGCGGAGCACCTGCTCGAGCGCGGGCGTCCTGGGCGCGGCGGCAATGGTCAGCGCCGCGAGCGTGTGCATCACGAACACCATCGCCACGGACGCATCTGACTCGGACAGCGCCGTGACGACGTTCGCGAGGACGCGTGGCCCCAAGGAAGCGCCGCCGACATCCGCCGGCAGCATCATGCCGAGCAGACCCGCGGCCCCGAGCGCGTCGATCGCTTCCGAGGAAAATCTTCCGAGGCGATCGTTCTCGTCCGCGGCGCTCGCGAGCGTTGACGAGGCGATATCCTTTGCGAGGCGTAGAGCGGTCTCTGATGTCATGAACGCTCCTTCGACGGTGTTCTGTGAAAGGCGCCGCTCCGAGACGAAGAACGGCATTCTTTTCCGACGCGGTCGGTTCAGTCAAACCGAGCCGATCGAGATGGTCGGCTGAAGAGCGTGTGCGCTACCAATGGATGTAGTGTAGAAACGGAGGGTCAGCTCATGGCGACAGCGTCCACCCCTCGCTCGTCTGCGGAGATCGCCGGCGCGTCCGCTCAGCGAGGGCTCGCCCTCGCCCGCCTCGCAATCGGATGCATGTTCATCTGGGTCGTTTTCGAAAATTACGGCAAGGGTCTGTATTCACCTGCCGGATATGCCGGCTTGATCCGCTCGTACATCGATCACGGCCATGCGCCGGCCGCATGGAAGGCGGTGATGGCATCGGCTGCGGCCAACGCCCGGATCGCCGCACCTCTGCAAGGCGCCGCGGAATCGGCGTTCGGCGTGCTGCTCACGCTCGGGTTGTTCACGAGACCTGTCGCGCTGGCCGCAGGACTGTATCTGACGAGCCTCTGGATTTCGGAGTGGGGAACCGCGTGGATCTGGGAGCTGCTCGTGCCGCTCTGGACGGCATTCGCGCTGTCGCTCGGCGCCGCCGGCCGGCGATGGGGACTCGACGCACTGCTCGCTCGCCGACATCCAGACGCGCTGCTCTGGTGACGCGCGATCCCGACGCGACGATCCCCCGACGCTGCTCATTGCGCGTCCAGCCAGTTATTCGAGCCGGTCAGCTTGACGGACACGTTCGTGAAATAGATCCGCACCGGCTTCCCGTCCGCCGTTCCGCGATGATCCATTGCGACGAGGAGAGGGCCCGCCTTCTTGTAGTCGCTCCACTTCGCGACGACGGTGCTCGGCTTCTTCGGTCCTCCGCGGCGATAGATGAACTCCTGTACGCGATTGTCGGAGCCGACGTACAGCTCCCAGGTGTCGCCGGGCGTGTAGCCGCCGTCCGATGGATACTTCACGATGACGTGCCTGGCGGAACCGCTCCCCATTGGCAGCTTGTGCATGCCCGCGTCTTCGACAGAGGCGCCGCCGTCCCAGACGACATGGAAGGGAAACAGCAGCCAGTACTGATCGTTGATGAAGGCCGGATCGACTTCCTCTTTCACGGCCGCCGGTTGGCTGCTCAGGTGCGAACGCACGTACGTCGTCTTGACCGGCTTGCCCGCTTTGTCTTTCCCCTCGAACGAGACGCGGTCGGCCTTCGGCTCCCAGATCCAGGCGTCGGAGAGTTTGGCCGTCCCGAGTTCCGCGTTCCACGTATAACGGATGGCGTCGATCTGCCCGAACGAATCGAGGCCATACGCCTTGGCAATCTGCTCGGCGATTGGCGGCCGTTGCTGCGCCACGGAGGTCGCAGCCACGACCAGCATCCCTAACGTCAGAACACGAACTATCGGTACACGGCTCGAATGCGTCATGGCGGTCCTCCTCGATTGATTGAGAGAGTCATGTCAGCCGACTGCGCATTACATTCGCGGCGCGCCTTGAGCCGGCGATACGCGATTGGGGCGCCGGCCACGGCGACGGATCCGTACTCCAGCAGCAGCACCCAGCCGGGAACCGACCACGGACGTCCGATCGTCCGCAAGTGCCAGACGACGTACGTCGGGATGATGCTCACGGTCCAGATGGTGAGCGGCAGCGTGGACGCCGATCGGAGGAACGGCAGGAGCGAGAGCAGGTACCAGGGATAGACGACCGGCGCACAGAAAAGCGATGCGGCCATCGGCCAGGCGAATGCGTCCGGCGACGGTGCGGGCGACGTCCTCCTGAAGTACATCGCGGTCGCAAACCCGACGAGGACTGCGAGCGCCACGACCAGCTGCGGACCGGCCACCCGCTCGAGCCCCGCGAACACCGGATCATTGAAGCGGAAATGCTGGACGTACGCGCCGAGCGATCCGATCGGAATCCGCTCTCGATCCACAAACGACACGTAGACGCCGGCGAGCACGAGTGCCGCGAGCGCGCTGTCGCGGATACGAACGCGCCGCCAGTAGAGCGGCAGCAGCACGACCGGAAGCAGCTTCACGGCAATGGCCAACGCAAGCGTCACGGCAGCCGTCGCGCGCCAGCGTCGTCCCAGCGCCACGGCGGACACGAGCAGCAGCAGGGCGCCGACGATGTCGATATGGCCGCTGCCCGCGACCTCAATCGCCAGCAGCGGATGCCAGGCATACGCCAACACCCAATGCGACGGCAGTGAGTTCGCGCGCAGCGTGTCGAGCAGCACGAGCACGATCGCCACATCGCAGCTGAGAAACGCGATTCTCAGCGCAAACGTCGACTCGTGAATCGCCGTCACCGCGCGGAAGAAGAGCTGCGCGCCTGGTGGATACGGACTCGGTACGTCCGGATTGTTCAGCGTGCGGGTCTCAGCCGTGTGCACCATTCGCAGCGCGGGATCGCTGGGAACGGCCGTGTACGGATCGTAGCCGAGTCGTTGCACCCGGCCGTCCCACACGTATCGGTGGACGTCATCATCCGCACCCGGCGGCTTCAGGAGAAACGCGAGATGCCACACGGCGCTCAGGACGAGCCCGACGACGATCACGCGCTTCGCAAATCTCGGCGTCCGAAACAACTCGCGAATCGCGAGGAGGTACGCACTCCCGGCAACGGCGAGAGGAATGGTGAAGGAGGGTTGGCCGGTGACGCCGCCCTTCGTGGCGCAGAACACCAACGCCGCGAGGATGACGCCCCCGAATATGTAGAGCCTGCCGGATGGAGTAAGCCTCACATAACCCAGCGAACACAGACGGTAGCACCAGGAGTGGTCGGATCGCCAACACGAGAGCGCCACCACCGCCGGGCCAGGGCACGCTAAGACGCGTCGATGAGGGGCACATCCGTAATCGCAATTGGATGGTTGACCCCGCGGAACGACAGACGCGACAGACCAAGGACAGTGCGCAGTCGTTCGGAATCCACTTTCATCGGACCGGGAGACGGCGCGGTGCCCGGCGCCGGCTGCGGAAAGGCGGTCGACATCGCCGTGTGAAACGTGACGTGTCCTTCCACTTTCTGCATGACCTGATGAATGTGTCCGTTCAACACCGATACGGATCCGAATCGTTTCAGGTACGACAGCGCCTGCGCGCTGTCATCGGTGCCCCATCCCCATTCCGGGTACACGGACCAGAGCGGGATATGGGCAAAGACGACGATCGGCGTGCTGCTCTTCAGGCTCTTGACGTCCTTCTCGAGCCACTCGAGTTGTTCCGTGCCCAGCGTGCCCAATCCACCCGGCTTCAAGTCGGCGACGTTGACGAGTCCGATGAAGTGGACGCCGTCTGTGTCGAAGCTCTGCCAGCCTGCGCCAAACGTGCCTTTGCCATATCGCTGGAGATAGCTCTTCCCTTCGTCTCCGAGGACGTCATGCTCGCCCGGCACGTAGAACACTGGAAGATTCAACTCGGACATGACTTGCTGCAGGGTGTCGAACTCCGACGGTTTCGACAGATGGGTCAAGTCTCCGGTGTGCAGCACGAAGGACGGCCGTTCCGGCGCCGATTTGATCTTCGCAATCGCCGCTTGCAGCGTCGCCGTCACATCCGTGTTCGCCGGCTTGTCGAAGCCGATGTGACTGTCGCTGATTTGCACGAACCGCAATCCGCCGTTTCCCTTCAACGCGCCGGCGGCCGCGGCTTCGAGCGGCGTTCCTTTGAGGATGCCGCTGGCCATCGTCCACACCGCGCCAGTGCCTACCCACGCCATGCATTCCAGGAACCCGCGCCGATCCATTTCACGCTCGTCTTCTTTTTTCGCCACCGATGACTCCTTTGCGAACTCCATGTCCACGTTTACGGATAGAGACCGGCGCGAAGACCGATCTATTCCGGATCACGGACGACGACCTCGCCGGTCATTTTTGGGTGAATCGAACAGTAGTACTTGAACGTCCCGGCCGTCTCGAACGTGTGCGAGAACTGCTGATCGGTGTCGATCACCGGCGAGGCAAAGCTCTTGTCGGTGCCGATCACGTTGTGGGGCACGTCGTCGTGATTGGTCCACGTAATGGTTGTTCCGGCCGGCACCGCCACGGAGCGTGGTCCGAAGTTGAAGTTGTCGATCGTGACCGCGCTCGGCGCGCCGTCGGCGGACGTCGCGGTCAGAGTCCGGGTCCATCGGGACGTCGCGGCGAGCGCAGCCACACACGCGAGTCCCAGCAGCACCTGTCGTCGAATGGTCTTCCGTTGAATCTCACATCTCGTCATGAATTCCTCCAAGGTGGGCGCGGGCAATCCGCGTCCCGCTCCGGCGCACGCCACACGGATCTACAGACCGGGCGCGCCGCGGATCTATTCCGGGAATAGATTCGGCGAACCAACGGTCTCCCATCGTGATCATGACGATGCTCGCGATCGGCTTTCTCTGGTTCTCGACCTGGTCGCGCGCCACGTGGACGTTCGCTGGCGCGGCGACAATCGATTGGGCCACGACGGCTCATTCGCTCTCGCGGCATCACGGGCATGAACAGAACCCGCTGATCAATTGGGCCCCCAACACGCCGACGACGATCGCGCTCGGCGCGGCCATCGACGTGGCGGCCGCGGCGATGTGGCGACACGGGACACGTCATCATCCGAAGCTCACCGCTGCGGGCTTCTATACGGGCGCAGGAGCCCGGGCATTCTTCGCGGTCCGCAACGAATACCGCATCGCCCGTCCCGGCACCTGTCCCCCACGGCCCCCGTGCTCGACGGGATGCGCGCAGGCGTTCGCGTGTCCATGAGGAGTGGAGCGAACCTGCGAAACGCCGGGGAATAAACGCACGGCAAGCGCTGTCTAATAGAGAAGGATGTCCGAGCGGGATTTCGAGCAGCTCGTCGTGCCGCACCTCGACGCCGCGTTCAACTATGCGCGGTGGCTGACCAAGAACACCGCCGACGCCGAGGACGTCGTCCAGGATGCTTCAATCCGTGCGCTGCGATTTTTTCGGTCGCTGCGCAATGAAGATGCGCGTGCATGGCTCCTCACGATCGTGAGAAACACGTGGTACGGACGGCTGGCCAAACATGGGACAGATCGGGTGGGATCGGACGAGCCACTGACTGATGATCGACGCGAGGAAGCTTTGAGCCCCGAGGCGCTTGTGCTCCAGCAGCAGACCGTGGCGCACGTGCAGGAAGCGGTCGAATCGCTGCCGGCCGATTTTCGCGAAGTGATTGTGCTGCGCGAGCTCGAGGGGCTGTCGTACAAGGAGATCGCCGCGATCGTCGGCGTCCCGATCGGCACGGTGATGTCGCGCCTCTCGCGCGCGCGTGAACGTTTGCTGGCGCGTTTGCGACCCGCAATCGCCGACGGAGGCCGCGCATGAATTGCCACGACGTGAGCCGAATGCTCGATCCGTATGTCGACGACGAGTTGAGCCCGGCCGATGCCGCCGCCGTCGCCGCCCACATCGAACAGTGCGCCTCGTGCGGTCAACGTCTCGCCGACCGTGAATCGCTGCAGCAGCTCGTTCGCGCCGTTCCCTATTACACGGCGCCGGATCGGCTCAGAATCGCCATCGGTAACGCGGCGCCGCGCCGTTCGTGGAGAGTGCCGCCGATGGCGGCCTGGGCGGCGGGGATTGCGCTCGTCGCCGCGATCGGCGGTGCTGCCGGCCTCCGAACGCGACAGGTTGCGCAATCGACGGCGGCGATGGCGGAGCACGTGGTCGACGAACACGTCAGGGCGCTGACGAGTCAGCGTCTCTTCGACGTGCGGTCGTCGAATCAGCACACCGTGAAGCCGTGGTTCCAGGGGAAGCTCGATTTTTCGCCGCCAGTGGCCGATCTCAGCTCGGTCGGTTTTCCGCTGGTCGGTGGACGGGTGGATTCGATCGCGAATCGGCGCGTCGCGGCGCTCGTCTTTCAACGCCGGGAGCACGTGATCGAGGTGTTCATCGCACCAGTCGTGGCACGGATCGCGAGCACCGACGTACGGTCGATCCGCGGGTTTCACGAGCGTCACTGGGTTCAGGGCGATTTGTCGCTCTGGGCCGTTTCGGATCTCAACGAACGCGAGCTGCGCGAGTTCGTGGACGCGTTCGTTTCCGCGACCCGTTGACGATCTGCGCGTCTACTCCGCTCTGAGAGCGCGGACAGGCTCCAGCCGGCTTGCGCGTACGGCGGGAATCATCGTCGCGAGAAACACGATGGCCGCGACGATCGCGGCTGCCGTCAGAAGGACCACCGGGTCAGCGGCGCGCATCGCGAAGACTCGGCTGGCGACGAGCCGGCCTCCGGCGTACGCACCGGCAAGGCCAAGCACGACGCCCACGATCGCAAGGCGGAGGCCGCTGCCCATCACGAGCCAGAAGACCCGGCCGGCTGAAGCGCCGAGCGCGATCCGCGTCGCGATCTCCTCGCGGCGCTGCGCGGAGGCATACGCGATGACGCCGTAAATCCCGATCGCGGCGAGGACGAGCGCGAGGGCGCCGAAGATCAACATGAGCGTCATGCCGAGCCGCTGGCCGCTCAGGGTTGCCGCCACGATCTCCGGGGCGGTGCTGAAGCTGACCATCATCAGCGGATCGAACGCCCTCAGCGTCGAGCGAAGGCCCGACTCGAGCGCGCGCGGATCCCCCGACCGGCTGGTGATCACCACCGTCTGCCGCACCAGCGGAAACAGTTGCGTGTCCACGACGTAAAAAGCCGGTCCTGGCGGCTCGCCGAGCGACTCGTACGAGACGTCCTGCACCACGCCGACGACGTCGCGCATCGTCTTCGGGTCGGGCGCCGGAAGACCGTACGCGAAGGAGGCCGACAGCGGATTCCGCGTCCCCAGGAACATGCGCGCGAAGGCTTGGTTCACGATGGCGACCGGCCGCGTATCACGGCGATCGGCGTCCGTGAACAATCGTCCGGCCACGAGCCTGACGCCCATCGCTTCGAAGAAGCCCACCGATACGTTGCGCACGTGGGCATTGGTCGGGTGATTCGGATCCCAGACTTCACCCTGCACGCCGACGATGACCGTGCCGTCCCGGTTTGGCTGCAGGGGAAACGTGGCGGCCGATCCGGCGAGCGCGACGCCTGGCACCTCCCGAATGCGCCGCATCACGGCGTCGGACCAGGCGTACACCTCGTCGAGCTTCCGAAAGTCGAAGGCTCTGCCCGGCCGCACGGCCATGACGAGCCGTCCCTCGGGTCTGTATCCCGGGTCCACGGCACCGAGGCGCGCGAAGCTCTGGACCAGCCAGGCCGCTCCGGCCGTCAGCACGATCGCGAGCGCGATCTCGGCCACGATCAGCACGGACATGGAGCGCGAGGTGCCGGGGCCTGGTGTGGAGCTGCGCCCGCTCTCGTTCAACAGCGTTCGTGCGTCGACGCTGGCGAGACGCCACGCGGGAACGAGCCCCATCACGAGCGCGCTGAACACCAGCACGGCGACGGCGAACAGCAGGACACGCAGGTCGAACGGAACGGTCGACAATCGCGGCAGCTTCGAGGCGCCGACGACGAGGAGCAGTCGGACACCGGCATACGCCAGGCCCACGCCAACCAGTGCCCCGGCGGCGGCGAGCACCACCGCTTCCGTGAGCATCTGGCGAACCAATCGTCCGCGGCCGGCGCCCAGCGCCGCACGGACCGCCAGCTCGCGCGTTCGCACGGCGCCGCGCGCCAGCAGAAGGTTCATCACGTTGACGCAGGCGAGCAGCAGGAGGAGCGCGGTCGCGCCGAGCACGATGAGCAGCGTCGGACCAAGGTCGCCAACAATCGCCGTCGCGAGCGGCCGCATCACGAATTCGCGGCCCACGTCGGTCGGACTCGTGCGCGACAGCTCCGTCAACAGGACATCCGCTCGGTCTCGCAGCCTCTCGAGCGCAGTGCCTTGGCGCATCCGGAGAAATCCGTCGAACCCGTGGCCGAAGCCTCGCGGATCGACGCGGGCGGCGATCCAGAAGTCGGTGCCGTGCGGCAGATCGATCTCCGCCGGCGCGACGCCGGCGACCCTGGCCCCTGCCGGAAACTCGACGATCCGCAAACTGCGGCCGACGATGGATGGATCGCGGCCGAACGCCGTGGTCCAGACGCGATTGGAAATGACGATGGCCGTCGGTGCACCCGGTCCCGACGGAACGAAGTCATCGTGAGTGAATCCCGGACCGACCGCCATTGGAAGGCCGAGCACTTCGAAAAAACCTTCCGTGACGCCGGTAATCAAGACGTTGACGGGGGCGCCGTCCGGACCGACGAGCGTGCCGTCCTGGGGCGTCGCCGAGAGGCCTGTCACGTGCTCGACCGGAAGCTGTCGATCGTTGAGGACGCCGAGGTTCAGCGGAGAGAGCAGGCCCGACGTCACCTGGCCGCTGATCAAACGAGACCGGACGCTCACGAGTTGTTCGGCGTGCGGATACGGCAGCGGCCGCAGGAGCGTCGCATTGACGGTGCTGAAAAGCGCCGTCGTCGCGCCGATGCCGATTGCGAGGGTGAGCACCGCGACCGTGGTAAACATGGGTCCGCGACGCAGGCTCCGCGCGGTATAGCGGAGATCGTGGGCGAGCGACTCGGGCCAGCCGATGGCAGACACAGCGGCGCTGTTATAGCAGATCGTGGCCTCAGGCACACTCAGTGGAAGCTTGCGAGATGATCGCCCTCGCATCGCCATCGAGCGAAGCCGTAAGGCTCCCGCGTCATTTTGGGCGTCATCGACAGCGTCATTAACGGCGTCATCTTCGATGTTGCGCGCTGTTGCGTCTCCTTCAACGGTCGCAAGAGCGGACCGCTAGACAGTCTCGGATCCTATCGCTTCGTGTCCATTTTCATGACGACATCGCGGCGATCGAACTCTCGTAGATGCCGCGCCGCACGGCAGCGCGATAGACGCAGAATCATTTTTCCGCGCGTTCGCGCGCAGATGTTCTCGATCTCGAATCTCGCGCCGATCGACGCCGCATGAGTCGACGGTCGCAGGCACCGCCATTGCTCGTACTTGCTCGCCGCGTCAACGTTCGTCGTCCGCGCGGGAACGTTTCTTCCGATGGAACGGTGTGTCCATTTCGACCGTCCAGTTGACACCGTTGAGGTGTACTCGTCGAATGGCCGCTGTATCTGAGAGGGCGAAGCTTTGCGCCGGCGAGATCTGCGCCGATAGCGCCCGATGCAATGCGCCTCGGCAACAATCGTTCAACATCTCGATCGTCCAACATCTCGGAGGTTGACTCCGTCAGGTCCGACGGCCGACGCGACACGACTGCTGCCACTATAGCTAACCCGCGGCTGCAGTGATATTTGTGGGTTTGCTTATTCCGGTACGGTCCATGCCCCTCGTCTCGGGGCTTTCAAGCGCACTGCGCCACGCACCGCCGACACGACACGGCAGGATGAGTGTCGTCCGGCGTTCGAAGGCGACGCAGGAGATCCGACGTTACAGGATGGGAGGGCTTATGCCGCGTGTAGCGAGTTGGTTCGTGTTGGCCGGCGCGATGGTGTTGGCGGTTGCCGCGACCGGGCGGGCACAGCAGCAGACGACGACGAGCGAAACGAAAACGTTCGAGGTCATCGCCGCCAACGGCAATGACCTCGTGGTCAAGCTGCCTGAGGGAACGCGGGAAATGACCGTGCCGGATGATTCCCGCTTCACCGTCAATGGCCAGCAGGTTTCGGTGCACGAGCTCAAGCCGGGAATGAAAGGAACAGCGACCATCACCACGAGGACGACTGAGCATCCGGTCACGGTCACCGAGGTGAAAAACGGGAAGGTCGTGAAGGTGACCGGCTCGAACATCATCGTGCAGACCGATGAGGGATACAAGTCGTTCACAGAAGGCGAGTTGGACAAGCGGGGCGTCGGGATCATGCGCGATGGCCAGCCCGCCCGTGTTGCCGACTTCCATACCGGCGATGTGTTGACGGCAACCTTCATCACGACCAAGCCGCCGCGCGTCGTGACCGAGAGAGAAGTGCAGGCGACGCTCGAGCATCCGGCGCCGGCGGCTGGCGCGCCAGCAGCGCCAGAGAAGCTGGGTTCATCGGCGTCCACCCCGACGCATCAACCTGGGCCCGTCGGGACCGAAGGGACCGCGCAACAGCTGCCCAAGACCGCCAGCTCGAGGCCACTGCTTGGCGCGCTCGGCGTCATGTTCCTGATCCTCGGGCGGGCGCTCACGAGGCGCCGCAGCGGGATCATCGGCTGAAGAACAGCCGAGGACGATGGTAGGTCGCAGCATGCGAGCGAGCAAATGAGCGAATGTCAGCGGGCGCTGCGATGGCGGTTCGCGGAGAGAGTCGCCTGGGGAATCGGTCTCCTCCTGCTCGCAGCCTGGAGTGCGTCTTACATCGATGCCATCACTGGCAAACGTCACCTGATGGATCGCTTCGACGTGCTCCAGGCCGCGGCGCATCAGCGAGCCGATGCGCCCGACCAGAACCTGTGGTCGCCCGCACGCGTCGCGGCATGGCGGAACGCATCGAAGGACGAGGGTGCGACGCCGCTCGCCGTGCTGCGAATCCCCCGCATTCGCCTCGAGGTACCGGTCATCGAGGGGACCGACGACGATTCGCTGAACCGGGCGGTTGGTCACATCGCCGGCACGTCGGAGCCGGGAACGGATGGTAACTCCGGGATTGCGGGTCACCGCGACGGGTTTTTCCGGGGATTGAAAGACATCGCGCCTGGCGACGCGATCACGCTCGAGACGATCGGAAGAACTCAGACCTACCGCGTCGAACGAACCTGGATTGTGGATCCGGGTGACGTGTCGGTTCTCGATCCAACGCCGGCCCGTTCACTGACGCTCGTCACCTGCTATCCCTTCTATTTCGTTGGTTCCGCTCCGCGGCGGTTCATCGTCCGTGCCGCGCTCGTCGCGGAGGCGGTCGATTCACCCCGCCACCCGCTGCGCAGATAGCCTCCACTCACCGCGTCTCGTCAATGTGGAATTCGGTAGTGCGCGACGAGAGCGGTCGCATCATCGTCGCCTCCGGACGCGATCGCGCGGTCGACGAGCGCCTGACATTGCTCGCTCGGCGATCGGTCGGACGTGAGAATGTCCTCAATGCCCGCATCGTCGACCATGTCGGTCAGGCCGTTGGTGCAGACCAGGACGCGGTCTCGATCCTCGAGTCGCAGGCGGTCGAAGTCGATCGGCGGACCGATGGGACCGGCCATGCCGATCGTCGCGGTGAGCACGTGTT
>Ga0207657_10006065_pt1 | contig 12571 bp, 17 predicted proteins | sample KBSC33metaG_FD_184316 | JGI IMG/M metagenome (GOLD analysis project Ga0207657, IMG submission 184316) | Corn rhizosphere microbial communities from Kellogg Biological Station, Michigan, USA - KBS C3-3 metaG (SPAdes) (version 2) | ecosystem: Host-associated > Plants > Roots > Rhizosphere > Soil ...
CGGCCAATAGTTTTGACGAGCATTGTGCGGTGGGGATCGAGCCCAATCCGGCCCGGATCGCCGAACTGGTGGGCAATTCGCTGATGCTGGTGACGGCGCTCAACCGCAAGATCGGCTACGACAACGCGGCCAAGATCGCCAAGAACGCCCACAAGAAGGGCACGACCCTCAAGCAGTCGGCGGTCGAACTGGGGCTGCTGACGGCGGAGGAATTCGATGCCGAGGTCAAGCCCGAGGCCATGGTCGGGCCGCTGAAGCTCAAGCCGTAGGCCGGGCCGCACGCGGCTGGAGCGAAGTTCCAGTAGACCTCATCCGGAGCTTGTCGAAGGACGAGGTCGTGGCACGTGCAGGGCCGCGAACTCGGCCTCGTGGTTCGACAGGCTCACTATGAGGCCTCTGCCGGCGAGGGCGCTTGCGCCGAATTCCTCAGCTTGCTGCATCAAGGCGCTGGCAGGAGCGCCCGGCTTTTGACATGCTGGGGCAGCCCTCGGAGCCCTTTGAAAATGACCAACCAGGTTTACGTCGCGCCCGCCCGCCTGCGCCGTCCCGGCCCGGCAACCCTTGTGCCGCTGCTGGTCGTTCCGCTGGTGCTCTACAACCTTATCGGCTTTGCCTTCTACGGCGGGAACCCGGCGGGCTTTGGGAACCAGCTATTTGCCATCTTCATGCCATCCAAGGCGCCGTGGGTGCTCACGGTGGCCGACCTGATGGTGGTGGTCGGGCTGGTCTGCCTGTTCTTCGAGATCATGAAGTCGACGCGCATCGGTTCGACCGCCATCATCGAGCACATCCTCTCGACGGGCGTGTTCATCATCTATCTGATCGAGTTCATCCTCGTCGGCGCGGCGGCCAGCTCGGCGTTCTTCATCCTGATGGTGATGAGCCTGATCGACGTCATCGCCGGATTCTCGGTATCGATGAGCGCGGCGGAGCGCGACGTCAGCTACAACTAGCCGGAACGCCGAGCCGACCAGCGTTGGCTGGAACGCTAGACGACCAGCGTGCGGCGATAGCCGGGGGGCAGGCGGCGTACCGCCTGCGCCGCGGCCGCGTCGTATGAGGTGACGGCGACTTCCACGCTGGCGCGGCGGCGGGCGCGCTGCGGCGGCAGATGGTCGCGTTCGGCAATGAGCTGGGAGATAAATTCGGCGCCGGCCACTGCCTCGGCCGGCGCGCTCGTGGAACGCTTGAGCGGCACCGGCAGGCGGGCAAGGTACGGATTGTGGATCGGGCCGACAGGCATGGTGCAATCGAACCTTGTTGGCGGACGAGGCCGTTAACGTTTTGTTAGTCTTTTGCCCCCCTGGCCTGCAAGCATCGTCACGCAGTAGCGTTAAAACGAAAACGCGTCAGCAGCCGCCTCGTTCCCCGGCACGCAGCCGAGTGGCGCGGTGGCGAGCCGTCGCTCCTGTGCCTGCCGACCTAACAATGCGGGGCGGCGGCCCCGTCCGTGTCGATATCTGTCAGAAATCGTCCTTGGCCTTGCGCAGAGCTGCAAAGACCCCGATCGGATCGGCGGGAACCAGGTTCATCGCCCTGGCGATCGGGGTGGTATCGACCCGCAGGAACGGGTTGGTGCGCTTTTCGAGCCCGAGGCTGACGGGGATGGTGAACCGTCCCTCCGCCCGTGCCCGCTCCGCTTCGGCGGCGCGGATCTTCAGCGCCGAATTGCCCGGATCGACGCTCAGCGCGAATTTGGCATTGGCGACGGTATATTCGTGGCCGCAATAGACCAGCGTCTCGTCGGGCAGGTCGCGCAGCGCCGCCAGCCCCTGCCACATCGGGCCGGGGGTGCCCTCGAACATGCGGCCGACGCCGAGCGAGAACAGCGCATCGCCGGTGAAGAGGTGCCCGCCGGCAGCATCGTAATAGACGATGTGGCCGAGGGTGTGCCCGGGCGCCGCCATCACGGTGAAGCCGGTGGCACCGAGTTCCACGGTCTCGCCGGGCTCGACCGCGACATCGAGGCCCTTGATCCTTTCCATCTCGGCTCGCGGTCCGGTGACCCTGGCGCCGAACGCCTCGACCAGGAGGGGAATGCCCTCGACGTGGTCTCCATGGTGATGGGTGATGAAGATGTCGGTCAGCCTCCAGCCGCGCGTCTTGAGTGCGGCGAGGATGGCGCCGGCGTCGGGCGCATCGATGGCCGCCGTGCGGCCGGTTTCCGCGTCGTGCGCGAGGTAGCCGTAGTTGTCCTTGCGGCACATGAAGGTGTCGATAACGAGACTCATGCGCTGAAACTCCTGACGACACGGCACTTAGCATATCATCGGGGAGCAAAGACGGGATGACAAGAGCGCCCGGCTGCGGCAGGATCATCGCATGGCGGAGGATGTGACCAGGCTCATCGATTTCTACAAATCCCCGCTCGGGCGAATTTCGCGCGCCCTGGTGCGCGAGCCGATCCTCGAGATGTGCGGCAGCGTCAAGGGCAAGCGGGTGCTGGGGCTGGGCTTTGCAACGCCCTATCTGCGCTTCGCGCTCGAGCCGGCGGAACGGGTGATCGCCTTCATGCCGGCGCGGCAGGGGGCCTCGGCGTGGCCGCGCGAGGGACCGTCGCACACCGCGCTCTGCGACCCGCTCGAAATGCCGCTGACCGATGCGGCCGTCGACCTCATCATCGCGGTGCACGCCTTCGAGCACATCGGGGACGGGCCCGAGTTGATGCGCGAACTGTGGCGGGTCGCGGCGCCCGATGCGCGGCTGATCGTCGTGGTGCCGCGCCGGCGGGGCCTGTGGGCGCAGCGGGACGATACCCCGTTCGGCACCGGCAATCCGTTCAGCAAGTCGCAGCTCGAAAAGCTGCTGCGCGACCATTCCTTCACTCCCGAGATCTGGCGCGACGCGCTGTTCCTGCCGCCGCTGCACCATCCGGTGGTGCTGAAATGGGCGCGGGTGTTCGAGCGGGCCGGCCGGCTGTTCGGACCGGCGCTGGCCGGTGTCACGGTGGTCAGAGCGCGCAAGGAATTATTCCCCGCGGTGCCGCGCCGGCAGCGCAAGGAGCGCTATGTGCGCGTGCCGGTGCTGGCTCCCGCCGCGGCGGCGATGGAGATCGGGGAACGGTAGGCGGTGACCCACGACCCCGACAAGGCAGTTGGGAGAGCGGCGGGCACCCGGGCAGCTGCCTGCCAGGTTTCCGTGTAACTCCGGCCCGCCCCTGACAGGCCGGGCCGGGTAGTGCGCATGGCTAAGCTCCTGTGAGCCCGTACGGCGACGAAGGGCTAACGGACGTCAGGGCCGTCCAGCTGCTTGCCTCAGGCCTTGAGCTCGAGCGCGACCTCGCCCGACCATGGCTCGGTGACGCCGCGGCCGCCGCCGAGGTCCTCGAGCAGGGAGCGAGTCTTGTCGAGCAGGCCGATCATCTTGGGGCGCGCGCCGGCCAGTGCCTGCATGCTGTCCCACTCGCCGACCACGCAGTAGTCGCGTTCGCCGGTCTTGACGACCGAGAAGCGGCGCATGCCGGAAAAGCCGGCATCGCTGCCTTGGCTCTGGATGGCCAGGAACTCCTGGTCCTTCCCTGGCTTCACCCGCATATGCACGATATTCATTACCGTCATGGGATGCTCCTCTGTCTGACACGCCCCAGTTTAGCACATGCGGCGCCGTGCCACACGGCCTGCGCCAGGGCGTTTGCCATCGGGCGGGGCATTCTCTATGGTCCCGACGCCTCAACCGACCAACGTTTCCCGATCATGTCCGACCGTCCGCAGCCGCAGCCCGGCATTCTCGATATTGCGCCGTACAAGCCGGGCCGCGCCGATGCGCCAGAGGGCATCCAGCTGGTCAAGCTTTCGGCCAATGAATCGCCGCTCGGCGCCAGCCCCAAGGCAGTGGCGGCGCTGCGCGAGGCCGCGGCGCATCCCGAGATCTATCCCGAAGGCTCGTCGCGCCTGCTGCGCGAGGCGCTGGGTGAGGTGCACGGCCTCGATCCCGACCGAATCGTCTGTGGCTTCGGCTCGGACGATGTGCTGCGCATCCTGGCGCAGGCCTATCTGGGGCGCGGTGACGAGGCGGTGATGAGCCAGTATGGCTTCAACGTCTATCCCATCATTACCCAGGCGGCGGGGGCCCGCATCGTCATGGCCCCCGAGCGTGATTATCGCGCCGATATCGCGGCGCTGCTCGGCGCCGTCACCGGGCGCACGAAAATGCTGTTCCTCGCCAATCCCAACAACCCGACCGGCACCTATCTGCCGGGGGAGGAACTCGCGCGGCTCCATGCCGGGCTCCGCTCCGACATCCTACTGGTGGTCGATTCGGCCTATGCCGAATACGTGACGGCCGAAGATTACGACGTCGGCATCGAACTGGTGAACCGCGCCGAGAACGTCGTTATGGTGCGCACCTTCTCCAAGATGGGGATCGCCGGCGAACGGGTCGGCTGGATGTATGGGCCCGAGCCGGTAGTCGATGCAGTGAACCGCATCCGCGGGCCGTTCAACGTCACGGTCTCGGGGCAGGCGGCGGCCGCCGCGGCGGCGCGGGACAGCGCGTTCACGGCGGAGCTGCGGGCCCACAATGCGCGCTGGCGCGACTGGCTGAGGCAAAGCCTCGCGTCGAACCGCATACGCGTGCCACCGAGCCAGGGCAATTTCGTGCTGGCGCTGTTCGACGACGCCGACACGGCACGCGCCGCCTTCGAGGCGCTGCGGGCGAAGGGCCTGCTGGTCAGGGAAATGCACAGCTACGGCCTTCCGCAGGGACTCAGAATTTCAATCGGCCGCGAGGAGCACATGCGGGGGGTGGTCACGGTGTTGCAGGCATTCGGCGCGCGGGGAGCCATCGACTGATGTTCAAGAAACTGGCGCTAATCGGCATCGGCCTCATCGGCTCGTCCATTGCCCGGGCGGTGCGGACGCATGACCTTGCTGCAACCATCGCCATCTCGACCCGCCGCCCCGAAACGCTAGCCGAGGCCGAAGCGCTGGGGCTGGGCGACTGCTATACGCTCTCGGCGGCGGAAGCAGTACGGGACGCCGACCTCGTTATCCTGTGCACGCCGGTCGGCGCCTATGGGGCGGTAATGGCGGAGATTGCTGGCGCGCTGGCGCCCGGCGCGATTCTTTCCGACGTCGGGTCGGTGAAGGGCTATGTGCAGAAGGTGCTGGGGCCGCTGGTGCCGGCGGGCGTGCATCTCATCCCGGCCCATCCGATCGCCGGCACCGAACATTCCGGGCCGTCCGCCGGTTTTGTCGAACTGTTCATCGGCCGCTGGTGCGTGCTGACGCCGCTGCCTTCGGTCGATGCCGTTGCCGTCGACCGGCTGACTTCATTCTGGGGCGTGCTCGGCTCGAATGTCGAGGTGATGGATGCCGAGCACCATGACCGAGTGCTGGCGATCACCAGCCACGTACCGCACCTCATCGCCTACAACATCGTCGGTACGGTGGCCGATCTCGAGGCGGCCACCAAGTCCGAAGTCATCAAGTTTTCGGCCTCCGGGTTCCGCGATTTCACCCGCATCGCCGCCAGCGATCCGGTGATGTGGCGCGACGTGTTCCTCACCAATCGCGACGCGGTGCTCGACATGCTGGGGCGGTTTCTCGAGGATCTGAGCCAGTTGCAGCGGCATGTCCGCAACGGCGACGGGCCGGCGATGGAAGCGCTGTTCACGCGCACGCGCGCCATTCGCCGCTCCATCATCACCGCCGGGCAGGAGACCGCGGCGCCGGATTTCGGCCGCCCGCACGCCGCCGAGCCGATGGTCGAGGTCAATGTCGAGCCGTCGGTCCCGGTGCGCGAACATGGCGGCGGCGACGACGCCTGAGCGGCGGATGCCGGGCCCGGAAACGCTGCTCTACTGCACCGCCGGCAGGGCACCGATCGGCAGTACGCCGGAAAAGGCCATGCCGCTCGTGAGGTTCAGGACCTGATGATAGGTGCCGTCGGCGGCCGGGCTGCCGAGCACGAGGCCGCGCCATTCGGCGGGCACCAGCGTGCCGAAGCGCTCCACTAGGCCCTTGGAGCCGATGGTGAGTTGGCCGGTTGGCTTGAAGGCGGCGTCGAGCGCCAGATTGCCGGTGACGTCAAAGCTGGTCGCGTCGCCATCGCTGCCCTTGAAGCCCACCACCTGCAGCTTGCCGCCGGCGGCCTGCCAGCGCCGCACCAGATCGGCTTCGCCATAGGTGCGGACGTCGTCGGGCAGGCCGGTGAGCACGCCCTCGAAGGTCAACTTGCCGGCGGCGATGCCTGGCCCGGGGGCGTTGAGGTCGCTGACCGTGGCGTAAAGCTGCAGCGCCGCCAGGTGCTTGGCGGCGTCGTGCTGGGCGGGGATATCGAGAAGGTGCAGCTCGGCGTGGCCGGCCTTGCCGAGCGGCACGCGGTCGCCGACGATGTCGGCGAGCGTCAGGGCGTCGCCGACGGCGGAGATCCGGCCGATGCGCCAGCCATCGAGGCGGGCACTGGCCTGCAGGCTCTTCCAGTCGAGTTCGTGGCGGCTGCCGGTGAAGGCATCGGAGACGGCCAGCGGCCCGGTCAGGAAGGCGACGGCGTGCCAGGGATCGTAAGCCACGACCGACGCCTTGACGTTGGCGAGGGTGGCGTTGAGATCGCCGGAAGTGATGGCGAGGCCGGTACAGGTCACATCGAAATAGAGCGGAAAGCCGCCGACATCGAGCTGGTCGCAGGTGAGCTTCGGGCTGGTCTGCCCGTCGGCGTCGGCGAGGCTGGCGAGGTTCTGCCGGATCACGCCCGAGGCATAAACCCAGGCCGCCGACCAGAGGCCGGCGACGACGAGCACGACAGTGCCGAGAATGGTGATTCGGTTCATGGCAGCCCTTGTAGCGGGCGAGGCGACGGTCGTCACCGGGGCCGGCCGGGTGAAAAGCGGGTTTCACTTTGGCGCGGGGCGCAATAGGTAAGGCGCATGGAAATGCGTGCGACAACCATGAAATTCTGTTGGGTGTTCGGGTACGGCTCGCTGCTCTGGCGGCCGGGCTTCGAGTTCGTGCGAAGCGAGCGGGCGCTGCTCAAGGGAGCACATCGGAGCCTCTGCATCTACTCGCACCACTATCGCGGGACGCCGGAAGCGCCGGGGCTGGTGTTCGGCCTCGCCCGGGGCGGCGCCTGCGGCGGCATGGCGTTCGCGGTGGCGGAGGAAAACTGGCCGGCGACGCTGGGCTATCTGCGGGAGCGGGAACTGGTCAGCGGCGTTTATCGCGAAGCGGTGCGCCCGGTGCGGCTGGAGAGCGGCGAGACGGTTGGGGCGGTGGCCTATCTGGTCGACGAGGCGCATGAGCAATATGCCGGCCGGCTCAGTATTGCCGAGCAGGTCCGGCTGGTGCGGCGCGGCATCGGCAGTTCGGGCGCCAACAGCGAATATGTGCTCAACACGGTCATGCATCTGCGCCAGCTCGGCATCCGCGACCGGGCGCTCGAGGCGCTGGCGGCGGCGCTCGGCGATGGCGAAGCGAGCCGCGTCGCCTAGCGCCGTTGGTCGCCGGCGTCAGGCAAGGCTCAGCCCGATGATCGGTTCGGCGCCTTCGAGGTCGAAGGCCATGGTCATGCGGTCGATGGGATCGGCGGGCGGGCTGATGCGGAAAGCGCTGGTGGCGAAGCGCAGGGCGCCGCGAAAGGCGGCGCGCTGGGTGACATCGCCGATCACCTCGGCCTCGGTGCCGACCCACAGCACATCGGCGCCGCGCGCCAACACATAGAGCTCGCTACCGGTGAGGCCAAAGCGGTCGATCGGCAATGCCTCGAGCGCATAGAAGCGCCCGGAGCGGCCCCGCCAATTGGTGGGCCGGGCGGTCGCCTGCAAGTCCTCGAAACGCTCTGCCAACGCCATCATCCGCTTGCCCCCGCGCCCATCGCTAAAAAGAGAACAAAATTAGAACAAAAAGCCATTGTCGTCAAGTCAATATCGCGTGCCTCACTAAATGTAGGTCTTGCTGATAGTTTGTGTCAATATGTAGTGGATTTCGATCCAGTACCCGTCAAGGCCTCGAACTTGCTGCGCAGCGCGGGCGACAGCGGCTTCGCCAGGCCCTCGCGATAGGCGTCGAGCGCCAGAAGGGTGCTTTCGGCCTCGATGGTCGAGCTCAGGCGAGCGTGGAATTCCGCTTCGCCGAGCCCGGGAGGAATCGGGGCGAGGAACCGGGCGCGCGCCGTGCCGGGCCACAGCACCAGGCTGTTGCGGCCCCAGAACAGGCCGGAGTTCACGGCTACCGGCACCACCGGCACGCCGAGCGCCATATAGAGCCGGGTGACGCCGTAGCGGTAATCGGGGTCGGCCAGCGGCGCCTTGCGGGTGCCTTCGGGGAAGATGACGACCTGCGACTCATGCGCCAGCTTGTCGCGTGCCTCGGCAAGCATGGCGGGGATCGCCTCGCTGCCCAGCTTGCGATCGACCGAAATGGTGTTCATGGCGCGGGTCGCCCAGCCGAAGAACGGGATATCCATCAACTGCCGCTTGGCGATGAAGGCCGGCAGCGCGGTGTGCGGCAGGATGGCCAGAATGTCCCAGTCGCTCTGGTGCTTCGAGGCAATGATGCAGGCCCCGCCGGGCAGGTGCTCGGTGCCCTGGACATCGGAGCGGATGCCGACCAGATAGCGCAGGAAAATGAGGTTGGAGCGGCCCCAATAATGCCCCACCACCCACATCCAGCGCGGCGCCGGCCGGCCCTTGGGCAGCAGCAGCGCCACCGTGCCGAGCAGCAGGGCAAGGACGATCGTCTGGCCGAGGAACAGGAAGTAGAACAGCCCGGAGCGAACGGCCTGCACAATCGTCAAATCAGGACTCTCCGGCGGCTGTTTCGCGGGATTCGAGGGGACAGGAATACCCGATATTCCTGAACACGCGGTTCTTTGAGTGGTCGCGGCAGAAAACCGCTGCGCACTCTTTCCGAAGACGCCCGCTACGAGGAGATCTGCGCGAGGTAGCGCCGCACGGTCAGCCGGGAGGTGATGGCGGTCATGGCGGCGATCACCGGGATCACGGCGATGATGCCGACGACGCCGTCCCAGCCGATGGCGAAGCGCCCGAACAGCGTGCCGAGCTCGGCCCCCGCATCGGTGGGCCCGATATTGCCGGCAAACAGCGCGATGGCGATGAAGAAGGCGATCGCCGCCAGCCCGCCGACGATGCCGCCGCGAAAGCCGATGAGCAGGAACCGCCCCTGGAATTCCCCGGCGATGAAACTGTTCGAGGCGCCAATGAAATGCAGCACGTCGACAATCTCGCGATTGCTGGCCATGGCGCCACGCGTCGCGAAGATGATGGCGAGCACGGTGGCCATGACGATCAGCGCCAGCACCAGGAGGCCTGAAACGACAACGGCACCGGCCATGGTGTTCAATTGCTGCCGCCACGCGGCGTGCGTTTCAAGGCTGGCGCCCTTGATCGATTTGAGGTCGTTCTGCAGCCGGCCGATATCGGCATCCACCGGATCGGAGAGTTGGACGGCAACGAGGCGCGGGATTTCGAGGGTGGAAAGGTCGAGCCCGGCGCCGAGCCAGGGTTTCAGCAGGTTCTGGCTTTCCTCGAGGCTGAGGGCGTGGGCATTGGCCACGCCGGGCGTCGATTCGGCGAGCGATACGGCAAGCCGGAGATTGGATTCCATCACCTCGCCGGCCACCGGCTTGATCTGGATGGTGACTTCGCGACCGACATCGGAGGACCAGGCGATGGCCGATTTCTGCACCAGCACCACCCCGCCCAGCGTCACCGCCGAAAGGAACGTCATAATGGCGATGAGCAGCATCAGGGTGCGGCCCGCGACGGAGCGCTCGGGAACGATGGGGGCGGTACGCGGGCGGGTGCTGCGGGGCAGTTCAGTCATGAAACACCAGGGCGCCGTCCTCTAACACCATGCGGGGGAACTCGAAGCTGTCGAGCAGCGCCAGCTCGTGGGTCGCCAGGATGATGGTGGTGCCGGTGCGGTTGAGCTCGGCAAACAGGGTGACCAGCCGCACCGAGAGCTCCGGATCGAGATTGCCGGTCGGCTCGTCGGCGAGCAGGATATCGGGGCGGCCGATGACGGCGCGGGCAATCGCGGCACGCTGCTTTTCGCCGCCCGACAGCAGCGCCGGGTGGGCGTCCATGCGCTCGCCGAGGCCCACCCATTCGAGCAGTTCCTCGACATTGGCGCGATACTGGTTCTCCGGCTGGCCGAGCACCCGCAGCGGCAGGGCGACATTCTCGAACGTCGTCAGGTGATCGAGCAGGCGGAATTCCTGGAAGACGATGCCGATATGGCGCCGCATCAGCAGCAGGCGATCGTGATCGAGGCTGGTGACGTCCTCGCCGAACATGGTGACGTTGCCGCGCGTCGGTTTGAGCGACAGCAGCAGCAGTTTCAGCAGCGACGTCTTGCCGGAACCCGACGGGCCGGTAAGGAAGTGGAAGCTGCCGGGGTCGATGCGAAAGCTCAGGTCCCGGAGGATTTCCGGCCCCTGGGCGTAGCGCAATCCCACATTGGCGAACTCGATCAAACCGCGGCGTCTCCGAATCAGGCGATTCGCATCATACAGCAGGGGAAGCCTAACCCCAGATGAAGCGGCAATTTGAGGAGTCTTAACCGCCGCGATCTATGGTCTGGGCATGCCCGCTCCAGAAGCATCGCAGGTCGTCATCGCGTGCCCGCATTGCGGCACCCGCTACCATGTGCCCTATGCCGCGATCGGGGCCAAGGGGCGCACGGTTGCCTGCGCGCATTGCGGGCAATCCTGGGAGGCCCACGCCGCCAAGCCGCCGCGCCAGAAGGATTTCGACGAGCTGGCCGAGGAGGCGCTCGACGAGAAGATGGTGGCCGAGGAGCGGCGGCAACTGGCCCGGCGCGAGGCATCGCTGAGAGCCGATACGGCGGCGCGCGAAGCCAAGGCCAAGGCGCGGGCGGAAGCCGTGGCGGCCGCCGAGGCGCGGGCCGCCGCCAAGGCGGGGGGCGGCACGCCGCCCAAGGATGCGGCGCCGCTCGCCGAGGAGCATCAGCGCACGCTCGACCAAATCAAGGCGGCGGTGGCGATAAAACCCGCCGCCGCGCCGCTCGATCCGGCGGCGCACAAGCGGCGGCAGCATGAGTTCTCGCAGCGCCAGATCAACCTGCACGCGCGGCTGCCGATGGCGCGGATGCGGCGACTGGCGCGGTGGGTGGCGCTGGTCCTGCTGGTGGCGGTGCTCGGCGGCGGGGTGCTGCTGCGCAACAGCATTGTCCAGCAATTGCCGGGCCTCGCCGGGCTCTATGCGGCCGTCGGCCTCGAGGTCAACGTCGTCGGGCTCGAGTTCGAGGGCGTGCGGACGCTCAAATCGCTGCAGCAGGGCGCCGAAGTGCTGGTGGTCGACGGCAAGGTCCGCAGCGTGGCCGGCCATGAGGTGATCCTGCCGCAGGTAATCGTTACCCTGCTGGGCGCCAAGGGCGAGTCGCTGTACGAATGGAGCGTGTCGCCCAAGGCGGCGGAACTGGAGCCGGGCGAGGTCGTGGCGTTCGAAACCCGGCTGACGGCGCCGCCCGCGGCGGCTACCGGGGTGAGGCTGACCTTCGCTACGGCACGCCTGCAATCGATGCCCGCAGCGGCGAGTACCGCGATTGTCGCGGTACCGGCAGACAAGGCGCCCGCCGATGGCGGCAACGCAACAGGGAAGAAATGAGATGGCGCGGATCCTGCTCGCCGAGGACGATGACAATGTGCGCGAATTCGTGGCGCGGGCGCTCGAGCATGCCGGCCACGCGGTGACCCGCGCCGAGGATGGCGGGATTGCCGCCGAACTGGCGGCGGAAGCCGAAGGCGCGTTCGACCTGCTGCTGTCCGACATCAAGATGCCGGTGATGGACGGCATTGCGCTGGCGCTGCAGGTGGGGGCAAGCTATCCGCAGATGATCATCGTGCTGATGACGGGCTTTGCCGACCAGCGCGAGCGCGCGCACGGCCTCGAGGCGCTGATCTACGATGTGATCGCCAAGCCGTTCTCGCTGGCGGATCTCGTGGCCAAGGTGACGGATGCGCTGGCTGGCAAACCGGTCGAGATCGTCTCGCTGGCGCGGCTGGCGGCGAGCGCATGACCAGCGCGGGGCTGTAAGGCGATGCTTGACATGTGTAAGGCAATGCCTTACATCCAACCGTGATCAAGAGCTTCAGGCACAAGGGCCTGTCCGAACTCTGGGCGGCTGGGAAGTCGGGCAAGATCGATGCCAGGCCGCAGAAGCGAATTCTCATTCGGTTGGACGCAATGCACAAGGCGAAGGCGGTGGGGTCGCTGATGGTCGTCGGATTCAACTTCCATCCGCTCAAGGGGTTTGAGCCGACACGCTACTCAATTCATGTGAACGGGCCGTGGTGCATCACCTTTGAATTTCCTGGAACGGATGCAGAGGCGATCGACCTCGAGCAATATCACTGAGGGCTGCGTCGCGCGCTTCATTATCCGACCGACTATTGCCACGAAAGCAAGCAAATGACCCTCTATCCCGCCACCCGCGATCCGAATCGGCCGCCCCTTCACCCCGGCGCCTTGATTGAGGACATTCTGCTCGATCTGCCGCAAAGCAAGTCCGAGATTGCTCGCCTGCTCGGCATGTCGCGCCAGCAGTTGCACGACATTATTTCCCAAAGGCGACCGGTTTCGGCGGAGACGGCG
>Ga0207657_10006068_pt1 | contig 12568 bp, 11 predicted proteins | sample KBSC33metaG_FD_184316 | JGI IMG/M metagenome (GOLD analysis project Ga0207657, IMG submission 184316) | Corn rhizosphere microbial communities from Kellogg Biological Station, Michigan, USA - KBS C3-3 metaG (SPAdes) (version 2) | ecosystem: Host-associated > Plants > Roots > Rhizosphere > Soil ...
GCTTACGCGACGTAAACCGACCCTCCCCACCGCTTCGCGGGGGGAGGGACGACACTGTTCTCGCGGCGACGCGCTACCCCACCGGCCGCTCGTCGGCGATGACCTTGCCGTCGTTGAGCAGCGAGCCCGGCGCCACCAGCGTCACGGCGCCTTTGAGCTTGGTCACCGCCTGCAGCGTCGCCGCGACGGCGCGCGACAGCGCCGGATCGGGTGCGGCGCATTCGGCCATCAGCGTCATGATGTCCTGCTCGGCCTCGCGGCCGACGACGAGGCGCAGGCGCGCGAGTTCGGGATGCCGCGCGGCGACCTCGGCGACCTGGTTCGGATGCACGAACATGCCCTTGATCTTGGCAGTCTGGTCGGCGCGTCCCATCCAGCCCTTGATGCGCATGTTGGTGCGTCCGCAGGGCGACACACCGGGCAGCGCGGCCGAGAGGTCGCCGGTGGCGAGCCGGACCATCGGATAATCGGGATTGAACGAGGTGACGACGATTTCGCCGACCTCGCCGTCGGGCACAGGGTCGCCGGTGCCGGGACGCACGATCTCGAGGATGACGCTCTCGTTCACGATCATGCCGTCCCGCGCCGAGGACTCGTAGGCGATGACGCCGAGCTCGGCGGTGGCATAACATTGCAGCACGGCGACGCCGCGGCGGCCGAGCTCGTCGCGCAGCGTTCCCGGCAACGCCGCGGCCGACACCAGCGCGCGCTTGAACGAGGCGGCGTTCCTGCCGGTCTTCTCGGCGGTATCGAGCAGGATCTTGAGGAAGTCCGGCGTGCCGACATAGCCCGATGGCCTGTAGTGCGCGATGGCCTCGAGCTGCTGCTCGGTATTGCCGACGCCGCCGGGAATGACGGCGCAGCCGAGCGCGTGCGCGCCGCCCTCGAGGATGTAGGCGCCCGGCGTGAGGTGATAAGCGAACGCGTTGTGCACGATGTCGCCGGCGCGGAAACCGGCCGCGTAGAGCGCGCGGGCGCAGTGCGCGAAGTCGGCGCCCTGCCCTTCCGGCTCGAACAACGGCCCCGGCGACATGTGCAGGCGCTTGGCCTTGCCGGGCGGCGTGAGGTTGAAGCCGCCGAACGGCGGGTGCTCCTTCTGCATCGCGACGAGATCGGCTTTGCGCAGGACCGGAAGTTTTGACAGCGCCGCGCGCGAGGTGACGCTGTTCGGCGCGACGCCGGCGAGCTGTTTCGCCCAGCCGGGCGCCGCCATCGCATGCGCAATCTGCGCCGGCAGCGTGTCGCACAGGGCACGCTCGCGGTCGGCGGGGTCGCGGGTTTCGAGGGCGTCGTAGTGGTCGGACATATAACTCTCCGTCGTCATTCCGGGACGCGCCGCAGGCGCGGGCCCGGAATCCATACGCCGCCGCGCTGCGGATTATGGATTCCGGGTTCGCCGCTATCGCGGCGCCCCGGAATGACAGAAATTTACGCCAGCCACCTTTTGCGGCGGCGGTAGTGCTTCGAGTCGCGGAAGCTCTTGCGGCGGCCTTCGGAGACGCCGAGATAGAACTCCTTCACGTCCTCGTTCTCCGCCAGCATCCTGGCGTCGCCGTCCATAACGACGCGGCCGTTCTCCAGGATGTAGCCGTAGCGCGCGTAGCGCAGCGCCATGTTGGTGTTCTGTTCGGCGAGCAGGAAGGAGACGTTCTCCTTGACGTTGAGGTCATGCACGATCTCGAAGATCTCTTCGACCACCTGCGGCGCCAGCCCCATCGACGGCTCGTCGAGCAGGATCATCTTCGGCCGGGACATCAATGCGCGGCCAATGGCGCACATCTGCTGCTCGCCGCCGGAGGTGTAGCCGGCGAGCGAGCCTTTGCGCTCGGCGAGCTTCGGGAAATAACCGTAGACCTTCTCCATGTCGCGCTTGATCGCGGCCTTGCCGTCGCGACGGGTGAAGGCGCCGGTCAGGAGGTTTTCCTCGACGGTGAGGTGGCCGAAGCAATGGCGGCCTTCCATCACCTGAATGCAACCGCGGCGCACCAACTCGTTGGGCGACAGGTTCTGCACCTCCTGGCCCTCGAACATCACCGAGCCTTTGGTGACTTCGCCGCGCTCGGAATGCAGCAGATTGGAAATGGCCTTGAGCGTCGTCGTCTTGCCTGCGCCGTTGCGGCCTAGCAGGGTCACGACTTCACCTTGCGCGACATCGAAGCTCACGCCGTGCAGGATATGCGACTCGCCGTACCAGGCCTGCAGGTCGCGCACCGCGAGCAGAGGCGCAGTGGCTTCGCTCGGACGCAGTGCGGCTTCAGGCATGAACGCCGCCGAGATAAGCCTCGATGACCGCAGGATTCTTCGACACCGACGCGTAATCGCCTTTGGCCAGGACTTCGCCGCGGGCGAGCACGGTGATGTGATCCGACAGGTTGGAGACCACCGACAGATTGTGCTCGACCATAAGCACCGTGCGGTTGGCCGAGACCTTGCGGATCAGCGCGGCGATGCGGTCGACATCCTCGTGCGTCATGCCGGCCGTGGGCTCGTCCAGCAGCAGCATTTCGGGATCGAGCGCCAGCGTCGTGGCTATCTCGAGCGCGCGCTTCCTGCCATACGGCAGCTCGACGGCCGTCTGGTTTTCGAACTTTTCCAATCCGACGGCATGAATCAATCCGCGGGCGCGCGCGTCGAGTTCGCGCAGCACCCGCTCCGAGCGCCAGAAATCGAGAGAGTGGCCGCGCTTTCTCTGCAACGCGACGCGCACGTTTTCGCGCACCGTCAAATGCGGAAACACCGCCGAGATCTGGAACGAGCGGACCAAGCCCATCCGCGCGATGGCGGCCGGCCGCGAGCCGGTGATGTCGGCGCCCTTGTAGAAAATCTGGCCGCGCGTCGGCGTCAGGAAATGGGTCAGGAGGTTGAAGCAGGTGGTCTTGCCGGCGCCGTTCGGCCCGATCAACGCGTGTATGGTGCCGCGCCGCACTTGCAGGTCGACGCCGTTGACCGCGACAAAACCCTTGAACTCCTTGGTCAGTCCGCGAGTTTCGAGAATGATGTCTTCGGCCATGCGCGGTCCGGCTATACCGACTGCCCGGATTCCCCTGTGGTGTCGGGCGATTATCCGGGCCGCAGCGCCGGTTGGCAATCGAAACCCGGCGCTGGCAACCGAATCGAGGTGACGGCCGATCCGCCGCTTCAGTCATCCCAGCGCGGCTTGCGCTTGCCGACGAATGCGGCCACGCCCTCCTGGGCATCCTGCCCCAGCATGTTCTGCGTGATGACCTCGCTCGCATCGGCATACGCCGCGACGAGATTCTGCTCCAGCTGCCGGTAGAAGAATTTTTTGCCGGCCGCCAGCACGCGGCGCGGCTTGCCCATCAGCACCTTCGCCAGTGCGGCCACCTCGGCGTCGAGGTCTGCGGGCGGCGCGACGCGATTGACCAGCCCCCAGGCGAGCGCCGTGGGCGCATCGATGAACTCGCCGGTCATCACCATCTCGAACGCGCGCTTAACGGCGATGTTGCGCGACACCGGCACGCCCGGCGTGGCGCAGAAAAGGCCGAAATCGATGCCCGAGGTGGCGAAGCGGGCATCGGCGGCGGCGATGGCCATGTCGGCCGCGGCGACCAGCTGGCACCCGGCGGCCGTCGCGATGCCATGTACTTTGGCGATCACCGGCTGCGGCAGGCGACGCAAGCTCAGCATCACTTCGCAGCAGCTCCTGAACAGGTCGCCGATGAACTCCTCGGTCGAGTTCGCCAGCATTTCCTTCAGGTCGTGGCCCGGCGAAAACGCGCGACCGGCGCCGGCCAGCACGACCACGCGCACCGAGTCGTCCGGTGCGATCGCGTCGAGCGCTGCCTGCAGCTCGCCCAGCATCGCCCGGTTGATCGCATTGAACTGCGCCGGCCGGTTCAGCGTCAGCGTGGCCACGCCGCCGGCATCCGAGCGCAGCACCGTCGCTGCGGCTGTCGATTCCTGCGGCGCCGAGTTCATCGCGCCCTACTCGATCGCGCTGGTCGAGCGAACGCGCTCACGCAGCACGAACTTCTGAATCTTGCCGGTCGACGTCTTGGGCAGCTCGCCGAAGATCACGCGCTTCGGCGCCTTGAAGCGCGCCAGAAGGCTGCGGCAATGCTCGATCAGCTCGGCCTCGGTCACCGCCGCGCCGGCCTTGACCTCGACGAAGGCACAGGGCGTCTCGCCCCACTTGGGGTCGGGCTGCGCCACGACGGCCGCGGCGAGCACGGCCGGATGGCGATACAGCGCGTCCTCGACTTCGATCGAGCTGATGTTCTCTCCGCCGGAGATGATGACGTCCTTCGAGCGGTCCTTGATCTTCACGTAGCCGTCCGCCTGCAGCACCGCGAGATCGCCCGAGTGGAACCAGCCGCCGGCGAAGGCCTCTTCGGTGGCAGCCGCGTTCTTCAGGTAGCCTTTCATCGTGATGTTGCCGCGAAACATGATCTCGCCCATCGTTTCTCCGTCGCGCGGGACCACCGTCATCGTCTCCGGGTCCATCACCGTCATGCCTTCCTCGCACGTATAGCGCACGCCCTGGCGTCCGTTGCGCTCGGCCTGCGCCCCGACGTCGAGCGCGCCCCACTCCGGATGCTTGGCGCACACCGAAGCCGGTCCATAGGTCTCGGTCAGTCCGTAGACATGCGTGATGTCGAACCCCATGCGCTGCATGCCTTCGATCACCGAAGCGGGCGGCGCCGCCGCCGCAACCAGGCCGCTGACCTGATGCGCGATTCCCTGTTTCCACTCCGCCGGCGCATTGATCAGCATCGCGTGCACGATGGGAGCACCGCAGTAGTGCGTGACGCGGTGCGTGCGAATCGCGTCGAGGACCGGTTTGGCCTCGACTTTGCGCAGGCACACGTTGGTCCCGGCGTTGGCCGCCATCGTCCAGGCGAAGCACCAGCCGTTGCAATGGAACATCGGCAACGTCCACAAATAGATCGAGTGCCGCGGCATGCCCCAGTCGATGATGTTGGACAGCGCGTTGAGATACGCGCCGCGATGGTGGTAGACGACCCCCTTCGGGTTGCCGGTCGTGCCCGACGTGTAATTGAGCGAGATCGCCGACCATTCGTCCGCGGGCAGCTGCCAGTCGAATTCGGGATCGCCGCCTTGAATGAACGCTTCATAGTCGAGCTCGCCGAGCTTCGCCCCGCCCAGGCCCAGCGGATCGTCGATGTCGATGATCAACGGCTTCTGCTCGAGCTTCTGCAGCGCGGCGCCGACGACAGGCGCGAACTCGGTGTCGGTCAGCAGCACCCTGGCTTCGCCGTGACCGAGCATGAATGCGATCGCTTCGGCGTCCAGGCGCGTGTTCAGCGTATTGAGCACACCGCCGCTCATCGGCACCCCGAAGTGCGCTTCGATCATCTCCGGTGTATTCGATGCCATCACCGCGACCGTCGTTCCGGGACCGATCCCGGCGCGCACCAGCGCCGAGGCCAGGCGCCGCGAGCGCGCGTACGTCTCCGCCCAGGTCAGACGCCGGTCGCCGTGCACGACGGCGAGCTGCTGCGGGTATGTGTAGGCCGTGCGCGCGATCAGCGAGATCGGCGACAGCGGCGCGTAGTTGGCGGCGTTCTTGTCGAGGCCGTGCTCGTAAGGGCTGGACTTGGGCATTGCGGACCGTGCGGCATGCTCTACGAGAGCCGCAGTGACATGGTAACCAATCCATCCGAAAACACAATTGCGAGCGAGAGGCCGATCCTGGGTGATCCGCCGGCCGATGCCGGCTTGCCCCAATGCAGCGAATTCACTATGCTGGCCCTCCCTGATTCGCGACGGACGCCGGCAGCGATGGGCCACCGCTTATCGAAAATCGTCACTCGGACCGGCGACGCCGGAACGACGGGCCTGGGCGACGGCTCGCGCGTGGCCAAGGACTCGCCGCGCATCGAGGCCATCGGTGCCGTCGACGAGCTCAATTCGAACCTCGGCCTGCTCCTCGCCGAGGACCTGCCGCATGCGGTCGTCGCCTGCCTGACCGATGTGCAGCACGATCTGTTCGATCTGGGCGGCGAGCTCTCGATCCCCGGCTACGACGCGGTGAGCGACGCGCACGTCGAGCGGCTCGAGTCCGCGGTCGAACGCTTCAACGCCGATTTGAGGCCGCTGAAGGAATTCATCCTTCCCGCCGGCACTCGCGCCGCCAGTCTCGCGCACGTGGCGCGCACCGTCTGCCGTCGCGCCGAGCGGGCGCTCGTACGACTTGCGCAGACCGATGCGGTGAACGAGCCGGCGCGAAAATATCTGAACCGGTTGTCCGATCTCATGTTCGTACTGGCTCGGGTGCTCAATCGAAGCGCCGAGCGCGAGGATGTGCTGTGGCGCAAGGAGCGCCGCGATGCGGGTTGACCGCGTCGCCGGGCGGCCGCGGCGCGCCGCGCGAGAGCGCCGATGAGCGTCGATGCCGCGCAGCAGCTCGAGCGCAATGCGCGCCTGATGGAGCTCCTCGCGCGCACCGCGCTGGCCGATCAGGCCGCCTTCGAGCAGCTCTACCGCATGACCTCGCCGCATCTGTATGGCGTCGCGCTGCGTATATTGCGTGAATCGGCAGCCGCGGAGGAGGTGCTGCAGGAGAGCTTCGTCAACGTATGGCATCACGCCGGCTCCTATGTCGCGGCCAGGAGCCAGCCTCTGACGTGGCTGACCAGCATCGTGCGCAACCGCTGCCTCGACCGGCTGCGCAAGCACGATGTCGACACGGTAAGCATTGACGACGAGGACCATGCCATGACGATTGCCGATCGAAATCCGCTGCCGCTGGACCTGCTCCTGAGCGGCGCCGAAGCCGGTGCGGTCAGGCGCTGCGTCGAAGCGCTCGATGCCGGGCAGAAACAGGCGATCGCGCTGGCGTTCTATCAGGGACTGTCGCATTCCGAGCTCGCGCGGCACTTGAAGCAGCCGCTGGGCACGGTGAAGTCCTGGATCAGGCGCGGATTGGAGCGCTTGAAGACCTGCCTCGACGGCGCGGGGCTCGCGCGCTGAGCCGGCGCGCGCGACGGACATCGGCCAGCCGCGATGAACTACCGCAGACCCGAACGCGCCGATGCGCTGGCCGCGCAGTATGTGCTGGGCACGATGTCGGCGCGCGCGCGTGCCCGCTTCACCCGTCTGGCGCGTGCCGACCCGGCGCTGGCCGCCGCAATACGCGCCTGGGAGGATCGCCTGCTGCCGCTGGCGGACAGCGTCCCGCCGGTCGAACCGCCGGAAAAGATCTGGACGGGGATTCTCGCCCGCATCGATCGCACTGCCGCCGCAGCCGGGTCGCAACGGCGGACGGCCTGGGCAGCCGTCAGCTTGTGGCGCGGTCTTGCCCTGACCGGATTCGCCACCGCGATCGCGCTGGCGCTGGTGCTGCTTTCGCCGCCGCTCGAACGTCCGGCGGCGACGCTGGTCGTCGTGCTCGCCGGACAGGATGCCAAGCCCGCATTGGTCGCCTCGGCGGAGCGCAACGGGCGCTTGCTGACGATCAAGGCGGTGGCGCCGCTGTCGCCCGGCGCCGATCGATCGTTGCAGCTGTGGGCGTTGCCGGCGGCGGGCAACCCGCGCCCGCTCGGCCTCGTGCCCGCCTCCGGCGTCGTGCAGATCGCGCTGCCGGTCGACGCGGGTACTGCGCTGCAGAACGTCCCCGCCCTCGCGGTCAGTCTCGAGCCCCGCGGCGGATCGCCGACCGGACTGCCGACCGGTCCGGTCCTCTATTCCGGCCCGGTCGAAAGACTCTACTGACCCCGGGTCAAGCGCCGATCAATCCGCCCCGCCGCACCTGCTGGTCGATCGCGCCGAAGATCGATTGCCCCTCGGCGTCATGCATTTCGATCCGCACGCGATCGCCGAAGCGCAGAAACGGCGTGCTGGCCTTGCCTTCGCGCAAGGTTTCCACCGTGCGCTGCTCGGCGATGCAGGCGTAGCCCGCGCCGCCTTGCGCGACCGGGCGGCCCGGTCCCCCGTCTTCCTTGTTCGATACGGTGCCCGAGCCGACGATGCTGCCGGCCTCGAGCTCACGCGTGCGGGCGGCGTGCGCCAGCAAAGTCGGAAAATTGAACGTCATGTCGACGCCGGCGTTCGGGCGGCCGAACAGCGCGCCGTTGACGAAGCTCAGCAGCGGCAGATGGACCTTGCCGTCGCGCCAGGCGGCACCGAGCTCGTCGGGGGTGATCGCCACCGGAGAAAACGCCGATGCCGGCTTGCTCTGAAAAAAACCGAAGCCCTTGGCGAGCTCTCCCGGGATCAGGTTGCGCAGGCTCACGTCGTTGACCAGCATCAGCAAGCGAATCGACGACGCTGCCGCTTCCGGCGTCGTGCCCATCGGCACGTCGCCGGTGATCACCGCGACCTCGGCCTCCAGGTCGATGCCGAATGCCTCGTCAGCGCAGACGATGTCATCGCGCGGTCCGATAAAGCTGTCGGAACCACCCTGATACATCAGCGGGTCGCTCCAGAACTCGGCCGGCATCGTCGCGCCGCGCGCCTTGCGCACCAGCTCGACATGGTTGACGTACGCCGACGCGTCGGCCCACTGGTAAGCGCGCGGCAGCGGCGAATGCGCGAGCATCGGATCGAACGGCATCGCCTCGCCGACGGCGCTGTCGTTCAGTCGCCGGTACACATCGGCAAGAGGCGCAAGCGCGGTATCCCAGTCGTCGAGCGCGGCTTGCAGCGTCGCCGCGATCCGAGGCACGGCGACCGCACGCGCGAGATCGCGCGACACGACGACCAGTCGTCCGTCGCGGCTGCCGTCCTTGAGCGTGGCGAGTTTCATGCTGTTCGGGGTCGGTTCGGCGAGCGGGGACGCTCGAGACTACCTGCGCCTCAGCAGATAACCGTCGCCGCGATCTTCCATTTCCCATCCGGCCGCATGCAACTCGGCTCGCAGGCGATCGGCTTCGGCCCATTGTTTGGCCGTCCGCGCGGCGGCGCGAGCGGCGGCGAGCGCGTTCACCGCTTCGGGCACCGTCTCGACCGGCGGCCGCCAGGCCTCGAGGCCGAGACCGAAGATACGGTCGAACGCGAGCAGGGTCGCCCGCGTCACCGTGCGATCGGCCAGATCGCCACGCAGCAGTTCCCATGCCATCGCCAGCGCCTTCGGCAGGTTCAGGTCGTCGTTGACTAGGCCGGTGAAGCGCTCGAGGTACGAAGGATCCGGCTCGCCGCCGGCGGGCAGCGCGTGCACGGCGCGCCGCATCCGGTCGAGACCGATCGCCGCGGCGTCGAGCGCATCCCAGGTGAAATTGAGCTGGCTGCGATAGTGCGCGGTCAGGCACAGGTAGCGGTAGGCCAAGGGATCGTAGCCGCGTTCGACCAGCGCCTGAATGCGCAGGAATTCGCCGGCCGACTTCGCCATTTTTGCGTCGTTCGACAGTAGAAAGTAGCCATGCATCCAGAAATTGGCCAGGCGCGTGCCGACCCGGGCCTCGGTCTGGGCGATCTCGTTGGTGTGATGGACGGGAATATGGTCCTCGCCCCCGCAGTGGACGTCGAAATAGTCGCCGAGATATTTTTGCGCCATCGCCGAGCATTCGATATGCCACCCGGGAAAGCCGACACCCCATGGGCTCGGCCATTCCATCTGGCGCTTCTCGCCGGGCGGAGAAAACTTCCACAGCGCGAAATCGGTTGCGCTTTTTTTTTCGCCGAGCTCGATCCGCCGGCCCGGGTCGAGACCGGCCTTGTCCAGCCGCGCCAGATAGCCGTAATCGGGCTGCCTCGCGGTATCGAAATAGACGCCGTCCGAGGTGCGATACGTATAGCCGTTCTTTTCGAGGTCGGCGATGAAGTCGATCTGCTCGCCGATGTGGTCGGTCGCGCGGCAGAGCACCGTCGGCGCCTCGATGTTCAGACGCTGCATGTCGTCGATGAACGCCGCCGTATAGAGCTCCGCGATCTCCCACGCGCTGCGGCCGGCGCGCCGCGCGCCCTTTTCCATCTTGTCTTCGCCGGTGTCGGCGTCGGAAGTCAGATGGCCGACGTCGGTGACGTTCATCACGTGCCGCACGCGGTAGCCGTTCCATTCGAGGACGCGCTTCAGGATGTCTTCGAACAGGAAGGTCCGGAAGTTTCCGATGTGCTGATAGTCGTAGACGGTCGGCCCGCACGTATAAAGGCCGACCTCGCCGGCCTGCAGGGACTCGAAAATCCGCAGGCTGCGCGTGTAATTGTCGTACAGCCGGAGCGATGTCGACATCTTTCATTTCGCAATAAAAAAGCCGCCAGCGGCTTCTGGCGGCTCGTCGTGCCCCGTCCGTCAGGCCGGGCTAGCGCGCGCGGAAGGCCGCGTGAGCATCGCCGCGACAATGCGCACCCAGCGGAACCGCAAACCGGAGATCGGACATGGCGGCATGGTAGCGAATCGGGGACGCAGCGGCAAGCGAACGCAACGCGGTTGCGCGTGCCCCGCGTTCCTCGTCGGCGCGACGAACAGGTAAAATCGCGCTCGCCGGACGCCTCGCCGCGTCCAAGCCCCGATGCCCGCCTCCACCGACCCCGTCGTTCGATCGCGCGACGCCACGCTTTCGCGGCCCGCATGGATCGCGCTCGTCCTGGTGTTCGCGCTGGTCTGGTTCGCCAACCTGGACTATCGCCGGTTGATTCATCCCGACGAGGGCCGTTACGCGGAGATACCGCGTGAAATGGTGGCCAGCGGCGACTGGCTGACGCCTCGTCTCGATGGCATCAAGTACTTCGAGAAACCGGCGCTGCAGTACTGGCTGACGGCCGCAGCATACGAGGCGTTCGGCATCCACCAATGGACGGCGCGCCTCTGGCCGGCGCTGGCCGGATTCGCCGGGGTCGTGTTCATCGGCTATGTAGGATTTCGCCTGGGCGGTCCGGTGCTGGGACTGTACGGCGCGGCGGCGCTCGGCGGGTGCGTGTGGTACGTGCTCAACGCGCACATCCTCACGCTGGACGCGGGACTCACGCTGTGGATGAGCGTCGGCTTCGGCGCGCTGCTGCTGGCGCAGCGCAGCGCGGCCAGCGAGCGCGAGCAACGTACGTGGATGCTGATCGCCTGGTCGGCTCTTGCGCTCGCGGTGCTGTCGAAGGGGCTGATCGGGGTCGTTCTGCCCGGTGCATCGCTGTTCGTCTATTCGCTGCTGACGCGCGACTGGGCCGTGTGGCGTAGGCTGCATCTGGTCGGCGGCTTGCTGTTGTTCGCGCTGATTGCCGCGCCATGGTTCATCGCGGTGTCGCTGGCCAACCCTGAATTCTTCCGTTTCTTTTTCATCCACGAGCATTTCGAGCGCTTTCTTACCAACGAGCACCATCGCGAGGGCGCCTGGTGGTATTTCCTTCCGATCTTCGCGGTCGGCATACTGCCGTGGCTGACCGTCCTCGTCTGGACGGTGCCCAGGATGTGGTCGGGCCCGGTCGTGGACCGCAACGGCTTCAGCTGGCAGCGCTACGCGCTCGTATGGTCGGCGTTCATCCTCGTTTTCTTCAGCATGTCGAGCTCCAAGCTGCCGTCGTACATATTGCCGGTCTTTCCGGCACTGGCGCTGCTGATCGGCGCCCAGCTCGCGACGCTGCCCGAGCGCACGCTGATGTGGCTGACGCTGCCGCTGGTCATCGCGACCGGTGTGTGCATGCTGGCGATCGGCTTCGGTTTCGAGCCCATCGCGCACCACTTCGCTGACGAGCGACAGCCGCTGGCCCCGCTGCTCGCCTACAGACGGTGGCTCGTCGCCGCCTGCGCCATAGCGCTGGCCGGCGGTGCCGCTGCGCTCTGGTGGCTCAAAGACGGCAGGCGCACGGCGGCGGTATTGGCGGTAGCGCTGACGACGCTGCTGGCCGCGTTGCTGGTGCTCACCGGCCACGACGAGCTCGCCGAGTCGCGCTCGGCCGCACCGATCCTGTCCCGCGTCGTCAGCCAGCACGGCCCGCTTGCCGCCGACGCGCCGTTCTATTCGGTCAAGATGTACGATCAGACGCTGCCGTGGTATCTGGGGCGCACGGTAACGCCGGTCGCGCACCTGGACGAGCTGGCGATGGGGCTCGCCATCGAACCTGACAAGGCCGTGGCGACGCTGGCCGAGTGGAAGCAGCGCTGGGACCGGGAAACCCAGGCGTATGCGATCATGCAGGTCGACATGTACGAGATGTTGCTGCGCGAGGGCGTACCGATGCGGGAGCTCGGTCGCGATCCGCGCCGCGTGATCGTCAGCCGCCGCTGACGCCGATACTCGAGCGAAGTAAAGGGACGAGCGCCGATGCACTCCAGCGACACCGGGCGGCCATGAACCTGTCGGGATTCTCGTTCCTGATCACCGGCGTGCTGCTGAACGCCGTCGCGCAGCTGCTGCTGAAGGCCGGCACCAACACGCTGGGCGTCATCACGCTGACCCGCGCCAACTGGGCCGGCGAATTCGGCAGGATGGCCAGCGAGCCGCATTTCATCGGCGGCGTGATCTGCTACGGGTTCAGCCTGATTGTTTGGATACTCGGGCTCTCGCGCGTGCCGGTATCGATCGCCTATCCGATGCTGTCGCTCGGCTACGTGGTCAATGCGATCGCCGCCTATTATCTGTTTGGTGAGGACGTGGGCTTCATGCGCTGGCTCGGCATCGGCTTCATCGTGCTCGGCGTCTGGCTGGTGGCGAGGAGC
>Ga0207657_10006070_pt1 | contig 12567 bp, 11 predicted proteins | sample KBSC33metaG_FD_184316 | JGI IMG/M metagenome (GOLD analysis project Ga0207657, IMG submission 184316) | Corn rhizosphere microbial communities from Kellogg Biological Station, Michigan, USA - KBS C3-3 metaG (SPAdes) (version 2) | ecosystem: Host-associated > Plants > Roots > Rhizosphere > Soil ...
GGGAAGGGCCCGAAACCGCCTTCCGCCTCGCCGAGGTTCCGGGCGTTGCGGTGGTCCCGGCGCTGGCCGAAGGCCGCCGCTGCGCCCGCTCGTGGAAGATCTCGCCCGACGTCGGCAGCGACCCCGACTATCCCGACCTGTCGCCGCGCGACGCCGCGGCGATGCGCGAGCGCGCCGCGGCGGGGCTGGCCGCGTGAGGGCTGCTGCAACCGATCCTCGTCACGCCCTCATCCTGAGGTGCGAGGCCAAAGGCCAAGCCTCGAAGGACCCCCGGCGATCACCGCTGGTCCCTCATCGCTCGCGCCTCGCCCTGGGGGCGCGGCAGTGAACAGCCGCACCTCGCTCTGGGTCAGCCTCACCCTCTTTCTCGTCGCCTTCGGCGCCGACCGGCTGCACAAGTTCGTGCAGATCGCTGTCTATGGCTGGAAAGGCGGCGAATACGTGCCGGTGACCAACTTCTTCGACTACGTGCTGGTGTGGAACACCGGCATTTCCTATGGCCTGTTCGCTACCCTGCCGGTGCTCGTGCTCGGGCTCCTGATGCTGGTGGCCATCGTCGCGCTGTCGGTATGGTGGTGGCAGGCGAAATCCTCGGTGCTGCGCGCCGGGCTGGCGCTCTGCATCGGGGGGGCGGCCTCCAATGCCCTCGATCGCTGGCTCTATGGCGGCGTTGCCGATTTCTTCCACTTCCACTACGGACCGTATTCGTTCTACATCTTCAATCTTGCCGACGCGGCGATCACCCTAGGGGTGATTGTGCTGGTGCTCGATTTTCTCGGGCTGGGGCGGCCGCGCCACACCCCGGAATAGGCGGGGACCTATTACCGCCAGAATCTGGTTTTACCGGGATCGATAGGGTATAAGGCGGCATCGCTGCGGCCCGATTGCACAGGGAAGTTGAATGACGAGCAAGACGATCGGGCGGCGCGCCGCTCCCTTGGCGACCGTGGTGACGCGACTTGCGGCTTTGTCGCTGCTGTTGCTGATGCCGGCACTCAGCGCCTGCACCACCGCCGACGGCACCAATGCGCTTGTCGACCCGGGTACCTTCGAGCGCGAGGTGATGGATTCGACCCTGCAGGGCCTCGACATCCTGCCGCCGAATCCGGAGAAGGGTGCACTGCAGCCGCGGGCGCCGCTGGTGCTGCCCAAGCGGGTCGGCCAATTGCCCCCGCCGAGCACCGGCGACAACAAGGCGTTGCCCACCGATTCGAACAACCCGCAGATCAACACCGCCAGCCTCAGCCCGGGCGACCTGCAGCGCCTGCGCGGCGCCCGTGTGGTCGACCTCCACACGCTCGATGGCCGGCCGCTGACCGACACCGAGCGCAAGCAGCTCACGGCGCGCATGATGGCCGCCAACATGACCCCGCGCTCCAACGGCGACCGGCCGCTGACGCTGCCGCCGGTCTCCTACTTCAGCGATTACAAGGGCAAGGACACGGTCTGCAAGGCCACTGACGGCACGCTCGTTGCCCTCAACGACAAGCGCTGCCCGGCGGCGGTCAAGGATGCCATGCGCAAGCAGGCGCCCGAGGCCCCGAGCGTCGTCAACCAGATGCAGCAGCAGCAATACGACATGGCCCACGGCATCAACCCGAACGATCCGAACGACGTCCAGTACAACGGCCACTAAAGCGCTTTCAGCGCGGAGCGGTTTTCGGTTCGAAGACGCGACCATTGAAAAAGGCCGGACGCCAATAGTCAGGTCATCGCAGGCGGGCCCGGTCCAGTGCCGGGCCCTTTTCTATCGGCATCTTCCCTGGGGGAACGCGGCATGAATGACAGCTCTACGCCCATGGCCGGCGACCGCCTTGCCAAGGTGATGGCCCGCTCCGGCCTCTGCTCGCGCCGCGACGCCGAGGAGTGGATCAAGGCCGGGCGCGTGCTCGTCAACGGCCGCAAGATCCTGACGCCGGCGTTCAACGTGGCCGAGAACGACGAGATCGTCGTCGACGGCGCCCCGCTCGCCGCCCGCCAGGGCACGCGCGTCTGGCTCTATCACAAGCCGCGCGGGCTGGTGGTCACCGAGAAAGATCCCGAGGGCCGCCCCACCGTGTTCGAAACGCTGGCGCGCGAGGGGCTGCCGCGCGTCGTCAGCGTCGGCCGCCTCGACATCAACACCGAAGGGCTGCTGCTGCTCACCAATGACGGCGGCCTGAAGCGGGTGCTGGAGCTGCCGGCCACCGGCTGGCTGCGCAAATACCGCGTGCGCGCCCACGGCACCATCACCCAGGCCCAGCTCGACGGCCTCAAGGCCGGCGCCACCGTCGACGGCGTCAAATACGGCCCGATCCAGGCGACGCTGGAGCGCGACCAGGGCGCCAATGTCTGGCTCGAACTGGCGCTGCGCGAGGGCAAGAACCGCGAGGTCAAGAACGTCCTGATGGCGATGGGGCTCGAGGTCAACCGGCTCATCCGCATCAGTTTCGGCCCCTTCCAGCTCGGCGACCTGCCGGTCGGCGGCGTCGAGGTGGTGAAGGCGCGCGTGCTCAAGGATCAGCTCGGCCGCAAGCTCGCCGAAGAAGCGGCGGTCGACTTTGATTCCGACATGCCCGAGAGTCGCGATACGCCGCGCCGCCGCCCGGCGCCGGCCGCCGCTACCGAGGAACGCCAGTTCGGCCGCGGCACCCATACCGTCGCCATCGGCCGGCAGCGTTTCCGCTTCACCGACCGGGCGGAAAAGACCCCCGAGGAAATGGAAGAGGTCCGCCGCCAGCGTCCCCGCGCCGATCGGCCGGGCGCCAATAGCGGCGCCCGCCGCGCTGCCCCGTCGCGCCCGGGAGCCGGCGATGACGAGCCGGTGCGTCACATTCACTACGACGACGGCCGCGAGCCGATCGTGTTCGAGGAAAAGACCTACGGCAAGCGCCCGTCCCCCGGCGATCGCAAGGGGCCCCGCGCGCCCGGTGGCAAGCCCGGCGGCGCCCGCTTTGCCGGCAAGCCGGCGGCCGGCGGCGCGCCGCGCCCCGCGCGTTCGTTCGACGAAAAGCCGCGCCGCCCGCGCCCCGAGGGTGACGCCACACGGCCCGCCCGTACCTTCAGGCCGCGCCCCGAGGGCGCCGCTGATGCCCGACCCCCCCGCGCCTTTGGCGACAAGTCGCGCGGTGCCCGGCCCTTCGCCGGCAAGCCGGCGCGATCGCGCCCCGAGGGCGATGCCGCTCGCCCGGCGCGCGCCTACAAGCCCCGCGCCGAAGGCGATGCCGCCCGACCCGCGCGTGCCTATAAGCCGCGGGCCGAAGGCGATGCCGCCAAGCCGGCGCGGACTTTCAAGCCGCGGGCCGAAGCGGTCGCCGGCGCCGATGGCCGCCCGGCTCGGACTTACAAGCCGCGCCCGTCCGGCGACAAGAGCTTCGGCGACAAGCCGCAGGGCGCCCGACCCTATGCCGGCAAGCCGGCGCGGCCACGGGCCGAGGGCGATGCCGCGCGTCCCGCCCGTGCCTACAAGCCGCGCGCCGACACCGCCGCGGGCGCCGAAACACGCCTCGCGCGCAAGCCCGGCGCCAAGCCGAGCCCGGGCGGCAAGCCGTTCCGTCCCCGCCCCGGCGGCCCTGGGGGCACGCGGCCAACTGGCGGCAAGCCGGCCGGCAAGGGCGGCAGTCGCCCGCCGTCGCGTCCCCACGAAAAATAGATGCGCATCGTTGGCGGCAAATTTCGCGGCAAGACCCTGCTATCGCCGCGCGACGAGTCCATCCGGCCCACCGCCGATCGGGTGCGTGAAGCCGTGTTCAATATTCTCGCCAGCCGGCTTGGCCCCAGCCTCGACGGCAAGCGCGTGCTCGACCTCTTCGCCGGTACCGGCGCGCTGGGGCTCGAAGCCCTGTCGCGCGGCGCCGCGCAGGTGGTGTTCGTCGACACCGGCGCCGAGGCGCGCGGCTTGATCCGCGACCACATCGAAGCGTTCGGCGCCGGCGGCGTCACCAAGCTGCTGCGCCGCGACGCCACCGCGCTCGGTCCTGCCGGCACCATGGGGCCGTTCGACCTGGTGTTCCTCGATCCGCCCTACGGCAAGGGTCTCGGCGAGCAGGCGCTGCGCGCCGCCCTGGCGGGTGGCTGGCTGGCCCCCGGGGCAACCATCGTGCTGGAAGACGGCCGCGACATCATGCTGACGCTTCCCGCTGGCTTCGAGTCCTCCGACCGCCGCGACTACGGCGCCGCCACCGTCCACTTCCTGCGGGTTATCTAGGGCGTAGCGGCCGTGATGCTGGGCATCCCTCCCCCTTGAGGGGAGGGCGGCGGCAGCCGGGTGGGGGTCGAGCGGCCCGCGTCGCGTGTGAGACAGGACAGAGTTGCCGCTGCGCCTCGGCCCGGCCGTGTCGGGTCGCTCCGCCGGCGCTGTGCCTGGGCCAGCTATCGCGTCCGGCCGAACAGCCGTTCGATGTCGCGCTTCTTCAGTTCCACATAGGTGGGGCGGCCATGGATGCACTGGCCGGAATGGGGCGTCGCCTCCATCTCGCGCAGCAAGGCGTTCATCTCGTCGAGCCTGAGCCGCCGGCCCGAGCGCACCGAGCCGTGGCACGCCATGCGGCCGATGATCGCCTCCATGCGGTCCGACAGCGCCGCCACGTCGCCCCACTCGGCCAAACCGTCGGCGAGGTCGCGCACCAACCCCTCGAGGTCGCCATTGCCGAGCACCGCCGGCGTCTCGCGGACCGCCACGGCGCGCGCCCCGAACCGCTCGAGATAGAGCCCGAGCCGTACGAGCGCCGGGGCGGCCTCCGCCAGGCGGCCGCAATCGTCCTCCGGCAGTTCGATGACCAGTGGAATGAGGTGCGCCTGGCTGGCCACCGGGCCAGCCGCGAGCTCGGCCTTGAACCGCTCATAGACCAGCCGCTCATGCGCCGCGTGCTGGTCGACCAGCAGCAGGCTCTCCCCGTTCTGCGCCACGATGAAGTTCTCGAACATCTGCGCCCGCGCGACCCCGAGCGGATATTCGGCATCGGCGGGCGATGGGGCAGGGGCGTCGTAACGCGCACTCGGCTCGCTCAGCCCCGCAAGACCGGCCGAAGTGCCGTCGCTTGGCGGGGCGAAGCGAGGGGCAGGCGTCGCGGTCGCGGCGGCCGTCGCCATTTCCGGCGCGCGAAATGCCTCGAGCACGTCCCCGGCGACAGTCGAGGAGGCACGAAATCCCGCCGCCGTTAGCGAATCGCCGATCGCCCGGATCACCGCACCCCGCACTCCGCCACTATCGCGAAACCTGAGCTCGGCCTTGGCCGGATGCACATTGACGTCGACCTCGCCCGGATCGACGGCGAGAAACAGCGCGATGGCCGGAAAGCGGTCGCGGAACAGGAAATCTGCATAGGCCGCCCGCACGGCCCCGAGCAGCACCTTGTCGCGCACCGATCGCCCGTTGACGAAGTAGAACTGGGACAGGCTGTTGGCGCGCGAATAGGTCGGCAGCCCGGCGAGGCCCGCCACCACCACGCCATGCCGGGCGGTAGCGAGGGGCACGGCATTGGCGGCGAAATCGGCGCCCATCACCTGCATCAGCCGCGCCGCCAGCGCGCCCTCGCCCTGCTGGCCGGGCCAGTTCAGGCTCGTGCGGTCGGCGCCCTCGACGACGAAATGCACCTCGGGGCTGGCCATCGCCAGCCGCCGCACCATCTCGGTGATCGCTGCCCCCTCGGCCCGCTCCGACTTCATGAACTTGCGCCGCGCCGGCACGCTGGCGAACAGCTCGCGCACCTCGACCACCGTGCCGCGATTCATCGACACCGGTTGCGGCCGCCCCTTGCGCCCGCCATTGACGGTGAGCCGGAGACCCGGCCCGTCCGCCGGCCGCGAGGCAACGGAGAGCTCGGCTACCGCGCCGATCGACGCCAGCGCCTCGCCGCGAAAGCCGAGCGTGCGAATGTCGTCGAGCCCATCCATCGGCAGCTTGGACGTGGCATGCCGTTCGACCGACAGCAGCAGGTCCGCCTCGCCCATGCCGAGCCCGTCGTCCTCGATCCGGATCAGCCCGAGCCCGCCGCCCGCCGTCGTCAGCCGGATGCGCGTCGCGCCAGCGTCGATGGCGTTCTCGATCAATTCCTTGACGACGCTCGCCGGCCGTTCGACCACCTCGCCGGCGGCGATCCGGTTGATGAGCTCGTCGGGCAGTTGCCGGATCGGCATGGCGATTCTCCTTGGCGGCAGACTAGCGCAACCGGCCCGGCGGCGCGCCCCGGATTTCACCGTAGACAGACGGCTCCATCGTCTCCCTCCCCCGTGAGGGGAGGGCTGGGGTGGGGGTTCTTCCTGTCGCACACGATTCGCGGCTCCATCCGCTCTCCCCCCCACCAGCAAAACCTGCTACCTCACCGCCATGCCCGGTGCCACTAGCAACATGGACCTTGCCCTCGCCCTCGCCGCGGAAGCCGGCGCGGCTGGCGAAGCGCCGGTCGGCGCGGTGATCGTCGGGGATGGCGAGGTGCTCGCCGCCGAGCGCAACCGCATGCGCGCCCTCAATGACCCCACCGCCCACGCCGAGCTGCTGGCCATCCGCGCCGCGCTGCAGAAGCGCGGCACCGGCCGGCTCGACGGCTGCGATCTTTATGTGACGCTGGAGCCTTGCGCCATGTGCGCCGGCGCCATCGCGCACGCGCGGCTGAGGCGCCTCTATTACGGGGCGGAGGACAATAAGGCCGGGGCCGTCGACAACGGCGTGCGGCTGTTCGCGCAGCCGAGCTGCCACCACCGGCCGGAGGTCATAGCGGGCCTGGGTGAAGCCCGTGCGGCGGCGTTGTTGCGAGAGTTCTTTCAGGATCGGCGATGAAGGCGTCGATCTTGCGCGTCAACTGACGCTTGAAATTGTCCTTCTCTTTCGTCGCTGCCTCGACGATCTCGCGCACCCGCCAGTACTCCATCGCCCCGAACGCATCGACGTGTGGCCGCATGTAGACGTCGGGTGGATAGGCCGCCATCATGTGCGCGATCAGCGAGTGCATCATGATCTGCGCCGCCCCGAACCATACATCCAGCGGCTTGTAGTCGAGCCTGTTGAGGCGGCCCGACGGATCGCCGTTGACGTCGATGCCGATCAGGATGTCGCAATCGGCCGCCTGGTCGAGCGGCAGCGGATTGACCACGCCGCCATCGACCAGCAGGTGATTGGCGTAATGCACCGGCTTGAACAGGGTTGGGATGGCGATCGAGCCAGCGATTGCCGGCCGCAGCGGCCCGGCGTTGAACACCACCTGGTGCCACGACTGAAAATCCGTAGCCACCACGTAGAACGGGATCCCGAGGTCCTCGAAGTTCATCGCGAAGGCTTCGGGCAGGAAGTTGTCGACCACCTGCGCTGCGTCGAGTTGCATGCTGAGCCCGTTGTGGAACAGCGCGCCGATATCGCGGAACTTTCGCCCCCAGATGCGGCCGGCAATCGTCCGCATGGTACCGAGCACCGTGAATGAGTGGTCGCGCAATTCCGCTCCGCTCATGCCGTTGGCCCATCCTGAACCGAGCAGCGCGCCGATCGAGGTGCCGGCGATCACCGAAGGTTTCAGCCCCAGTTCGTCCATCGCCTCGATATAGGGAATGTGGGTCAGCCCGCGCGCCGAGCCACCACCAAGCGCCACCCCGATGCGCGGCATGCCGTGCAGGGGCTCGGCCACCGCGGGCACCTTGCCACGCAGGCGGTCAACGATCACCTGCCCGCGCAATTGCAGCGGGGTCGGTTTCGTCACGCCGGAAGGATCGTCTGCCATGATCGCAAGGTAGGATGCTCCCCCCGCATTGATAAGGCTTCAACGCAAACGGTTTACGATCGGTTCAGCGGTCTCCCGTGCGATCGCTCGCCAGCCGATGTCGCGACGGCAAAAACCCTCCGGCCAATCAATGGCATCGACCGCGGCATAGGCACGCGCTTGCGCTTCGGCGACGCTTGCCCCGAGCGCGGTAACGTCGAGCACCCGCCCGCCGCTGGCGACGAGCCGGTCGCCGTCGCGCCGGGTGCCGGCGTGAAAGATCACCACGCCATCCCCGTCGAGACCGTCGGCCCCCCTGATCTCGCTTCCGGTCGACACCACGCCCACGGGATAGCCCTCCGTGGCCATCACCACCGTGACGCAGGCTTCGTCGCGCCATGCCGGCTCGATGCCCGAAAGGTCGCCGCGCGCTGTCGCCAGCAGCAGGTCGAGCAGGTCGGATTTGAGCCGTGGCAGCAGCACCTGCGCCTCCGGATCGCCGAACCGCACATTGTATTCGATCAGCATCGGACCGTCGGCGGTGATCATCAGCCCGGCATAGAGTACGCCGGTGAACGGGGTGCCGCGGGCCGCCATGCCGCGCACCGTCGGCTCGATGATCTCGCGGCGAGTACACTCCAGCATTTCCGGCGTCATCACCGGTGCCGGCGAGTAGGCGCCCATGCCGCCGGTATTGGGGCCGCGATCGCCGTCCCACACCCGCTTGTGGTCCTGCGCCGAGGCCAGCATCACGATGCGCTCGCCGTCGCAGAGCGCGAACACGCTCGCCTCCTCGCCCTCGAGGAAGTCCTCGATGACGATGGCGGTGCCGGACGGCCCGAAGGCGCCGCCAAAGCAGTCGCGAATGAAATCCGCTGCCTGCTGCACATCCTGCGCGACGACCACGCCCTTGCCGGCTGCCAGCCCGTCGGCCTTCACCACCAGCGGCGCCCCGTGCGCTTCGACGAAGGCCAGCGCCGAAGCTGGCTCGGTAAAGCGCTGGTAGCGCGCCGTGGGAATGTTCATGGCGTCGCACAGCGTCTTGGTAAAACTCTTGCTGCCCTCGAGCTGCGCCGCCTTTTGGCTCGGCCCGAAGCACAGCAGGCCGCCCGCCCGCACCGCGTCGCCGAGACCCGCCACCGCCGGCGCGTCCGGTCCGATGACCACGAGGTCGATCGCCTCGCGCTGCGCAAACGCCACCACGGCGGCATTGTCGCTGATGTCGAGGGGAACGTTAGTCGCCAGCCGCTCGGTGCCGCCATTGCCCGGCGCCACGTAAAGCTTCTCGAGCCTGGGAGATTTGGCGATAGCCCACGCCAGCGCGTGTTCCCGGCCGCCCGATCCGATCACCAGCACACGCAACCCAACCACTCCACGACTCTCGCGACGCGAGCCCCCACCCAATCGCAAGCCCTCTCATCTACCACGCTCCCGTGCTCCTCGCCAACCGGCGGCGATGATCGATCCCCAGCCCGATGAGAGCTCGCCGGCGTCGTGCCCCGAAACACGCCTCGTCACTCGGCAAGCCCCACGGCTCCATTCTCCTTCCCCCTTGCGGGGAGGGCTCGGGTGGGGGTCCTTCCTGCGCCATTCGCTATTCGCTATTCGCTATTCCGATTGCCGATTGCCGATTGCCGATTGCCGTCTGCCGACCGCCGACCGCCACGCCCCGCCCTTGACCCCATCGCCCTTTCCGCGCCACCACATTCCCATGGAACAGCCCCCGTCCAACGCCACCGAATTCACCGTCTCCGAGATCGCGCTGGCGGTGAAGCGCACCGTCGAGGACAGTTTTGGCTACGTCCGGGTGCGGGGTGAAATTTCCGGCTTTCGCGGTCGCCACGCCTCCGGCCATTGCTATTTCAGCCTCAAGGATGCCGACGCCGCCATCGATGCGGTGATCTGGAAGACCAGCTTCGCCCGGCTGAAATTCAAGCCGGAGGAGGGCCTCGAGGTCATCGTCACCGGCCGCCTCACCACCTTTCCGCGTTCCTCGAAATACCAGATCGTCATCGAGCAACTGGAGCCGGCCGGCGCCGGCGCGCTCATGGCGTTGCTCGAGGAACGGCGGAAAAAGCTGCTGGCGGAGGGGCTGTTCGACGCCGCCCGCAAGCAGCCGCTGCCCTACCTGCCGCGCGTCATCGGCGTCATTACCTCGCCCACCGGGGCGGTGATTCGCGATATCCTGCATCGCCTCGACGATCGCTTTCCCAGCCACGTCGTCGTCTGGCCCGTGCGGGTGCAGGGGGAGAGCTCGGCGGCGGAGGTCGCGGCGGCGGTCGCTGGCTTCAACGCCCTCGCGCCGGGTGGCCCGGTGCCGCGTCCCGACCTCTTGATCGTCGCCCGCGGTGGCGGTTCCATCGAGGACCTCTGGGGCTTCAACGAGGAGATCGTGGTTCGTGCCGTGGCGGCGAGCCGCATTCCGCTCATCTCGGCGGTCGGCCACGAGACCGACACCACGCTGTGCGACTACGCCGCCGACCTGCGCGCGCCCACGCCGACGGCGGCGGCAGAAGCGGCGGTGCCGGTGCGCGTCGAGCTCATCGCCTATGTCGAAGATCACGGTGTCAGGCAGCGCCAGTCGGCCCGCCGCGCCGTGCGCAGCGGCCGCGACCGCTTGCGCGCCGCCGGCAACGCCCTGCCTCGGCCGCTTGATCTCGTCGGCACGGCGCGGCAGCGCGTCGACCTTGCCGCCACCCGGCTCGGCGCGGCCTTGCGGGCCTTCCGGCATCGCAAGGCACTGGCGCTGGCGACACTGGGGCCGCGCCTGTCGAAGCGGGCCCTGCGGCAGGCGTTCGAGCGCGAGGCGCGCAGCTTCGGCGAGGCCGGCCGCCGCCTCGATCCGGCCGCGCGGCGCGTGCTGGCCGAGGCCGGCCAGCAATTCCGGCTGGCGCAACAGCGTTTCGATCCGGCGCTGCCGCGGCGCCTCGCCGACCGGTTCCTGCGTCTCGAGGCGCAGGGCAAGCTATTGCAGTCGCTGAGTTATCGCGGGGTGCTGGCGCGCGGCTATGCCATCGTGACCGACCAGGACGGCGCCCTGATCCGTTCCGCCGGGGCGGTCGGCAGCGGCCAGTCGATCGGCATCGTCTTTGCCGATGGCGACGTGGCGGCCCACATCGACAGCGAGTTCGCTCTGCCGCCGCTACGCCAGCGCCGCAAGCGGCCAAAATCGGCTCCCGCCAGTGAGGATCAGCAAAGCCTCTTTTGACCCACCCCGTTTCTGCCTATATCTCGGTGCATCAGCATTCGCCTCGCGCGAGGAGGCCGCAATATGAACATTTTCGACAAGGGCTATTCCCCCGCTGAAGCGGTCATCCGTTACCTCGACGGCGACTATGTAGTGCTGAAGCCGGGCAGTTTCGTCCGCTGCGCCATTACTGGCCGGCCGATTCCGCTCGATGAACTCAGCTACTGGAACGTCGACCGGCAGGAAGCCTATATCGACGCCGACGCCGCGCTCGAGGCGTTCCAGCGGCACGGCCTTGGCTGAGGTCGCGGCCCCGCGGCGCCTGCTTTTCGTTTCCAATGGCCACGGCGAGGACTCGATCGCCGCCGAGATCATTCGCCGCCTGCCGGCCGGTCTCGTCGTCGACGCTTACCCGACGCTGGGCGACGGGTTGGCCTTCGCCGGCGTCTGCCCGGTGGTCGGGCCGCGCGCCAAACTGGCGAGCGAGGGCTCGCGCGTCGTTCGCGGTTCGGTAGGGCGCGACCTCGCCGGCGGCGGCCTTGCCACCATCCTGCCCGGCCTCCGGTTCGCCCGCACCATGCGCCACGCCTATGACCGGATCATCGTCGTCGGCGACATGGTGGGCATCTTCGGCTGCCGGCTCGTCGGCATTTCCGGAGTGGTCTATCTCGACGTCTACAAGACCGGCTATGGCCGGCTCTATTCGCTGCTGGAACGCCGGCTAATCGGCCGTACCGCGGCAACTGTCTTCAGCCGCAGCGACCGCCTTGCCACGCAATTGCAGGCCGATGGCGTCGACGCCCGCTGCGCCGGCAACATCATGATGGATACCATCTCCTACGGCGACTACGACGTCGCGGCGCGCCGCCGGCAGCCCCTCGCCGTGGCGCTGCTGCCCGGCAGCCGGCAACACACGGTGGAGAATTTCGCCTTGCAGATGGCGGCGCTGCGGCTGCTGCCGGTCGTTAGCCGGCCCGATGTCTTCCTCGCCGCGGCGGGCGGCGTCGACCTAGAAACCCTCGCCACCGCGGCGCACCTCGCCTTCAGCCCCCCGGCAAGCGCCGAAGCAGGCGATGCCGGCACGCTGGCCGATGCCGACCTGACGGTTCACGTGGCGCGCGGCGCTGCCGGCAATCTCATGGCGGCGGCCGATGTCGTGCTGTCGCAGGCCGGCACCGCCACCATTCAGACGCTCGGGCTCGGCCGCCCGGTCGTGAGCTTCACCACGCCGCGCGACCGCCCATCCCGCGCCCGCGCCGAAAGCGCGCTGTTCGGCGCCGCCCGCGAGCTCGTGGCGCCCGACCCGGCAATGCTTGCGGCGGCGCTGGTGCGCCTGCTCGACGATGCCGGCGAGCGCGCGCGGCGCGGCGCTATCGGCCGCGAGCGCATTGGCGGCCCCGGCGCCATCACGGCCATCATCGAAGCGATCGTGGCGCCTTAGGACCAGTCGACATGGAGATCGGGATCGCGGCCAGGAAAGGCCCCCTCACCCGGATCGCTGGCGCGATCCGACCTCTCCCGCCAGGGAGAGGTGAAGGAAGAATGAGGCAGTGCCACCGGATCACCTCTCCCTGGGGGGAGAGGTCGATCCGACTGGACCGGGTCAGGAGGCCTTGGCGGCGTACGCCACTCCGGTTCGGAAACGCGGCTACCGCGCGGTCCGGGCCAGCGCTTCGGCATAGGCGGCGTCGAGATCGCGCTTCAGTTGCGCTT
>Ga0207657_10006077_pt1 | contig 12560 bp, 11 predicted proteins | sample KBSC33metaG_FD_184316 | JGI IMG/M metagenome (GOLD analysis project Ga0207657, IMG submission 184316) | Corn rhizosphere microbial communities from Kellogg Biological Station, Michigan, USA - KBS C3-3 metaG (SPAdes) (version 2) | ecosystem: Host-associated > Plants > Roots > Rhizosphere > Soil ...
CGGCCGCTCGCTTCCTACATGGTCCTGTGCAGTGGCGTTCATCGGCGCAAGCCTTGGCGCCCAGGAAATCATCGGCATGGGCGCAGCAGGTGCCGGTTTCGGTTTCCGCGCGGCCTTGTACTTCTTGCTCGGCGGCATTCCGGCGCTGCTGCTGCTGGCTCTGTACATGATGCCCCTGTATTACAACTGCGGTGCAGTCACGTTGCCCGGTTACCTCGGGCTTCGCTTCGATACCAAGACGCGTGTGCTCTCTGCCGGTCTGTTTGTTGCGATGGCTCTGACAAGCTCCGGAATTGCGCTATTCATGATGGCGCGTACTTTTGAGGCGCTGCGCATTTTTGATACGTTGTTCTTCGCCTACGGCTGGCCGCGTCAAGGCATCTTCCTGGTTTGCGTTCTGCTTGCATCCGTGCCGGTGCTCATCTACGTCACGATTGCCGGTCTGCGCGGGACCATGGTCACACAGATTGCGCAACTCTTTCTCTTGATTGCAGGCTTCCTTCCCATTGTTTGGATCGGACTCAACAACGTTGGCGGTTGGAGCGGAATTCACGCTTCGCAGTCGGCTCTTGCCCCCCTGGCGATTACTGGGGTCAAGCCGGCAAGTGTCGCCGCTTTCGCGCTCGTGCTTGGGTTCGTCATGGGTGCGGCGCGATGGACAACTGACTTCCGCGTACTCCAGATGGCCATGGCGGCCAAAGGCGCAGATTCGGCGCAGAAAGTTACGGTGATCGCGGCGGCCGCTCGGCTCGCGATCCCCTTCCTTCTCGTCCTTCCAGGGGCAATCGCCATTTCACTGCCCACGCCGCAGTCGAAGACCATCGTGCGCAACGAGAACGGAGCGATCTATCACGAGATCACGGTTGTTCCCAAAGCGGTCTCGGAAGGCAAGGGGCTGGTTCCGGCCATTATGGATCCGGCTACGAGCAAAGCCCGCATTGATGGTGCTGGTCACGAGGTGCTCGATTACGCAATGGCCACACCAAACTTGATCACGCACTTCGCGACGACAGGGCTCCTGGGATTGGCAATCGCCGCCCTGCTTGCCAGCCTGATGAGCGGCGTTGCGTCAGGCATAATCGCCGTGGGAAGCGTCTTTGCGCAGGATCTGTACGAACCCCTGCGACGCAATCGGCCGAGCGATGGAAACCTGTTGACTACTGGACGCTGGGCCTCTGCTGTTGGCCTACTTCTGTCCGTCGGCGCGGCCTTTGCGATCGCCGCATTTAACGGCAAAGATTCCCAGATATTTGTTTCAGCAGGGATTGTCGCGCTTTTGCTGGTCTTCTCGCTGTTGCAGGCGCCGCAACTGGCTACGTTTGTGCTCGGCGCATTCACCCGCCGCATCAGCGGAAACAGCGCGTTCGCCGGCCTTCTTGCCGGCCTTGTCGTCGCTGTCGTTCATTACGGCCTCACATTGCCCGCAGGCGCTCACGCCGGGTATCAGGGCGGATGGCTGGCAGATCTGCACAGGTACCCCGGCATTCTGGCTCAATCGGGCTACACCGTGGTCTTCAGTTTTGCCGCAAATTTAGGAGTGGCATGGGTAGTAAGCCTGGGTGCAAGCACGCGGCCGGAGGCGGAACTGAGAAGGCTGACCTACTCGCCCAGCGCCACAAAGGCAGCCAGAGGCCAGTGGCAGCGATCCAAATTGATGGCCATAATTGTGATCCTAATCACCGTTGTTCTCGCCCTGATCTTCGCTTGATGGCTCTGCCGGCCCTCAATTGGACAAGCTGGCTCCGATTGAAGAACAAGCACTTAGCTCAATCGGCTTTCGTCTAAACCTGAATGAATTCAGGCAGCTACCAGATGACATGCCGGTTGACCGGGGAACAAGACGCCCGTATCGTAAGAGAGGATGTAATTATGAAGATTTCTGGAAACACCTTGCGAATCGGGATAGCGGCTGCCATCATCCTCGGCACTATCGGATGGCTGGCTTTCACCGGGTACGGTGCGAACAAGAGCTATTACGTCACCATTGCAGAACTGGGCGGCATGGGCGACAAGGCTTATCACAGCCAGCTACGCGTTGAAGGTTTTGTGCAACCAGGATCAATTGAGCACGATGGCCCGCACGTGACGTTTCTTCTGAACGAGTACGAGAGCCACTCTCCCAAGGCGGCAACAGGACGTACCCTCAAAGTAATTTACAAGGGCAACGAGCCGCCGCCAGATACCTTCAAGGACGATTCGCAGGCACTGGCAGAAGGCACTTACGGGCGCGATGGCGAGTTCCACGCGAGCGTATTGCAAGCCAAGTGCGCGAGCAAGTATGCACCTGCGCAACCGGGTGCTGCGCCTGCTAGCGGGACTCCGGTGAAACCTGCCGCGGCTGAAGGAGCCGCACCTCCGGCAGTTCAGACTGCTGCCAACCAGACCGCCAGAAACTGAAAGCCGCATGACAGAAGATTCGTCTGAGCCCGTCGGCAGCTTCCCTTGCGCCCGGGTCAATCAGGTATCAAAACTTTTTGGCAGCTTTGCAGCCCTGCGTCAGGTTTCAGTCGACCTGGAGCCGGGCTGCTGCTATGTTCTGATCGGCGAAAACGGCGCAGGAAAATCGACACTGCTTCGCATTCTGGCGGGACTGTTGCGGCCTACCCACGGCAAGGTAACGGTCTTTGGGCAATATGAACCGCTCGAGGCCCGGGCGCGCATCGGATACATGAGCCACGCGCCCATGCTTTACGACGAACTCACTGGAGAGGAAAATCTGCGCTACTTCGCCAGCCTTTATCCGGGGCGGCCTTGCCTTGACCCCGCCGAAGCGCTGCGCGAGGTGGGGCTCGATCCAAATCTGAACCGCACCCTGGGACAATATTCGCAGGGCATGCGGCAGCGCACGTCGCTGGCTCGTGTGCTGCTGCCGGTACCGGAACTGCTGCTGCTTGACGAGCCCTTCTCAAACATGGACGTGGAGAGTGCACGTCAAATGGTCGAACTGCTGAGCGGGTTTCGCCACAGCAACCGCACGATTGTCATTACAACGCACCAGCGTGAGTTGGCCGCTCCTATCGCCGACTATGTGCTTGCGCTCCGGGCTGGCCGGGTGGCTTCATTCGAACCGGGGTCCCCTACCCTATGAAGACCAACGGCGCGCGCTTCCTCGAATCGCTGAATATCCCGTTCGAACTCCGCGAATACGAAGTGGATCCGGAGGACTTGTCGGCCACCACCGTCGCGAAAAAGATCGGCATGCCCGCTGAACAGGTTTTCAAAACATTGCTGACGACCGGGGGACCCGGCACATACGCCTTTGCCGTGATTCCCGGCAACGAAGAGCTGGACTTCAAAAAGCTGGCGCGGGTCGCCGGGCTTCGTAAGGCGGAGATGGTGTCTCTCAAAGACGTTCAGCCGCTTACCGGTTACATTCGCGGAGGGGTCACGATCTTCGGGGCCAAAAAGGCTTACCCGGTGTTCGTGGACGAAACGGCAACCCTGTGCGACAAGATCAGTGTTTCGGCCGGAACGCGGGGAACTCAACTGATTCTGAACCCGGACGACTACCTGCGTGCAGCACAGACGCTCGAAGGCGGAGTGCAGACCGCGGACCTGGTGAAGGCTGCGGCGCGTGCGCTGGAAGGACACACGCCATGATGCGCGCACTGTGGACCCACCTTGTAAAGGACCTCCGGATTGAATGGCGATCGCTCGATGCCATCATTTCCATGCTGTTCTTTTCCGGGTTGGTGGTGGTGCTGTTTTCCATCGCGTTTGACCCGCGCGGAGCCTTTTCACAGCAGATTGCCGGCGGCGTTCTGTGCGTTGCCACCATGTTTGCCTCAGTGAGCGCATTAAACCAGGCATGGGCGCGCGAGATTCGCCACCAGGTGATGGATGCTCAGCGCATGGTGCCTTCGCCCGGGGCAGAGCTGCTGCTGGCTAAGGTGATCGTAAACTTCCTCTTCGTCACCCTCGTGCAGATCCTGCTGGCGCCGTTCTTTTTCGTTTTCTACAACCTGCACATTGCTGGGCAGGCGTGGCTGCTGTTGCTGGTATTGCCGCTGGGCACGTGGGCGCTGGTGAGTAACGGCGTCTTCTTTGCGGCGCTCTCCATGAGCAGCCGGAACCGCGAGTTGCTGCTCTCGCTCATCCTTTTCCCCATCTTCATTCCGGCATTGCTGGCCATGGTGCAGGCTACGACTTCGATCTTCACGGGAGAAAGCGACCCGACACTTTGGATCAAAATGCTGCTGGGCTACGACATCATTTTCACCACCGTAAGCCTGCTTCTTTTTGATGTTGTCTTCCACGCGGAATAGACCGGTCTGCCCAGAAGATCCCGGACAAACCGCTCGATGCACTCTGCGTCATGATCCCTTCCATGCACATCCTCCAGGTTTTGGGGGGGATGATTCCTGCAATAAAAGGGGCGAAGAGCGGCCGCAGATCCTTCTCGCTCCCCTCGTCAGGATGACAGCCCGCCGGATTTGTGAGTAGTCCCAATTGATCCCAGTGATTTAAATCACATCTCGCATTTGCTTTCCTGGCTGATGATCGTCTTATAGGCAGTTGGCAAGTCGCGGCACCGCCACCAGCCCCGGGTGTCTTAAACTGGAATAGGTCCAACAGGATTCCCCAATGAAGAAAATTGCAATTAGCCTCTACGTCGCTGTCACCATCGCACTATTGATCTGGGGTTATTACCAGGCAATTTACGTGGCGCCGAACGACGCGATGCAGGGCGAGATCTTTCGCATCATTTACTACCACGTGCCGTCGGCCATAGTCGCCTTCTTCTTCTTCGCCGTCAGCCTTATAGGCTCCATTGGCTATCTGGCTTTCAAGCGCAGCAGTCCCGGCCGCGCGCAGATTGCCGATGCGTGGGCGCTGGCCGGCGCAGAAGTGGGCGTGGTGTTCTGCACGGTCGTGCTGATCACAGGACCGATCTGGGGCCGCCGTGCCTGGGGAATCTGGTGGACGTGGGACGCGCGCCTGACGACCACGCTGGTGCTGTGGCTCATCTACATGAGCTACCTGCTGCTGCGGCGCTTTGCCGCCGGATCGCAGATGCAGACACTGGCTGCCGTGCTGGGAATCTTTGGCGCGCTCGATGTGCCCATCGTCTACATGTCGAACCGCTGGTGGCGCACGCAGCATCCTGCGCCGGTGTTTGGCGGAGCGCAGGGTTCAGGCATGGCCCCCTCGATGCTCCACCCGTTCTTGTGGAACATGCTGGCATGGTTCGCATGGGGTGTGCTGATTCTTGGCATTCGCTACGCCGTAGAGCGGCACCAACAGAAAATTGCGGCCGCCGAAGCGCTGGCTGCCCTGGAAGCCTGATCGCGAACCGCCGACTGGAAACGAGGAGAAAAATGGATCAAGCCGCAATTCTCGATCACCAATTTCGCATTGCCGCGTACGTTGTAACCTGGACGATCCAACTGGGCTATGTTGCCTGGCTCGCAATGAAATGGCGCGCTCAGAAGCGTGAGGCGGAGCGCCTCGGAATCGACCGTGCCAAAACGCTCCGATAGATCAACACGCCAACCTCTCCCAATGTGAGCTGGATTGGCCGAAATCTTTCATTAATTTAGGAATACCGGCAGCTCTAACCCTTTTGGGCCATCGGTGAATAGCACCGATATCTCAGACGACAGATTCTTAGTGGTATTCATGTTTTTTCATATATTCACGATGATCTAGTTGTAGGCCGAGAGCAGTGGAAGGCCTCGGAGGAAGTAAAAAACTAATGCACGACTTAATGATCGCTCTGGCCTTTATCGGAATGGTGCTTGCGCCGGCGATAGTGGCCGCAAAAACAGACATCGAAGCAACCGACGAAACCAAATAAGAAAGTTATGCTTCTCAGCTTCTCACCATCTCCGGATCTGCGTTGGTCTCTTGCATTCCTGGCTCTTATCTCCTTTCCTCAGATTTGCGTTGTAATGTCACTCCTTAGAAGTAGCGGAAACAAGCTTCAGCGCTGCCCCCAAAAATCAGCAATGTTTCCAAGGCGACTCAACAGGAAACCTTAGAAAAAGCTATAAGTCTAAAAATGCCGTAGACTGGTTGATCGGGGGCCAGCCATGTTGGTGGTGATGAAAGCGCAGGCCACACCTGAGGAGATCCAGGTCGTGTGCGAGTACATTGAACATTTGGGATTTCGAGCGCATCCTTTGCCGGGAGCCCAACGCACCGCTATTGGCATCACCGGCAACCAGGGCGAAGTGGAACGCGGCAACCTGGAAGAACTGCCCGGCGTTGCTGAAGTCATCCGTGTTTCCAAACCATACAAACTGGCCAGTCGCGATGTGAAACAGGAAGACACCGTCGTCCGTTTTCCTGGAACGGACGCGGCGATTGGCGGTTCCGAGCTTTCAATCATCGCGGGACCGTGCTCTATCGAAAGCCGCGAGCAGGCGTTTGCAATCGCCGAGCAGGTGGCGGCAGGCGGCGCGCAGTTTTTCCGTGGCGGCGCTTACAAACCGCGCACTTCTCCTTACGCATTCCAGGGCCTTGGTCTTGACGCTTTGAAAATCATGGCGGAAATCAGAGACAGGTTTGGATTGCGCATCGTAACCGAAGCCCTCGACAGCGAAACACTGGAACTGGTTGCAGAGTGGGCCGATGTGGTGCAGATCGGCGCGCGCAATATGCAGAACTTTTCCCTGCTGAAGCAAGCGGGCCGCCTTCGCAAACCGGTGCTGATCAAGCGTGGGCTGAGCGCGACTCTCGAAGAATTTCTGATGGCCGCCGAATATGTGATGAGCGAAGGCAACTACCAGGTGATTCTGTGCGAGCGCGGCGTGCGCACCTTCAGCGATCATGCACGGAACACGCTCGATCTGAGCGTAGTGCCCGCCGTGAAGCGCGTAAGCCATCTGCCCATCCTTGTGGATCCGAGCCACGGCACGGGGCGCCGCGATAGCGTGCTGCCCATGGCCAGGGCCGCGGTGGCGTGCGGCGCAGACGGCATCATCGTCGAAGTGCATCATCAGCCTGACCAGGCCTTGTCCGATGGACCGCAGTCGATTTATCCGGCGCAATTCGAAAAGATGATGACCGAGATTGAGATGATTGCTCCAATCATTGAGCGCACCCTGCCGCGCAGCATTCATCTCGGCGTATCTGCCGAGTAGGGGTTTCGATAGCGGGTCAACTTGGCAGGTTGTGCCCGGAGAAAAATAGCCTGCCGCTCTCAACCGCTCGAATATTGCACCTGGCATTTATCATTGCTGTTTGGACACTCAAAACGAAAGCCGTTCCAACAGCATGGTCCTGAAGTTTGCGGCGATGTCGCGCCTGTTGACTCTCGGCGTTTTTGGGCTCACGCTCGCCGGTTGCCGCAAGCACGACTTTCCCCAATACCCTGCCAACTACCGCGAATACGTCTACGTGACCAACGGCGACAGTGGCACCGTTTCGGTGCTCGACGTGGTGAACCTGCGCCTTGATCGGGAACTCCAGGTGGGGCAACATCCCACTGCGGTGGCGGCCAGCCCGACGGTCAATGAGGTCTACGTGGTGAACTCCGGTTCTGCCGGGGGTTCCGGCTCCCTCTCGGTCATCAATGCGGAAAATAACAGCGTCGCAGCGACGATTCCGCTGCATCGGCAGCCAGTTTCAATTGAGGTGGACGCGGCGGGCAAACTTGCTTACGTGGCGAACTCCGGATCGAACTCCATTTCGGTGGTGGATTTGAAAAACCGGCGAGAGCTGACCCAAGTGGGTGTTGGCGAGCAGCCCGTGGCGGCGCGCCTTTCTCCCGATGGCAAAACGCTCGTTGTCGCTAACAAGCGTGGCAATTCCACGAGCTTATTCGATGCGGCATCGATGACCTTGCGAGCAGTATTCAGCGGCTGTCCAGGGGCAGGCGATCCGGTGGTGTTGCCGGACTCGTCGAAAGCATTTGTTCCCTGCACCAGCGGACACCAGATCATGGCCATTGCGCTGGCGCACGCGAGTCAGCCCCCGGCTCCGCAAGCCGCTGCGGGACCGTCTACGCCGGCCCAGCCCGATCGCTTGGAGGCATTGATCGACGTGGGGCGCGGCCCGGTTGACCTGGCGCTGAAGCCCGACGGCGGCGAAGTTTTCGTCATCAACTCTGCCAGCGATTCCATCTCCGAGGTCATCACCGGCTTTAACGATGTACAAGGGGCCTACATGATGGGCGACGATCCTGTGCGCGGGCTGGTTTCGAACGACAATTCGCTGCTGTATGTCGCCAACCAACGTTCGCAGAACGTGATTGCGTATGCCATTAACGACGGCCGGAGAGCGGGCTGGGTGCGTGTGGGCGATGGGCCATCGGCAATGGCGTTCTCCGCCGCAGGCCACCTACTGTTCGTGGTCGACACCAGATCGGGCGACGTGGCACTGGTGCGCACGGCGAGAATCAGCGCAGCAAACGAGGCACTGTTCACTTTGATCTCAGTTGGGCGCGGGCCAAACGCAATCGTCGATAAGGCGTTCAAGCTTTAGCTGGTTGCTCCTCTTGGCTGAGTGGCGAGCCTGATGGCCCTGAAAAGCAGCCGCAGGTTTTTCGGCTCTCTCCAGTTCGTGTCGCTTAGGTAGACTCTCCTGTCTCAACCTTTTTCAAATGCGTCACGCTGAATTGCGCCCCGGCAAACAGAATGAGACCGGAGAAATAGGCCCAGAAGAGCAGGCCGACTGAAACGTAGAACGGGCCGTACAGTGCCTTCAGATCGAGGTACGGCAGTACGGCGATGAAAATGTATTTCGATGCCAGCCAGATGACTCCAGTCACAACGGCGATGCGAAAGACTGGGCGCCACGGCACTTTGCAATTGGGCAGCAGCCAATAGATTGAAAAGAAGAAGAGGATGGAAGCCACGCCCGTGGTTGCGGCCAGAAGCAAGAAGCTGATGCTCTTGAAGACGAAGTTGTCGACGTGTTGAAAGAACACGAAAGCGATGGCATTGCGGGCATTCGCGTTGATGTAAACGCTGCCCATGCCGAGCAAAACCATCAGAAGCGCCAGTCCGAGTGCGATCGTCTGGTTGTGGAGATAGTTCCGGCTTTTGCTGACGCCCCATGCCTGGTTCAGCGCCACTTCAAGCGGCAGGAAAATTCCGGTGCACGCAACCAGGATCATGATAAGCGAGAAAATCTGAACGCCGTGTCGCGGGGCTACCGCATACAAGCTGGCGGCCACAAAGCCCTGATTGGACGGGAAGAAATATTGCACCATGTCGCCGATGACGTTCACCATCATCTCGGAGTGAAATACGGAGCGCGCCAGCGTATACATGAGCACAATGAAAGGAATAAAGGAAAGAATGGCGTTTGCCGCAACACTGAATGCAAAAGTGTGCACTTCGCTATCAAGCAGGTAGCGGATGAGCGCCGTGCCGTTGATTCGCCAGAGGAACCACTTTGACTCTTCAACCGGCACCACTGGTGGCGGTGTAATGGCCTGCTCGATTTCAGATTCGACCTTGCCAGATGCGACCGCCGCAGACGCTGCGAGCGCAGGCCCGACAGTCACGTCGGAATCAATTACATCAGCCAAGCTTTACTCCTTGATTTCGTTCCGAACGGAGCAGACCGAGGCTCTGATCGTTAAAATGAGCTTTCTTTAAGAATATCCCGAGTGGGGAGATACGCAACGCCGCATCGAAATGTTCGCTGATTACGTTCGAGTCGGATTACTTTGGAGTTTCTTAAGGGCCCACTGCGCTGCGGCTCGTAATCCGGCGTCGGTTGCCGCTGCCCAATCGCTCAGAATCGAAGTAAAAGCAGTTGACCCATTGTTGCCAATCGCAACGGCGGTGTTCCGGCGCAGTCCGAGAAAGCCGGCGCGGCGCACTGGGGATCCATTGAAATTTGCTTCAAATTCCGCCTCGCTGAGCGTAGCAAGCCACTCAAGCGATGGGTTCACGAGTTCCTCGCGGGCTGCAAGATCAGGGTCGGCAGCGATAGGCGCTTTTCGGTTCCACGGGCAGACTTCCTGGCAGATGTCGCAGCCAAAGATCTGGCGGCCCATTCCCCGCATCAGGTCCGGATTGATTTCGCCTTTGTGCTCAATCGTCAGGTAAGAGATGCAGCGCGTTGCGTCCATGCGGTAGGGCGTGAGCGCATCGGTGGGGCAGGCTTCAATACAACGACGGCAGGAACCGCAGCGGTCCGGCGCTATCTTTGCCTGTAGTCCCTGCTCTACGGGCAAGGAGGTCAAGAGCACTGCCAGAAACCCGTAGGAGCCCAGCTTGGGATGAATGAGGCAAGTATTCTTGCCAGTCCAGCCAAGTCCGGCAGCCGTGGCCAGCGCCCTCTCTACCACCGGCCCAGTGTCCACAAAGCCGCGCGCTTCAAAAGCTCCCAGCTCCCCGTGTAGCCGCTCCTGCAGTGCTGCGAGCCGCTTCTTCAGAACCTTGTGGTAATCGCTTGGCACGCACCGGCCTGAGGCATCGCGCCTGCTGCTCCAGGCATAGCGGGCAATCCAGCCGGCTCCTTCAGGTGCGGAATCGATGGATCGAGTTCGAGTGCCGTTGTAAAGCGCGAAACAGACGATTGCCGAGCGCGCCCATGGAAACGGCGTCTCAACGCGAGCGCGCAACAGCCGGCCCTCATCGTTGCGCCGCTCAAGGTATTGCATACTACCTGCGGTACCGGCTGCGATCCACTCTTCAAATCGCCCTGCATCGCGCTCAGTTGCGCTATACGGCATCGCAACCACTCCTGCCTCGGTAAACCCTGCCTCAAGTGCCCAGGAACGCGCCTGTGCCCCATCCAGGGTTGGGCCGATGACGGGAGTGGGGGGCGTGTTAAGCATGGAACCGCAGGAACCTTTTTCGCGTATAGATCAACAGTGTTCAATAACGGACGGCGGAATTGAAAACCGAACACAAGCAAGAGCAACCTGGAAGGCGGACAACGTGGTTTCCCCTGTGTTTCCAGCAAATTCCGTGAAATGCGATTGTGGCCGTCAACGTGCAATTTCCTCAATGAGCGTAAAGCCTGAAGCACTTTAAAACAACTGGCCGAGGGATTAGCCAACGGAGGTCTTTATGATCGTCGCAACTTGCAATGAAACGATGTTGAAAAGTGAAAAGGCAATTCGGACCTGCGCGCTGACGGAACTCGTGAGAGGCAGCGAAGGAGACCTGGTGGATGAAATGGCGCCCCTGGTAGCCCGCCAGGATCTCTCTCTCGACATGAGCCCTGTCGAGCGAATTGACGCGGCCGGAATCGCGGCCTTGATTTCGCTCTACAAGCTGGCCGAGGAGTCCGGACACAGATTCGGCATTTTGAATGTCGCGCCGCGCGTGTACGAATTGCTGGCCCTTGTCGGACTTGAAGGCATTCTTATATTCCATAGTCCGAGCTACGTAGCCCAACCGCAATGTCGCATGACGACGCAGACTGCCGCGTAAACCGGGGACAGACTTCCCTTCCGGAACCGACTCGGTTCTCCCGTTTTCGTCTCAGATCGCGAAAAGCTTCTCTTTTCTGTGCGTGGGTTTTCAAGCGCTTAGCAATCCGATGTGACGAAATGCACAGGCAATCGTATACTTGGGGCGCTATTTGTTCTAATGAAACCCGAATACCGCAAGGCGCCGTCGTTTGCCTGGATGTCCCGCAGGATCCCAGCCAAAGGCTTAAAAACTTTGAGTGCTGAATCTGCGAATTGCCACGTTCTTTGACGGACCGCCGCGGAATTCATAAAAGAAAATGGAGGCTTACCCCATGACGCAGGGCGTTCTGGAGCAGGCGCCTGCCGAAACGGCAGGCTCGACGTCAACCGAAACTAAATATGTCTACTTCTTTGGCGACGGCCGGGCCGACGGCAACGGCAAGATGAAGGACGTTCTGGGTGGCAAAGGCGCAGGCCTGGCCGAGATGACCAATGCTGGTCTTCCCGTGCCTCCCGGATTCACAATCCAGACGGAAGCTTGCCGCGAATATATGCGCGGAAAAGTCAGTCCCAAGATTGACAAGGAAATGAAAGCGGCCCTCGAGCAGCTCGAGAAGCTGCAAGGGCAGAAGCTTGGCGCGGGCGAAAATCCGCTGCTGGTGAGCGTGCGCTCGGGCGCAAAGTTCTCCATGCCGGGCATGATGGACACGATTCTGAACCTCGGGCTCAATGACAAGGCAGTCGAAGCGCTGGCCAAGCGCTCCAATAATCCTCGCTTTGCGTATGACTCGTATCGCCGCCTGATCCAGATGTTCGGCGACGTTGTTCTGGATGTTCCCAAGAAGAAGTTCGAGCACATCTTCGACGGCATCAAGACCAAGAAGAAGGTCAAGTTTGACTACGAGCTCCAGCCTGCCGCGCTGCAGGAGATCATTGCCGAGTACAAGAAGCTTGTGAAGAAGGAAACCGGCAAAGACTTCCCGCAGAATCCAATGGAGCAGCTCATCGCCGCGAGGGACGCGGTGTTCAGGAGTTGGCAGAACGAGCGTGCCAAGACCTATCGCCGCATCAACCGCATCGACGACTGGCTGGGTACCGCCGTCAACGTGCAGGCCATGGTGTTTGGCAACCTCGGCGAAAACTCCGGTACAGGCGTTGGCTTTACCCGCAACCCGGCCACCGGCGAGCACGTTTTCTTCGGCGAATATCTGATGAACGCGCAGGGCGAGGACGTGGTTTC
>Ga0207657_10006080_pt1 | contig 12556 bp, 10 predicted proteins | sample KBSC33metaG_FD_184316 | JGI IMG/M metagenome (GOLD analysis project Ga0207657, IMG submission 184316) | Corn rhizosphere microbial communities from Kellogg Biological Station, Michigan, USA - KBS C3-3 metaG (SPAdes) (version 2) | ecosystem: Host-associated > Plants > Roots > Rhizosphere > Soil ...
GACGCGCTGGGTGATGAACGAGCGCTGTCTGCTCGGCGACCCTACGCTCACTGCACTTGCGAACTTCCCGAACTACCGGGGCGCGTTGCGTGCGCTGTGCTTCACCGACGACACCTGGGCACCGCGACCGGCGGTCGAACTGCTGTGTTCGGGTTTTAGCTCGACGACACCCGAAATCATTTCCATTGCCCCCGCCGACGCCGGCGTTGCCAAGATCGGCCATGTCGGCTTCTTCCGCACCGAACACCGTAACACGCTCTGGAACGCCGCCGCGGATTGGCTCGGCGTCATCGAGTAAAGCGCGACGACTTATTCCGCCGCTTCGCGTACGTAGCGCGCGGTCGGGGTCCGCATCGTGACGAGTTCTTCCGCCGAAGTGGGATGCAACGCGATGGTCGAATCGAAGTCGGCTTTGGTGGCTTTCATTTTCACGGCGATGCCGACGACCTGAATGATCTCGGCCGCTTCCGGCCCGACGATATGGCAACCAAGAACGCGATCGCTGGCCGCATCGACGATCAGCTTCATGAGGATGCGGGTGTCGCGACCGGACAATGTTGCTTTCATCGGCCGGAAAGTCGCCTTGTAGATATCGACGGTGGAGTACTGCGCCCGCGCCTGCTCTTCGGTCAGTCCCACCGTGCCAACCTGCGGCTGCGAGAACACCGCGGTTGGAATATCGGCATGATCGACCTGCACCGAGCGCTTGCCGAACACGGTATCGGCGAACGCATGCCCCTCGCGGATTGCAACCGGCGTCAGGTTGATGCGATGCGTCACGTCGCCGATGGCATAGATGTGCGGCACCGACGTGCGTGAAAAACTGTCGACTGCGATGCCGCCGTTTTTTGGATTGATGGCAACGCCCGCTTTCTCAAGCCCGAGATTGGCGACCGCGGGATGACGCCCGATCGCAAACATCACCTTGTCCGAAGCCACACTCGATCCGTTGGACAAATGCGAGGTGAATTCGTCACCGTGCTTTTCGACCTTGTCGACCGTGCAGCCGGTCAGGATGGTGATGCCGTCCTTCTCCATTTCAGCGCGAACGTGCATCCGGACATCGTTATCAAATCCGCGCAGGATGTTGTCGCCACGATAGACCACCGTCACATCGGAGCCGAGGCCGGCGAAGATGCAGGCGAATTCAAGCGCGATATAACCGCCGCCCTGAATCAGGATGCGCTTCGGCAACGCGGGCAGATGAAACACTTCGTTCGATGAGATGACGTGCTCGATACCGGGGATCACGCGCCCATGGTTCGGCGCGCCACCCGTCGCGATCAGGATGTGCTTCGCCCGGATCGTCTTGCCGTCGTCGAGCCGCAATGTGTGAGCGTCGTCGAACACCGCACGCGCCTTGACGATCTGTGCGCCCGCCTTTTCGACATTGGCGGTGTAGGCCGCCTCGAGACGGGCGATCTCCTTGTCCTTGTTGGCGATCAGCGTCGGCCAGTCGAAGGTCGCGGACGGAATGGTCCAGCCATATCCGGCGGCGTCCTCGATCTCCTGGTGGATATGCGACGCATAGACCAGCAGTTTCTTCGGCACGCAACCACGGATCACGCAGGTGCCGCCCATCCGATACTCTTCGGCGATCATGACGCGAGCGCCGTGACCGGCGGCAATCCGTGCGGCGCGAACGCCACCCGATCCGCCGCCGATGACAAACAAATCCGTATCGAACTCAGCCATGTCCAGCCCGTTTTACCGCCGCCTCACATCACCGGCTTGCCGCGCTTCTTCATCTCGGCGCGGAATTGTTCCGCCACCTGCTCGGAGAACGCCTGCGCCCACTGATTCATGTAGGCCATGCTGGCCGCGATGGTCTTGGGCTCTTCGGCAAGCAGCTTCTGCCCCAGCGTCGATTTGTAGAAGGTCACCAGGTCTTTCAGTTCCTGCTCGGTGAAGTCGCTGGCGTAGATCTTGGCCATCTGTTCGCCGATCTCGCTCTCGCGCCCGGCGAGATTCTTGGCGACGACCACTGCAACCTCGTTGAGGTCTTTCTGGTAATTCAGGTTGTTGCGCAGCAGCGAATCCTTGGTGCGCTGAACGATGTTGGGAACGGCGCTGGCATAAATCCCATGCGCGTTCTTCAGGATCAGCAACTCCTTGGCGGCCGCGATCGCCGCAGGCGTGGCCGGCTTGAGCTGAGCCTTCTGCTGCGGCTGGGCCTGTGCCTGCGCGGCGACGCTCGAGAGCGCCAACCCGGCCGCAAGTCCGCCGGCGAGCAAAACGCGTGAAACATACTTCATGCCAGAAATCTCCTCAATTGCGGCGCTACGGCCGTTCGATAACGCGAATTCCTTGCGAACCTGCAAGCATTGCAATGCTTGCGAGGCCAATAAACAAACCGTGTTCGACAACACCGGGAATCGACGCGAGCAACCCGGCCAGACGCGGCGCGTCGGGTATCTGCCCAAGGTGCGCATCGATAATCCAGTGGCCGCCATCGGTGACGAAAGCATGGCCGTCTTTGCCTTTTCGGATGGTCAGTTCGCCGGATACGCCGCTCGCCGCGAGGGCCTGTTCGATGCCCCTGCGCGTCGCCGCAAGACCGAACGGAATGACCTCGATCGGCAATGGAAAGCGACCCAGCGTCTGCACCCATTTGGTGTCGTCGGCAATGACGATCATCTTGTCCGAGGCCGCGGCTACGATCTTTTCCCGCAGCAGCGCGCCGCCGCCGCCCTTGATGACATTCAGGACGGGATCGATTTCGTCCGCACCATCGATGGTGAGGTCAAGGCGATCGATATCGTCCAGCGTCGTCAGCCGAATGCCGCAGCGCTCGGCATCGGCGCGGGTTGCCTCTGAGGTGGGGACGCCGATGACGTTCAGTCCGGCGCGGACCCGCTCACCGAGCAGTTCGACGAAATGCTTCGCGGTCGAACCGGTGCCGAGGCCAAGCTTCATACCGTCCTGGACATGTTCAAGCGCGCGCGCGGCCGCCTGTCGCTTCAGTTCATCCAAATTCATGCGTAACAGGGCTCCGAACCGACAGAATGGCAACGCAGCGAGCGACCCGGGAGGGCCGCCGCTCAAGGCCGGGCATATCTAGCCCTGATCGAAGCCCCCGAACAGGCTCCCATGACGTTTTCCCGCACAGCGGCCCCCCGCCGTCTTGTGAAAGTGGCAGCCCCGCTTGCAAGACCGCCGCCGGGCCGCTAGCGATCCTTCATGGCTGCTTCCCCTCTTGTCGCATTCGATCTCGACGGCACGCTCGTCGATACCGCCCCCGATCTCATCGGCGCGCTCAACCACATCCTGCGGCGCGAAAAGCTGCCGCCGCTGCCGCTCGCATCCGCGCGTAATCTGATCGGAGCCGGCGCGCGACGCCTGATCGAGCGTGGGCTGGAGGTGGAAGGCCGGGAAGCAGACGCCACCGAGATGGCGCGGCTGGTCGCTGACTTCATCGATTATTACACGGAGCACATCGCCGACGAATCACGCCCTTTCGACGGCCTGCACGACGCGCTCGATCAGCTGGCCGGGCAAGGTTACCTGCTGGCGGTTTGCACCAACAAGCTGGAATCGCTGTCCCGGCTGCTGCTCGACAAACTGGAGCTTACCTCGCGTTTCGCTGCAATCTGCGGCGCGGATACCTTCGGCGTGTCGAAGCCCGATCCGGTCATCCTGCAGCAGACCGTGGCGCGGGCCGGCGGAGATATCGCGGCGACCATCATGGTCGGCGATGCCGGCACCGATGTCGGCGTCGCGCGCCGCACCGGAGTACCCGTTATCGGCGTCACGTTTGGTTATACCGAAGTTCCGATCGCCGAACTCAAACCGGACCGCTTGATCCGCCACATGCGAGAGTTGCCTGACGCGGTCGCCAGCCTCGCCACGCCCCGAAAATCACAATAAGATATTGAAAAATATATTATTTCTTTGAATTTTGGCCAGCGCAACCGGACCGTCATCGACAGTTGCGCCGATCTCCGCTCCCTCTTATGGTCCCGCCCCGGGGGACTGTGGCGGATCGCCGCACAAAGAACGACGGGTGGACCATGCGTAGTGTCATCGTGATCGCCGTAGCAGGCCTCGGCCTCGCCGGCTGCTCTTCTCTATCAATGGATGCTCTCAAGCCGGCCCCGAAAACCGTCTCGATCCCGGTCGATTCTGTGCCTCCGGGAGCCGATGCAACCAGTTCGCTCGGGTCGAGTTGCAAGACGCCTTGCTCGATCTCGGTCCCGGACAACGCAGAGAGCTTCTCTGTGTCGTTCACACTGCCGAAATACCAGCCTTTAACAGTGCCGGTGCAAGTCACCCACGTGCCCGGCGACTTCACCTCGCCCGCCACCACGACCTTCGATCCCAACCCGGTGGTCGGCGAACTGCAAGCGGCGGAACCACCGAAGCGGCAGCGTCGCAAACCACCGCGCAAACGGCGTGCGCCAAAGGCAGCGCCGGCCGCTGCCGGATCGGCCTTCCCCGCCCCCGCAGCAGCAGCGCCCGCCGCACCTCCGCCGGCTGCGCCGACACCGGCACCGGCGCGCTGACCGAGGAGATATGTTCCATCGGATGATTGTGCGAACCGGCCTTCGTCTCTACATTCTGGCGACTACACAATAATTTTCGCCAGGCTGGCGACGAATGCAGCAAAGCAGCCATTCATGTCGGAACCCTCTATCGGCCTTATGACGCGCCCCTCGGCGATGATCGATCCGTTCGGGCGGACGATCAGTTATTTGCGGGTTTCAGTGACCGACCGCTGCGACCTGCGCTGCTTCTATTGCATGTCGGAAGACATGACCTTCCTGCCCAAGGCCGACCTGCTGACGCTGGAAGAGCTCGACCGGTTGTGCTCGGCGTTCATCGCCAAGGGCGTGCGCAAGCTGCGGCTGACCGGCGGCGAGCCGCTGGTGCGGCGGAATGTGATGTCGCTGGTGCGGTCGCTGTCGCGCCACCTCGGCACCGGCGCGCTCAACGAATTGACCCTGACCACCAACGGTTCGCAGCTTGCGCGCTTCGCCAGCGAATTGCGCGACTGCGGCGTTCGCAGGATCAACGTGTCGCTGGATACCCTCGACCCGACGAAGTTCAAGGCCATTACCCGATGGGGCGACATCGGCAAGGTGCTTGAGGGCATCGACGCCGCGCTGGCCGCAGGAATTGCCGTCAAGATCAATGCCGTCGCCCTGAAGAACATGAACGAGGATGAAATTCCGTCGTTGATGGAGTGGGCGCACGGCAAGGGCATGACGCTGACCCTGATCGAGGTCATGCCGATGGGCGACATTGGCGAAGGGCGCATCGATCAATACTTGCCGCTGTCGTTGCTGCGCACCCGCCTCGCCACCCACTACACGCTGACCGACATCGACGACACCACCGGCGGTCCCGCCCGCTACGTCAGCGTCAGCGAGACCGGCGGCAAGCTGGGTTTCATCACCCCGATGACGCATAATTTCTGTGAATCCTGCAACCGCGTCCGCGTCACCTGCACCGGCACCATCCATACCTGCCTCGGCCACGAAGACGCCTCGGACCTGCGCAAGCCGCTGCGCGCCTCGGCCGACGATGAACTGCTCAGCGCCGCCATCGACCGCGCCATCGGCACCAAGCCGAAGGGCCACGACTTCATCATCGACCGCCGGCACAACCGCCCGAGCGTGAGTCGCCACATGAGCGTGACCGGCGGCTGAAGGCACCCGACGCGGCCCCCACGCTGCTCATAAATGTCGCCTGAGTGGTCGCCGGTTTTGCAGTTATTGCAATCGCCCGCCGGTTTGGCGCGGCGATCGTAAATTCCCGTTATATATCATCAAACTTCCAATTGACGGCGGCGCGGCGCGCTGGGATGGTGCGGCGACTTCATGCCTGCTCGGCCGTAATGGCGGCCCGGCGCAATGAGCGCCGACAAGACGGCAGAAGCGCAAATTGAGGAGGGCTACCGGTGCAATCGCTCCTGAAATTCAGCCAGGGGATCGACGCTATCAACACGTGGCTTGGCAAACGCCTCGCCTGGTTGATTATCGTCGCCGTCATCGTGTCCAGCGTCAACGCAACTGTCCGCAAACTCTTCGACGAATCGTCGAATGCCTGGCTCGAGCTCCAGTGGGTGCTGTTCAGCGTCGTTTTCCTGCTGTGTGCGCCCTGGACTCTGCTCAAGAACGAACACATCCGCATCGATATCATCAACAGCTTCTGGCCGAAGAAGGTGCGCGACAGCATTGACGTCATTGGGCATGCATTCTTCCTGCTGCCGCTCACCATCGTCATGATTATCACCAGTGTCCCCTTTTTCCTGCGCTCCTACGAAATCAACGAGCAATCGGGGAATGCCGGCGGCTTGCCGCAGTGGCCGGCCAAATCGCTGATCATGGTCGGCTTTGCACTTCTGTTCTTTCAAGGCCTGTCCGAACTCATCAAGCGAATTGCCGTCATGCGGGGCCTGATTCCGGACCCGTATGAATCGCAGAAAACCGGTCTCGAGGCCGAAGTCGAGCATCTCGTCGAAGCCATCAAGAAGGATTGAGGGAGCCGTTTACGGCTCGGGGGTCTACATGGAAGCGTTTCTGATTGCCAACATGGCGCCGATTATGTTCGTGGCGCTCGTGGTTTTTCTGCTGCTCGGTTATCCAGTGGCCTTTTCACTGGGTGCCGTCGGGCTGATCTTTGCCTTCCTCGGCATCGAGCTCGGGGAATTCCAACCCAACTTTCTGCAGGCACTACCCGAACGCGTCTACGGCGTGATGAACAATGACACGCTGCTGGCCATTCCATTCTTTACCTTCATGGGGCTGGTGCTGGAACGCTCCGGCATGGCCGAGGACTTGCTCGACACCATCGGGCAATTGTTCGGCACAGTGCGGGGCGGCCTCGCCTACGCGGTGATCTTCGTCGGCGCGCTGCTGGCTGCCACCACCGGCGTCGTCGCGGCGTCCGTGATTTCGATGGGCTTGATCTCGCTGCCCATCATGCTCCGCTACGGTTATGACCGCCGCGTGGCAACCGGCGTCATCGCAGCGTCCGGAACCCTGGCGCAGATCATTCCGCCCTCGCTGGTCCTGATCGTGATGGCCGACCAGCTCGGCCGCTCGGTCGGCGATATGTACGAAGGCGCCTTCATCCCCGGACTGGTCCTCACCGGTCTCTATGCCACCTATGTCTTCCTCGTCACCCTGATCTTTCCGAAGGCAACTCCCGGATTGCCGGCAGCCGCCATCGGTTTTCGTGAGGAGAATGGCAGCCGCGGCTTGTTATCGCTGGCCGTGCTTGCGGCAATCAGCGTGGGATTCGCGTGGTTGATGATGCGAAATTCGACGTCACGCGGCGCTGATTTCGTCGTCATCAGCATGTTCTACGGAATCCTGTTCGCATTCGGTGTCGCCGTCATCAACTGGGTCATCGACCGGCTGACCGGATTCCGCTTCCTGTCGCGGATCGCGCAGCAGACGACCTTCGTCATGGTGCCGCCGCTGTTCCTCATCTTCCTGGTTCTCGGCACCATCTTCATCGGCATCGCGACACCCACCGAGGGTGGTGCGATGGGCGCCACCGGCGCACTGCTGCTTGGCGCAGCAAAACGCCGGCTATCGTGGGATCTGATCCGGCAGGCAGCCGAATCGACCGCGAAGCTGTCGGCATTCGTCGTGTTCATCCTGGTCGGTGCGCGCGTCTTCTCGCTCACCTTCTACGGCGTCAATGGCCACGTCTGGGTCGAACACCTGCTGACGTCGCTGCCCGGCGGCCAGATCGGCTTCCTGATCTTCGTCAATGCCTTCGTGTTCTTTCTGGCGTTCTTCCTCGACTTCTTCGAGCTGGCCTTCATCATCATCCCGTTGCTTGGCCCGGCAGCCGAGCATCTCGGCATCGACCTGATCTGGTTCGGTGTCATCCTCGGCGTCAACATGCAGACGTCGTTCATGCATCCGCCGTTCGGATTCGCGCTGTTCTACCTGCGCTCGGTGGCGCCGAAAGATTCCTATATCGACCGCATCACCGGCAAGCGCATGGAGCCGGTCACCACCGGACAGATTTACTGGGGTGCCGTGCCGTTCGTGGTTATCCAGGTCATCATGGTGTTTCTCGTGATCCTGTTCCCGTCGATGGTGATGCACTACAAAGGGGCGGCATCGACGATCGATCCGAACAGCGTGAAGATCGAGGTCCCGCAGATCGACATTCCACCGCTCGACTTTGGGCCACCAAAGATTCAATGAGAGCGAGCCAGCAAAATGAAAAAGCCCGGAGCAGTGCTCCGGGCTTTCGATTTTACGGACTTCGATTTTGCGAACGTCAGCCGTGCGAATGCCGAGCCAGGAAGGAATCGTTTCCGACTTCCGCGACCTGGAACCACTGATAACCGTTGTTGGAGAAGTCGGTCATCGAATCGTAGATCTTCTTGAAGTTCGCATTGGTCTTGGAGACATCTGCATGCAACTCCTTCGCGGCTTTGAAGCACGCCTCCATGATCGGCTGTGAAAAGGCGTGAAGCTTTGCGCCGTTGGCAAGTAACTTGCGAAGCGCCATCGGGTTGAGCTGATCATATTTCGCCATCATCCAGTTGTTGGCGTAGTGTCCAGCCTGCTCGAGGACAACCTGATAGTGCTTCGGCAGCGCATTCCATTTGTCGAGATTGACAAAGGCCAGCAGCATCGGTCCGCTTTCCCACCACCCGGGATAGTAGTAGTGCGGGGCCACTTTGACGAAGCCGAGCTTTTCGTCGTCATACGGCCCGACCCACTCGGCAGCGTCGATCGTGCCTTTCTCCAGCGCCGGATAGATATCGCCGCCGGCGATCTGCTGCGGAACGACGCCGAGCTTTTGCACCACGCTGCCGGCGAAGCCGCCGATCCGCATCTTCAAGCCCTTGAGGTCTTCGACAGTCTTGATTTCCTTTCGGAACCAACCGCCCATCTGGCAGCCGGTATTTCCGGCCAGCAATGAGACGCAGTTGTAGTTCTTGTAAAAGGCGTTGAGGAGATCCCTGCCTCCGCCCAGCATGTACCACGCCTGGTTGAGGCGCATGTTGGGACCGAACGCCACGTTGGAACCGAGCGCAAACGTCGGGTCCTTGCCGAAATAATAGTACGATGCCGTATGGCCGATTTCGCACGTCCCGTTCGACACAGCGTCGACGACTTGCAAGCCGGGAACGATTTCACCACCGGCGAAAGGTTGAATTTGAAACTTGTTATCGGTGGCCTCCGCGACGACCTTGGCCATGATATCGGCGCCGCCGTACAGCGTATCGAGCGACTTCGGCCAACTCGTCGGCATCCGCCACTTCAGCTCAGGCATCGACTGCGCGATGGCCGGTGCAGCGATTGCGGCCCCCGCAACGCCCAGCCCCGTAACCTTGATAAAATCTCGACGTTTCATCAACTAGCCTCCCATTGGATGTGTTTGTGGGTGTGTGACGTCCTCTTGACGGGACTGTTCCACAAGCTTGACGCGAACTTGCGCGCAAATCCACTACGATTGCGAACAGTGCAGCGCAAAAAAGCCCGGCCTTCTCGCGAAGGCCGGGCTATCAGAAACGAAAAGCTGGTTAGATCAGCCGCGCGTACGCGAGCGGATCATGAAGCTGTCATAGGTGTATTCGGCAACCTGCCACCACAGATATTCGTCCGACCGGTACGCCTGCATGGCATCGATCGCCTTCTTGAACTCAGGGTTCTTGCCGGAGATTTCGCCCCAGAGTTCATTGGTGGCCTTGAGGCAGGCTTCCATGACCTCGGTCGTGAATGGCCGAAGCTGGCTGCCGCTCGCCACCAGCCGCTTCAGCGCGGCGGGGTTCTGCATGTCATAACGCGCCGTCATCCAGGTATTGGCGTTGGCGGCGGCGTTCTGAATCACAGCCTGATAGTTCTTCGGCAGCGATTCCCACTTCTCGAGGTTGCAGAAGGCATGCACGGTCGGCCCGCCTTCCCACCAACCCGGGTAGTAGTAGTACTTCGCAACCTTCTGGAAGCCGAGCTTCTCATCGTCGTACGGTCCGACCCATTCGGCCGCATCGATGGTGCCCTTTTCCAGCGACGGATAGATATCGCCGCCCGCGAGCTGCTGCGGCACGACGCCGACCTTCTGCAGCACCTGACCTGCGATGCCGCCGATGCGCATCTTCAGGCCCGCCAGATCGGCAACGGTCTTGATTTCCTTGCGGAACCAGCCGCCCATCTGCGTGCCGGTGTTGCCGCACGGAATGCCGTAGACGCCGAACTTCTTGAAGAACTCGTTGGCGAGTTCGTTGCCGCCGCCCTGATAGAGCCACGAGTTCATCTGGCGCGTGTTGAGGCCGAACGGCACCGAGGCGAAAATCGCGAATGTCGGATCCTTGCCCACATAGTAGTAGGACACCGTATGCGACATCTCGACGGTGTTCTTCGAGGTGGCGTCGAGTGCCTGCAGACCCGGTACGATTTCGCCGGCCTGGAAAACCTGAATCTGGAATTTGTTGTCGGTCATCTCCGCAACCTGCTTTGCGAAGTATTCCGCCGCGCCATAGATCGTATCGAGCGACTTCGGGAAGCTCGACGTCATGCGCCATTTGATCTCGGGCGAGGACTGCGCAATGGCCGGCGACGCGACCGCGGCAACTGCCGCGCCGGTGGCCGATACCTTCAGAAAATCACGACGCTTCATTCAGTTTCTCCTTGGTGGACGTTTCTTGGATACCCTGGAGTATCCCCAGAGGTAATTAGGCGACAAAAGGCGACCGAAGGCGCTTTGGTAACGGTCTCTATCACGGAAGTTGGGCCACGGAAAACGAGTCCGGCCCGGTTGGTCGATGAATTCAACCAAAGTCGAATGCATCGACCGCGGTCATCATCAAAGCAGCACTATGCGGCGATAATGACGCCGCGAAGTTGATCACGGATCTTGCCCCCGATCTCGCGGTAGATAGCCGCATGCGGACCGTTGGGCTCGCTTTCCACCACCGGCGTGCCGGCGTCCGAATTGGCGCGAATCGACATATGCAACGGGACCTCGCCGAGGAACGGCACGGCCAGCCGCTCCGCCTCGTGCCGTGCGCCGCCGTGCCCGAAAATATCCGATCGCGTGCCGCATTCCGGGCATTGGAAATAGCTCATGTTCTCAACGATACCGAGCACCGGCACGTTGACCTTCTTGAACATCGCCAGGCCGCGCCGCGCGTCGATCAGCGACAGGTCCTGTGGTGTCGAGACGATGACGGCGCCCTTCAGCGGCACCTCCTGCGCCAGCGTCAACTGCGCATCACCGGTGCCGGGCGGCATGTCGACGACGAGAACGTCGAGTTCGCCCCAAACCACTTCGCGCAGCATCTGGGTGACCGCCGACATCACCATCGGGCCGCGCCAGATCATCGCGGTCTCTTCCTCGACCAGAAAGCCGATCGACATGATCGCGAGACCAAACCGCTGCAGCGGAATCATCTTCTTCGAGTCGTTCAATTTCGGCTTTTCGTGAATTCCCGTCAGCCGCGGCACCGACGGCCCGTAAATGTCAGCGTCCAGCAATCCGACCCGCAGGCCGAGATCGCGCAGACCTAATGCAAGATTGATCGCGGTCGTCGATTTGCCCACGCCGCCCTTGCCCGATGCAACGGCGATGATCGCGGCGACGCCGGGAATTTCCGCCTGCTTCGGCAATCCAGCACCAGGACGCGCATGCGGCCGGTGCGCTGCAACATTGGGAACGCCCTGCGGGCGGCTTTGCGGTGCCGGCGCGGCCGGGCTCCCTGCGCTGCGCTCGGCGGTCAGCACTACCATGGCAACGGTCACGCCGGGAATGGCGCGCACCGCGGCCTCGGCCTTCGCCCGGACCTCGGCCCAGGCGTCTGCCTTCGCGGCATCGACATTGATCGAAAAGTAGACTTTGCCGTCGTTGATCGAGATCTCGGACAAGGCGCTGGCCTGGGTCAGAGGAACGCCAAGCGGCGTCATTACCTTGGCCAGACCGTCACGAATTTGCCGCTCAGTAACGCTCAATTTTTTTCTCCTGACGCCTGCCCTTAAAACAGATCGGATCGGACGTCCTTGCGCCGCCGCAAACGGATCGTTTGCGCACCTCCCCTACGGGGCCGGCGCAGCTATATAGATCAACGAAGCCGGCTCGGATCAATGGCGAACAGCACGGGAAAATTTGCATCCCAGTGCGACCATCGTATCGATCCCGCCTCGGACGAGGCCCATATCCAGCCGCGATCGTCCACGGCAATGTCCTCGATGCCGGGCGTCATCGCATACCGTGCCGAAACCTGCCCGGTTGCCGCATCGATTTGCAGCAACGCACCGTCACGCGACCCCGACACCGTGAGCCATGCGTGCCCGGCATGATCGAACGCAAGACCCTGGACACGCTCCGGGATGGCCACGGCGGCCTCCGCGGCGCTTTCATCGATCTCGGCCTGATCGAGTACGCTGGGCGGCAGCCGCCACAGCGTTCCGCCCGAGCGATCATACGATCCGATCCAGAGCGAACGGCCGTCGCTGTCCGCGAACGAACCGCGCAGCTTTCCCTTGAGCTTGACCGTCGCGACGACCTTGCCTCCGGCGATGGCATAAAGACTGAACGTGTCGGCGACCACGATCCGACCATCCTTGAGCACCGCGACGCCACCGGC
>Ga0207657_10006081_pt1 | contig 12554 bp, 12 predicted proteins | sample KBSC33metaG_FD_184316 | JGI IMG/M metagenome (GOLD analysis project Ga0207657, IMG submission 184316) | Corn rhizosphere microbial communities from Kellogg Biological Station, Michigan, USA - KBS C3-3 metaG (SPAdes) (version 2) | ecosystem: Host-associated > Plants > Roots > Rhizosphere > Soil ...
ACCTGCGCTCGATCGTGCGGACCTTCGCCGCGGTGTTTCCGCAGGGCACCATGTGGCTCGTCGGCGAAAGCGATCTGCTGCTCATCGGTACCAACGGCGACGCCATCGCACCGCATCTGGATCAGCTCTCCGCGACGTGGAGGCGCGGCTCGGCTCCCGCCGCCCTCGGCGACGTCGGGATCTCCGGACCGACGACACCGTTCGCACTCTTGTCACTCTACTCGGCGGGACCGCGCGAGCTCCGGCAGTACGCCGGCGACGCGCCGGTGCAGACGGACGACCGCATGGCGCTGGAATTTTCCGCGCCGCGCGGCATCTATGGGCGGATGACGAACGAGAACGGCGCCGCGATTCGTTCGTTCGTGACCGCCAGGCCGCCGCCCGTGCAGCAGGCCTTCGATCGCGCTACCGACGTGTCGTGGACGACGCGCGGGCGGATGGAGATGCAGGCGGAGGCGTACGAGTCGGCGTACGACGCCTTCCGGCACGCCGTGTCACTGAACGCGCGGAACACCGAGGCGCTCGAGGGCATGTCCCAAGCCGCCTCCGGCATCAACAAGCAGGCCGACGAGCGTGATTGGTTGAAGGCGCTGGCATCGGCGGATGCCACCAACGCCGAGGTCCGCGTGGAGCAGTCACGCGTGCTGGCGTCCGGGGGCGACTACACAGATGCTGCCGCACTGGCCGGCGAAGCGATGCGGATTGCACCCGGCGATCCGCGCCCCGTCGAGCAGTTGGCGTCGGTGTTCGCCGACGCCGGCGATGCCGCCCGTCTCGGTCCGCTTGCTGACAGTCTGGTCGCCAGATTTCCCGACCGGCCGGATGCCCGGTACTATCGCGCGACGGCCTTGTTCCTGACAGGCCGGACGCGCGAGGCGGCGGCCGAGGCGCGTCAACTCGTCGCCGATCATCCGCGTCACGCCCGAGGGTTCAACCTGCTCGGGGCGGCGTGCGCCACCGACGGACAGCGCGAATGCGCGCGGGCGGCGTTCGAGGCTTCCCTCCGCCTGAATCCCCATGACGCGTCCACTTATGTCAACCTGGGCGTGTTCTTCATGCAGTCGGGCGACCCCGGCTCCGCGATCGAGTCTTTCGCGGAGGCGCTGACGGTCGATCCCGCATCGGCCGCCGCGCGTGAGGGTTTGGCGCAGGCGCGGGCAGCCGTCCCCAATCCCTGACCGCAATCCAACGCGCCGTTTCAGCATCCAACAAACGGTTCATGGGAAGCCGCGTGCGATGCACCAACGCGGCGCTCGTGCCGATATGCTGTGAGGAGCCGCCGATCACGGCGTCGCCAGAGACGATGACCTCATCGGTACGGAGTTTGCTCGGATTTCGGCGGGGGTTGCGATGAGTGTCGTTCGGCTTCTGGGTTTTGCGACGTTGACCTGCGGATGCGTCGTCGGCCGCTATCGCGAGCTGGCCACGAGCCGTGAGGTTACGTACGTCGAGGAGAAGGGCAAGGGGTGTGCGAGCCACGGGCACCGGCGCAACCACACCGTGGCGGCCGACCGAGCGGCGACCTCGCTGCCGCTCACGTTCGTCAGCAAAGCCTCCTAACGCGCCGGCGCGTTTCCTCCCTTTCCGGCTGTGTGGCGTTCCGACACAGCCCTGTTCCATTTCGCCGCACTAACGCCGCAGTACGTCACCGCCGAAATACGGGATGGACATGTCTGTACTCTTGAAACCACACGCCAACGTCACGATCGGCCGGAGCACGGCACGTTTCTACCACGCGGACTGCATCGAGGTGTTCGAGCAGCTGCAGCCGCGCAGCGTGGATGTGATCGTGACCTCCCCGCCCTACAACCTGGGCATTCAGTACAACCGGTACGAAGACACCCTGTCGGCGTCGGCCTATCTCGAGTGGACCAACGCGTGGATCGCCGCGGCGGCGCGAGTGTTGACGCCCGAGGGGTCGCTCTTCCTGAACGTCGGCGCGAAGCCGAGCGATCCGTGGACGGCGCTCGATGTGGCGCAGGCCGTTCGTTCGCACCTGCGTCTGCAGAACATCATCCACTGGGTGAAATCGATCGCGATCGATCGCGCCTCGGCGGGTGCGGCGGCGGGATTGAGCAAGGATCTCGCGGTCGGGCACTACAAGCCGATCAACAGCGATCGGTTCCTGAACGACTGCCACGAGTTCATTTTTCACTTCACGCCGCAAGGCGCCACATCATTGGATCGCCTCGCGCTCGGCGTGCCCTATCAGGACCAGTCGAACGTCGGCCGCTGGCGCGCGGGTGCGGAAGGGATCCGCTGCCGCGGCAACACGTGGTTCATTCCGTACGAGACGATTCAGCGGCGCGATCGCGATCGTCCACACCCGGCGACGTTCCCGTCGAAGCTGCCGGAGCAATGTCTGCGGCTGCACGGGTTGTCGCGGATCGAAGTGGCGATGGATCCGTTCTGCGGTCTGGGCAGCACCGGCGTCGCGTGCGCGCGCCTGGGCGTGAACTTCATCGGAGCGGACATCGACGAGACGTACCTGGACCAGGCGATCGCCAGGACTCAGGCGCCGGTGCGCGAGCTCCCCGCACGGGCACGAGCGATGCGGAAGGCGAAGCTTCGGAGTGAAGAAACCTTGGAAAAGGTAAACGTTAGAAGCTAGACGTTTTCATTTTTTCGTCGACGACACCGGCTTCGGCGGCGGACGGAGCACGTATTCCTTGCGCGCCACCACGTTCAGCGCCACGCCTTTTTGCGTGGCCTTCACCACCACCGTTCGGCGGCGCTTGGTCGGGTCCGGATTCTTCGAGTAGTACCCGAGCACGTAGTAATCGCTCGAGTCGGCGTCGATCCTCTTCAGGGCCTTGTCGAAGTCGTTCTGATTGACGACGGCCATCCCGCCCGTTTCGTCCGCGAGCACGCGCAGGCTGTCCTGCGATTTGCGAATGTAGTCGTTCCACTGCGTGGGATCGACCTGCTCGTCGATGTCGCTGCCGCCGACCAGCCCGCGCGGATCGATCGTGTAGATCGTCGCGTTGGCGCGATTGGCGGCGCGCGTCAGATCGCCGAGCTCGCGCGCCAGATCGGCGTCGGCGAATTCCTCGCCCTGCTGCTGCTGCTGCGTGAGCGCGTCGGGACCGGTCGAGCCGCCCGCCTGTTGATTCGCCTGATTCTGGCCCTTCGCCATTTCGTTCTGCGCGAACGGCGAATTCGGATCCATCAGGCCGAGCCGCGCATCCTGAAACGGATTGAAGTCGTAGCCGTCGCTGACATAGACGAGCGCCTTGCGGCGGTTGTGCACCTGCTCCAGATTCGTGAGCACGTCGCTGACGGTGGAGAACGCGACGTGCGCGCGGTACCGTACCTCGCTCGGGCCGTCCGATCCCGACGGTCCGTTGATGATGTCGGTCGGCTTCAATTCGTTGCCGGCCATTTTCTTGATCGCCTCGGTGAGGCGCGAGCGATCGTAGGTCATGTCGACGGCAATCGACGACGGACCGCTCGAGACGATGCCGAACATGTCGCCCTCGTGCACCAGCTGCTTCGAGATCTTCGTGAACAGCTCGCGCACACGGCCGGTGTTGTGAAACTGCAGGTGCAGATCGTCGACGAAGAACAGGAAGATCCGGCCCGACACGTCGCTCTTCGGCCGCGACGGCGGCAGGATGATGCCTTCCGGCGGCGGAGGCGGCGGCGGCGCCATCACGTTGGTGACGCGCCCGCCGTGGCTCAGCGTCATCGAGACGATGTCCTGCTTGACGCCGTCCTCGTAGATCTCGAAATCGTCTTTCGTGAGATCGGGAACGAAGTTGCCATTGGCGTCTCGGACCATCACGTCGTTCGTGACGAGATCGACCTGCACCTTGAACGTGGGCTTCTCGGGCGACTGTGCCTGCGCCTTTGCCGGATCGGCTTGCTGCGGCTTCGCCGGATCGGGCGCTTGAGCCGACAGCCCCGCCGCCAGGCCCACCAGCATGACGGTGGACCAGAAGCCGTTCATTTTCAGCGTCATAGGCGGATTATACCCTTACTCCTCGTCCTGTTCGGGACGATCACCGGCATTCGGCGGGCTCTCGGGTGTGTCCGTCGGTTTCATTGGATCGAGAGTTCCCGCGGCAGGGCCGTTCTCGTCAGCCGCGACGTTCACGGTGCTGGCGGTTCGGCCCCGGCGACCGCTTCGACGACGGCGGCGCCGGCCCGGCTGAGATCCCCCGGTTCCACCCGCGTCGAGCCCGGCCTGCGCGGACGCCTGTGGTTCCGCCGAATTCTCCTGCTCTTCAGACGCGCCTTCGGCGTTTTCGGCCGCCGCTTCGGACGCCGCCGCCTGTTTGGCCGCACGTTCGAGACGACGGCGCTCGCGCCAGCGCTCGACGTCTGGAGCCGGCGGCGGAATCGGCGTATCGATCAGCTTCGGCCAATCGAAGGCGATATTCGGGTACCGCGACTCGAGCGCCTGCCTCATCGGCTCGTCGAATGGCAGACGGCCGACTTTTACCGCGGGCGGCGTGCGGAACCAGTAGAGGATGCGATGCCGCGTCTTGCCTCGACGCGTCGTCGGCTCGACGAGATAGAAATGCTCGTACCCGCGTTTGTCACGCGAGAATCTCAGGAACGGCACGGCTACTTACGCTTGGTCTTCCCGGAGCTCTTGACGATCGCGACTCTTCCCGAGCGGGCGTTCTTGCTGTTGCGGGCGCCTGGCTTCTTTCGGTCGGCCGCTGCGGTCGAGGCTTTCCGCGCGCCGTTCTTGTTGCCGCTCTTCGGCTTGGCGGCCTTCGGCGTCGGGCTCGACGCACGGGTGTTCACACGCTCCCGCGGAGCCGGGGCGACTTCGCGCGCGCGGTGCACGAGCGCGAAGCGGATCTCGTCGCCGATCGCGTTGTAGCTCCAGATCTCGCTGACCTGAATCTGGTTATCGTCACAGAGCTGGCGTGCGACCTCCACCATGCCAGACGGCACATAGAGGTGAAACGCCGCGCGCAGGCGCGCGAAGTGCGCCCACTGAGCCAGGGCTTCGAGGTGGTTGACCGACTCGCCCGTTTCCACCTCGATCACCGCCTGCAGCCGGTGCCCGCGCTCCTGGGACATCAGCACGAGGTCCGGATACATCGCTGTGGGGCCCGATCCGACAGCCGCCGTCTCTTCGCGGCCGGGGTTTATGCCGACTTCGTACTTCCGGCGGAATTTTGCCTGCAGCAGACGAATAATGCGGTCGTGCTCGAGCTGCTCTCGGACCGGCCGCACCAGAATCGGGCTCAACGAACGCCTCCAAACGGTTGGATAAACAGGCGAATCAAACCCGTAAGTCTAACATGATTTTTGTCAAGCTCTTCGGGAGCCGCATAAATCGCCTAAAACTCGGTCATGCGCCCGATACTTGGCCAATCGGCTACAATTGGCTTGTTGCCTGCCTTAATGTCCGAGCGCGCGATGTCCACGATCCTCATCGTCGACGACGATGAGGGGGTGACGCAGACGTTTGCGCGCATGCTCCGGCTGGAAGGCTTTACCGTTCTCACGGCGCTGAACGCCCAAACCGGTTTGCGCGAAGCGGAAGAATATCACCCGGACGCGATCATCCTGGACTTGCGGATGCCGCTGATGGATGGCCTCGGCTTTCTGCGGCGTTTGCGTCAGCAGGACGCGCATCATCAGACCCCGGTTGCGATCGTCACCGGCGACTACTTTCTCGACGATGCCGTGTCGAACGAGCTGCGCGAGCTCGGCGCCGAGCTGCGCTTCAAACCGCTATGGCTCGAGGATCTCGTGGGGCTCGCGCGCAATCTGCTCAAGGTGACCCACTGATCGACGCCGGCTCCCGGTTTCTGAAAACCTGCCGCCTGCAGCCCGCCGACGCCACGCCCGTCTGGTTCATGCGTCAGGCCGGCCGCTACATGAGCGAGTATCGTTCGCTGCGCGAGCGCTATTCGCTGCTCGACATCTGCCGGACGCCGGATCTCGCCACCGAAGTCACATTGCAGCCCGTCCGGCGCATCGACGTCGACGCCGCGATTCTGTTCTCCGATCTGCTGCTGCCGCTCGAGCCCATGGGCATCGCGTTCGATTTCGTGAAGGGCGAAGGTCCGCAGATCGATCGGCCGCTGCGCTCGGCGGACGATCTCGCCGGGGTGCGCCGGTTCGATCCGCGCGAGCAGCTGTCGCACGTGCTCGAGGCGATCCGTCAGATTCAGCACGAGCTCGCCGGACGCGTGCCGCTCATCGGATTCGCGGGCGCGCCGTTCACGCTGGCGTCGTACGCGATCGAGGGCGGACACTCCGCGTCGTTCGCGCACACCAAGGCGCTGATGTACGGCTTTCCGCAGGCGTGGCATCGCTTCTGCGCACTCCTCTCCGACATCGTCGCCGACTATCTGGTCGCGCAGATCGACGCGGGCGTCGACGCGGTGCAGCTGTTCGACTCATGGGTCGGCGCATTGAATGCACGCGACTACCGCGAGTTCATCCTGCCCCACACGAAGGCGATTTTCGATCGGCTGCCGCCCGGCGTGCCGACGATTCATTTTGGCGTGGGGACCGGATCGATTCTCGGCGAGCTGCGCGAGGCGGGCGGCGACGTCATCGGCGCCGACTGGCGCACGCCGCTCGACGAGGCGTGGGAGCGAATCGGATCCGATCGCGCGATTCAAGGCAACCTGGATCCGACGCTGCTGCTCGGTCCGCTCGAGCGCATTTTCGCGGCGACCGACGACGTCCTCTCGCGCGCGGGCGGACGCCCCGGTCACGTGTTCAATTTGGGGCACGGCATTCTGCCGTCGACGCCGCTCGAGCACGTACAGGCGCTCGCGCGATACGTGCATCAGCAGACGCGGGTGTAGCGCGTGCGGACGGGCGTTCTGCTGATGGCTCACGGGACTCCTTCGTCACTCGACGAGATGGCCGCGTATCTGACCGTCGTGCGCGGCGGGCGGGTGCCGTCGGCCGCGCTGGTCGAGGAGATGCGCCACAACTACGGCGCGATCGGCGGAAGGTCGCCTCTGACGGACCTCACCAACGCGCAGGCGGCCGCGCTTCGGGCCCGGCTCGGCGACGACATTCCGGTCGCGGTCGGCATGCGCAACTGGCATCCGTACATCAAGGACGCCATCGCGGCGCTGTCCGCCAGCGTCTCGCGGATCATCGGCATTCCGATGGCGCCGCAGTTCTCCACCCTCAGCGTGCAGAAGTATCTGGATGCCGCGAGAAGCGCGCTGCCGCCCGGCATCCGCTTCGATACGATTCCGTCGTTCCACGATCATCCGCTGCTGCTCGAGGCCTTTGCCGAGCGGATCCGCGACGCCGCGCCAGAGCCTGACGAGCAGATCGTCTTCACGGCGCACGCGCTGCCGGTGCGGGTGATCGACGCGGGCGACGTCTATGCCGATCATGTGGCGGCGACGGCGCGCGGCGTGGCGGCGCGGGCGGGCATCACACGTTACAAACAGGCCTACCAAAGCGCCGGCCGCACACCCGAGCCATGGATCGGTCCGGCGCTCGACGATCTCGTGGGCGCGCAGGCCGCCGCCGGCGTGCGAAAGTTCTTGATTGTGCCGATCGGCTTCGTCTGCGATCACACGGAGATTCTGTTCGACATCGACGTGCAGGCCGCCGAAACGGCGCGCGCGGCGGGCGTCGCGCTGCGCCGAACCGAATCGCTGAACACATCCTCGACGTTCATCGCGCTGCTCGAAGATCTCGTGCGGACGTCGATGGCGCAAGCGTGATTGGCCGCCGAGGCGCAGAGGACCCGGAGACATGCTCGGCCACAGAGGCACGGAGGCACAGAGTCATTCAGATCTCACGTGCGGCCGCGCTCGAAGGCATGGACGCCGCGCCGAAGCACCAGCCGTGCCTGTGTGGCGAGTGTCTTCGTATCGTCCCGGTCTTCGTGATCATCGTGATTTGAAAGTCACCGGCGTCACCGATGTCGATTGATCTGAATAGCCATGCCGTCGACGTAGCCGTCGTCGGCGGCGGCATCGCCGGCCTGGCCGCGGCGTACGAGCTGTCGCGGCGCGGCGTCTCGTTCGTCATCCTCGAGCGCAGCGATCGAGCGGGCGGCGTGATCATCAGCGAGCAGGTCGACGGCTACACCATCGACGGCGGCCCCGATGCGCTCCTCGTGCAGAAGCCCGACGCGATCGCGCTCTGTGGTGAGCTCGGCCTCGGCGATCGACTCGTCTCGACCAAGCCTCCTCGCCTTGCCTACATCCAGCGCGGAGGACGCCTTCACGCGCTGCCGGCGGGATCGGTGCTTGGCATCCCCAGCCGCATCGGGCCGTTTCTCGCGACGCGGCTGTTCACCTGGGCGGGCAAGCTGCGCATGGGCGCCGAGCTCTTCGTTCCCGCGAAGCGCGACGATGTGGACGAGTCGATCGGGGCGTTCATCACGCGCCGCTTCGGCGCGGAAGCGACGACGTACCTGGCCGAACCGCTGCTGGCAGGCATTCACGCCGGCGACGTGGATCGCCTCTCGATGCACGCGCTGTTTCCCCGCTTCGTCGAAGACGAGCGGCAGTACGGCAGCCTGCTGCGCGCCGTTCGACGCCGCGCGCACACGCCGTCTCCCGACGGCGCCTTTCGATCGCTGCCGGGCGGATTGAGCGAAATGGTGGAGGCGCTCACCCGCGCGCTGCCCACCGGCGTCATGCGCCTGCGGACACCGGTCGCGCGGATCAGTGCGAACGGCGATGGTTTCCGCGTGGATACCCTTGGTGCGTCAGGCCCGGTCCAGAGCCGCGCGGTGATCGTCGCCGCTCCGGCGTACGCCATCGCATCGATGCTTCGCGACTACGACGGCGAGATCGCGAGCCTGTGCGGCGGGATTCCGTACGCGTCGGCCGGCACCGTTGTGCTCGCGTTCCGGCGTGAGGACGTCCGGCATCCGTTGAATGGCTCCGGCTTCGTCGTGCCCCGCGTCGAAGCGAACGGGATCCTCGCCGCTTCGTGGCTGTCGTCGAAATGGCCGCGGCGCGCGCCGGACGACCGCGTGCTGCTGCGCGCGTTCGTCGGCGGCGCCCGCGATCCGGAGGCGCTCGAGCAGACGGATGCCCAACTCGTCGCGCGCGCGATCGCGGCGCTCACGCCGCTGCTCGGCGTTCGGGGGCAGCCGCTGTTCTCGCGCGTGTACCGCTTCGTGCGAGCCAACGCGCAGCACGAGGTCGGTCATCTCGCACGAATCGCCGCGATCGAGCGCGCCCTCGCGCGGCGTCCCGGTCTGTTTCTCACCGGCAGCGGTCTGCGCAGCATCGGCATTCCCGATTGCGTCGGAGACGGCCGCGCCACCGCTCATCAGGTGACCGAATGGCTCAAGTCGTCCGAACGCTCGTAGCCGGCCGCACGTCCCTCGTTTTCATCCTGCTCGCGATCGCCGCGGCGGCGTCGACAGGCGCGCGCGTGTCGGCGCAGCCGCCCGCGGTCAGCCAGTTGCTCGCGCAGATCAAGTCCGCGGACACGGATCTCCTCGCCGTCTCCGAAGAGGACGGCCGTTTTCTGCGCGCGATGGTGACGGCGAGCAACGCGAAGGAGGCGCTCGAGATTGGGGGCGCCAACGGCTACAGCGCCATCTGGATCGGACTCGGCTTGCGCGAGACGGGCGGGCACCTGACCTCGATCGAATACGATCCGGCGCGCGCCAAGGTGGAAGCGGAGAACATTCGCACCGCCGGCCTCGCCGATATCGTCACCGTCGTCGCCGGCGACGCGTTCACGGCCATTCCGAAGGTGACGGGCACGTTCGATTTCGTGTTTCTCGACGCGTGGAAACGCGATTACAAGGCGTTCTACGACATGGTGTTTCCGCGGCTGCGGACGCACGGCCTGTTTCTCGCGCACAATGTCGTGAACAAACAGGGTGAGATGCGCGACTTCCTCGGGGCGATCCAGAATAATCCGCAAGCGTTTTCGTCCATCGTGACGCCGTCGGGCGAAGGCATGTCGGTGACGGTTAAGTTAGCGGCAAAACGATAACCTTCTGCTTCTAACTTTTGCTTTTTGCCTTTTTATGAAACCGATCCACATCATCGGCGTCCCGCTCGATCTCGGCGGCAATCGCCGCGGCGTCGACATGGGGCCGTCGGCGCTTCGCATCGCGGGACTCGGCGAGCGCATCGCCGCGCTCGGCTACTCCGTCGTCGACAAGGGCGACCTGCCGTCGCCGATTCCAGAGACGCAAACCCCGCGCGACGAGCGGAAGAAGTACGTGCGCGAGATCGCCCGCGTCTGCCAGCGGCTGTATCAGACGTCGTTGCCATCGCTCGACGAAGGCGCGCTGCCGCTCGTGCTCGGCGGCGATCACAGCGTCGCGGCCGGATCCGTCGCGGCGACGGCCGACTGGGCCAAGAAGACGCGCGATCTCCCCATCGGCCTGCTCTGGGTCGACGCGCACGGCGACATCAACACGCCGGCCACGTCGCTGTCGGGCAACGTGCACGGCATGCCGCTCGCCGCCCTGCTCGGATCGGAGCCCGCGGAGCTCGCGCGCATCGGGACGACGTCCCCGAAGGTGCTGCCGGCGCACACGGTGATCATCGGCGTGCGCAATCTCGACGAGCGCGAGAAGATCGCCGTCCGCGACGCGCACGTGCACGTCTTCACGATGAAGGACATCGATCGTCAGGGGATCGCGTCCATCGTCGAGCAGGCGGTGAGCCTGGCGGGCGCCGGCACGGCCGGCATCCACGTCTCGTTCGACATCGATGTCTGCGATCCGCTGATCGCGCCGGGCGTCGGCACGCCGGTGAAGGGCGGCCTCGACTACCGCGAGGCGCACATGGTGATGGAGATTGTCGCCGACTCGGGGCTGCTGACGGCGCTGGATCTCGTGGAAGTCAATCCGACGCTGGACGTGCGGAACGCCACCGCGCAGCTTGGAACCGAGCTCGTGCTGTCGGCGTTAGGGATGAAGATTCTGTGAGGTTTCGCTGAGCATCTCTTCGAGCGTCTCGACGAGCAGCACCAGCGAATAGGGTTTCTCGATGAGGCGCGTGCGCGCGCGCAGACGCTCCAGCTCCGCCGACTCGGACGGCACGCCGGAGAAAATAATCACGGGGACGTCGGCCGGCATCGATGCCACGACGTCGCGCCCCGATCCGCGCCGCAGCCGGAGATCGACCACCGCCGCGGCGACGCGATTTTTCCGGACGGCCTCCTGCCCTTCGTCGGCCGTTTCCGCGGTGATCACCGAGAAGCCGTGCATCTCGAGAAATTTGACCAGCGGACGGCGGACAGAGACGTCGTCTTCGACGACCAGCACGAGGCGGGCGGCGTCCTTGTTCATGTGGGATTCCTGGCACAGTATACGTGAAGGAGGCGTCCCTTGCGCAGCGTGCCCATCACTGCACTTCTCGCCGCGATCATCGGTCTGACACTCGGCGCGATCGGCGCCGCCCAACGCGCGAGCCCGCACGAATCGGTGACGGAAACCGTCGACGGGGCTCAGATTTCGGTGACCTACGGCCGGCCCTACATGCGCGGCCGCGCCATCTTCGGCGCGCTCGTCCCCTACGGACGCGTCTGGTGCCCCGGCGCCGACGAAGCGACCGTGCTGCAAAGCGATCGTGATCTGACGTTCGGCGCGCTGACGGTGCCGGCCGGTCCTCACACGATCTGGATGCTGCCGACCGAAGATGCGTGGACGCTGATCATCAGCAAGCAGCCGAGCGGCTTTCACACGCGCTATCCGGCCTCGTCGGATCTCGGTCGGATCGAGCTGGCGAAGCGCACGCTGCCGTCGCCGATCGAGCAGCTGACGTTCGTGATTCGATCGTCGCCGTCGGGAAGCGGCGGCACGCTGGCGATGCGATGGGCAACGACGGAGGTGTCCGCGCCATTCACCGTAGTACAATGACGTCTTCCGCCGGCAGGCGCCTGTAGCTCAGTGGTAGAGCATCCGACTTTTAATCGGATGGCCGTTGGTTCAATTCCAACCAGGCGCACCATCCGACAGACGCCGCGACGTATTGGACGCGCGCGCTGATTCGAGTAAAGTGGCGCATCCATGCGCCTTCGTCGTCGGCTCGCCATTCTTCTGATCGTGTGCGGCGCCGCGGCAGCTGCGTCCGCGCAAACGCCGCCGCGCGGCGTGGTCGTCACTGGGATGGTGCAGGACCAGACCGGCGCGGTGCTTCCCGGCGCCACGCTCACGATCGCTCCCGCGGGCGGAGCGCCCTCCGCACCTGTCGTCTCGGACACCGCCGGTGCGTTCCGCTTCGAGCGGATCGCGCCGGGGAATTATGACCTTCGCGTCGAGTTCCCGGGATTTTCGGCCAACGTCACGCACCTGCGCGTGACGGCGCGCGCGCCCGGGCCGCTGACAATCGTGATGCAGATCGAAGGACTGTCGCAGGAGGTCTCGGTGTCGGGCGGCGGCGATCGTACCAGCGCCAGCGGCGGCGCCAACCTCGACGCGGTCGCCGTGGACGCTAAGGCGCTCGACGACATGCCAGTGCTCGACGGCGACGTGGTCGCCGCCGTGTCGCGCTTCCTCGATTCGAGCGCGCTCGGCACCAACGGCGCCACCATCGTCGTCGACGGCGTGGAGGTCAATGCCCTCTCCGTGTCGTCGTCGGCCGTGCAGCAGATCAAGATCAACCACGATCCCTACGCCG
>Ga0207657_10006082_pt1 | contig 12553 bp, 10 predicted proteins | sample KBSC33metaG_FD_184316 | JGI IMG/M metagenome (GOLD analysis project Ga0207657, IMG submission 184316) | Corn rhizosphere microbial communities from Kellogg Biological Station, Michigan, USA - KBS C3-3 metaG (SPAdes) (version 2) | ecosystem: Host-associated > Plants > Roots > Rhizosphere > Soil ...
ATCGAGTGGGGCTATGCGGCGTACGGCGGCAATGCACAGGCGGGCGCGAATTTCCTCGGAAGCCAGGGTGACATATGGGACGCGCAGAAGGACATGCTGATGGACACGCTCGGCGCGATCGTCGCCGTGCTGCTCTTCTTCGCCGTGCGTCTTCGTGGACGCGCGGAGCTGGTCGATACGCGCTTGCCAGTGGCCGGCGCACAGCCGTAAGGTTCAGAAATCCCGCTTCCCGAGAGGTGCACAGATGAGATCGATCACTCGTCATTCCTCGTTTTCCATCATCGCGCTCCTGCTCGTCGCCGCGCCGAGTGTCGCGTGCAGCCAGGGGCAGGAGACCGCCCGCAAGATCGAGGGAGGCGGAGTCCACGTGGCAGGCTGGACCGGCAAGGCTGACGCCGGCCGCGGCGGTGAGGCGAACAGCATTGCCGATGCGAAGTTCGTCGCCGAGGGAAAGAACTTCCACGTCACGACCGGACCCGCGGTGACGTACTGGAATCCCGCGAACAAGGCAAGCGGGAACTACACCGTGAAGGCGACGTTCACCGAGCCGAAGTACATGAACCTCAATGATCATCCACATCCGTACGGCATCATGATCGCCGGCAACGACATGGGGACGGCTCAGGAGACCTTCCTGTACTGTGCGGCGTACGGCAATGGCAGCTTCATCGTCCGCGGGTTCGGCCCGCAGGCATTCCGCATGAACGGCGGCCGCGGCGAGACGAATGCTGCCGTGCACAAGGCGGCCGGCAAGGACCAGCCGGTGACGCAGGAGATCGCGGTGTCGGTGAAACCCGACTCGGTGCAGTGCGCGATCAACGGCACCGTCGTGGCGAGCTACCCGAAGTCTGCGGTCGTCGGCGCGGGCAAGCTCAAGTCCACGGACGGCGTGTATGGCGTTCGATTCGCCCACAACACGGACGCCATCGTGAGCGGGTTGACGGTGACGCATCCGTAAACGCAGCCTGACCGAATACGAAAGGCAAAAGGGCGCGGACCATTCGGTCCGCGCCCTTTTTGCTGGGGGCTTGCGGGGTGGCGCCCGGTCGCCCGATGGCAATGGCCCCGGCACTCTCACCGCAAGTTCCGGATATCCGCCTCCACGCAACTCCGCGATCCTTCGCGTCCACCCCCCCAACGCGGAGACATCGATGTCCGAACTGCGCTTCATCGCCATTTCCTCGACCCTCGCCGACAGGGTTCGCGCGACGGGTAAATCGCCCGGCTACGGCCACCCGACGCACACCGAGTTGGCCACTGGCCATGGTCCATGTCGTCACTGCCTGCGCACCTTCGAGATCGGCGCTGAACGGCGCACCCTGTTCACCTACGATCCCTTCCACGGACTCGACCCGATCCCGCTTCCCGGCCCGGTATTCATTCACGCCGAGGCTTGTGAGCGCCATGACGAATCGAGCGGCTTTCCGCAGGACCTGCGCAGCCACCCATTGACGTTCGCCGCTTACGGCGACGGACGTCGGCTGCTGCACGAGATTCATGTGACGGATGGCGTCGTCGAGCCGGTGCTCGAGCGGCTGTTCGATGCCTCCGAAGTACGCTACGTTCATGTGCGTGACCAGGAGGCCGGCTGCTACGACCTTCGGGTGGAGCGCGCGAAAGCGGCGGAGGCAGCATGAGCAACGGTACCGTGACATCCCGAGAGAGCTCGGCCTCGACGGCGGACGCTGCGTGGCGTGCCGTCGCCGCGCGCGATGCGTCGGCCGATGGGCGCGTGTTCTACGCGGTGACGAGCACCGGGATCTACTGCCGCCCCTCCTGCCCGTCGCGGCGACCGCGTCGCGAGAACGTGCGCTTCTTCTCCAGTGCGAGCGCCGCGCAAGCCGAAGGCTTTCGCGCCTGTCGTCGCTGCCGGCCCGATGAGCAGACACGTGCTGCGGCAAGCGTTGCACGCGCGAAGGAGATCCTCGACCGGCATGCCGACAGCGGCGCCGAGGGTGGCGTGTCGCTCGGCGAGCTGGCAGCAGCAGTCGACATGAGCCCGTTCCACCTCCAGCGCGTCTTCCAGACGCAGCTGGGGCTTTCCCCGGCGCGCTATCTCCGCGCGCGGCGCGGAGAGCGCTTCAAGTCGCGACTGCGGAAGGGCGGCACGGTGAGCCGCGCCACTTACGACGCGGGCTTCGGCTCGAGCAGCCGCGCGTACGAGCTGGCCGACTCTCAGCTCGGGATGACACCAGCGACCTACCGGCGCGGCGGAATGGGCGCCGAGATCCGCTATCGCGTCGTGCCCTCGTCGCTCGGCAAGGTGCTCGTCGCGGCAACGTCGCGCGGCGTCTGCGCCGTGAAGCTGGGCGACCGTGCCGGCGCACTCGAGCGCGAGCTTAGCGAGGAGTATCCACGAGCCGACCTGATCCGCGCGCGCGGGAACGACGACGAGTTCGGTGCATGGATCGACGCGATCGTGCGCTACGTGGACGGCAACGGCGACGCGCCGGCCATGCCGATGGACGTGCGGGGAACGGCATTCCAGTGGCGCGTCTGGCGCGCATTGCAGGCCATCCCACGCGGCGAGACGCGCTCCTACACCGCAGTGGCGGCGGCAATCGGCGAACCGAGCGCCGTTCGCGCCGTTGCGTCCGCGTGCGCGAGCAATCGCGTGGCGCTGGTGATCCCGTGTCACCGGGTCGTTCGCTCCGATGGCGCCCTGTCGGGATACCGGTGGGGACAGGAGCGGAAACGGAAGCTGCTGGAGCGTGAAGGAGCCGCAACGAAGTCACGAGCATGACGATCCGATTCCAGCCCGATCCCGAACGCGACCTCGTGCTCGAGCGCGTGGTCGACATTCCTCCCGAGGCCGTGTGGGCAGCGTGGACCACGCCCTCGCTCATTACCCAGTGGTTCACCCCTGCGCCGTGGAAGACGGTGGACGCGAAGGTGGAGCTGCGCCCGGGCGGCGCATTCCACACCGTCATGCGTTCGCCCGAGGGAGACGAGTTCGCGAATACCGGCTGCATCCTGGAGGCGGTACCGAATCGCCTGCTCGCCTGGACGGGCGCGCTCAAGCCCGGCTTCCGCCCGCACAGCATGGAAGAGCTGCAGGGTTTTCCCTTCACCTTCTCGGCGGTGATCACGATGGAGCCGGACGAGCAAGGCACGCGCTACCGCGCGCTCGCCATTCATCCCGACGTCGCGGCGCGCGAGCGGCATGACGAGATGGGATTCCACACCGGCTGGGGCGTGGCCCTGGACCAGCTGGTGGCGCTGATGAAGAGGCAGTGAACCCGGCGATCACTCACTCGAGGAGGTGGCTTCATGTTCGGTCCAGGCTCCGGCATGGCGTTCGGCGGCATGATCATCTGGTTGCTCTGGCTGGCGGTCAGTATCGCGGCGCTCGTGGCATTCTTCCGTGGCATGAACGCGTTGACGCAGATCGCGCGGCGGCTCGAGAACATCGAGCAGATCCTCGCGACGAGGCCCGGGCCCGGCTCGACGCTGTGAACGGATGAGCGGATCGCTTCGCGTCGCGACGGCGCTGCTCTGTCTCGCCGCCGCGTGCGCGTCGGCAGCATCGACAACCCGCGGCGGACCTGCGGGTTCAGCGCCGTCGTCGCTCCGAACGCCTACCGCTGATCGCGGCGTCGTACGCCTCGACGTCGTGCACTCCGAGGCGCTCGGCGTGGACAAGCGTGTCGCGATCTACCTGCCGCCGTCCTATGGCAGGAGTCCGGCGCGCCGATATCCGGTCGTCATCTATCTGCACGGCTTGTTCGGCAGTGAGACGGACTGGCTCTCGAAGGGTGGCCTCGATGCGGTGGCTGATTCGCTCGCGCATGCAGGGGCGGGCGAAGCCATCCTCGTCATGCCCGATGGCGATGATGGCTGGTGGACCGATTGGGCGGTGGAGAGCTCGTACGACAGCTGCGCCGACACGCTGAGGACCGAAGATCCCGCGCGCTACTGCGTTCGCAATCATCGCTACGAGGACTGGATAGCGCGCGACCTCGTGGCGCATGTAGATGCGCACTACCGCACGCATGCCGACCGCGCGCATCGAGGCATCGCCGGTTTGAGCATGGGAGGCGTCGGTGCGCTCACGCTGGCGCTGCGGCATCCGGAGCTCTTCTCCGCCGCGATGAGTCACTCTGGCGTCGTGTCGGTGCTGCTCGACGGAAGCAATCCGTTCAGTGCGCCGGCACGCTACGTGACTTCACCTGACTCCGTACGCGCGCCGGCCACATCGTGGAGGGCGCGCTTGCTCATGGCGCTTGGGCCGTCGGCGGAGCGATGGCGCTCGTACCAGCCGGCGACGCTCGCCGAGCAACTGCGGCAAGCGGGAACTGCGCTACCCGCGATCCGCTTCGACTGTGGGACCGAGGACGCGCTGCTGGCCGAGAACCGGGCGCTGCACTGGGAGCTGCAGCGACTGAGCATTCCGCACGAGTATGGCGAGTGGCCGGGCGCCCACAGCTGGCGCTACTGGCACGACCGCACGCCGGCGGGCCTCGCCTGGATGCTGGCGCGCGTCGGCGGCTGAGCACCGACGCGCGCCTGCGCTCATCAGGGGAAGATTACGGGAAAGACGATGTCGGTGGTGTAGATGCACCGATCATTGTGCCCGCACTCCGGAACGATGATCGCCTTGTGCTTCGCGCCGAGGGTCTCGTTCACGTACTTGTAGAACGCTTCGCCGCGTGCACGGCGCGTTGGCCCCTGCGCCATCGCCGACGGTGAGGAATCGAAGCCACCGAGCGGAAGTACGTCCACCTGGCCGAGCAGGTAGGTCGTCGGACGCGCGACGAGGTTTTTCCTGAGCTGGTCGTCGCTCATGCCGGCGGTGTAGCCGGTGCGATCCTCGAGGCCGGCGGGCCACTTGTTGTAGGTCGGCACCTTGCTCGCGTCGAATGCACCGTACGTGAAGCGCGAGTGGACCTCCTCGGCGTGCGGTTCCAGCGACGCCTTGTATGCGTCGAGCGTATCGGCGTCGCCCATGACGAGCGGCCGCACGGCGGCGGGCCACGCGTAGCTCGACGGGTTGGCGACGACGTAGCTCACCTGGACGTTGCCGAGCGTGCCGTCCACCTTGTTCGCCATTCCGTAGCGGTTGGCGAACTGACCGCCCGCCGAATGTCCGGCGACGACGATCTGCTTCAGGTTCGGAAAGAGCTTCTTGTCGGACAGCTTGCGCAGGAGCTGATCGGCGAAGTCGAACGACGAGAGTGTGGGATTCGACGGCGACATCCCGCCCGACCGCCAGCTGTCGCGACGCTCGGGCCACTCCACCTCGTTCGGCGCCATCGAGTCGCGACCCGCCGCGAAGCGTGGCGCGATGATGATCGTGTTGTTCAGGGCGTTCGCGAGGAACCCCGCCGCGGTGGCCGTCTCGAAGTAGTGATCCGGATTCCGACCGGCGCCGTGCACCATGATGAGGGCGCGGATGATCTTCGGATTGGGCTTGTCGAGGCGATAGGTGGTGTAGATCAGCGACCGCGCCGGCCCGGCGGAGTAGGTGACCCACTCCTGGCATTGTGCGGTGGCGCGGGTGCAGGGCGTGCTCTGGGCGGCAGCCGGGAGGGCTGCGAGGACGAGCGTGGCGGCGGCGAGACGCAGGCGCATGGCTGGGCGGAGGGTGGGAGGAAATCGCGGACGGAAAGTTGCCGAAAGTCTTACGTCGGGACGGTGACTCGCGTTGACGCGTGTCGCCGCTGAATCCGCAGCGGCGATATCCTCGTCAAGGCACTCGAGCGGGCGCGTCGGTCGCCGCACCGCCGAGCGCGACGTACAACGCTACCAGGTTCTGCGCCTGCACTCGCCGAAGCTGCAACAAGGCCTGCTCGGCGGCGAACAGGTTGCGCTCCGCGTCGAGCACCTCGATGTAGCTCACGACTCCCTCGAGGTACCGCGTGTGCGCCAGCGCGGCGATCTGGCGCTGTGCTTCAGTGCCGCGCTCCTGAGCCGCCACCTGCTCGGCGAGATACCGCCGGCCGGCGAGTCCGTTCGAGACCTCCTGGAACGCCACCTGGATGGTGCGCTCGTAATCGGCGATGGCGATGCGATCCTGCGCGCGGGCGACGTCCACATTGCCGTGCAGTCGTCCGCGATTGAAGATCGGCGCCGTGATCGATGAGCCGTAGCTCCACGTCAGCCCGTCGCTGCCGACGAGCGTGTTCAGCGCGTCGGACGCGAAACCGAGCGCGCCGGTGAGCGAGATGTTGGGAAAGAACGCCGCGCGAGCAGCTCCCACGTTCGCTTCCGCCGCGCGCAGGCGCTCCTCGGCGGCGATCACGTCGGGACGCGCGAGCAGCAGCGCCGACGGCAGTCCGGCAGCGAGCGTCACCGGGTTGAGCTGATCGCTGAGCGGCATCGGCGCTGGCAGTGGCCCCGGAACCGGTCCGCCGACGAGCACGAACAGCAGGTTCTCGATCTGTGCGCGCTGCAGCTTCAGCGCGGCCAGCGACGCCTCGGCCTGGGTCAGCAGCGACTCGGCCTGATGGAAGTCGAGCGCGGAGGTGAGGCCGGCCTTGAGCCGCACCTGCGCGATGCGCACTCCCTCGCGCCGGCTCTGCACCGTCTGCTCGGCGAGCGTGATCTGCTCTGACGCTTCAACCCACGCGAGGTAGGCGGACGCGACGTCCTGGATGAGGGACAGGCGGAAGGCACGCTGCGCCTGGATGGTAGCGAGATAGCGCGCGCGGGCCGCCTCCGAGAGATCGCGCACGCGTCCCCAGAAATCGAGCTCGAAGGCCGGCACGCTCACTCCCACCGACAGGCGATCCGACGTCACGGCCACTGCGCCGGGCACCCCCGTCGCTGCCTCGCCGGCGTGACTGCGCGTCGCGCCCGCGCTCGCGACCGGTGCAGGGAGGCGATCCGAGCTCTGGATGCGATATTGCCCGCGTGCCACCTCGATCTGCTCGACCGCGATCACCAGGTCGCGGTTGCTGCGCAGCGCGGTGGCGACGAGGGAATCGAGCCGCGGGTCGCGGAGGAAATCACGCCACTCGACCTCGGTCGCCGGCACCCCGGTCGCCGCGTCGCTGTCGGTCGCCGCGAGGTAGACTGGCGGCGTGGGGAGCGGCCCCGGCGCATGGCGCGGCGCGAAGTGGCAGGCGCTCGCGAAGGCGAGCGTGAGCAGTGCGACCGGCTTACGCATGCGAGGTATCGGCGTGATGATGCGCAATCTCCTCGGGTGACGGCGGACGCCGCCTCGTTATCCAGCGGCGCACGGCGAGATAGAACAGCGGAATGAAGAAGATGCCGAAGCTCGTCGCGGTGAGCATGCCGCCCGCCACGCCAGTCCCGACGGCGTGACGGCTCGCCGCACCCGCGCCACGCGCGACGATGAGCGGCACCATGCCGAGGATGAAGGCAAGCGACGTCATGATGATCGGACGCAGGCGGAGACGCACCGCGGCCATCGTCGCGTCGAACGTGCTCTTGCCGTGCGCCTCCTCCTCGATCGCGAACTCCACGATGAGGATGGCGTTCTTGGCGGCGAGGCCGATGATCGTGATCAGGCCGACGTTGAAGTACACGTCCGCCGACAGGCCACGCAGCATCGTGAAGAGCACCGACCCCAGCACGCCGAGCGGCACGACGAGCAGTACGGCGATCGGGACGGCCCAGCTCTCGTAGAGCGCCGCGAGCAGCAGGAACACGACGACGAGTGACACGCCCATCAGCACGACGATCTGGCCGGCCGTCTGCTTTTCCTCGAATGAAAGTCCCGTCCAGTCATAGCCGAATCCGGAGGGCAGGCTCTTCGCCAGCCGCTCCATCTCGGCCATCGCTTCGCCCGTCGAGCGGCCTGGCGCCGCCATGCCGGAGATGGTCGTCGAGGGATAGCCGTTGTAGCGCTGGAGCGATGGAGGACCCGCCGTCCAGCTGACGGTGGTGAACGCGCCGAAGGGCACCATCTCGCCGCTCGAGTTGCGCACCTTGAGGTCGAGAACGTCCTGCGGCGTCATTCGATACGGCGCGTCCGCGGCGATGAGCACGCGCAGGATCCGACCGTTGCGACTGAAGTCGTTGGCGTACGCGCTGCCGAACGAGATGGCGAGCGTGGAGTTGATGCTGGCGATGGACAGGCCGAGCGCGCGAGCCTTGATGCGGTCCACCTGCACCCGGAGCTGTGGCGCGTCCTCCTGCGACTCGGGACGAACACCGATGAGCAGCGGACTCTGTGACGCCGCACCGAGCAGCTGGTTGCGCGCCGCGATCAGCTCCTCGCGCGTGTGACCGCTGCGATCCTCGAGCACGAAACTGAAGCCACTCGCCACACCGAGTCCCTGGATGGCCGGTGGGTTCAGTGCGAACACCATCGCTTCCTTGATCTGCGACAGCGCGCCGAGCGCCTTGTTCACCAGGGTGAGCGCGCTGTTCGCTTCGCCCGGCCGCTCATCCCACGGCTTGAGGCTGACGAACGCCATCGCGTTCGACTGCCCCTGGCCGAAGAAGCTGAACCCGCGCACGAAGATCACCGTGCGCACCTGAGGCTGCGCGTGCAGGAACGACTTCACCTGCTCGATCGCCACGTTGGTGCGTTCGGTCGTCGCTCCCGGCGGCGCCTGGACGGCGACGAGGATGCTTCCCTGATCCTCGGTGGGGAGGAAGCTGCCCGGCAGGCGCTGGAAGAGCAGCAGCGTGATGGCGACGAGCCCGGCGAAGATGGCGAGGAAGCGCAACGGACGGAGCAGAATCCGCCCGACGACGCCCTGGTAGCGCCCGGTGGTGCGCGCGAACCACGTGTTGAAGCGCCCGAAGAAGCGGTCGGCCTGCTGGCGCAGCGGATTCGTCGACGCCTTGCCGTGTGCCTGCACCGGCTTGAGCATCGTCGCGCACAATGCCGGCGTGAGTGTCAACGCCATCAACGCCGAGAAAGCGATGGAGATGGCGAGCGTGACGGAGAACTGGCGGTAGATGCCGCCCGTGGTGCCGGGAAAGAACGCCATCGGCACGAACACCGCGACGAGAACGAGCGTGATGCCGATGATCGCCGACGTGATCTGCCCCATCGCCTTCACCGTCGCGTCGTACGGTGAGAGCCCTTCCTCCGACATGATGCGTTCGACGTTCTCGATGACGACGATGGCGTCGTCGACGAGAATACCGATGGCCATCACCATGCCGAACAGGGTGAGCACGTTGATGGAGAACCCGAGCACCCACAGGCCGAGGCACGCACCAGCGAGCGCGATCGGCACGACGATCGTCGGGATGAGCGTCGCTCGCCAGTTCTGCAGAAAGAGGAACATGACGAGGAAGACGAGGATCATCGCCTCGATCAGTGTCTCCACCACCGAGCTGACCGACGCGCTGACGAACGGCGTGGAGTCGAAGGGCACGCTCCAGCCGATGTCGGAGGGGAAGCTCTGCGCCAGCTCGGCCATGCGTGCCTTCACGGCGGTCGCCACCTCGAGCGCGTTCGCGCCCGGCGTGAGCTGGATGGCCATGCCGGCCGCCGGCTCGCCGTTGAGCTCGAGGTCGAAGCCATAGCTGGCCGCTCCCAGCTCCACGCGTGCCACGTCACCGAGGCGCACGACGGAGCCGTCGGGGTTGGCGCGCAGGATGATGTTGGCGAACTGCTCGGGCGTGGTGAATCGGCTCTGGGTCAGGATGGCCGCATTCAGCTCGGTGCCGCCGGCGAGGGGCCGATCGCCGAGCGCACCGCCCGCGGACTGGCTGTTCTGCTCCTGCACCGCGGCGAGCGCGTCGGATGGCGCGAGGTTGAACGTCGCGAGGCGCGCCGGATCGAGCCAGATCCGCATCGCGTACTCGGACGAGAACGAGCGGACATCGCCGACGCCGGGCACGCGGCGCAGCTCGTCCACGACTCGATTCACCGCGAAGTTTCCGAGCTCCAGCGTGTTCATCGCGCCGCTCTTCGACGTGAGCGAGACGATCATCAGGAAGCCGGTGTTCGCCTTCACCACCTGGACTCCCTGGCGACGCACCTCCTCCGGCAGCCGCGCCTCCACGCGCCGCAGCCGGTTCTGCACGTCCATCAGCGCCACGTTGATGTCGGTGCCGGAGCGGAAGGTCACGGTGATGGACGCCGTGCCGTTGGACTGGCTCGACGACGACATGTAGAGGAAACCCTCGACGCCGTTGAGCTCCTGCTCGATGACCTGCGTGACGTTCGTCGCCAGCACCGACGCATCAGCGCCGGGATACGCGGCGCTGATGGTGAGCGACGGCGGCGTGATCGTCGGGTATTGCTCGATCGGCAGTGACCGCAGCGCGATGAATCCGGCGAACACGATCGCAAGCGCGATCACCCACGAGAAGACGGGGCGATCGATGAAGAAGCGGGAGCTCATCCGTGGCCGCTCAGCGTGCGGTGTCGGCCGCTTGCGGCACGGCTGGCGGTGTCGGGCTCGCCGTCACCGGCTTGACCGGTTTGCCCGGCGCCGCCTTTTGGAGCCCGTCCACGATCACCCGCTCGCCGGGGTCGAGACCAGTCTGGATCACCCACGAGCCGCCCTCGAGCGCGCCCACCTTCACAGATCGGACTTCCGCGATGTCCTTCGCATTCACCACCATCACCGTCGCGCCCTGGGGCGTGACGGTCACGGCGCGCTGCGGAATCAGCAGTCCCTTCGCCTGCACGCCTGCCTCGATGCGCCCCCGCACGAACTGTCCGGGCAGGAGGGTGCGCTGCGGGTTGGGGAAGAGTGCGCGAAGCGCCGCGGTGCCGGTGGCTTCATCGATGTTCATCGCCACGAAGTCCAGGCGGCCCGGCAGCCGGTAGTCGCTGCCGTCCTCCAGCACGAGATGCACCGGCACGTTGTTCGGCGCTGGCACCTGGATGGCGCCGGACGAAATCCGGTTGCGCAGCGCGAGCAGATCGGAGCTCGACTGGGAGAAGTTGGCGTAGATCGGGTCCATCTGCTCGATCGTCGTGAGCAGAGTGGCGGCGGCGCCGCTCACGAGCGCGCCTTCGGTCACCATGGCGCGACCGGCGCGCCCCGCGATCGGCGCGGTCACCGTCGTGTAGCCGAGGTTGAGCCGCGCCGCCGCGATCTGTGCGCGCGACTGCGCCACGTCCGCTTCGGCGGTGCGCAGGCGCGCGACGGCCGCATCGTATTCCTGCTGGCTGAGCGCCTGTTGCGCCACGAGTCCCTTGTACCGCGTGACGTCCTGCTGCGCGTTGGCGGCGGTGGCCTCTGCGCGCGCCAGCGCTGCTTCGGCCGCGCTCAGCTTCGCGCGGAGCTCGCGCGGGTCGATCGCGAACAGCGGTTGGCCAGCGCGGACGTCGGTGCCCTCGGTGTAGAGGCGGCGCTCCACGATGCCATCGACCCGCGCCCGGACTTCGGCAGTTCGGATGGCCTGGAGCCGGCCGGGCAGCTCGATCACGTTCACGATCGGCTGCGCCGAAACGGTGATGACGGCGACTTCCGGCGGCGGCGGAGCGGGCGGGGCTGAAGATTTCGAGCAGGCGGCAAGAAGCAGCGCGGCAGCGACTCGCCGCGCATGGTCGGTCATTGACATCCAGTTAGAATAGTCGGGAGCAAAACCTTCCGCCATTTGCCATCGTAGGGCTCCAGCGTGACTAGTCTCAACCAGGAGCCGGATACGCCGTGAGCGACGCCCAGTCTTCCCTCCAGCAGCGCGTCGTCGACGCCCTCGGAGATCAGTACGATATCGAGTGCGAGATCGGCCGCGGCGGAATGTCGGTCGTCTATCGCGCACGCGATCGCCGCCTCGACCGCGTGGTCGCCGTCAAGGCGCTGCCCCCCGAGCTGGCGTACGATCCCGCCATCCGCACCCGCTTCAAGCGCGAAGCACAGACCTCGGCCCAGCTCGCGCATCCGCACATCGTGCCGATTCACGACGTCGGCGAGCGCGACGGCATCGCCTACTTCGTGATGTCGCTCGTACGCGGTGGGAACCTTGCCGAGCTGCTGGCGCGCGAGCCGCGACTGCCGGTGGCGCGCGTCCGCGTGATTCTCGCCGAGCTTGCCGATGCGCTCGCCTTTGCGCACCTGCGTGGCGTGATCCACCGGGACGTCAAGCCGGACAATGTCCTGCTCGACGGCGACAGTGGCCGCGCCATGATCACCGACTTCGGGATTGCCCGCGCCATCGAGTCGGGAACGCGGCTCACGATCACCGGCCAGGCGGTCGGGACACCGACCTACATGTCACCCGAACAGGCGATGGGCGAGCGCGAGGTGGACGGCCGGAGCGACATCTATTCGCTCGGCGTGCTGGGCTACCAGATGCTCACCGGGCGGGTGCCGTTCGCGGCGGGCAACTCGATGGCGTTGCTGCTGAAGCATGTCTCGGAAGCGCCACGGCCGATCGTGGAGCTTCGCGCCGACGCGCCACCCGCGCTTCGTGACGCGATCGAGCGTGCGCTGCTGAAGGCCCCCGACGATCGATGGCCGACCGGAACCGCGCTGCGCGACGCTCTTCTCTCCGACGAGACGGTGCCCCAGTCGAGTTGGCGAGTGGAGCAGCGCGAGCCGGTGCGCTACACCACGCCACGGCCGCGCAACGCACGACCGGAAACGAAGTCTGCGTCGGCCTCGCCCAGGCGCGGGACGCCGGCACTCCACCCGGAGCGCGAGCGGCCCCTGACCGTGCCAGCGCGCGG
>Ga0207657_10006085_pt1 | contig 12551 bp, 11 predicted proteins | sample KBSC33metaG_FD_184316 | JGI IMG/M metagenome (GOLD analysis project Ga0207657, IMG submission 184316) | Corn rhizosphere microbial communities from Kellogg Biological Station, Michigan, USA - KBS C3-3 metaG (SPAdes) (version 2) | ecosystem: Host-associated > Plants > Roots > Rhizosphere > Soil ...
CACCGACACGGCAGTCGCCGGCTGGACGTCGCTGCTCGCGGTGGTGCTCCTGCTCGGCGGCATGCAGTTCGTGGCGCTCGGCGTCATCGGCCAGTACGTCGCGCGCATCTTCGAGGAGGCGAAGCAACGTCCGCTCTACCTCGTAAGCGAGCGCATCCGCGGGGGAGTCGCTCCCGATGCAGCACCGGCGAGCCCGGCGCCGGCCGCCTCGCTCGATCGCCAGTAGGCCGCCCGGCTGGAAGCTGACCGCTCGGCGGTCCACAATCCTCGTGCCGTGAGCGGAGTCGCATACACCCGGTCGATCAGGGCCGCCTCGACCGCCAGGGGCCGCTCGGTGGCGGCCACCGCTCTGGGAGCTGGGCTCGTCGCGGCCACCGTCCTGGCCGTCCTGGCGGCACGGCACGCGACTCCGAGCGAGGTCTCGCCGGTCGTGCCGCGGGGCGATTGGAACACCGCCTGGGTGGCCGGACTCATCGCGGCTTTCGTGCTGTACGGGGTCGGGGCGTGGATGGCGCACGCCGGCTGGCTGCGGCTGCGGGTCGCGCTCGTCGCGGCCGTCGCGATCCAGGTCGTCCCAGTTGCTGCGCCGCTGCTCCTCTCGAAGGACGTCTTCCTCTACTGGGGCGAGGCACGCGTGGTGACGGTGCACCACGCGAACCCGTACAGGTCGACGCCGGCCGACTATCCGACCGACCCCGCGTTCAACCACATCTCCGAGTCGTGGCGCGCGGAGCCGACGCCGTACGGCCCTGTCTGGGTGGCGGTCGGCGCGATTCCCGCTGTGATCGCAGGCTCGTCGGCCCATCGCGCGGAGCTCGCGTATCGCCTGCTCGCAACGCTCGCGCTCCTTGCCGCGATCGCACTCGTCGCGCTGCGCACGCGGAACGCCGCCGCCGTCGCATTCCTCGGCTGGAGCCCGCTGCTCGCGCTGCACTTCGCCGGAGGCGGTCACAGCGACGCGCTGATGATGGTCGTCGTGCTCGCGGCTGTCGCAGCCGGCACGCGCGGCGCGGGCGGTGCGCTTTGGCCGATTGCCACGGCGTTCAAGCCGGTCGCGCCGATCCTCATCCCGCTCGAGCTTGCGAAGCGTCGGCTCCACGCGGGCACGCGGTGGTGGGTCGGGCTCGTGTCCGCCGCCGTTGTCATCGCCGCCCTTGCGACGGCCTTCTTCGGCACGTCCTGGATCCACGCCGCGACGACGGGCGCGCATCAGTCCTCGCCTCTCGGCGGCGTGCACTGGCTGACCGAGCTCGGGCTCGCGCACCGCAGCGCAGTGCTCGCCGGGGCAGCGGTGTTCCTCGTCGTCTACGCAGCGCTCCTCCGCGACGCGTGGCGGAACGGGCGCGCACGCCTCTCGCTTGCTGCGTCCGCGCTCTGCCTGACCTCGAGCCTGCTTCGTCCCTGGTACGCGCTCTGGCCGGTCGCCCTCGCGGCGCTCGAAGAGGATGCAATCGCAGCGGTCGTCGCCTACGCCCTCACCGGGTACCTGCTCTTTGGCGACGCGGTGCAGCTGTGAAACCCATGCTCTCCGTCGTCGCGCCGGTCTTCAACGAAGAGGCGACGCTTTGCGAGCTTCACCGGCGGCTCAGCGCCACACTCACGACGCTCGGCGGCACGCACGAGATCGTCCTCGTGGACGACGGCTCGACCGATGGGTCCTGGGGGCTCCTGCTCGAGCTCGCCGCACGCGACCCGCAGCTGCGCCTGCTTCGCCTCTCGCGCAACTTCGGCCACCAGGCGGCCCTCTCCGCCGGCCTCGACGCGGCGCGCGGCGACGCGGTCGTGTTGATGGACGCGGATCTCCAGGATCCGCCCGAGGTGATCCCGAGTCTCGTCGCGAAGTGGCGCGACGGGTTCGATGTCGTCTATGCGATTCGCAGCGACCGAGAGGGCGAGACACGCCTGCGGCTCGCGTCGATCTCCCTCTTCTATCTCTTCCTCCGTCGCATCTCGCCGACGGACATCCCACGGAACGTGGGCGACTTCCGGCTGCTCTCCCGCCGCGCCGCCGACGCGATCTCGGCGATGCCCGAGCGCGCACGCTTCCTCCGTGGCATGACGAGCTGGATCGGCTTCCGCCAGACGGGTGTCCCGTACACACGAGAGGCCCGCTTCGCCGGCACGTCGAAGTACCCGCCGAGAAAGCTCATCCGCCTCGCCTACGACGGCGTCACCTCGTTTTCGACGGTGCCGATCGAGCTCGTAACGGCGATCGGCCTTGCGCTCGTCCTGTTCTGTATCGGCGTACTCGGCTGGACCGTCTACGTGCGCTTCTTCACGTCGCACCACCCGCAGGGCTGGACGTCGGTGATCGCAGTCGTGCTGCTGCTCGGCGGCGTGCAGCTCCTGAGCCTCGGCGTGATCGGCCAGTACGTCGCCCGGATCTTCGACGAGACGAAGCAGCGGCCCGTCTACCTCGTGGACGAGGTCGTCGAGACCGTGCGAGAGCCCGAGGTCGTTTAGAGACTGGTGGTGCTTTGCTCTTCGAGGAGGGCGAGCCGCTGCGCGAGCAGCACGTTCTGGTCGGAGAGCCGCGAGATCACCGTCGAGTAGTGCAAGAGCACGGCGAGGATGAAGAGCAGCCCGACCGCGAAGAGCACGGCCGGCGGGTAGCTCCGCACGCCGAGCCAGCCGGCGATCGTGTTCAGCCCCTCGCGCCACGCCGAGAGCACGGTCAGCGCGATCCCGGTGACGAGCCAGAGCAGTGCGTAGCGCTCACGGAGGCGTCGGCTGCGGATCAGCTCGAGCACGACGAGCACGAGCATGAACGACGCGATGGCGCCGGCGATCGAGACGGCGAGCGGTGTCATTCGGATCCCTCCTGAGGAACGACGTTGCGGCGAAAGAGCCCGACGAAGATCGCGAGCAGCACCTTCACCATGTAGTAGATGGAGCGGAGCGCGGTGATCGACGAACGACCGCCGCCGCGCTCGCGCATCTCGACCGGTACCTCGACGAGGCGGAGGCGGTGGCGGAACACCATCACGGTCGCCTCCACCTCCGGGTAGTCGTGCGGATAGTCGCGCGCGAAGAGCGCGATGCCTTCGCGGTTCAGCGCCTGGAAGCCCGAGGTCGTATCCGTGACGCGCTGGCCGACGATGCGCGAGACGACGCCGGCCAGAAGCCGGATGCCGATGCGCCGCGTGCGCGACGAGCGGTAGCCGTTCGCGCCCATCGCCGCGAAGCGCGAGCCGACGACGATGTCCGCCTCGCCACTCAGCACCGGGGCGAGCACGCGATCGAGCTGCGCGGGATCGTGCTGGCCGTCGCCGTCGACGCGCACCGCGATGTCGAAGTCGTTTTCGAACGCGAAGCGGAAACCGGTCTGCACCGCGCCGCCGATGCCGAGGTTGAAGGGCAGTCGCAGCACGCGCGCGCCCTTCGCGGCGGCGGCGCGCGCCGTCCCGTCGAGCGAGCCGTCGTCCACGACGACGATCTCGAGCCCCGGATCGAACGCACGAAGCTCGTCGATCACGCGTCCGATGTTCTCGACCTCGTTCAGGGCGGGCACGATCGCGACGCGACGGAGCTCTCGCAGGCGTGGATCGATGGTCATCGAGAGGACCGTAACGTCAGAGGAAGACGCGGGCACCCCGCCACCAGGCCGAGACGAGCCCGTTCACGACCGCGACGCCCGCCGGGAGCTGAAGCATTCGCGGGTCGAGCACCGGCGTGAGGAGGGAGGCGAGCTCACGGTCGGGGACGCGCCGCCCACCCTGGACGACCCGGCGCCGCCGGGCGAGCCACGAGACGTTCGCGGCGAGCCACGCCCAGCCGCGAGCCTTTTCGCGAAGCCAGCCCTCCCGGAGCGCGAGGAGCACGATGCCGAGCTCGACGGCGAGGACGACCGGCGCGAGCACGAGCAGCAGCCGTCCGGAGAACGCCGTCAGCACGAAGATCAGGCGGTTGCGCTCGAGGTAGTACTCCTTCCGGCGGTCCGCCCGCTCGAGGACGTAGTCGTGGAGGACGGTCGCAGCCGGGTCGACGACGATCCGCAGGCCCCGGAGCCGCGCGCGCCAGCACAGCTCGAGATCCTCCTGGTAGAGAAAGAGCTCTTCCGTGAAGCCGCCGAGGTCGCGAAAGAGATCAGCGCGAATCGCGAAGGCCGCTCCGCTCGCGTACGGGATGTCGCGGACCGCCGAGACCGTGTCGACGGGGTCGCCGTAGCTGCCGGGCCAGGCGAGCCCGCTCACGTGCACGACGTTGCCGCTCGAGTTCAACGTGTCGGGCGCGGCGAGCAGCGCGAGGCGCGCCTGCACGACACCGATCGATTCGTCCTCGAGCCGACGCGCAAGAGCCTCCACCGCACCCGGCTGCGCAACGGTGTCGGGATTGAGGAACACGAGCACCTCGCCGGCAGCAGCGTCTGCGCCGAGGTTGCAGCCGGCGCCGAACCCGTGGTTCGCGGAGTCGATCACGCGCGCGCGTTTCGCCGCAGCGTCGATCTCGGGTCCGCCGCCGCCGTTGTCGACGACGATGACGTCGGTGTCGCCCAGCGACTCGAGGCAGCGCGTCAGCGCTTCGCCGCTCCGGTAGGCGACGACGATGACGGTGATGGACGGCACGCGCGAAGTGTGAGGGCAACGCATGAAGAAACCGTTACGCCTCCCCGGTGGTCGAGGCCGGAGGCTAAGGCGCCGCGCAGCGCGACTTAGCCGGAGGCGAACTCAGCGTGGCGGGGATGCCGAAGGCACCACCGCCCGCGCAGGGTAGGCAACCCGTCAAGAGCCGCTCGTGGTGCACCGGCCCCCGCGCGCGGAGGCGAGACCGCGCTCTCGCCGGAGCGCAAGAACGGTCCTTTGAGCGACGGACGAAGGAGGGGGCACGTGGGGGAACCACGGGTTCCCCCACGATCAGTAGGCTCCTCGCCGCGCGAGGACCGCCGGCAGCGTCTTCGCGAGAATCGAGATGTCGAGCCAGATCGACCAGTTCTCGAGGTAGTAGAAGTCGAGCCGCACGAGATCGTCGAAGGTCAGCTCGATCCGGCCGGAGACCTGCCAGAGGCCGGTCATGCCCGGAAGCACGAGATACCGCTTGCGATGCCAGTCCTCGAGCTGCACGAAGTCGCGGAGCGGCAGTGGCCGCGGACCGACGAGGGACATCTCACCCCGCACGACGTTCAGGACCTGGGGTAGCTCGTCGATCGAGTAGCGGCGCATGAAGCGCCCGACGCGCGTGACCCGCGGATCGTCCTTGATCTTGAACAGCGGTCCCGACGCTTCGTTCGACGACTCGAGCCCGGCCTGGCGCTCGCCGGCGTCGATGTACATCGAACGGAACTTGAACATGCCGAACTCGCGCTCACCGAGCCCGACGCGGCGGTCGCGGTAGAACACGGGGCCGGGCGAGTCGAGCTTCACCGCGAGCGCGACGAGAGCCCAAAGGGGCGCAGCGGCCGCGACGATCAGCACGCTCATCACGATGTCGAACGTGCGCTTGATCGACCAGTCGAGCCCTGCGAACACCGGCGGGCGAAGCTCGAAGAGCGGCACGCCCTGCCCCGGGACGTACTCCATGCGCTGGGTCAGAAGCGCGGTCGTCGTCGGTGCGATACGCACCTTCACGCCGAAACGATGTGCTTGCTCGACGAGATCGAGGAATGCCTCGTCCCCGAGATCGACGCCGCTGACGATCAGCTCGTCCGGCCGCAGACGATCGAGGATCGCCGGGAGATCGTCGACCACGCCGAGCGACGGCAGATCGATGTCGTTCCCGTCCGACCCGATCGCGCCGAGGAACTCGTAGTCGATGCCGCCACGGCCGAGGCCGAGCGCGCGACGTAGCTCGATGAGCCTGTCGCTCGAGCCGAGAAGCACGGCACGACGCCGCACGCCTGCAAGGCGCCACACGTCCCGCGTGACGAGCTCGTAGGAGGCTCGCAGGCCGCCGACGATCACCACGGAGAGCACGAACGCCGTGACGTAGAGACCGAACGTCGTGTGCTGGTAGCCCGTTCCGACCGCGAACGCGAGCGTGATCACGGTCACGAGCAGAAGAGACGACACGATGCGGCCGGCTCCGGCGCGGCTCTCGCGTGCGGCGTACAGGCCCGCGCGCCAGAAGACGAGCACGGTGACGAGCACGAGGAACGGCAGCCACTCCGCCTCCGCCTTCCACGGCAGTCCCCACAACACGGGCCGCTCCCCGTAGTACAGCTCGCGGAGCACGAGCGCGAGATACAGCGCACCGGCGATCCCGCCGACGTCGATCGCGACAAGTGCTGCGATGCTCGCGAGCCTGCGCGCGAGCGACCGCGCCTGAATCGGTGACGGGAGCACCCGCGTCGAGCGGATGTCCTCCGAAGGGCCGACTGCATCCGGCGGCTCCACGCCGCCCTGCGGTTCGACGCCGACAAAAGGCTTGGTCGCCACGAGAAGCGGGATTGTACTCGGCTAGGCTTGGCACCCCGTGCGCACGCGCAGCGCCGTCCTCCTCCTCGGCCTCGCCACCGCGCTGCCGCGGCTCGCCGCCCTGCTCCACGAGCGGGGGGCCATTCTCGCGTCCTTCACCGACAAGGGCGACGATTTCGCGCGGACCTACCTCGCAACGGGCACGTACGGGTTCATCCCGGGCCATCCGTCTGCGTACACGCAGCCGCTCTACGGCTGGTTCCTGATCCCGCTCTACTGGATCTTCGGTCGCCACTGGGAGGTCGTGGGGCTCGCGCACATCTGCGTCGCCGTCGCGACGACGCTCATCGTGTGGCAGATCGGCAAGCGCTGGCTCAGTCCCGGGATCGGCGTGATCGCGGGGCTGATCGTCGCGCTGCACCCGTATCTCGTCTGGCACGACGTGCACATGAACCGCGAGATCCTCGACCACGTGCTCGCGGCCGCAGCGGTCTATCTGACACTGCACGCCTCGGAGCGCTTCGGCTGGCAGCGCGCGCTGCCGCTCGGCGCGGTCATCGGGCTCGGGATCCTCGGCAACGTCCGGCTCGAGGCGCTGCCGTTGCTGCTCTGCGCGTATCTGCTGTGGCGAAACGGCGTCTGGGGTCGCACCGTGCTCGCGACGGCAGCGCTCTTCGCGGCAACTGCCGTCGTGGTCATGCCGTGGGTCGTCCGGAACAAGGTGAGCGTCGGCTGCTGGGCGGTGACGACCGATGCGCGCGCGCTCTGGAAGGCGAACAACGTCAACACGTACGAGACGTTGAAGCACGGCGGCTGGATCGATCACGTTCCGCAGCCGAAGTCGTTTCCGCCGACACCGCAGGACGTGTTCGAGCACTGGCAGAAGACCGGAGTCGTGGTGCCGTACAACGAGTGCGCGCAGATGACGGAGTTCCAGCACAAGGTGATCTCGTTCTGGCGTAACCATCCCGGCGAGAAGGCACGACTCGTCCCGCTCGACGCGCAGTGGCTCTGGCAGCCGAACGTCGTCGAGACGCGGGGCCGGCCGGGCGCGGGCAGCTGGCTCGACACCCTGCGCTCGAGCGCGGAGCCCGCGTACATGATCCCGCTCTACCTGCTCGCGCTCTGGGGCCTCTTCCTCGTGCCGCGCTTCGTCGCGTCGCTGACGGTGTTGCTGCTCGGGTACCAGACGCTCGTCGCGATGCTCTTCGTCGGCGAGACGCGCTACCGCGTGCCGTGGGACTTCCTGCTCGCGTTGCTCGCGGCGGCGGCGCTCGTCGATCTCAGCGCGCGAGTGCGAGCCCGTCGGCGGCGGGGCGGCGACGAGCGAGCAGCCTGAGCGAGATCCCGAGCACCAGCCGCCGCTTCGGGTCGAGCAGGTCGTAGTCGTGGAAGTAGGCGTGCACGTACGGCGGTAGCGGCCCGGCGACGGCGCGGGCGAGGCGGCCGAGCGAGTGCGTCGTCGGCAGCACGCCATCGGCAGGAGACCCGGCGCGCGGCGTGCAGTCGACGAGGCCGAGCTCACGCACCGTCGCCTGCACCGCGTCGTCCGTGTACCACGCGCCGCCACAGAAGAAGCGCGGCTCGAGCCCCGCCGCGCGCATCCACTCTGCTTCGCGGCGCACGCGCGCAGCGGGATCGCCGCCGGTCGGGCGCGCATGCGTCGGGCTCGTCCAGTGCGTGTGCAAGCCGAACGGCGCTCGCGCAGCGGCGGCACGGGCGCGGGTGAGCCAGCGCTCCTCGTCCTCGCCGAACGCCGCGTCGGGCGGCCGCATCAGCGCGATCACGTCGAAGCCGCCTGGCGTGCTTCGTTGCAGCTTCTCGAAGCACTGCCAGGCCGCGTCGTCGAGCGGGCGCTCGAGATGGCAGGAGATGATGGCGGCTGGGTCGATAGGCACACTGTCGCGCATGTGCGGGATCTGCGGACTCTATTCGCCGTCGATCGAGCCGCAGCCTGCGCTCGTCGACGAGATGCGCGCGCGGATTCGCCACCGGGGGCCCGACCAGGGCTCGACCGACGCTCTCGGCCCATGTGTGCTCGGGCACCAGCGGCTGCAGGTGCTCGACCCGGAGCTCGGCTATCAGCCGGTGGCGAACGAGACGGGGGACGTCACCGCAGTCTTCAACGGCGAGCTCTACAACTTCGCGGAGCTGCGCGCCGGCCTCAGCGGGCACGAGGTGCGGGGACGCGGCGACACGCCCGTGATCCCGCATCTCTACGAGGAGCACGGCGTCCGCTTCGTCGAGCACCTCGATGGCATGTTCGCGATCGCGCTCTGGGACGCGTCGCGCCGCCGGCTCGTGCTCGCACGCGACCGCCTCGGCAAGAAGCCCCTCGTGTGGACGCGCCTCACGGACGGCACGCTCGCGTTCGCATCCGAGCTGAAGGCGTTCCACGGCCTGCCCGGTTTCCACGCCGAGCCCGATCTTGCCGCGCTCGACGCGTATCTCGCGCTCGGCTACGTGCCGGGAACGCGTACCGGCCTCCTCGGCGTGCAGCGGCTCGAGCCCGGCGCGCTGCTCGTCGTCGAGAACGGTCACGAGCACGTCGAGCGCTACTGGCAGCCGCAGGTCGAGCGCCAGGTGGCGAGCGACGACGAGTGGCTCGAGCGCGTGCGCGCCGAGGTGACGGCGGCCGTTCGGAAGCGGCTCGCGTCCGACGTGCCGCTCGGTGCGCTCCTCTCGGGCGGCATCGACTCTGCGGTCGTCGTCGCGCTCATGGCCGATGCGTCGGCCGAGCCCGTGCGCACGTTCACGGTCGGCTTCGCCGATGCGGCCTACGACGAGCGCGCGTTCGCGCGATCGGTCGCCGACCGCTACGGCACACGCCACGAGGAGATCGTGCTCGAACCGGACGCAGCAGCGACGCTGCCCCGCCTCGCGGCCGCATTCGACGAGCCGCTCGGCGACGAGGCGGCGCTGCCGCTCTTCCTGATCTGCGAGGCAGCACGCCACGAGGTGACCGTCGCGCTCGTGGGCGACGGTGGCGACGAGTCGTTCGCGGGCTACGAGCGCTACGCCGCGATGGGGCTTGCCGACCGCGTGCCTGCGACCGCGGCCCGCGCGGGCTCGCGGCTGCTGCGTGCGCTACCGTCTGCGCGGCGCGAGCGCCGCTCGACGACGTTCCGGGCCGCTCGCTTTCTCGACGCTGCAGCCGTGCCGCGCGCGGAGCGCTACGGCCGGCTCATGCAGGTGCTGTCGCTCGAGCAGCGTGCCGGCCTGTGGACGGATGACGCGCGCACCGAGATCGGCGCGCTCGCGTCACCCGGGCTCCTCCTCGGTGCGCCACCTGCGGGCGGCATCGCCGGGCTGCAAGCACTCGACGCGCGCACGTATCTGCCGGGAGACCTGCTGCCGAAGTCCGACATCGCGTCAATGGCGCACTCGCTCGAACTGCGCTCGCCGCTCCTCGACCACCGCGTGGTCGAGCTCGGCCTGGCTCTGCCGGATCGACTGAAGCAGCGCGGACGCGAGGGCAAGATTGCATTGCGTCGCGCGTTCGCGCAGGAGTTGCCCGATCTCGTCGCGGCGCGTGGCAAGTCGGGATTCGGATTGCCACTCGCCGCGTGGTTCCGCGGCGAGCTGAAGCCGCTCGCACACGACGTGCTGCTCGACGACAGGGCTCGCACGCGCGGGTGGCTACGGGCCGACGCCGTCGAACGCCTGCTCGAGGAGCACACGGCGGAGCGCGCAGATCACGGGCATCGTCTCTGGACGCTCGTGATGCTCGAGCTCTGGCAGCGCGCGCACGTCGACGCACCGGTGACGACCGCCGTCGCGTGAGACGCCGCACTGCCTACACCGCGCTCGCGCTCGTGTGCGCGGTGCCGCGCGTCGGCATTCTCCTGCATGAACGCGATGCGATCACTGCGAGCTTCACCGAGAAGAGCGACACGATCGCGCGCATGTTCGTCGACCACGGGACGTTCGGGTTCGTGCCGGGCGCACCGTCGGCGTACACGCAGCCGCTCTACGCCTGGTTCCTGATCCCGATCTACTGGATCTTCGGCGCGAACTGGTGGTCGATCGGCACCGCCCAGATCCTCGTTGCGATCGCGACCGCGTGGCTCGTCTACGAGATCGGATCACGCATCCTCTGTCGGCGCGCGGGCCTCGTCGCAGCCGCGATTGCAACGCTCAACCCCTATCTCGTCTGGCACGACGTGCACGTCAACCGTGAGATCGTCGATCAGCTCGTCGCAGCAGCGCTTGTGCTGCTCACGCTCGTCGTCGTCGAGCGGCCGACCCGGTGGCGCGCCGTCCTCCTCGGGGCCGTCTCGGGCATCTCGATGCTCGGCAACACCCGGCTCGTCTTCCTGCCGATCCTCTGCGCGCTGTACGTCGCCTGGCGCCTGCCGCGCGCCCGCGCGACCGCGCTCCTTGCGGCCCTCGTGCTCGCAGGCGCTGCGGTCGTGGTCGCGCCCTGGCTCGTACGGAACGAGGTGAGCGTCGGCTGCTTCACGCTCACGACCGACGGCCGGGCAATGTGGAAGGCGAACAACACGCGCACGTACCACCTCCTGAGCACGGGCCAGTGGATCGACAACATCGGGCGGAACCCCCCGCGGCCGCCCGCGCCGGGCAGGCTGACGCCGGAAGAGGCGAACGGCATCTGGCTGCGCAACGGGAAGGCGCTGCACCCCGACGAGTGCCTCCAGATGCGCTTCTACCAGCACCTTGCGATCGAGTACATGCGTCACCACCCGGGCGGCAAGGCGAAGCTCGCCGCGCTCTCGGCGAAGGTGCTCTGGCAGCCGAACGTGCTCGAGACGAGCGACCGGAGCGGCGCCGGCACGCAGCTCGACGTCGGCCGCCGGGTGATCGAGCCCGCATACATGTGGGTGCTCTACGCCCTCGCCCTTGTCGGCCTCTTCCTCGCGCCGCGCGCGTTCGTCGCGCTCGCGCTGCTTCTGCTGGCGTATCAGACGGCGGCCGCGCTCGTCTTCGTCGGCGCCACGCGGTACCGCGTCGCGTGGGACTTCCTGCTCGCGCTGCTCGCTGCAGCAGCGATCGAGCGCGCCAGCCAGCGATTCCGCACCCGATGAAGACGCTGCACGTGCATCGCATCCGCGGCATCGGCGGCTCGGAGCGCCACCTGCTCACGCTGCTGCCTGCGCTCGCCGAGCGTGGCGTCGAGCCGGTGCTCGTCGGCCTCGACGATCCCGACTGGGACGCCGCCGACTTCTACGGCGCGCTGCGCGTGCCGTCCGTGCGAGTCCGCTCGCCGCGCGACATCGACCCGCTGCTGCTCGCGCGTCTCGTGCGCGAGCTCAGAGCGGACGTCGTGCACACGCATCTCGTCCATGCCGACGTCTACGGCGGCGTCGCGGCGAAGCTGCGCGGCTCGCGACTCGTCTCGACGAAGCACAACGACGATCCGTTCCGTCGCGGTGCGTTCCGCCACGTCGAGCGAGGTCTTGCGCGCCTCGCCGACGGCGTGGTCGCGATCACGGAATCGTTGCGCCGTTTCACCATCGACGAGGTCGGCGTCCCAGCGTCGAAGGTCGAGACGATCCACTACGGGCTCGACGACCTGCCGGACGCATGGGGCGTCAACGCGCCCGACGGGGTCCCCGAGGGTGCGCGGATCGCGCTTGCGGTGTCGCGCCTCACGGGCCAGAAGGGAATCGACGTTGCGATCCGCGCACTCGCGTCCCTCCCTGCCGACGTCGTCCTCGTCGTCCTCGGCGAAGGCCCCGACCGTGCGCCGCTCGAACGACTCGGCCGCGAGCTCGGCGTCGAGCGCCGCGTGTTTCTGCTCGGACGCGTTCCCGACGTCGCCGCCTGGCTCCGCCGCGCCAACGTCTTCGTCCACCCCGCGCGCTGGGAGGGCTTTGGCCTCGCCGTCCTCGAGGCAATGCTCGCCGGCCTGCCGGTCGTGGCGACGCAGGTCAGCTCACTGCCCGAGCTCGTCGTGGACGGCGAGACCGGGCTCCTCGTCGCCGCGGACGACGCGGCGGCGTTCGCAGCTGCGGTCTCGTCGGCTCTCGAGCAACCCGCCCTCGGCGAAGCGGGACAGGCACGCGCGCACGCCGCGTTCTCGGTCGCGCGCATGGCCGACCGACATGTCGCGCTCTACGAGCGCGTCACAGCCTGAGCCGAAGCTCGAAGAGCTGCCCTTCCCACTCGCCGACGTGGAAGCGCTCGACGGGGACAAAGCCCTGTTCCTCGTACCACTGCACGAGCCGCTCCGCGCCCGCC
>Ga0207657_10006086_pt1 | contig 12550 bp, 7 predicted proteins | sample KBSC33metaG_FD_184316 | JGI IMG/M metagenome (GOLD analysis project Ga0207657, IMG submission 184316) | Corn rhizosphere microbial communities from Kellogg Biological Station, Michigan, USA - KBS C3-3 metaG (SPAdes) (version 2) | ecosystem: Host-associated > Plants > Roots > Rhizosphere > Soil ...
GACCTTGTTCGTCCGCGTTGTGAACACAGTCGGGTATCCAGCCGCCTGGATCGCGGCCTCAGCCGTCGCGAGACCGTTGCCGCCCCAGCAAGCACCGACGATATCGGCAGTCGTGACAACCGCCCAGTTATTCGAGGATGCGTGCGTCGCGCCCTGGACTGAGCGGTTGACAATCACGCAGTCGAACGCGGCCGCCGAGGCGACCCAGACGGTCAAGCCGCAGACAACGACGGCCCCAACGACGGTCAGGCGCCGTCTAACTCCCATTCCTCTCATCGTCTCCCCTTCCGAGTGGAGTGCCGCAGGGATGCAGGCAGGTGAAGCAAACCACACATTTCGGTTTGCCGCCGTGTTCTATTCCGCTCCGCGATGTAAGCGAAAACCCCGCGTTGCGGGGCTTTCGTAGGAGCCCTCTAACGGACTCGAACCGTTGACCCCCTCCTTACCATGGAGGTGCTCTACCAACTGAGCTAAGAGGGCATGCGCGGCCAGTTTAGCCGCGGGCCGGCACGGCTAACCGGTCGCCGCGAGCTCGTCGTCCGACCAGTGCGCCGGCGGCCGTTCGCGCCGGCGGCGCTCGTGCCGGAGCAGGTGCGCCTCGATGTCGTAGACGAACGCGTTCTCCTCGTGATGCCACACGACCGTCGCGCGTTCGCCGCGAATCTTCTTCACGACACCGGCCAAGCCGCGCACCTCGCGAGGTGCATCGCGCTCAGCTGGAAACACAAACACGAAATCGCCGCGCCGGAACTCGCCCATCCTCCACTCATGCTCTGCGCTGCAGCGTGAGGGGCAATCCCTTGAAAGGGGGAAGCTCCCCCGAACGGCTCCACTCATCAAGGCCCGCGGGATTGCCGAAGATAGACACGGGCGGCGGGCCTGCGGCGGACTGACGGCAAATCATCCCCCGTTGGGACCAATGCCCCTATCTCCTTCTCCTCGAATGAGAGAAGACGAAGAGTGCGCCGACGACGGACCCTGCAGCCGTCATTCTTAGGGGCCGGCCGCCGGCGCACGTCCGGATTACGCCTCGGCTCAGACTATTCCTTGGCTCTTACGAGCCGTATCGAAGTTGTCGCTCAGTTCAATGGGTGATCATGCGCAGCGGCGGGCTGTCGTCCGCGGCCATGCTCTCGATCAGCGGATCCACGAGCTGCGGATCGAACTGCGTGCCTGCGCCTTGACGGAGCTCGCCCACCGTTGCCTCGATCGTTCTCGGCGGCCGGTACGGGCGCTCCTCCCGCATCGCGACGAAGGCGTCGGCGATTCCGACGATCCGCGCCTCGATTGGGATGTCATACGCGGCGAGCCTCGCGGGATACCCCGCGCCGTTCCACCATTCGTGGTGATGGCGGATCGCGAGCAGCGCGCGCTCAGAGACGTGGCCCTTCACGAGCGCGGCGCCCCAGACCGGGTGCTGCATCACGGTCACGTACTCGGCCCGAGTGAGCGGCCTGCACTGGTCGAGGATCGCCCGCGGCACCTGCGCCTTGCCGAGATCGTGCAGTAGCGCTCCTTCGACGACCGTGTCGATGTCCTCCTGGCCGAACCCGATGCGCCGCGCGGTTTCCGCTGCGAGGGTGGCGACTCGAAGGGCGTGAGCGTCGGGCTGGCCGAGTTGCTGCGTCCGCTGGCGGGCGATCGTCCGCGCCCGCTTCGTCAGCTTCTCGAGCGTCGCGGGGACAGGCGGTCTGCGGCGATCGACTGCGTCGAGCATGAGGTTCACCCATTCGGGGGATTTCGCTCTCATCCTTCCGGGTGAGTCTGTGCGAGGGAGGGTGCTTTGCAGCACGTCGTAGCGGAACGTTCGACGGGTGGCGCGCGCGTGCGCGCCTTTACGCGGTGAGGCTGCGGTTCGTGCCCCTGGACCGGCGCTCAGCCGTCGGATCCGCGGTCGTTGCGCTTGCCGTCGGTGGGCTCGTCGTCGGAATCGAGGCGGCTGTCACCCACCAGGCGAAGGCGTCAGCGCGGAGCCGGGTGCGCGATGCGGCTGCCCGTGCCGAAACGCTTTCAGTCGACCTGCGGCGCGCTGCTGCGCGGCGCGCCGAGAACGTGACGCACTTTCCGCAGGTCCAGAAGGCGTTCGCCGGCCCCGACGCAGGCACGCTGAGTCGGTTCGCCGCCGACCACCCGAACATCGCGTTCACGCTTCGATCGGGGGCGATCGTCGGCAGGATCGAGCGGGGGGCGGTCGTTCAGCACCTCGCGATCGGGGCGGCGGCCGGGCGGCTCGGGGAGGTCGTCGCCGGCGTCGTCCCGACCGCCGCCCAGTTGGCCGCTCTGCAAAACGCCTCGCAGGGCGTCCGCGTCACATACGTCGTCGACGGCATTCGCACCTGGCCGTTGGGAGACGCCCCGGCTGTTGACGGCGACGTCACGGCCGCAGTTGCGTTCCCGGGGGAGGGGCCTAGCTCCGTCCGTCTTGCCGCCACCGTTCGGGAGATACCCGCGGGCATATGGTGGCCACCGCTGGCGGCGTTGCTCGCCGCGATCGTCACCGCGCAAGCGATCGGCGCGCGTCGTGGGCGCCACCTGCGGAGCTTCGACGTCACGCGCAGTCTCGACATCGTCGGCGAGACGCTGGCCGCGACGCACGACCCTCAGGCGCTCCTGCCCGTAGTGCTGAAGGCCGCGACCGAGGCAACCGGCGCCACCGGCGGCTTGATCCTCACAGACGATGTCCCGCGCGTGAGTATCGGCTCGACGAACGGGAACCGCGCCGAACCGCTCGACGTGCCGCTTCGCACCGAGACGGGGACGACCTCCGTGCTGCGCCTCTACGGCGGCACCGAGCCGTTCGGCCAAGACGCCCGCGACGCGGCGAAATGGATTGCGGCCCAGGCCGAGATCGCGCTCGAGAACGCGTACCTGCACCGGCTCGTCCAGCAGCAGGCGCTCACCGACGACCTCACCTCATTGCCGAACCGTCGCCGCTTCATGACCGAGTTCAGGCGCGAGGAGCAGCGCGCCGAGCGGGCGGGCACGCCGCTCAGCGTGATCATGCTCGACATCGACGACTTCAAACGGATCAACGACACGTGGGGCCACGAAACGGGCAACCTCGTGCTGCGCGGCCTCGCCGAAGCGCTCGCCGCGGCGACGCGCACCATCGACCTGGCCGCGCGCCTCGGCGGCGAGGAGTTCGCGATCCTGCTTCCCAACACGGACGCCGAGGGCGCGCACGGCGTCGCCGAGCGCATCCAGCGCGACCTCAAGGACATGGTTGTGCGCGTCGGCGACGCACGCGTGGCGGTGACGGCGAGCTTCGGCATCTCCTCGTTCCCGGACTTGGCGGCCCTGACCGACCTCCTGAACGACGCCGACCGGAGCCTGTACGAGGCGAAACGCGCTGGCAAGAATCGGATCGTCGTGTCGTCCGCCGAGGTGACGGGCGACCACGGTCGTGGGGACGCCTAGACCTTCGTAGGGCGTTCACGAACCCGAACGCTTGGTTGGTTGACGTCCTGTGAACCAGCAGGAAGGGTAGTCCGATGCCTGCGGAAGTCGTTGCCCCTGCGCGCGCCTACAAGATGACGCTTCGGGTGTCGGCCGTCGAAGAGGCTGCAACTCTCGCGCAGGAGCTCGAGTTGCGCGGCGCACTGGTCGAGCGGAACGGCGAGGTAGTCACAACCGTGTGGCGTGCGTCGGCAGCCGACCACCCGCAGATGTGGGACGAGCGGGAGTTTCCCGAGCTGCGGTTTTTCCTCAGGGCCTGGGCCGGCGTCAAGGCCGCGCGGCAGCTGGTGGTGCTCGACGAGCGCCCCATCGCCTGCTGAAAAGCGCAAAAACCCTCTATATATCCCCCAATTGGCCGATGCGGTGGGCCGGTTCAGGAAAAAGAGTTGATGGAGCGCTGCGGTCCATCCACACTTTCTGGTCCTGATGAGCATGAACAACGAGCCACGGACCGCCACCGGGCGGCCAACCGACCCTTCGACTGATGACGAGATCCGGTCGGGGATGCGCTCGGATCTCGAGGCGGTCTGGGCGATCAGTGCGTCGGACGGGCCGGGCGCAGGCGTCGATTCGGTGCTGTCGTTTGCCGGGGCCGCGTTGCAGCGCGCAGCGACGGAGCAGGACACCAAGGTTCCCACCGACGAAGCGGCCGAGGTCGCTCAGCTCGTGTCCGAGATCGTCGGCATCAACGAGCCTGCGGCGCGGCGTGCACTCTTCCGCCACGCGGCACGCCGGCTTGCGTTGCTCGGCGGCGATCCGTCGGCTTCGCTCGCCGCGCAGCTTCGGCTCTTCGTGATGCTCGCTCCGGTGTCGGCGGCGTCGGTGTGGCTTCGGGTCGGCACGGCGGTCGAGCCGGGAGGCGCGGCCGGACGCCTGGCGACGACGCGCCGGTGCAAGCGCGCTGCGGAGCTGGCGTTGGACGGCGCCGACGTCACCGTCCAGGCGTACGCCTCGCGCGTGCGCATTCACGCGTACCCGCTTCGACACCGTGAGCGTCGCGCCGGCGCGCTCGTCATCCGGCTCGGCGGCGAGACGTATCCCGAGGTGCTGCCGTTCCTCGAAGAGTTCGCGATCGTGTTCTCGTCGATCCGCGAGCGGGAGCTGCTCCTGCAGGCGAGCTCGAGCGACGGCGAGCGGCTCGGGCAGACCTATGAGCGCAGGCTGGTGCGAACGGCGTTCGATCTCCACGACGGGCCGCTGCAGGATCTCGCTGCGCTCGGTGCCGAGCTGCGGCTCCTGCGCACGCAGATCGGCGAGGCGGAAGCGCTGAGGGCCGACGTCCTCGTCGGCCGCGTCGACGACGTTGCCGCGCGCCTCGCCGAGCTCGACAGTTCTTTGCGGTCGATCGCCCGGTCGCTGGAGACGTCGACGCTCAACGACATTCCGCTCGGTGACGCACTGCGGCGCGAGGCGGATGCATTCCGTCGCCGCACCTCGATTGAAGTTGGCGTGAACGTCGACGGCGAGCTCGACGCACTGACGATGTCACAGCGGATCGCCGTCGTGCGCATCGTGCAGGAGGCGCTCAGCAACGTCCGCTCGCACAGCGAAGCGACCGAGGTCGACGTCGAGCTTCGCGCGACCGACGACGGGATCGATCTGCGGATCGCCGACAACGGACGCGGCTTCGACCTACGCGCGACCGCGGGTGCCGCCGCGAGACGCGGCAGGCTCGGGATCGTCGGGATGAACGAGCGCGTACGCCTTCTGGGCGGCGTGTTCTCGATCGAGAGCATGCCCAGCGTCGGGACGACGGTCTTCGTCTCGATCCCGGCCTGGCGGCCACTCGGTACGTAGAGAGAGGGCCTCTAGGTCTCGTCGCGGTCGAGCAGCGGGCTCGTGACGAGCCCTTCCTGGTACGCGAACCGCGCCGCCTCGGTGCGATTGGCGACGCCGAGCTTCCGGTAGATGTTCGTGAGGTGGAACTTCACCGTCTGCTCGGCGATCCAGAGCTCCTTGCCGATCTGGCCGTTCGAGAGGCCGCGCGCGAGCGCCGAGAGGATTGCCAGCTCCCGGTCGGTCAGGCCCGCTTCCTTGGCGGCGCCGGGCGCCGACGAGTCGGGGAGGCCGATCGCGGTGAACACCGTGCCGGCGACCGCCTGGCGTAGCGCGGCCGGCAGGTCTACCGGGTTGACGCTCTTGACGATGTAGGCGCTGGCGCCGCGCGTCAGCACCGACTCGATCACGCGTTCGTCGGTCGACACCGACAGGACGACGACCTTGATGTGCTCGTGCCGCTTCTTGATCTGCTCCAGGCACGCAAGCCCGTCCATGCCGGGCATGCGGAGGTCGAGGACGACCAAGTCCGGGTTGCTCTGGGCGACCAGGGGGAGCACACGTTCGCCGCTCGTCGCTTCGCCGACGATCTCGAACCCACCGTCCTCGACGAGCGCGTTTTTGATCCCGTCGAGGATCAGGCGATGGTCATCTGCGATTACGACCTTGAGCACGGAGCGAATCCTACGTGGCGGTTCGGAACACCCCCGTCGGGGCACAGGCGAAACGGCGAGGAAGCACGACGGCGGCCGACGTCGCGACCGTTCGACGATCTTGATATCGCCGGCCGCTCGGCATGCGACTTCGGTCGGTTCCATCGGAAAATCGGCCGCACCGAGCCGTCACCCAGATGGGGGATCCGCGCGGTTCGGGTGGCGGCTCCTAGCCGTTTGGCTCTGGGCAGATTCCCTCACGTTCGATGAGGATCCGACGGGTAGCGGCGTCTTTCACGGGGCGGGTATTTTGGCGGACGACAACGAACTGCGGCACGACGACATGCACCAGATCCGGGTGCTGCTCGGCGACCCCGATGTGTTCTCGCAGCGCGCGGTGACGCGCGTGCTCGAGCAGGACGGGCGCTTCAAAGTGTGCGCGACCGCCCGCGATGCCGCTGAGACGATCGCCGCCGTGGTCGAAGCCGTTCCCGATCTCTGTCTTCTGGAGGTGGCGATGCCGGGTGGGGGCCTGGCCGCCGCGTGGGAGATCAAAGCCCGCCTCCCCGCCGCCCACGTCGTCATGTTCACGATCCGCGAAGGTGAGGAGGAGCTGCTCGAGGCGCTCGAGATCGGCGTCTCCGGCTACCTGCTCAAGTCGGCGGTGTTGAGCTGGCTACCCGCTGCGCTGATGGACGTCTACCGCGGCACGTTCGCGATGCCGCGCCGCCTCACCGGGAGCGTGGTGCAACGGCTCCGCACGACCGAGCCGCGCCGGCGGGCGATCCTCGGTGCGAACGCGCGGCTCACGAGCCGCGAGTGGGAGGTCCTGAACCTGATCGCGAGCGGGCTCTCGACGCGGCAGGTGGCCGAGAAGCTCACGCTCTCGCCGACCGCGATCCGGGTACACATCGCAGCCGTCGTCAGGAAACTCGGCGTCGAGAGCCGTACCGAGGCGATCGAGCTCTTCATGCGCTCGGACGACGAGGTCGACACCTCGCTGCGGCTCGCCTGAACGTCTGACGCCCCGATCCGCGCCTAGACAGGTGGGGGACGCGAACTGGCCGTTCGGCCGGTGTAGCCGAAAAACCCTGGAATAGGCTCGATTCAGCGACACGTGTCTTCCGTCCTCTGCGGCACTTGGGACGGCTGAAACGACGAACGACAGGCGGTTGAAGGGGAGAAGGCGTCGACAGACGTGAGGGACGGTGGGCAGCCAGGTGGCTTCCCGCGTCGTCTTGCGCGCGGCGCCCTGCGGCGTGGGGTCTAAGAAAGGGGAGAAAGTCGTGGCGGCAGGCAAAGGTTCGGAGCGAACGAGCAGGTCTCGGAAGCTCCGCTTGGCGAAGGTGGCAGCGGGCCTCGTGGCCATGCTCCTCCTGGGCGTGATGGCATCGGGTGCCCTAGCGGACGGTGATCCGTTCTCGGCAATCACTGCGATCACCGGTACCTCGACCTCCTCGAACGACGGGAGTAGTGCGTCTTCGACCAGCACCGACACCACAGGTGCGTCCACGGACGGAACGACCTCCACCGACTCCGACACAACGACTGCCGCCGAAACGACCCCGGAGTCGACGACGACCGACGAAACGACCTCGACTGAGTCGACCGCCTCCTCCGGCCCCGTTGCCTCCTACATCGTCTCGTTCGCAGATGGCGTCTCCGACGAGGCGCAGCGCTCCGAGATCGTCGCAGCCGGCGGCACCCCCGGCGACGCGACGCCCGTTCTGTCGCTGTATCAGGCGACGTTCCCGGCTGCCGACGCGACCGCCGACGTCGCGGCCCTGAAGCAGAGCTCGAATGTGCTCTCGGTCGACGCCGATATCGCGCGCGACACGGCGGGCACGCCGGACGACCTGAGCTACACCGACCAGTGGGCGCTCCCGCGCATCTCGTGGGATCAGGTGTACGGCTCGCTCGACCCCTCGGGTACTGCCACCGTTGCGATTCTCGACACTGGCGTCGACGGCGCGCACCCTGACCTTGCCGGCGTTCTCGTTCCCGGCACTGACATCGTCAGCGGCTCCGGCGACGGGCTGAGCGACCCGAACGGCCACGGCACCGCGATGGCCGGCATCGTCGCTGCCTCGACGAACAACTTGATCGGGATCGCCGGCGTCGGCTACAAGGGCGTCAGGGTCATGCCCGTGACGGTGCTCGGCGCCGACGGCACCGGCAACGACGGCGACGTCATCAACGGCGTCGTCTGGGCGACGCAGCACGGCGCGGACGTCATTCTTATGTCCTTCTCGAACCCCGGCTTCTCGGCGTCGCTGCAAAAGGCTGTCGACTACGCGTGGAGTCATGGTGTGGTTCTCGTCGCTGCGACCGGCAACGACGGCTCGACGACCGCGAACTATCCGGCAGGCGATCGCGGCGTTCTCGGTGTCGCGAGCACCGACCAGAACGACCAGCCGAGCGCGACGAGCAACTCCGGCACCGACGTCTTCCTCGCCGCTCCCGGTGAGGACATCCTCTCCACGCAGGCCGGCGGTAGCTACGGCGCGATTAGCGGCACCTCTGCTTCGGCCGCCGAAGTCGCCGGCTCAGCTGCGCTGATCAAGGCGGCCACGGGCGCAGCGAACGGCGTCATCGTCAACCGGCTCGCCGCGAACGCGGACCCGGTCGGCAACGCCGCTCAGACCGGCAACGGCCGACTGAACCTCGCGCGCGCCGTCGCCGACACGTCGACCACGTCGATCGAGCCCGCTGGTGCGGGTGGCGGCGGCGGGCCGTTCGTCGGGCCGTATGTCGTGGCGGCGCGGAACTGGGTCTTGAAGTTCCTCGGTTCCGGCAGCGGTTCGGTGACGATCACTCCAAACACAGGCACCGTGCTCGCGCCCACGTCCTGCGGCGGAACCGGAGCTGCCGCGGCTTCACAGACGGTGACGAGCACGTGTGCGTCAAACATCACAACAAGTGACAACGGTGCGACGATCACGCTCAGCGCGGCGGCCAACACCGGGTCGGTCTTCGGCGGCTGGAGCAATGTGTTGAACGCCTCGTCGTCGACCTGCACGGGCACGACCAATCCGTGCAGCCTGGTCTTCGGCGGAAACGGTGAAGTCGACGTCGCGTTCAACGCCAACGCAGCACCAGTGGTCGACCTGAATGGTGGCGGCGCGGGTATTGACACCGCAGCGAGCTTCACCGAGGACGCGGGCCCGACCGCGATCGCCCCCAGCGCCACCGTCAGTGACGACGGTGCGAACCTCGCCTCGGCGACGATCACGCTCGGGAGCAGGCCCGACGGCAACGCGACGGAGTCGCTGGCGGCCACAGCCACAGGCACCTCGATCACGGCCAGCTACACAGCAGGCACCGGTGTCCTCACGCTCAGCGGAACCGACACGCTGGCGCACTACCAGCAGGTGATCCGGAGCGTCACTTACAACAACACGAGCCAGAATCCGACCACGACGACTCGCAGTGTCACGTTCGTCGTCAACGACGGGTCAAACCCGAGCGCCACCGCTACCGACACTGTGTCGGTCACGGCCGTCAACGATGCGCCGGTGTGCGCAACGCCGCAGTCTGACTCGACGCCTGAGGACACGGCGAAGTCGATCACGATGGTGTGCACCGACGTCGACAGCCCGACGCTGACGTATGCAGTTCTGACCGGCCCATCGCACGGGACGCTCTCGAGCGGCGCCGGCGCGACGCGCACTTACACGCCGGACGCGAACTACAACGGCCCGGACTCGTTCACGTTCAGGGCAAACGACGGCAGCCTCAACAGCAATACAGCCACGTTCAATCTGACCGTGACTGAGGTGAATGACAAGCCGGCCGCGGTCAATGATGCGAAGTCGACGGCGGAGGACACGCCGTTGACGTTTGCGGCTTCGACGCTGACGACGAACGACTCGGCTGGTCCGGCGAACGAGTCGGGTCAGACGCTGACCGTGACCGCCGTCGGGACACCCGCGCACGGGACGGCTTCCTTGAGTAGCGGCCAGATCACCTACACCCCGGGCGCGAACTACAACGGTCCGGACAGCTTCAGCTACACGATCACGGATGACGGTACGACGAACGGTGTTGCTGATCCGAAGACCGATACGGCGACGGTGAACGTGACCGTGACTGAGGTGAATGACAAGCCGGCCGCGGTCAACGACACGGCGACGGTGGCGGAGGACAGTTCGGTTACGGTCGATGCGGCCGGCAACGACAATCCTGGTCCGGCGAATGAGTCGGGTCAGACGCTGACCGTGACCGCGGTCGGGAGCGCGGCGCACGGGACGGCGGCGCTGATCGCGACCGGTCCGGACGCAGGGAAGATCCTGTATACGCCCAACGCCGACTACAACGGCTCCGATTCATTCAGTTACACGATCACGGATGACGGTACGACGAACGGTGTTGCCGATCCGAAGACCGATACGGCGACGGTGAACGTGACCGTGACTGAGGTGAATGACAAGCCGACCGCGGTCAATGATGCGAAGTCGACGGCGGAGGACACCGCGCTCACTTTCCCGGCTTCCGATCTCACGGCCAACGACTCGGCAGGCCCGGCGAACGAATCCGGCCAGATGCTGACCGTGACGGCAGTCGGAACGCCCAGCCACGGAACCACCTTTTTCTTCGGTGGCCAGATCACGTACACGCCTGACGCCGACTACAACGGTTCCGACTCGTTCAGCTACGCGATCACCGACAACGGCACGACAAACGGTGTTGCCGATCCGAAGACCGATACGGCGACGGTGAACGTGACGGTGACGGAGGTGAACGACAAGCCAATCGCGGGCGACGACTCCGCGTCCGTGGCGGAGGACAGCTCACTCGGTGTCCTGGTGGATGTCACAGCCAACGATTCACCCGGTCCGGCGAACGAGTCGGGTCAGACGCTGGCGATCACCTCGTACAGCCAGGGAACGCACGGGTCGGTTGCACTCGTACTGGGCCAGCTGCGCTACACCCCGACGGATCCTGACTACAACGGGACGGACTCCTTCACGTACACGATCACTGACGACGGCACGACAAATGGTGTTACCGATCCGAAGATGGATACGGCGACGGTGAACGTGACGGTGACCGAGGTGAACGATCCGCCGAAGGCCCACGACGACACGACGACGGTGGCCGAGGACGGGTCGGTTGTCCTCGACCCCCGAGACAACGATTCGACGGGGCCGGCGAACGAGTCCGGGCAGACACTGACGGTGACCGGGCTCGGTACTCCGGCGCACGGGACGGCCGTCGTGATCGTCTCTGGGACAGATGCCGGCAAGGTGCGGTACACCCCGGATCCTGATTACAACGGGCCCGACTCCTTCACGTACGCGATCACCGACAGCGGCACGACGAACGGTGCGGCCGATCCGAAGTCGGACTCGGCCAAGGTCGACGTGACGGTGACCGAGCTGAACGATCCGCCGAAGGCAAACGACGACACGACGACGGTCGCGGAGGATAATTCGGTTGTCCTCGACCCGCGCGTCAATGATTCGACGGGGCCGGTGAACGAGTCGACGCAGACCTTGACCGTGACGGACCTCGGTTTGCCGAGTCATGGGACGGCCGTGGTGATCAGCTCCGGTACGGACGCCGGCAAGGTGCGGTACACGCCGGACGCGGACTACAACGGGCCTGACTCGTTCAGCTACACGATCACCGACGACGGCACGACGAACGGTGTCGCGGATCCGAAGTCGGACTCGGCCAAGGTCGATGTGACGGTGACCGAGGTGAACGACCCTCCGAAGGCTGCCACCGACTCCGCGACCACGGCTGAGGACAACGCCATCGCGATCGACGTGTTGGCAAACGACTCGGCCGGCCCGGCGAACGAGTCGGGTCAAACGCTGACAATCACCGACATCGGTACGCCCTCGCACGGGACAGCTTCCCTCGATGCCGGGCAGATCAACTACACGCCGGATCCTGATTACAACGGGCCTGACTCGTTCACCTACACGATCACGGACAACGGGACGACGAACGGCGCGCCCGATCCGAGGTCGGATACCGCGACGGTGAACGTGACGGTGACCGAGGTGAACGATCCGCCGAAGGCCAACGACGACACGACGACGGTGGCCGAGGACGGCTCGGTTGTCCTCGACCCGCGTGACAACGATTCCACCGGGCCGCCGAATGAGTCCGGTCAGACGCTGACGGTCACCGGGCTCGGTACGCCCGCGCACGGGACGGCCGCTGTGGTCGCTTCCGGTGTGGACGCCGGCAAGGTTCGGTACACGCCGGACGCGAACTACAACGGGCCTGACTCGTTCAGCTACACGATCACCGACAACGGCACCACCAACGGTGTGGTCGACGCGAAGTCGGACTCGGCGAAGGTCGATGTGACGGTGACCGAGGTGAACGATCCGCCGAAGGCGTACGACGATTCGAAGACGACGGCGGAGGACACGCCGCTGACGTTTGCCGCCTCGACGCTGACGGCCAATGACAGCACCGGGCCGGCGAATGAGTCCGGTCAGACGCTGACGGTGACGGCCGTCGGGGCCGCATCGCACGGCACAGTCGGTCTGTTGGCCGGTCAGATCACCTACACGCCGGACGCGAACTACAACGGCCTCGACAGTTTCTCGTACACGATCACGGACAACGGGACGACGAACGGTTCGCCGGATCCGAAGTCGGATACGGCGACGGTGAATGTGACCGTGACCGAGGTGAACGATCCG
>Ga0207657_10006088_pt1 | contig 12550 bp, 9 predicted proteins | sample KBSC33metaG_FD_184316 | JGI IMG/M metagenome (GOLD analysis project Ga0207657, IMG submission 184316) | Corn rhizosphere microbial communities from Kellogg Biological Station, Michigan, USA - KBS C3-3 metaG (SPAdes) (version 2) | ecosystem: Host-associated > Plants > Roots > Rhizosphere > Soil ...
ACGACCCAGCTGCCGGTGTCCTTCTGGGCGACGCGCAGGCTGCCGTCGTCAAGGCCGGCCAGGACGTGGGCGACGGCGTCGCGCACTTCGGCGCTGGCGGAGGCCGGGCTGATCTCTGCGCGCTGTTCCCACGCGGTGTCGATGATGGTCTGGAGTTGTTGGGTCATGATTTGTCTATTCAGGTGGTGTGTCAGGAAGACTTGAGGTCGTTGCAGAACTGGACGATGCGGTTCGCCGCTTCCAATCCTTCGTCCACGCCGGCGACGAGCGCCATGCGGATGCGGTTGCGTCCCGGATTGCTGTCGTGCGCGTCGCGCGCGAGATAGCTGCCGGGTAAAACCGTCACATTATATTCGGCGTACAGGCCGCGTGCGAACTCCGTGTCCGACAGGCCCGTGCGGCGCACATCGGCCCACAGGTAGAAGCCCGCGTCCGGCAGCTCGACGTCCATCACCTGCCTCAGCAACGGCGTGATGAGCGTGAATTTTTCCTTGTACAGGTTGCGGTTCTCCTGCACGTGGGCCTCGTCGTTCCACGCGGCGATCGACGCTGCCTGCACGGGCGGCGACATCGCGCCCCCGCAATAGGTGCGGTACAACAGGAATTTCTTCATCAGTTCCGGATCGCCGGCGACGAAGCCCGAGCGCATGCCCGGCACGTTCGAGCGCTTCGACAGGCTCGAGAACACGATCAGGTTCGCGTACGGCCGCGCGCCGCCGCTCCTGCCCAGCTGGTGCGCCGCTTCCAGCGCGCCCAGCGGCGGCGTGGCGCCGAAATAGATCTCGGAATAGCATTCGTCCGCGGCGATCACGAAGCCGTGGCGATCGGACAGTGCGAACAGCTCGCGCCAGTCGTCCAGCGACAGCACGGCGCCCGTCGGATTGCCGGGGGAGCACAGGTACAGCAGCTGCACGCGCTGCCACACGTCGTCGGGCACGCTCGCGTAATCGCAGCCGAAGTTGCGGCCCGGCTGCGAGTTCACGAAATAGGGCTCGGCGCCCGCCAGGTAGGCCGCGCCTTCGTAGATCTGGTAGAACGGGTTCGGGCTGACGACGAGCGCGCCCGGCTTGCGCGGATCGATCACCGTCTGCGCGATCGCGAACAGCGCCTCGCGCGATCCGTTCACGGGCAGCACCATCGTGGCCGCATCGATAGTGGGGATGCCGTAGCGGCGTTCCAGCCAACCGGCGATCGCGGTGCGCAGCGGTTCGCCGCCGTGCGTCGTCGGATACGTGGCCAGGCCGGCCATGGCGTGCGTCAGCGCTTTCTGGATGAAGGCGGGCGTCGCGTGCTTCGGCTCGCCGATGCCCAGGCTGATGTGGGCAAGGTCGGGATTCGGCGTGACGCCGGCGAACAGCTGGCGCAGCTTTTCGAACGGATAGGGGTGCAGGCGGTCGAGATGTGGGTTCACGGCGATGAGTTTTTCTTGGCGATGTACGTGTGAGAAGGGCAATTATAGCGAGAACCGGCGCCACGACGGGCTTTCCGGGGCCGTCGGGCTGGGTTAGTATTGACGCATGCAGCGCTCCGTCGACTACGTCCGCACTCTCACCGCCCAGGCGCGCAGCGCGCGCGCCAACCGTCACCTCGGCTTTGCGCTGGCTGGCGTGGCCGGGGCCATGAACGCCGGCGGCTTCCTCGCCGTGCACCAGTACACGTCGCACATGACGGGCATCGTCTCGTCGGCCGCCGACAACCTCGCTCTCGGCGCCGCCGACCTCGTGCTCGATGCGCTGGGCGCCATCGTGTCGTTCCTGCTGGGCGCGGCCAGCACGGCGCTGCTCGTCAACTACGGCCGCCGCCGCGCCCTCGCGAGCGAATACGCGCTGCCGCTGCTGTTCGAAGCCATGCTGCTGCTGGCGTTCGGCGTGCTCGGCGCGCGCCTGTCCAGCATCGCGGGCCTGTTCGTCCCCGTCACCGTCATGCTGCTGTGTTACACGATGGGACTGCAGAACGCGCTCGTCACGAAGCTGTCGCACGCGGAGATCCGCACGACGCACATGACGGGCATCGTCACCGACATCGGCATCGAGCTGGGCAAGATGCTGTACTGGAATGCCGACACGGCGGCCCGTCCTTACGTGGCGGCCAACCATGGACGGCTGGCCGTGCTGTGCGGCCTGCTCGGCAGCTTCTTCTGCGGTGGCGTGGCCGGTGCCGTCGGGTTCAAGATGCTCGGTTACGTGGCGACTGTCCCGCTGGCGCTGCTGCTGTCCGGCCTTGCCATCGTGCCGGCGCTGGACGACTTGCGCGCGCGTGCCCGGAAGCGCGCGCGCTGAAGGCCCGTCAGCCGCCGCACTGCGGCAGCGTGACCGAAGTCGCCCTGCCGTCGTAGACGACCGTCCGCACCTCGCCCGTCTTCGTACCGCAGCGCACGGCGAACGACTGATGGGCCGGCATGCCGTCGTAGCGACCCTGGCGCGGCGCGATGTCGAGGCGTTTCGCGCCGTCGGTCCACGTCATGCGCACGAGGGCGTACGCGCCTTTCTGGTAGGCGTAGCCGTCGCCGCCGTCGTCGTACAGCTCATACGTGCCGTCCTTGCCCGGATAGACGACGAGTTCGACGGGCGCATCCGACTTCTGGTCCGCGAACTGCTTCACGGGGCCCAGCGGCACGATGCTGCCGGCGCGCGCATAGACGGGAATCGTCGCGATGTCGGCCTTCGCCGTCACCACCTGGCCCGGGGCCAGCTTCGCGCCCGTCCAGAAGTCGTACCAAGCGTCCTTGCCGGGCAGGTAGACTTCGCGCGCTTGTGCCTTCGCTTGCACGACCGGTGCCACGAGCAGGGCCTTGCCGAACATGTACTCGTCGGGGATGTGCAGCGCGTGCTCGTCGTCGCGGAAGTCGAAGGCGAGGGCGCGCATCATCGTGCCGTCGTTGTGCGTGACGTCCCACGAGGCCGAATAAATGTACGGCAGCAGGCGGTAGCGCACGTCGATGTAGTCGCGCATGATCTTCTGCGTGGCCGCGTCGAACTGCCAGATCTCCTTGCCGTCGCCCGTGCCGTGCACGCGGAACATCGGGTTGAAGACGCCGAACTGGAACCAGCGCGTGAACAGTTCCGCGTACGCCGGGTCCGACGGCTTGCCGCCGAAGAAGCCGCCGATGTCGGCCGACCAGTACGGGATGCCGGACAGCGTGAAGTTCAGCGCGGCGGGGATCTGGCGGCGGAACACGTCCCAGTTGCCCATCGTGTCGCCCGACCACGTGATGGCCGCGTTGCGCTGCTGGCCCGCGTAGGCGGAACGCGTCAGGATGAACGCGCGCTTGCCGGCCTGGTCGCGCACCATGCCGTCATGCACGGCCGTCGTATGCAGCAGCGGGTAGGCGTTGTAGACGGCGCTGCCCGGCCCTGCGGCCGTCGTAACTTCGCGCATCTGGCCCCACCAGCCGCCCAGTTCCGCTTCCGACGCGTCCAGCCACCAGCCGTCGAAGCCGAGCGTGCCGAGGCCGCGCATCACCTGGCGCCAGTACAGGTCGCGGGCGCGCGGGTTGTACGCGTCGTACCAGCGGCCCTTGCCGGCCGGGTAGACGTTCGGGTACGTGGCCGGATACAGGCCGCCGATGGCGTCCAGCGCCTTCGTGTTCGCGGTGTCCGTATCGAGGCGCGCCCACACGGAGATGATCGCGTGGATGTTCTCGTCGTGCAGCTTCTTGACCATCCCGGCCGGGTCGGGGTAGCGCGCCTTGTCGAATTCGTGGCTGCCCCACTGGTCCGGCAGCCAGTACTGCCAGTCCTGGATGACGGCGTCGAGCGGCACCTTCATCTGGCGGTATTTCGATGCGATGCCGAGCAGTTCGTCCTGCGTGGCGTAGTGTTCCTTCGACTGCCACAGGCCCCACGTCCAGCGCGCCATCAGCGGCGCGGTGCCCGTCAGGCGGCGGTAACCCTTGATCACGTCGTCGAGTTCGGGGCCGTACATGAAGTGGTAATCGACGCCACCCGCTTCGGAGCGGATCATGATCGGCGGTCCGGACGGCAGGTCGACGTCGACGTTCGTGACGGCCGCGTTATTCCACAGGATGCCGTAGCCCTGCGGCGAGACGAGCATCGGCACTGCGACGTCGCGGTTCGCCTGCTGCAGGCGCACGGTGGTGCCGCCGTAGTCGAGCAGGCCGTTCTGGTGCTGGCCGAGGCCATACACGATGTTCCCGTGCTCGCCCGTATAGAAGCGCTGCGACACGCCGTGCGCGAGGTCGCGGCCGCCTTCCTTGATGATCTCCTTGCCGTCCGGCGTCTGGAAGACGACGTTGCCGTCCTCGCGTCCCACGCGCACTTTCAGGTCGACCGTGGACAGCGTCCACGCGTCGGCCGATTCGGCGATCTGGAACCCGATCTTTTCAGGCTTGGCGATGACGGCCGGGTTGTAGTTGCCTGCAAAGCCGGCCGGCCCGAAGCGGACGTGGATGACGCGTGGCGCCACCGGTTCGATCGTCAGCACGCCCGCGTCGGTACGCACCTGCATGCCCGTGTCGACGCGCTGCATCGACGGCGCGGCCGCGTGTGCCGTCAGCGTCCAGGCGGACACGCCCCCAATGAATAAGGACTTCCACATTTGTTGTTCTTCCTGTTCGTGTTGGTGAACCTGCCGGCTGTCTCCGATGGCAGGCGCGGTACACGTCATGTTGACGTAGTTTCAAAGTCTAACATGAAATGTTACCGCAAACATACAGAAATGAAGAGCATCATGAGGCCAGCGCCCGTTCGCGCCACGCGCCCGGGTTCACGCCCGACCATTCGCGGAACGCGTGCGTGAACGCACTCTGTTCCTGGAAGCCGAGCAGGAAGGCGATGTCGACGAGCGACAGGCCGTCCTGGCGCAGATAGTCCATCGCCAGCGCGTAGCGCGCGGCGTCCAGCACCTGCTGGAACGTCGCGCCCGCGTCCGCGAGCTTGCGCTGCAGGGTGCGCGGCGACAGCGCGAGTTCGGCGGCGATGCCCGCCAGCCGCACGGGTTCGCGCGCGAGCGTGCGCACGATCGCCGCGTGCACCTGCGCGACGATGCCGCGCGTCGCCTGCGCCCGTTCGCGCAGCAGGCGTTCGGCGTGCTGCTGCAACAGCGGATACATCGCGGTGTCGGCGGCGGGCAGCGGCAGTGCGAGGAGGGCCGCGTCGAAATCGACCGTGTGCGCGGACGCGCCGAATGCGGGCACGCCGCCCAGCACGCGCGCATACTCGGCCGGGTCGGCGTCGATGGGACGCGCGTGCGCGAAGGCGAGGGCGTGCGGCGCCAGCGGCTGGCCCGCGAGCCACGACCCGAACGTGCGGATGCCGGCGAACACGCTTTCCGCCAGGTGCCGGCTCGCGTGCGGATAGTGACTGACCCACGTGTAGCGCGCGCGTGCGCCATGGGCGTCGAGACGCGAGCGTCCAAGGTCGTGCGACAGTTGCTCGTAGCGCTGCGTCTGTTCCAGCGCCTGGCCGATGTCGCGGCAGGCCAGCAGCACGAGGCCGTACACGCTGTACGTGCCTGGCCGTACCCGCTCGCCCACGTGCAGGCCGAAATGCGGGTCGCCGGCAAGGCGGCTGCCCGCGTCCAGCAGGGCGATATAGTCGCTCGCCGCCAGCGCGTCCGGCAGGGGGTCGAGCAGGTCGGGTGCGAGGCCGGCCGCGCGCGCCAGCGCGGACGGGGCGATGCCCAGCGCGGCTGCGGTCTCGAGCAGCGGCTGCAGATAGGCCGCGGTGACGCGCGACGGTGTGGCTGGCATGTTCGAACAAGCGCTTGGCATGAATCCGCAATACTCGGGTCGTCGTTTTTCTTAAAGTGGCCGCAAACGAGTATAGCCGCATAACACGACGGGGAGAACGGCAGATGCGACGCTGGAACGGTTGGGGAGACGACACGATCGATGTACCGGTGGGCGAGGGCGCGCTGGCGTTCCTGCGCGGGGCCATCGGCGCGGGCATGGCGCCGCGCGACGCCGCGTTCGACGCGCTGTGCGGGAGCCTGCCGCCAAGCCGCCTGCCGCAGCATCCGCTCATCGATGCAGGCGCGCCGGTGCGGCTTACGCACGCGGCGGGCCAGAGCCTGCAGGACTGGCTGCGCCTGCGCTACGGCCGCATCGACGCGGCACCGGACGGCGTCGCGTACCCGGAAAGCGCGGACGACGTGCGCACCTTGCTGCGCTTCGCGGCGGCGCACGATGCGGCCGTCGTGCCGTACGGCGGCGGCACGAGCGTCGCCGGCCACCTGGATGCCGTCGGTGCGCGGCCCACGCTCTGCGTCGACATGATGCGCATGCGCGCCCTCGTGTCGCTCGACGAGGAGGCGCAGCTCGCGGTGTTCGAGGCCGGCGTGGCGGGGCCGGACCTGGAAGCGCAGCTGCGCGCGCACGGCTATACGCTGGGCCACTTCCCGCAATCGTTCGATTACTCCACGCTGGGCGGCTGGGTCGTCACGCGCTCGTCCGGCCAGCAATCGCTCCGCTACGGCCGCATCGAGCAGCTGTTCGCGGGCGGCCGCGTGGAGACGCCGTCCGGCACACTCGCCATGCCCACGTTCCCCGCGTCCGCCGCGGGCCCGGACTTGCGCGAACTGGTGCTCGGGTCGGAAGGGCGGCTCGGCATCCTGACGGAAGCCGCGGTGCGCATCAGCCGCCTGCCGCCGTACGAAGCCTTCCACGCCGTGTTCTTCCCCGACTGGCATGGCGCCGAGCGCGCCGTGCGCATGATCGTGCAGGCGCGCCTGGGCTTGTCGATGCTGCGCCTGTCGAATGCGACGGAGACCGCGACGATGCTCACGTTGGCCGGCCACGGCCGTCAGGTCGCGTTGCTGGAAGCGTGGCTGAAGCTGCGCGGCGCGGGCGGCGATAAATGCATGCTGCTCGTCGGCGCGAGCGGCGAGAAGGCGCAGGCACGCGCCGCGCTGAAGGCTGCGCTGGCGCTGGCGCGACGCGACGGCGGCGTGCACGCGGGCCGCGGGCTCGGCGAGCGCTGGAAGCGCAACCGCTTCCGCAACGTCTACCTGCGCAACAGCGCGTGGGCGCACGGCTATGCGATCGACACGGTGGAGACGGCGCTCGACTGGCCCCGCGTCACGCCCGCCATGCACGCCATCGAGCGGGCCGCGCACGGCGCGCTCGCGCGTGACGGCGAGCGCGTGCACGCGTACACGCATTTGTCGCACCTGTATCCGCAAGGGGCCAGCGTCTACTCGACGTTCATCTGGCGGCTGGCCGGCGACTACGACGCGGACCTCGCGCGCTGGCGCCAGTTGAAGACGGCGGTGTCGGAGGCGATCGTCGCGAGTGGCGGTACGATCAGCCACCAGCACGGCGTGGGCCGCGACCACGCGCCGTGGCTCGCGTACGAAAAGGGAGAACTCGGCATGGCGGCGTTGCGCACGCTGTTCCGCGAATTCGATCCGGATGGCCGCATGAATCCGGGCAAGCTGGTGACGCCATGACGGCCGATCACGCCGCGCTGTGGCAGCGGGACGGCCGCGCGGGCCTGCACGACGTGCTGGCGCGCGAGTGGGACGTGCTCGTGATCGGCGGCGGCATCAGCGGCGCCGGCGTGCTGCTGGAGGCCGCGCGGCGCGGCTTGCGCGCGCTGCTGGTCGAGCGCCGCGACTTCGCGTGGGGCACGTCGAGCCGCTCGTCGAAGCTCGTGCACGGCGGGTTGCGCTACCTGAAGGGCGGCCACCTGCGGCTGACGGCGGAATCCGTGCGCGAGCGCGAGATGCTGTTGCGCGCCGCGCCCGGCCTCGTCGAGCCGCAGGGCTTCGCGTTCGCGCAGTACATGGGTGCGCGCGGCCGCCGCAGCTTCCTCACGGGCCTCGCGCTGTACGACGCGATGGCACACCGGCGCGAACCGCACTGGCTCGCCGCCGACGACTTCCTGCTGGCGGCGCCGAACGTGAAGCGCGACGGGCTCGCCGGCGGCATCGTCTACACGGACGCCCGCACGGACGACGCCCGCCTCGTGCTGCGGGTGCTGCGCGAGGCGTTGGGCCACGGCGCTGCAGCCGTCAACCATCTGGGCGCGCGCGAGCTGGTGCGGGCAGGTGGCCGCGTGTGCGGCGCGACGCTCGCCTGCGCCGACGACGGCGCGACGTACACGGTGCGCGCGCGCGTCGTCGTCGATGCGACGGGTGCCTGGTCCGGCGCGTTGCACGGCCAGGGCCCGCGCCTGCGTCCGCTGCGCGGCAGCCACCTGATCCTGCCCGCGTGGCGGCTGCCGCTGGCGCGCGCCGTCAGCCTGATGCATCCGCACGACGGCCGACCCGTGTTCGCGTATCCGTGGGAAGGCGCGACGCTCGTCGGCACGACGGACCTCGACCACGAAGACGGCATGGAGCGCGAGCCCCGCATCACGCGTGCCGAAGTCGATTACCTGATGGCGGCGCTGCGGGCGCAGTTCCCGCACCTGCAACTAACCGACGATGACGTCGTGTCGACGTATGCGGGTGTTCGGCCCGTCATTGCGGGCAAGGAGGGTGGGGCGCCGTCGCAGGAAGGGCGGGAGCACGTGGCGTGGAGCGCGGACGGTCTCGTGGCGATCGCCGGCGGCAAGCTGACGACGTTCCGTACCATCGCGCTCGACGCGCTGCGCCTGGTGAAGCCGCAACTGCCCGGTTGGGACGATCCGCTCGACGCGTGCCCCGTGTTCGCGCCCGCCCCGCTGCCGGCCGTCCCGATCGAGGTCGATGGCGGCATGCTGCGCCGGCTGCACGGCCGCTATGGCGCGTGCGCGGCGGCGCTGCTGGACGCCGCGCAGCCGGGCGAACTGGAACGCATTCCCGGCACGGAAACGGCGTGGGCCGAGTTGCGCTGGGCCGCACGCAGCGAAGCCGTGCTTCATCTGGACGACCTGCTGCTGCGCCGCACCCGCCTGGGCCTCCTGCTGCGCGACGGCGGCGCGGCGCACCTGGCGCGCATCCGCGCGATCTGCCAGCCGGAACTCGGCTGGGACGACGTACACTGGGCCCGGGAAGAGACGGCGTACCGCACGCACTGGACCCTTCACCACAGCCTACCCAATGAAGACTGACACAAAGAGTGATTCGCCCGCGATCCTCGCCATCGACAACGGCACCCAGAGCGTGCGCGCGATCCTGTTCGACCTCGCCGGGAACATCGTCGCCAAGTCGCAGGTGATGCTGGACCCGTATTTCTCTCGGCAGCCCGGCTGGGCCGAACACGAGCCCGAAGACTATTGGCAAGCGCTGTGCCGCGCGTGCCAGGGCTTGTGGACGCAGCCGGGCGTGCGGCGCGAGGCTATCGCCGGTGTCGCCGTGACGACGCAGCGGGGCACCGTCGTCAACCTGGATCGCAACGGCCGCCCGCTGAGGCCCGCCATCACGTGGCTCGACCAGCGCCATACGGACACGGTGCCGCCCATGGCGTGGTGGTGGCGCACGGCGTTCAAGCTGGCGCGCGTGGACGGCACCATCGATTATTTTCGCGGCGAGGCCGAGATCAACTGGATCCGCGCGCACGAACCGGAGGTATGGGCGGCGACCGACAAATTCCTGCTGCTGTCCGGCTACCTGAACTGGCGGCTGTGCGGGCGTTTCGCCGATTCGTCCGGGTCGCAGGTCGCGTACGTCCCGTTCGACTACAAGCGCCGGCGCTGGGCCGGGCCGCGCGACTGGAAGTGGCAGGCGCTGGCCGTCGAACCGCGCATGCTGCCGGAACTCGTGGAGCCCGGCGACCGGCTGGGCGAGATCGGCCGGGACGCATCCGACGCGACCGGCATCCCGGCCGGCACGCCGCTGCTGGCGGCCGCCGCGGACAAGGCGTGCGAAGTGATCGGCGCCGGTTGCCGCGAGCCGCATGTGGGGTGCCTCAGCTACGGCACGACGGCCACCATCAACACGACGGGCACGCGCTACGTCGAGGTGACGCCGTTCCTGCCGCCGTATCCGGCGGCGATTCCCGGCGCGTACAGCAGCGAGGTGCAGGTGTTCCGCGGCTACTGGATGGTCAACTGGTTCAAGGAGCAGTTCGGCCACCGCGAGCAGCAGCGCGCGCTGGCGGAAGACGTGGCGCCCGAACACCTGTTCGACCAGCTCGCGAGCGCCGTCCCGCCAGGCTCCATGGGGCTGATGCTGCAGCCGTACTGGACGCCGGGCATCCGCGTGCCGGGACGCGAAGCGAAAGGCGCCATCATCGGCTTCGGCGACGTGCACACGCGCGCGCACGTGTACCGCGCGATCCTGGAAGGCCTCGCGTACGCGCTGCGCGAAGGGAAGGAGCGCATCGAGCAGCGCAGCGGCGTGCCGATCACGGCGCTGCGCGTGTCCGGCGGCGGCTCGCAGAGCGATTGCGCGATGCAGCTGACGGCCGACATCTTCGGCCTGCCGACGGCGCGGCCGCACGTGTACGAGACGTCGGGCCTGGGCGCCGCCATCGACGCCGCAGTGGGCCTGGGCCTGCACCGCGATTTCGCGGCGGCGATGGATGCGATGACGCGGGTGGGTCGGGTGTTCGAACCGGTGCCGGCGCACCGCGACGTGTACGACCGGCTGTACCGGCAGGTCTACCTCAAGATGTACCGCCAGCTGCAGCCGCTGTACCGCGAGATCGCGGCGATCACGGGGTATCCGGCAAGCTGACCCGATCAGTCCGGGATGCGCGCGACGACCTTGATCTCGAAGTCGAATCCATACAGCCAGGTCACGCCGACGGCCGTCACGGTCGGGTAGGGCGCTTCGCCCCAGTATTCCTGGGCCACGCGCCAGATGCGCTCGAACTTGGCCTGCGGATCGACGATGAACACGGTCACGTCGACGACGTCCGCAAACGTGCAGTGGGCCGCGTCCAGGATGCCATTCAGGTTGGCAAACGCGCGCCGCACCTGGTCGTCGAGTTCCGGTTCGGGCGTGCCGTCCTCGCGGCTCCCCACCTGGCCGGAGACGAACAGGAAGCCGTTGGCGCGCACGGCGGGCGAATAATGGTTTGCTTCATAGAGCGCTTGGCGCCCTGGCGGGAAAACGACGTCACGGACTCGCATGGAAACCTCCTTGTGATGGTTGCCGGGATTGGCATGGTTCCACTGTAGATCGATATACTGTTCGGATAAATGGGCAAGTGCTATCTTCACCATTTGGATATTCCAAACAATCAGGGGAGGGCCGATGGACCGATTCGATGGCATGCGTGCGTTCGTGCGGGTGGTCGAGGCGGGCAGTTTCACGAAGGCTGCGCAGACACTGGACATGAGCCGGGCGACCGTGACCCAGCTGATCCAGCAGCTGGAAGCGCGGCTGCGTGTCCGGCTGCTGCATCGGACCACGCGCAAGGTCAACGTGACCGAGGACGGCGCGATCTACTACGAGCGCGTGGTGCGCATGCTGGCCGACCTGGAGGAGCTCGAGACGGGGTTGCCGAACACGTCGACAGTGCCGTCGGGGCAGCTGCGCGTCGACGTGCCCGGCCCCTTCGCGACGATGCTGCTCGTGCCCGCGCTGCCCGCGTTCTATGCGCGCTATCCGGACATCCAGCTCGACCTGGGCGTCAGCGACCGCATGGTGGATCTGATCGGCGATAACGTCGATTGCGTCGTGCGGGGCGGCGCCATCACGGACCAGTCCCTGGTCGCGCGACACGTCGCCGACCTGCAACTGCGCGTCTACGCCGCGCCGGCGTACCTGGCGCGGGCCGGGGTACCGACGCATCCGGCACAGTTGCGCGAGCCGCCGCACCACGTCGTGCGTTTTCGTGGCGCGCGCGCCGGGCCCGGATTCGCGTACGAGTTGCGACGGGGAGACGACAGCGTCCCGCTCGACACGAGACACATGCTGGCGATCGACGACGGCAACGCCTTTCTTACGGCCGGACTCGCGGGCCTCGGCGTCGTGTGGTTGCCGGACTACATGGCCAGAGCGGCCGTCGCCAACGGTGGCCTCGTGCCCTTGTTCGAAGGCTGGGAGATCGCGCCGATGCCCCTGTACGTGGCCTATCCGTCGAATCGCCGCGTGAGTCGCAAGCTGCGCGCGTTCATCGACTGGGTGGTCGAGTTGATCGCCGCGGATGCGGCTGAACCGGCTCGCCTGTCAGGTTCGCTCAATACAGCGCGGCGTCCTGCACGACATCCCACGCCGTCCCGACGATAGTCGCCTCGACGCGGTTGCGGCCCCCGGCCTTCGCGGCATACATGGCGCGGTCGGCGCACACGAACAGGTTGTCGATCGCATCCAGCTGTGTCGGCACGATCGTGGCCACGCCGACCGACACGGTGAGCCACGTCGACGTCGGCGAACGCGGGTTCGGGATCTCCAGTGCTTCGACGGCCGCGCGGATCATCTCCGCCAGACGCGCCGCGTTTTCCGCCGGCGTCTCGGCGAACAGCAGCACGAATTCCTCGCCGCCGTAGCGCGCGGCGAGATCGGTCGGACGCGCGGCGTGGTCCTGCAAGGTCTGCGCGACCCGCTGCAGGCACACGTCGCCGGCCGCGTGGCCGAGCGTGTCGTTGTACAGCTTGAAGTGGTCGACGTCGAGCACGACGAGCGACAGCGGCTGCGCGTTGCGGATCGCGCGCTGCCATTCCTTCTCGAGGAACGCGTCGAAGTGGCGCCGGTTGGCGATCTTCGTAAGCGGATCGAG
>Ga0207657_10006091_pt1 | contig 12545 bp, 9 predicted proteins | sample KBSC33metaG_FD_184316 | JGI IMG/M metagenome (GOLD analysis project Ga0207657, IMG submission 184316) | Corn rhizosphere microbial communities from Kellogg Biological Station, Michigan, USA - KBS C3-3 metaG (SPAdes) (version 2) | ecosystem: Host-associated > Plants > Roots > Rhizosphere > Soil ...
GCCTTTGATTCCAAGATCCACTGTCTCACTCCCCGTTTCTTGATGTTGTCTGTGATGCGCCAGACCTTAGCCAAACCGTGACGCCGTGATAACCCCGCGGAGCGTCTTAAAATGCATATCTGGCCCCTGCGGCGGCGTGAGTGCGTTACAGCCCCGTACGGGCGCTTGAATGTTCACAAAGTGCCCTAAACAAACTCAGCGTCGTCCCCGCCTTCGCAGGGACGACGATTTTTGCGTTGCATTGCCCCTACCGATTATCCCGCCCGCATCTCCGCCTTGATCATATCGGCGGCCTTTTCGCCGATCATGATGGTCGGCGCGTTGGTGTTGCCGCCGATCAGGGTCGGCATGATCGATGCGTCGGCGATGCGCAGGCCTTCGAGGCCATGGACCTTCAACTGCGGATCGACCACCGCCATCGGGTCGTTGACGCCCATCTTGCAGGTGCCGACCGGATGATAAACCGTGTCGACGCGCTCGCGCAGCACCTTGCGGATGTCGGCGTCGCTCTCGACTCCGTTGGTGAAGATGTCGGAGGTTTGTATGGCCTTCAGCGCGGGTGCATCGAGCAGCCGTTTGGTCATCTTGAAACCGGCGACCATGGCATCGACGTCAGCCTCCTCGCCGAAGAAGTTGGGATCGATCGCCGGCGCCTGCATCGGGTCGGCGCTTTGCAGCCAGACGCTGCCGCGACTTTCCGGTCGCAGCAGGCAGACGTGGCAGGAAAACCCGACGCGATTCCAGCGCGGCTTGCGGCCGTGATCCTCGATCATCCCGGTGCAGAAGTGCAATTGAATATCCGGCACATCGAGATCGGGCCGTGTTTTGAGGAAGCCGCCGCATTCGGCGATGTTGGAGGTCATCGGGCCGCGCCGCTCGCGGCGATATTGCGCGATGCCTTTGAGGATACGGCCGATGCCTGCGAAAGACAGGCCGGCGAAGTAGGGCGCGTCGGAGGAGAAGCCGAACACGAAATCTGGATGGTCCTGCAGGTTTTTGCCGACGCCGGGCAGATGATGCGTCGACGCGATGCCGTGTTTGGCGAGCGCGCCCGCGTCGCCGACGCCGGACAGCATCAGCAGTTGCGGGGTCTGGAACGCGCCAAGACTGAGGATGACTTCGCGCCGCGCGCGAATCTCGTGCAGCTCCTTGCCGCGGCGATATTTGACGCCGACCGCGCGTTTGCCCTCGAAGATGATGCTGGTGGCGTGGGCGCCGGTTTCGACCTGCAGATTCTTGCGGGTGCCGATGAAGGGGTGAATATAGCCGCGTGCCGCGCTCCAGCGTTCGCCGTTCTTCTGCGTCACCTGATAGATGCCGAGGCCTTCCTGTTCCTCGCCGTTGAAATCCTCGCGGATGCGGAATTGCGATTCGCGCGCGGCTTGCAGGTAGATGTCCTGCACCGGATTATCCGATTGCAGTTTGCTGACGCTAAGCGGACCGCCCTTGCCGTGATACTCGCCGTCCAGTTCGGAATTGTCTTCCGAGCGCTTGAAGTAGGGCAGCACGTCGGCATACGACCAGCCGGTGTTGCCGAGCGCGGCCCAGTGATCGTAATCGTTTCTGTGGCCGCGGATGTAGACCATGGCATTCATGGCGGATGAGCCGCCGAGCGTCTTGCCGCGCGGCTGATAGCCGATACGACCGTTGAGGCCGGGTTGCGGCACGGTATCGAACGCCCAGTTGTTGACCTTGCCGGAGACCATCAGCACCAACGCGCCCGGCGTCGTGACCACCCAGTTGTTACCCTTGCCGCCGGCTTCGAGCAGCGCCACGGATGTATTGGGATCCTCGGACAAGCGGCCGGCAACGGCGCAGCCGCCGGATCCGCCGCCGACCACGACGTAGTCAAATGTCTCCACCACAGCGTGTTCTCCCCCTCGATTTTGTTTTTGTCGTCGATCGGCAATCAAGACATGAAACGCAGCAGTTTTTCCATCCGCGCGATCCTGGCGCCGTAAGGCGGATAGAGATCGGCAAATCGATTGAGCGGCGAACGATAGAACACCGGCTTCAATTTGCTTAAAGTGCGAAAACCCCATTCGCCATGATAGGCGCCGATGCCCGACGCGCCGACTCCGCCCATTGGCTGGTTGATCTGGGTAAAATGAAACAGGCAGTCGTTGACGGTGACGCCGCCGGAAATGGTTTGCGACAGCACGGCATCGCGCGCGGCGTCATCGGTGCCGAACCAGTACAGCGCCAGCGGGCGGTCGCGGCCGTTGATATAGGAGATCGCCTCCGCGGCAGTCGTGCAGCCGATCACCGGCAGGATCGGCCCGAAGATTTCCTCCTGCATCACTTTCATCGCAGGCGTTGCGCCGACGACAATCGTCGGCGGAAATTTGCGTTGCGATTTCCATGCGGGATCGTCTGGAGATGCGACCTGCAACACGCGTGCGCCTTGCGCGACCGCATCGCGCGCGAGGCTTTCGAGCCGCGCATGGTGTCGCTCGGATATGATCGAGGTGTAGTCGGTGTTGCCTGGGTCGCTGCCGTACATGCGCCGCATGTTGTCGCGCAGTTTGTCGGCAAATGCCTCGACCGCGTTGTGTGGTACAAGGGCGTAGTCCGGCGCGATGCAGGTCTGCCCGGCATTGAGCAGCTTGCCGTAGGCGATGCGCGCGGCGGCCTGATCGAGATCGGCGGAGCGATCGACGATGGCGGGGGACTTGCCGCCAAGCTCCAGCGTGATCGGCGTCAGGTTACGGCCCGCGGCTTCCGCGACGAGTCGGCCGATGCGGGTCGAGCCGGTGAAGATCAGGTGATCGAACGGCAGCGCGGAGAAACATTCAGCGATGTCGCCATCGATATCCGTCACCGTCATTTCGGCCGCGTCGAACTTGCCGGCGATCACCTCCTGCAGCAGGGCGGCGAAACGCGGCACCAGTTCGCTCGGCTTGATCATCACCCGGTTGCCCGCGGCAAGCGCCGCGACCGCAGGCGCAAGGGTCAGTTGCAACGGATAATTCCACGGCGCGATGATGCCGACGACGCCGAGCGGTTGCGGCATCAGGCGATTTGTCGCCGGGAAAAACTGCAGTTGTGTCGCAATCCGCTGCGGCGTCATCCAGCGCTTGAGATGCCTGGCCGCGTGCTTGATCTCGCCTTGCACCAGCAGCGTTTCGGCGATCGATGTCTCGACCTGCGAGCGATGACCGAAATCGGCGGAAATGGCCTGATTGAAGCGGGCCTCGTTGTCGGCAATGGCGGCGCGCAATCGCATCAGGCGGTCGAGTCGCTCGGCCAGCGGCGCCGGCGGCGTGGTGCGGGAGAGTTCCACCATGCGGCTAAAGGAGGCCTCAAGGCCGCTTTGGCCCGTGCTTTTGACCGGCTGATCCATCGTGCCCCGCTCCCGGCTGGCTTTGTTGGCCGGGATGCTGTCCCTTCGGGAGCCGTTCGGCAAGAGCGGAGCGCGGATAACGCCTTGAGAACGCTGGCGAGTGCGCGATGGCTGCGGCGTTGTCATAAATTCTTGAAAAGATGCCTCGCGGCCCTTTCCAAAGCGGGCCAGCGTTGGTACATACGCCCCGCGCCACGGGCATTTGCCCTGGTTCGCCTTCTCAGGAAGCCTTCGGATGGGATCGATCGACGCTCTTTGGCGTTGGTCAAACCGCCATCGGTTTTCGGACAAGGTTGCACGGTTTAACGCGGGGTGGAGCAGCCCGGTAGCTCGTCAGGCTCATAACCTGAAGGTCATAGGTTCAAATCCTATCCCCGCAACCAAATTGGTGAAAACCCCGGTCCTTGTGGCCGGGGTTTTTCGTTTTGGGGACCAAAGCGCAGTCGGCGTGGAGTGGTGTTGAACGATTCCGCGTGCGGGATAACATTCGCAAATGAAAGCAGCAGCAGGCAGCGGCCCGTTCTATGCCGGCATTCCGGTCTTTCGCGGCTTCGGCAGCCTGATGGACCCGGCGTTGTATTCGCCGCTGCCGGACGGTTGGGTGATTGGGGTCGCCGACATCGTCGAATCGACCAGAGCTATCGCCGAGCAGCGCTACAAGGCGGTCAACATGGCCGGCGCGGCGGTGATCGCCGCAGTCACCAATGCGCTGGAGCAGCGTGAATTCCCTTTCGTGTTCGGCGGCGACGGGGCGAGTTTCGCCGTGGCGGCCGAAGACGTCGGGCTGGCGCGTGACGCGCTCGCCGCCACGGCGACCTGGGTGAGGGATGATCTGGACCTCGTCATGCGCGTGGCGCTGGTGCCGGTCAGCGCGGTGCGCGCGCAAGGCCTCGATGTGCGGGTCGCACGGTTCGGGCCGTCGCCGCATGTGACTTACGCGATGTTTTCCGGCGGCGGGATTGGCTGGGCCGAAGCCGCCATGAAGCGCGGCGAGTTCGCGATTGCACCGGCGCCGCCAGGCACGCAGCCGGACCTCAGTGGATTGTCTTGCCGGTTCGAAGAGATTCCGTCGGTGCGCGGCCTGATGCTGTCGATATTGATCGTGCCGGCCAAAGGCGCCGATCCCGCCGCATTCCGCAACGCCATCGAGGAGATCATCGCGCTGGTCGAGCGTAGCCCGGATGCCGGGCGGCCCGTGCCTTCAGGTGGCCCCGCGTTGCGATGGCCTCCGATCGGTCTCGACTACGAGGTGCGCGCGCGGCGCGGCGGTTCGTTGATGGCCAAGCGCGTGGCGGTGCTGGCGCGAACGCTGGTGGCCTATGTGATCATGCGATTTGGCATCAGCGTCGGTGGATTTGTCCCGGCTGTTTATGTCGAGCAGGTTGTCGCGAATTCCGATTTTCGCAAATACGATGACGGCTTGCGGATGATCCTCGATTGCACGCCGGATCTGGAGCAGGCCATCGCGCGTCGTCTCGCTGCGGCGGCGGCAGCGAATATCGTGCGCTACGGATTGCACCGCCAGGATGCTGCGATGATGACCTGCTTCACACCGGCGGCAAGCCGCAGCGATCATGTCCACTTCATCGACGGCGCGCGGGGCGGCTATGCTTCCGCGGCGACGGCGTTGAAAGCCACGCTGGCCTGATGTGACGACAAGTTTCTAGCGTTTGGTCCGCGTCCAGGTTTCGCCGCCGCACAGCGCGCCGACGCAGCCGTTGACCCGCAATGCATTCGGCCCGGCGACGGCGATGTCGCTGTCATAGGTGCCGCCGTCATCGGCATTATAGATTCTTCCGGCCCATCTTCCCGGGCCAGTCGGTCGCATGTCGCTGAAAAGTGGAAGTCCGATGATCGGCCTGCGTCGCAGCGAGGGGTTCGGATTCTTGTCGTCGACGAATGGCGCGCCGGTCGCCGGATTGGTCGGCTCGCGCAGCGAGACCACGACGCCGCAAATGCCTTCGCCGCAATGGCTGACGCGCACCTTGGCGTCGCCGGCCTGCGTTACCCAGAGTCCCGATGGATCGCTGCTGCCTTGCGCCAATGCGCCGACTGAACCGCCAAAAGAACTGCCAAGGATCGTCAACGCGAGGAGAGCAGGGCGCAATTGTAGGTTCATCAAGACCTCCGGATGAATCGGTGTTGCATTACAAAAAAGGCAAACTTGTGCAATGCCGGACAGCCGGAATCCGGCTGTGCCCGTTTGACGCGGCAAATATCGTAAAGCAAATGTTGCTGGATTGTGCGGCTTGCGATGTGAATCGCGCTCGCTTGAAAGCGCTTCAGGCGCCCCAGCGCGTGAAGCGCACTGCGGCGGCGGAGCCAAGGCCGAACACCACCATCGCCGCGCCGACGAGCGCGAAGAGCGCCGATGCGGGGGCGTGAATCGATGCCAGCCACCAGCCGCCGATGCCGACGATCAACAGGCGTGCCGTCGATGCGAGCACCGGGCCGCCGACCTTGGCGGCGCCCTGCGAGGAAAAATACAGCGCGACGCCGAGTCCGAAGAAGCCGAACGCAGGCCCGGCCCAGGCAAAATACAATGATGCAGCGGCGGTCACGCCCGGATCGCTGGTGAACAGCGAAATCCACAGCGACGGCTTGATCGCGACAATGGCGCCGACGAGGCCGACCGTCAGCGTCGCCGCGGCGCCCGTAGTCCATGCCACCCGCCGCGCGCGCGTCACCAGGCCGGCACCGATCGCCATGCCAACCATCGGCGTCGATGCGACGCCGAATGCAAACGCGATCGGGATCAGCAGAAATTCCAGCCGCGCGCCGATGCCGTAGCCCGCCAGCGCCTCGGTGCCGAAGTCGGCGACGATCTTGGTGAAGACGAGAATCGTCAGCACCGTCTGGATCGGCGAGAAGCAGGAAATCGCGCCGACCTTGAGGATGTCGAAGAACATGCCGCGCTGAAACGTAAAGGTCGATGTATTCAGGGTGAGCCGGCTGCGGCCGCTGGTGAGATACCAGATCAGGAAGATGGTCCCGAGCGTGTATGCGGTCACCTGACCGGCCGCGACGCCGCGCATCCCGAATTGCGGAACGCCAAACAGGCCGAGACCGAGCGTGCCGCCGAGACCTACTTGCAGGACAGCTACGATGAGCAGCGTGGCCGACGGCACTTTCATGTCGCCGGTGCCGCGCACGATCGACGCCAGCGTATTGACCAGCCAGATCGATATCGATCCGGCGAACAGCACATAGGCGTAGGCCGAGGCTTCCTCGAGCACCGCGCCGCGACCGCCGAGCGCCGCGAACAGTGCCGGGCCGAACAGCCACATCAGAGCCATGAAGGCAATTCCGCCGATGACGCCGATGGTTGCCGCGTGCCAGGCCAGCGTTGCCGCGCGGGCTTGATCGCCTGCGCCCAGTGCGCGGCTGATCGCCGAGGAAACGCTGCCGCCCATGGCGCCGGCTGACGTCATCTGCATCAGCATGGTGAATGGGAATGCCAGCGCGATGGCCGCCAGCGGGACGATGCCAAGCCGGCCGATATAGGCGGTCTCGGCGACCGCGACCAGCGCGCTGCCGAACATCGCAATGGTGTTGGGAACCGCGAGCCGCAGCAGTGTCGGCAGGATCGGCGCCGTCAGCAGGCGATTGGTGGCGACGGCATTGGGCGGAATGGTCACTGGCGCATTCATGGTGGCACGGTCCGCAAAAGGGCCAGCGGCCACCTGGCCGTCAGCTATATATTATGACCAACATATCATAGAACTCTCCGCATCGCGCCACGGCGCGAATGCATGGTCACCACGGTAATCCGCATAGGTCGATGACGCCCTGCCGCAGCGCGCGTCGCAGGTCGAATACCTGCGGTTGCATCACGTCGAAACGGATGCGGCCGCCGGGTTGCTCGGCCTGGATTTCGCCACTGAAGGCGCGAAAGCCGCGTGCCTGATAGAACGCCGCAAGCTGCGGCTCGCAAAACAGCAGAGCGAGGTCGGTGGCCTTCTCGTCCTTGAATGTTTGGATGGCCGCATTGAGTGCGATACTGGCATAGCCGCGGCGGCGGCAATCGGCGCGCGTGGCCACGCCACCGATACCGCCGATCCGCACCTTGCGGCCGTTCCAGGTCGCGTCGCGCCAGTAAATACCGACGTGGCACGCCAAACCTTCGGAATCCTCGACCAGAATGCGCAAGTCGGCGTGGGCAAAAACGGTGTGAGCCCAAGGCAGCTTGGCCACCACGTCCGGCGGCCAGACCGCGTTGAGCAGGGGCTTCGCGGTCGGCCACGATGCGTCGCCGGTCAGGATTTCAATCTCGATGCTCATTGTACCTCTGACGCGGGCGTCCCGCGTTATTCGCATTCCGTCATACCGCTGGCATGGGTGGCAAGTTTCCAAATCCGATGTCAATGTGAAGAATAATTTTCTTCGGCAGGAGCCATGCAATGACTGCGGCCCAACTCAGCACCTTCCAGCGCTGGTCGATTCTGGTCGGCGCGTCCGTGCTGTTGAGCCTTGCCATGGGCATGCGCCAGAGCTTCGGCCTGTTTCAGACGCCGGTCATTCGCGACATCGGCATCACCACTGCGGACTTCTCGCTGGCGACGGCGATCCAGAACGTGGTCTGGGGCGTCACGCAACCCATGGTTGGCGCCTTGGCGGATCGCTATGGCTCGCGCTTCGTCATGGTGTCCGGTGTGCTGGTCTACGCCGCCGGGCTTGTGATCATGATGGTCGCGACGTCGGCGCTGGTCTTCACCATCGGCGCGGGTTTCTGCGTTGGCCTGGCATTGTCGTGCACGGCCTCGAGCATGACCATGACGGTGACGTCACGCGTCGTCTCGGTCGCCAAGCGCAGTCTGGCGATGGGCGCGGTGTCGGCGGCGGGATCGCTCGGTCTGGTGCTTGCGTCGCCGCTGGCGCAGACGCTGATTACCCACGCGGGCTGGCAGGTGGCGTTGATCGGCTTCCTCGGTCTTGTCGCTGTCATGCTTCCGTCGGCGTTGTTCGCCGGCCGTGCTGACAAGGTGGATATCGACAAGGCGGACGACACCAGCCAGCCGCTTGGCGCTGTGGTGCAGACCGCGCTCGGACATTCCGGTTTCATGGTGATGTCGATCGCGTTCTTCGTCTGTGGACTGCAACTGGTGTTTCTCACGACGCATCTGCCGACTTACCTCGAGGTCTGCGGCCTCGATCCGTCGCTGGGTGCCGAGGCGCTGGCGATGATCGGGCTGTTCAACGTCATCGGCTCCTACACATTCGGCTGGCTCGGTGGGCGTTATCCGAAGCAGATCCTGCTGGGCGGGATCTACATCGTCCGTTCGATTGCCATCGCCGCGTATTTTTCGTTTCCGGCTACGCCGGCGACGACGCTGGTGTTCGCGGCCGTGATGGGTTCGCTGTGGCTCGGTGTCGTGCCGCTGGTCAACGGGTTGGTGGCGCAACTGTTCGGCTTGCGCTTCATGGCGACGCTGACCGGGATTGCCTTTCTCAGCCATCAGGCTGGATCGTTCATTGGTGCATGGGGCGGCGGGCTGGTCTACGACCACCTTGGCAGCTACGACATGGCGTGGCGCGCAGCCGTCATCATTGGCCTGATTGCCGGCGCATTCCAGATGCTGATGAACGTGCGTCCGCCATCGGTTCAGGAATCGGTTGGTGGCGCTATGCCACGACCGGCGTGATCGAGATCACGGACGCTACCTCGCCCCGTATCGCCCGATGTGATACCTTGTCACGGTGACGACGAGGCTATTCCCATGCGCTCCCTAGCCCTGTTTCTGATTGCGCTCTGCATCGTCTGCTTCGGCGACCGGCAGGCGCAGGCGGCCAAGCGTGTCGCGCTGGTGATCGGCAATTCGGCATATCGCAACGTCACGCCGCTCACCAATCCGGTCAATGACGCTGCCGCCATCGCCGATCTGTTCAGGAAGGCGAGTTTCGATGTCGTCGGACTGCGTGACGACCTGACCAACGCCGAGATGCGTCGCGCTTTACGCGATTTTTCCGATAAAACGCGCGATGCCGATATTGCGGTCATTTACTATGCCGGTCACGGCATCGAGGTCGACGGCACCAACTACCTGATCCCGGTCGACGCCGCCATCGAGCGCGATACCGACGCCTACGATGAGGCCATCGCGCTTGAACGGATCCTTCAAGCGGTCGAGCCCGCCAGGCAACTGCGGCTGATCATTCTCGATGCCTGCCGCGACAATCCGTTCGCGAAGAAGATGAAGCGCACGCTGGCGTCCCGTGCGCTCGGGCGCGGCCTTGCCGGCGTCGAGCCGAACCAGCCGAATACGCTGATTGCGTTCGCGGCAAAGGGCGGCTCGACGGCTTTGGACGGCGACAGCAAGAACAGCCCGTTCACCGGCGCATTGCTGAAACACCTGACGACGCCGGGTCTCGAAGTCCGCAAGGCATTCGGTCTGGTGCGCGACGATGTCATGGCCGCCACCGGCAACAAGCAGGAGCCGTTCGTTTACGGCTCGCTCGGCGGCAACGATGTCGCGCTGGTCGCAGCGCCAGTCGCGCCACGCGGCAAGGCGGCGGCTGACGTGCGTCAGGATTACGAACTGGCCGAGAAGGTCGGAACGCGCGAGGCGTGGGATTCTTTCGTCGCGGCCTATCCTGCGGGATTCTACAGCGACCTCGCCAAGGCACAGCGCAACAAGCTTGCTGCCGAGGCCGCGCGCGTTGCCGCGACGGAAAAGGCGCGTGCTGCCGCCGACGAGCAGGCACGGCTGGTCGCCGAAGGCGCCAAAGCGAGCGAGCAGGCCAAGACCAACGAGCGCACCAAGGCGGCCGAACAAGCGCGGCTGGCGGCCGAGAAACAGAAGCAGTCCGAGGAAGCCGCCGTCGCAGCCGCCGAACGCGCCAAGGAAACCGCACAGAGCAAGGTAGCTTCCGAGCAGCCGCCCCCGCCCGTCAACCAGCAGGATGCCGGCAAGGCGTCGGCCCAGACGTTGGCTGCGCTGCCGCCGGCGGATTCGGCGGCGCGTCAGGCTGGCCAGACATCGGACGCCGACATTCCGCGATTGCTGCAAACCGAACTCAAGCGCGTCGGCTGCCGGGCCGGCGAGGTCGATGGCGTCTGGGGTGCATCCTCGCAGCGCGCGCTGACATCCTTCAATCGTCATGCGGGCACGAAACTCGATGTCAAACTGGCCAGCGCGGATGCGCTCGATGCCGTGCGCAGCAAGAGCGGCCGGGTCTGTCCGCTGGCGTGCGAGCGCGGCTATCGTGCGGTCGGCGACACATGCGTTGCGACGGCCTGCAAGCCGGGTTTTGAACGCGATGACGAAGGTGCCTGCCGCCGTATCGAGCGGCGCGGGCATGCACAACCGGCTGCGCGTGACGCCGCGCCGCGCGTGCAGCGCGAGGCAGCGCCGATCCGGCCCCAGCGCGCGCCGACGGTGGCGCGGCAATCCGGGCAAGTTATCTGCGACGATCACGGTTGCCGCCCGGTCAGCCGCGGATGCCGTGCGTCCGATACGACCGGGCCATTCCAGTCGGAAGTCTGCAACTGATTTGCAAGACGAGGTAGAGGCGAAACGCTGCCTGCATTTGACTGTTATTCAGGATGGAACCTTATATTATTCAAGATGGAACCTTATATAAGGGTTCCCGTTAGACCGTTACCTCACACTAGTCCGGACAGAAATCATGACCTTCAAGCTTCCCGATTTGCCGTATGCCTACGATGCGCTTGCTCCGCACATGTCCAAGGAAACGCTGGAGTTTCACCACGACAAGCATCATCAGGCCTATGTCACCAACGGCAATAACCTGCTGAAAGGCACCGAATTCGAGGGCAAATCGCTCGAAGAGATCGTCAAGGGCTCGTTCGGCAAGAACGCACCGCTCTTCAACAATGCCGGTCAGCACTACAACCATCTGCATTTCTGGAACTGGATGAAGCCGAACGGCGGCGGCAGCAAGCTGCCCGGCCGGCTCGAAAAGAAGATCAACGAAGACCTCGGCGGCCTCGAGAAATTCAAGACCGACTTCGCCGCTGCCGGCGCCGGCCAGTTCGGTTCGGGCTGGGCCTGGCTTTCGGTCAAGAACGGCAAGCTCGAAGTGTCGAAGACGCCGAATGGCGAGAACCCGCTGGTGCACGGCGCGACCCCGATCCTCGGCGTCGACGTCTGGGAACACTCCTATTACATCGATTACCGCAATCGCCGTCCGGACTATCTGAAGGCGTTCGTCGATCACCTGGTGAACTGGGAATACGTCGACGATCTGCTCGGCAAGGCCTGATCTGGCGCGAAAGCCGAATTGTCAGATGAAAGGCGGCGGCCGTGGGTCGCCGCCTTTTCGTTTGGACCAAGCCGCCGAAACCCCATTGTGAAGTGTCAAACGCTTGTGACGTTATAATATAACATCTATATTGGCGCATTGGAGGCTGCGACGTCCCGAGCCTTCCGCCGCGAACGTCAGGCCGATGACCCATACCCACTCCCATCACGCGCATTCTCATGGCCATGGTCCCGGCGAGGGCCATCATCATGGGCCGGCGACACCGCACCCGGCACAGGCCGCGCCGTGGTCGATCCTGCGCATGGCGTTGGCGGGACGGCTGGGTGCCGCCATCGCGGTCAGCGCTGTGATGTGGGCCATCGTCTTCATCGCCATGAGGCCGTCATGACCGTTCGCCTCCAATTCCGCGACGTGACCTTGGGCTATGACCGCCACCCCGCCGTGCATCACCTGAGCGGCGACGTGGCGCCGGGCGCGCTGGTCGCCGTGGTCGGCCCCAACGGTGCCGGCAAGTCGACCTTGTTTCGCGGCATCGTCGGCATTCTCAAGCCACTCGCAGGCAGCATCGAACTCGGCGGCCTCGACGTTCGCGACATCGCCTACCTGCCGCAGAGCGTCGATATCGACCGCAGCTTCCCGATCTCGGTGTTCGATTTCGTCGCCACCGGATTGTGGCGCAGCACGGGTCTGTTCGGCGGTATTGGCCGGCAGCAGCAGACCAAGGTGCTGGGCGCGCTCGCCGCGGTGGGCCTCAATGGTTTTGAACGCCGCACCATCGGCACCCTGTCGGGCGGGCAGATGCAGCGCATGCTGTTCGCGCGGGTGTTGTTGCAGGACGCACGCGTGATCGTGCTCGACGAACCGTTCAACGCCATCGACGCCAAGACCTCGACCGACCTGCTCGAACTGGTGAAGCACTGGCACACCGAGCAGCGCACTGTGCTGGCGGCGCTGCACGATATGGATCTGGTACGAGCCA
>Ga0207657_10006094_pt1 | contig 12538 bp, 12 predicted proteins | sample KBSC33metaG_FD_184316 | JGI IMG/M metagenome (GOLD analysis project Ga0207657, IMG submission 184316) | Corn rhizosphere microbial communities from Kellogg Biological Station, Michigan, USA - KBS C3-3 metaG (SPAdes) (version 2) | ecosystem: Host-associated > Plants > Roots > Rhizosphere > Soil ...
ATCGGCGTCTTTGGTGCGCTGGCGCTCGCTGGAGGCCTCACCATCGGAAAAATCGTGGTCGAAGTCGGCACCAAACTCATTGAGGGTCGAGATGAGCGAGCGCAAAACTCGGAAATCGCCTACATGCATGACTTGAAGCGGCGCCTGGGCTAATCGCGGCCAATCCGGCCGGTATCGTCTCGGATTCTCCTCGGTCTGCTTCGGAAGGTCTTGATGCTAAAGCTCATCATCGGCAACAAGGCCTATTCCTCCTGGTCGCTTCGCGGCTGGCTTGCGGTGAAGCAGTCGGGCCTGGTCTTCGAGGAGATCACCGTCCCGTTGTTCGGCGAGGAGTGGGAGCGGCGGCGCGAAGGCAATGAATTCGCGCCTTCGGGCGGCAAGGTGCCGGTCCTGTGGGACGACCAGGCGGTGATCTGGGACTCGCTCGCGATCATCGAATGGCTTGCCGACAAGACCGACCGCGCCCGCTACTGGCCCAAGGACGAGGCGGCGCGGGGAATGGCGCGCTCGATGGCGGCCGAAATGCATTCGAGCTACGACAATCTGCGCCGCGAATGCCCGATGAACCTGCGGCGGCAGTTCCCGCCGCGCGAGGTGTCGGAGAACGTCCAGGCGGAAGTCGGCCGCATCCTCGAGCTGTGGGCCCAGGCGCGGGCGCGCCACGGCGACGGCGGCCCCTACCTCTTCGGCACGTTCGGGGCGGTCGACATCATGTTCGCGCCGGTCGTCACCCGCTTCGTCACCTATTCGGTCCCGGTGCCGCGCTTCGCCGCCGCCTATGTCGAGTCGATGCTCGCCCACCCCTGGCTCCGCGAATGGATCGAAGCGGCGCAGGAAGAGCCCTGGGTGATCGAGAAATACGAGACCGCGGCCGACGCGGGATGAAGTTCGTCACCCCGGACTTGATCCGGGGTCCACCTTCCTTCGCAGCCTGAGGGAAAAGAAGGTGGATGCCGGATCAAGTCCGGCATGACGGATGGGCCATTCCCCTTGTACCGAAGGCCCCTACGGGATCCGCTTTGCCTCATAGGGCCGCCCGTCCTTGTGGACGTAGCCGCCCTCGGCGGTGAAGCGCATGTCGATGTCGGGATAGTCTCCGCCCTCTGGGGCGCCGGCACCGATCACGACGAACACGCAGTCCGCCTCGCTCCGGTTCTGGACGTGGTGGCCGTTGCCGTCGTTCTTCGGAAAAGCGGCGCAGTCGCCGGGGCGCAGGACATGCTCGCCCCGGTCGTCGACCAATATCCCCTCGCCGGCGACCATCACCAGGAACTCGTCCTCGCCAACGTGCCAGTGGCGCTGCGAGGACCAGGCGCCCGGCTTCAGGACGACCTGGCTGGCGCCGAACTGGGTCAGCCCGGCGGCCGGCGCCAGCCGCCGCTGCCAGCGGCCCGCCACGGCGCGGTCGTAGGGCTCCGGGTAGCCCGTCCGGTTCGTCTGTTCGATCGACTCCAGATCCAGCTTCGGCATGGTCTTCCTCCCGCGGCGGGTGCTAGGCGACCGCAATGACCTTCGCAACCGACCCGGTCGAGCTCGCCTCAAAGCTCATCGCCTGCCCCAGCGTCACCCCGGCGCGGGGCGAGGTGTTCGACGTCCTCGAGGCCGCGCTTCGGCCGCTCGGCTTCACCGTCCACCGCTTCATCTCCGGCGAGCCGCCGGAGGGACCGGTCGAGAATATGTTCGCGACCCGCGGCTCGGGGAGCCCGCATTTCGGCTTCGCGGGCCATCTCGACGTGGTCCCGCCGGGCGAAGGCTGGACCGGCGAACCCTTCGCTCCCGAGATACGCGGCGGACTCCTCTACGGCCGAGGTGCGGCCGACATGAAGGGCGGGGTCGCCGCCTTCGTTGCCGCCTGCGCCGCGCTGGGCGAGCATCGCGGCACCTTGAGCCTGCTCATCACCGGCGACGAGGAAGGACCGTCGCTTCACGGCACCAAGGCGATCATGGCGTGGATGGCGGAGCGGTCGATCCGGCCCGACATGATCCTGATCGGCGAGCCGACGTCGGAGGCGAGGCTCGGCGACGTCGTCAAGATCGGCCGGCGCGGAACGGTCAACATGTGGATCGAGGTTCCGGGCCTGCAGGGCCACGTCGCCTACCCGCACCGCGCCGACAATCCGGTGCCCAAGCTCGCGCGGGTGATCGCCGCTCTGGAGGCGCTTCATCTCGACGACGGAACCGACGCGTTCCAGCCCTCGAACCTCGAGCTGACCGCCGTCGCCACCCCGACCCGCGCGACCAATATCATCCCGGGCTCGGCGAGCGCCCAGCTCAACATCCGCTTCAACGATCTTCATCGCGGCTCGGACCTGGTCGAGCTCGTCCGGCGGACGGTGGACCAGGCGGCACCGGGCACGACGGTCAGGGCGAGCGTTTCCGGCGAGGCCTTCCTGACCCCGCCCGGCCCGCTCTACGATATCCTCACCGCGGCGATCCGCGAGGAGACGGGGGTGGAGCCGGTCCTGTCGACCAGCGGCGGCACGTCCGACGGGCGTTTCCTCATCGCTTTGTGTCCGGTGGTCGATTTCGGGCTGCCCAACGCGACGATGCACAAGCTCGACGAAGCGGTCGCGGTCGAGGACGTTCGCGGCCTGTCCCGGATCTACCGCAGGGTACTGGAGAAAGCCTTCAGCTAGCCGTCAGCCGGCGCGGGCGAGGCTGTGCTTGCAGTCCTGAACCTCGGCCCAGTCGACGAAGCCGGCCTCGTTGAGCGGCTCGGCGGCCGGATAGCCCTGGACGGCGTCGCAGCCGACGGCGCGGAGCAGCTCGAGCTGCTCGCGCCGCTCGACGCCCGAGGCGATCGCCTGGCAGCCGAGCGCGTGGACCAGCTGGATCACCGCCGAGACCACCGTCCGGGCGCTTTCGCACTGGTCGATTTCCGACACCAGGCTCGGGTCCAGCTTCACCCGGTCGACCGGCAGGTCGCCGATCCGGGCCAGCGGGAGCCGTCCGGATCCGAAGTGGGAGAGAGTGACCGCAAGACCCTCGGCGCGGAGCGATTCGAGCGCCGCGAGGGTGGCGGGATCGGCCGCGCCGAGCAGGCCCTCGGCGAGCTCGATCTCGAGCCCCCAGGGCGGAGACCCGGCGCTGGCAAGCGCCTCGCGGAGCCGCTCGGCGAAGCCGGGCCGCTCGATCTGGAGCGGGCCGAGCTTGAGCGCGATACGATGGTCGAGGCCGCGCGCGCGCCAGCGCAGGGCGGCCGCCATCGCTTCGGCGATCATCCACTCGCCAAGCTCCACCGAGGGCGTGTCTTCGAGGAGCGTGTCGAGCCGATGGGCGTGGGCGTCGGTTCCGGGGCGGCCGCGAACCACCGCCTCGGCACCGAGAATGGCTCCGGTGCGAAGGCAGAGCTGCGGCTCGAAGGCGAGCGCCAGCTCATCGCGGCGAAGCGCGTTGCGGAGCAGCGATTCCGCCTGCGCGCGCTCCTCGGAGGCGCGCGACAGCGAAGGATCGTACACGCAAACCCGCGCGCGGCCGCTGTCCTTGGCATGATACATGGCGATGTCGGCGGCCTTCATCAGGCTGGTAAGGTCGGCGCCGTGCTCGGGACAATAGGCGATCCCGATCGAAGCGCCCATCCAGCTCGAATTGGGCCCGCAGCGGAACGGCTCTGAGAGCGCCTCGAGCGCCCGCCGGGCGATCCGGATCGCCTCGTCGCTCGACGGGAGGTCGGAAAGAAGCATCGTGAACTCGTCGCCGGCGAGCCGGGCGAGGAGCGGCGGAGTGAGGCAGCCCGGCTCGGCCTCGGCCTTGAGGACGACGCGAAGGCGGTTGGCCACCATCGCCAGCACCTGGTCGCCCTCGGCATGGCCGAGCCGGTCGTTGACCTCCTTGAAGCCGTCGAGGTCGATGAAGAGCAGCGCGCGGGCTCCGTCGAGCGCCGGCGATTTGAGCACCCGCTCGGCCTCGCGGCGGAAATGGATCCGGTTGGGAAGCGCGGTGACCGGATCGTACATGGCCATGGCATGGACGTCGTCGAGGGTGGAGCGGACCTGCTCGAACAGTCCGTCGACGGCGGCGGCGAGGGCGGGCAGCTCCTGCCTCACCGCCGGAGGCGCGGGCGAACTCAAGTCGCCACGGCCGACGGCGAGGAGCCGGTCGATCAGCGCCTGGACGGCGCGGGCGTGGCGGCTGTTCGGCCGTTCGGCGGCGACCCAGACGAGCAGGACGGCGAGGAACCCGATGAGGAGGGAGGCGGCGATCTGCTGGTTCAAGGTGCCGAGCAGGAGGAAGCCGAGAAGGGTCATAACGAAGGCCGCCGCGCCGGCGAGCGCGGAAAGGACGCTGTTGCTGATCTTCTCGAGCGCCGCCAACATATCGTCGCGTCTTCCCCACAAGCGCGCGGCGCGCACCCAAAGCGGGCGCGCGTCCAGGGCCTCGCTCATAGCGCGAAGGCGGTTACCATTTCGTATCCGAAACCGGGCTCGACTGCCCGGCCGGGGCTTTCGCCCTCACGCCCGCCGGCGGCGGAGCACGATGTAGAGGGCTCCGGTGCCGCCGTGCCGCGGGTGGGCGTTCCTCACCGCGGCGATCTCGCCGGAGTGGCGCGACGCCGCCAGCCAGTCGCCGACCGCGGCCCGGATGGCGCCCCGCTTGACCGGGCGCTCCGGCCCCGGCGGCTTGCCCGTCACCAGGAGGAGCAGCCGGGCCTCCATCGCTAGCGCCTGCTCGAGCCGCCGGTCGAGCAGGTCGTAGGCGGTGGCGAGATTGTGGCCGTGAAGGTCGACGACGACGTCGGGCGCGACCAGCCCGCGCGACAGGCGGCGGTCCCAAGTCCCGTCGAGGGTCGAGCCGGGCGCCTTGCGCGCGGCGGGTGCCGGGGCCGGGGCCGGAGCGCGCGGCGCGGCGGGAGGGGGCTTAGCCGGCCGATCCGAAGCGGCTTCGGCTTCGAGGACCGGCGCGGCGACTCCCTCGAGCGGCCTTACCGTCTCGACCACCTTTGCCCAGAGCCTGCGCTCGTCAGGGCTTAGGCGCCGCACGAAGCCTCGCCAGAGTTCCCTTCGGGAGGAGCAGGATCGCCTTGCCGCGTCCCGTCATTCCGCCGGCGATCCGGGCCGCGTCCTCGCCCGCGCCCCAGAAGGTGTCGAAGCGGTTCGCGCCGCGGATCGCTCCGCCCGTATCCTGCGCGATCCACAGGCCCGAGGCTTCCGTCCGGTCGAGCTGGAGGAGGACCGGAGCGCCGAGCGGCACGTAGGCGGGGTCGGCGGCGACGCTTGCGCTCGGAGTCACCGCCACTCCCAGAGCGCCGAGCGGCCCGGGGCCGGTCAGCTCCTGGAAGAAGATATAGCTCTTGTTCTCGCGCATGATCGCCCGGCCTTCGTCGGGATTCTCCCGAAGCCAGGCGACGATCCCCTGCATCGTCGTATGCCCGGGCTCGAGCAGGCCGCGATCCTTCATCAGCTTGCCGATGCCGACATATTCGCGGCCGTTCTGGCCGGCATAGCCGATCCTCATCACTCCGCCGTCGGGAAGCCGAAGCCGTCCCGAGCCCTGGATCTGGAGGAAGAAGAAGTCGATCGGATCGGCCGCCCAGGCGATCTCGAGCCCCTGGTTGGCGAGCGCCCCGTCCTCGATCTCCGAACGTTCGAAATAGGGGACGACCACCCCGTTCTCGAGCCGGCCGCGGCGGGGCGTGTTGCTGGCGGCGGCGGCCGCCGCGTCCTGCTCGACGAGATCGGGCGGCTTGCGGTAGACCGGGACGTCATAGCCTGCGACGTGCTCCCGAGAGCCGGCGATCTCCGGCTCGAAATAGCCGGTGACGAAGGCATCCCCGGGCCCGACCTGAACCGGCTCCAGCCATGTCGCGAAGAAATCCGCCGCGGCGCCCGGAGCGGCCGCGGCGGCGGCGTCGCAGGCGGGCTTCCAGTCCTCCGGCCGGGTGAGGCCGCTCGAGTCGGCGCGGCGGAGGAGCGCCGGACAGCTGAGCCTGAAGGCGGCGAGCGCGCGCCCCGCGGAAACGGGGTCGATCGGCGGCAGTGCGGCGGGGGCAATTCCGAGCGTCGCCGCGTTGGCCGGAACCGCCGCCGGCGCCGCGGGCGCCGCGGGAATCGGAGGCGCCGCCGACTCGGGCGGGCGGGCCTGTTGCGCGCAACTGGCAAGGGCCACGAGCGCACAAAAGAGCAGCGAAAGCCTCGGAAGGTTCGGAAAGTTCGGCTGCTGAGGCGAGGGAATCGCTCCTCGCCGAAGCCAGGGCCGCCCGCCCGCGCCGGCTCCGCTCGCTCTCGCACCGATGGAATTCATGCCCGCCACGGCTCCGGCATAACCCCGGGCGCGGCCTGTAGGAAAGCGGTTCTTGGGGTCTGGGAGCCTAATCCGCCTGGTCGGTATCGACGAGCAGCCAGTTGGGATCGCGGCTGCCGATCTCGCGGCGGAAGGTCCACACGTCGTGGGTGACGATCGCGTCGGTCAGCGTCCCGGCGATCATGGTCCCCTCCGAGTCCCGCGTCACGGCGGCGATGTCGGCGTCGAAGCGCACCTCGATCTCGGCCGTGCGACCGGAGAGGCGGGCGTCCTCGATGACGGTCCGGTCGATCGTGATGAGACGGTTCTCGAGCCTGTGCCCGGCGGCCTCGCGCTCGTCGATCGACTGCTCGAACGCCTCAAGCACATGGCCTCCGACGAACTGGCGAAGAGCCTCGCGGTCGGCCTTCCAGAAGGCCTCCAGGATCATCCGGTAGGCGGACTGCGCGCCTTCAAGAAAGGCGCCGACGTCGAAGGCCGAATCGGCCGAGACGATCGCCCGGATTCCGGCGGTGGCGGGCTCTTCGTAGACGAAGCCGGAGCTTTCCGGCCGCTCGGAGGAGATTTCGTGGACCGGCGCCGCCGTCTCGGCCGCGGCCGCCGTGTCGGCCGGGCGGAGGATCGGCTGCTGCTCATGGCCCGTTCGGCGGCCGAGCACCGCGTAGAGCCTAAGCCCCACGAACAGCGCCACCAGGGCCAGGAGGACGATCTCGGTCACCACAATCTCCGCAACGTAATATTTCGCCCTTAACATAGGCTCACCCACAGAAGGATTCAAATCGGCCGGAGTTCCGTTCGAAGGCCTGGCGTGCAAGTCGGGGGCGGACCGGTTGCGCGGGCAACCTGCTCCTGCTACCCGCCCCGGCGATCCGGCCGCGGGGGACGCGGCCACCTCCAAATCTCCATCCGAAGGTAGCGAAATGGCCGAAGAACTAGGCGGTGCGGGCGAGCAGATGACCAATGGCGAGGACACCCTCCCCCAGGTCGGGCTCATCTCCCAATATGTGAAGGACCTGTCGTTCGAGAACCCGAACGCGCCGGCCGTCTACCAGTGGCAGACCCAGCCGCAGATCGGCGTGGACTTCAACATCGGATCGGCCAAGCTCAACGACGAGATTTACGAGGTCTCGCTTCGAGTCGAGGTCCGCGCGACCGCCGACGGCCAGACCGCCTTCGCCGTCGACCTCCTCTATGCCGGCCTCGTCGGAATGCGCAACGTGCCGGAGGAGGCCGTGCAGCCCTTCCTTCTCGCCGAGGCGCCGCGGCTCCTCTTCCCCTTCGCCCGGCAGATCGTCGCGCAGACCGTCCAGGAGGGCGGCTTCCCGCCGCTGATGCTCGACCCGATCGACTTCCACGCCCTCTACGACCAGCGCGCCCAGCAGGGCGGCGTCCAGGACGATTCCGCCGGAGCCATCGGCCAGGCGTAGGACCATTCCGGGGGGTAAAAGCCGGCGCCGTCATTGCGAGCGGAGCGAAGCAATCCAGCGGCTTCCAGGCCAGAAACTGGATTGCCGCGTCGCTTCGCTCCTCGCAATGACGGGCCGAAGCTGCCATTCCCCGGCCATGGCAAGAGACGCACCGTGAAGCTCGCCCGAACCCTGGGGTCCGTCGGCGGCCTGACCCTCGCCAGCCGGGTGCTGGCGCTGGTGCGCGACTCGCTTCAGGCGCGCTACGTCGGCGCGAACTTCGCCTCCGACGCCTTCCTCGTCGCCTTCCGGCTGCCCAACATGTTCCGCGCCTTCTTCGCCGAGGGCGCCTTCTCCTCCGCCTTCATCCCGATGTTCAACCGCAAGCTCGCGGAAAACGACGGAGAGCCGGGCCCCGCCTTTGAATTCGCCGAGCGGACCCTCTCGGTGCTCTTCGCCTTCCTCGCCGTGATGACCGTGGTCATGCTCGCCGCCGCCTGGCCGCTCACCGCCCTCCTGTCCGGCGGGTTCCACCGGCAGAGCCCGAGCCACGAGCAGTTCGCCTTCGCGGTCCAGCTGTCGCGCATCACCATCCCCTACCTGATGCTGATCTGCCTCGCCTCGCTGCTCGGCGGAATCCTGAACTCGCTCGATCGCTTCTGGGTGAATGCGGCGGCGCCGATCCTCCTCAACATCGCGATGGTGACCGCCCTCTTCGTCTTCCACGGAACGCCGGAGGAGACGGCGCGCGCGCAGGCGATCGCGGTGCCCGTGGGCGGGATCCTCCAGCTCGGCTGGCTGATGATCGCCTGCCGAGCCGCCGGCGTGTCGCTCCGCCCACGCCTGCCCCGCCTCGATCCGGAGGTGAAAAGGCTGATGAAGCTGCTCCTCCCCGCCGCGCTCGGCGCCGGAGCGGTCCAGCTCAACCTCGTCATCTCGACGGCGCTGTCCGGCTATCTGCTGGGCGAGGGCTCGATTTCGTACATCTATTATGCCGACCGGCTGAACCAGCTGCCGCTCGGGATGATCGGGATCGGCCTCGGCACCATCCTTCTTCCGACCCTTTCGCGGCTTCTCGGCGCGGGCGAGGAGGCGCAGGCGATGGAGACCCAGAACCGGGGAATGGAGCTTGCGCTGTTCCTCACCCTCCCGGCGATGATCGCGCTGATCGTCGCCGCCGAGCCGATCGTCCGGGGCCTCTTTCAATATGGCCATTTCAGCCAGGTCGACACGGTGCGGTGCGCCTGGGCGCTCGCCGGATTCTCGATCGGCCTTCCCTCCTACGTCCTCGTCAAGGTGCTGACGCCGGGCTATTATGCGCGGCAGGACACCCGCACCCCGGTGCGGTTCGCGACCATCTCCGTCGGCGTGAACATCGTCGCCAACCTCGCCCTTATCCCGCTGATCGGCCATGTCGGACCGCCGCTGGCGACCGCCCTCTCCTCTACGGTCAACGTCTGGATGCTGTACCGGACGCTGGCGCGGCGCGGCCATTTCGTCGCCGATGCGCAGCTCAAGCGCAGGCTCCCCCGGCTCGCCCTGGCCGCCCTGCTGATGGGCGGGGCGCTGTTCGCGTTCGACCGGCTGCTCGATCCGTGGCTGAACGCCGGCATGGCGCTGCGCTACCTGGCGCTCGTGGTGCTGGTCGGGGCGGGCGTCGCCGTCTACGGGATCGCCTGCTTCCTGACCGGCGCCTTCCGCCTCGCGGACGTGAAGGCGCTGATCCGCCGGCGCAAAAGCGTCTGACCCTTCACCCGCGGTTCAGCCTGACCTTGGTAGAAACGCCTCGTTTCCTATATAGTTAGAGTTACGGCTCCGCACCAAAGAGGCATCCTCCCATGTCGCTCTCGAAGAAACTCCTCACCCTCGCCGCACCGGCCGCACTGCTCGCGCTCGGCGGCTGCGCCACCGGCTTCCCCGCCCAGGTTTCCCGCTATCAGGCGATGCCGGCTCCGCAGGGCCAGAGCTTCGTCCTCCAGGCGGCCGATCCGGCCGACCGCGGCGGGCTGGAATTCTCGCAATATGCCGAGCTCGTCCGGCGCCACCTGACCTCGCTCGGCTATACCGAGGCGCCCTCGGCCGACGCGGCCACCCTGGTCGTCTCGGTCGATTACGGGGTCGACAACGGCAAGCAGCAGATCACCGACTGGGGCCCGAGCTTAGGCGGCGGCTTCGGCTGGGGCGGCGGCTGGGGCCGCGGCTTTGGCGGCTGGGGCGGCGGTTTCCGCGGCTCGCGCTTCGGCTACGGCCGCGGTCTGGGCTCGTCCTTCTACTGGGGCTGGAACGATCCCTTCTTCTTCGGCGCGCGCGATATCGACGTCGACACGATCTACACCAGCTTCCTCGACCTCGACATCAAGCGCACCGCCGACGGCAAGTCCGTCTTCGAGGGCACGGCCAAGGCGCGCTCGCGGACCGATAATCTGCGGCTTCTGGTCCCGAACCTCGTCGAGGCCATGTTCACCGGCTTCCCGGGCAATTCGGGCGAGCAGGTACGCATCACCGTCGCTCCCGAGCGGCAGGACACGCGCCGCCGCTAAGGCCGGCGGAACGGACTCAGGATGAAGAGAAGGGCCGGTTCGCCGGCCCTTCTTTTTGCGTTCAATGCGGGTTCAGGCGCCGAGCAGGACTTCTCCCGGCGCAGGGGTCAGCGAATTTCGGGAGGGTGAATGCTGAAGGGTATCGGAGCGGCCGGATTGGCCGCGGCGACGGCGCTCGCGCCGGCGGCGGCGCAGGCGAAGCCGGAGCAGGCCAGGCGTGAGCAGGTTCCTACGGAGCAGGCGAGTCCGGAGCAGGCGCATGTCGACGACATCGTCGTCACCGGCCGGCGAAGCGGCGTTCCGCTGTGGACGGTGAAGAGCGGCAAGACCACCCTGGTGCTGGTCGGCCATATCGGCGGCGTGTCGAAGACCACGAAGTGGGATCCCGAAGCGCTGACCGAGGCGCTCCGCAAGGCCGACCGGGTGGTCTTCCCCGAAATGCATGCCTTTACCGCCTCGCCCTTCTCGCTGTTCGGCTGGCTCGCCAAGTGGAACGCGATGGGCAGCCTGCCCAAGGGCCAGACCCTCGCCGATTTCGCCCCGCCCGACGACATGCGCCGGCTTGCCGCGCTCAGCGCCCGCGGACTGGTGCGCAAGGATTATACGGGCCGCCACCCGCTCCATCTTTCGGGCGATCTTCGCGAGCATGCCGAGGAAGGGATCAAGTACGGCCGCGGCGCGGGCGAATATGTCCGTCGCGCGGTGAAGGACTATAAGCTCGAGCTGGTGCCGGTGCCCGAGGAGAAGGCCAAGCCGCTGATCAACGACCTCTTCGCCTCCTCGCCGCGCGATCACCTCCCCTGCCTGCACGCCTCGATCGCGCTCGCCGAAGCGGGGCCGGCGGCGATCCAGGCACGCTCCGACGCCTGGGCGCAGCGGCGGGTCAGGGCGGTGCTCGCTTCGCCGGTCCAGGCGGTCGGAAAGAGCTGCTGGCCCGCCGCCACCGTCGCCGATAAGCCGGACGCGCTGATCGCCCAGATGAAGCGGCTGCTGGGTGAGCCCAAGGTCACGGTGGTCGTGCTCGGCCTCTCCGCCCTCGCCGATCCGGGCGGAGTGCTCGACGGCCTCGAAGCCGCCGGCTTCGATATCGCTGGCCCGCCCTGGAAGGATTGACGGCCAGTCCCCTCTCCCCTCCGGGGAGAGGGAACAGGAGCTTACTTCCTCACCAGGAAGGCACCGGCGAGGACCAGCGCGACTCCGGCAAGCCGGGTCGCGCTGACGTCGACCTTGTCGATCCCGAAGGCGCCGATCCGGTCGAGGAACAGGGCCATGGCGAGCTGGCCGCCGATCGCCACCATCAGGAAGAAGGTCACTCCAAGCCGCGGCGCGGCGAAGGCGGCGACGGTGACGAAGACGGCGCCGTAGAAGCCGCCCGTCCAGGCGTACCAGGGAACCGAGCGGACCGCGCCTTCCGCCGGCCGGGCGCCGAGAACCAGCGCGAGGGCGAACAAGGCGAGGCTTCCGACGATGAAGGAGATGAGCGCCGCGTTGACCGGCGAGCCGACTCCGCGGGCGAGGAGCGCGTTGGTCGGCGCCTGGACGGCGATGAAGCCGCCGCTGACGAATGCCGCGGCGAGCGCGAAGAGGACGAGCGGGTTCATCGCCGCGGCCCGGCCGTGATCCGGCTCAGCTTTCGAGCTGGCGGGTGAGCAGCCGGATGTCGGAGTCGAGCTCCGGGTCCTGGGCGCGCAGCTTCTCGATCTGGCGGACGGCGTGGATCACCGTCGTATGGTCGCGGCCGCCGAAGCGCCGGCCGATCTCGGGAAGCGAGCGGGGGGTGAGCTGCTTGGACAGGTACATGGCGACCTGGCGCGGCCGGGCGACCTCGCGGGCCCGGCGGGCCGAGGTCATCTCCGCCTTGCGGATGCGATAATGCTCCGAAACCCGGGTCTGGATCTCGTCGATCGAGATTCGGCGCTGGTTGGCGCGAAGCGTCGAGGCGAGCACCTCGCCGACGAAATCGAGGTCGATCGCCCGGTTCTGCATCGAGGCGTAGGCCGCGATCCGGTTCAATGCGCCTTCGAGCTCGCGGACGTTGGAGCTGATCCGCTTGGCGAGGAACATCACCACCTCGTCCGGCACCTGGACCTCGGGAAGCGCTTCCAGCTTCTTGAGGATGATGTTGAGCCGAAGCTCGAGATCGGCTTGGTTGATGTCGGCGACGAGGCCCCAGGAGAGGCGCGAGAGGATCCTCGGCTCGATCCCGTCCAGGTCCTGCGGCGCGCGGTCGGAGCTGATCACCAGCCGCCGCCCGGCGGAGATGATCTCGTTCATCGTGTGGAAGAATTCTTCCTGGGTCGATTCCTTGCCGGCGATGAACTGGACGTCGTCGATCATGAGCAGGTCGGCGGA
>Ga0207657_10006095_pt1 | contig 12537 bp, 12 predicted proteins | sample KBSC33metaG_FD_184316 | JGI IMG/M metagenome (GOLD analysis project Ga0207657, IMG submission 184316) | Corn rhizosphere microbial communities from Kellogg Biological Station, Michigan, USA - KBS C3-3 metaG (SPAdes) (version 2) | ecosystem: Host-associated > Plants > Roots > Rhizosphere > Soil ...
TTCAACCGGGCCGGAGCGCCGATCGCCCGTGCGACCGCCACGCCCGCGGCAAGGGGGATCACGGGCCACCAGGCGGCGTCCACGACGGGGTCGAAGACGGCCGAGAACGTCAGGGCGGCACCGGCCGGCGTCTCCCACGTCCGGTCCAGCCGGCCGCGACCCGCGGTCTGGTGCTCCGCGATGACGACGAGGTTGCGCTCCGGCGCGCTGCTCGCGACGGCGTTCGTCGACTCCGCCTCCGCCAGCAGCCGGACCGACCAGTCGGGGCCGGCTGCCTCCTGGAGCGCGCGTTGCTCGAGAGGTGACCGGGCGGCGGTGGGGGTGCTCATGGGCACTAGATTGGCCCACGCAGACGCGAGGAGGCCACACACGTGAGCGCACATCCCGGCGAGGGCACCGAAGTCCCGAGCGACATCGACATCCACACCACGGCCGGCAAGCTCGAGGACCTCGAGCGGCGCGTCGGCCTGGCCGTCCACGCCGCGTCCGACAAGGCGGTCGAGAAGCAGCACGCCAAGGGGAAGATGACCGCCCGGGAGCGGATCGAGAAGCTCTTCGACGAAGGCTCCTTCGTCGAGCTCGACGAGCTGGCGCGCCACCGTTCGACCGCGTTCGGCATGGAGAAGAAGCGCCCGTACGGCGACGGCGTGATCACCGGCTACGGCACCGTCGACGGCCGGCAGGTGTGCGTGTTCTCCCAGGACTTCACCGTCTTCGGCGGCTCGCTGGGCCAGGTCTACGGCGAGAAGATCACCAAGGTGATGGACCTGGCGATCAAGACCGGTTGCCCGATCGTCGGGATCAACGAGGGAGCCGGCGCGCGCATCCAGGAGGGCGTGGTCAGCCTCGGGCTCTACGGCGAGATCTTCAAGCGCAACGTCCTCGCCTCGGGTGTCATCCCGCAGATCAGCATGATCATGGGCTCCTGCGCCGGCGGACACGTCTACTCCCCCGCGGTCACCGACTTCACCATCATGGTCGACGGCACCTCCAACATGTTCATCACCGGCCCCGACGTCATCAAGACCGTCACCGGCGAGGACGTCACCATGGAGGAGCTCGGCGGCGCCCGGACGCACAACACGAAGTCCGGGAACGCCCACTACATGGGCGCTGACGAGGACGACGCGATCGAGTACGTCAAGGCGCTGTTGTCGTACCTGCCGCAGAACAACCTGGACGAGCCACCGAGCTACTCGGACGAGGCCGATCTCGAGGTCGGCGACTCCGACCTCGCCCTCGACACCCTGATCCCGGACTCGCCCAACCACCCCTACGACATGCACAGCGTGATCGAGGCGGTGCTCGACGACGGCGAGTTCCTCGAGGTGATGCCGCTGTTCGCCATGAACCTGCTGGTCGGCTTCGGCCGGGTCGAGGGCAAGCCGGTCGGTGTCGTGGCCAACCAGCCGATGCAGTTCGCGGGCACACTGGACATCGACGCCTCGGAGAAGGCGGCCCGGTTCGTCCGCACCTGCGACGCCTTCAACATCCCGGTGCTGACCTTCGTCGACGTCCCGGGCTTCCTGCCCGGCACCGACCAGGAGTGGAACGGCATCATCCGCCGCGGCGCCAAGCTGATCTTCGCCTACGCCGAGGCCACCGTCCCGCTGGTCACCATCATCACCCGCAAGGGCTACGGCGGTGCCTACGTCGTGATGGGGTCCAAGCACCTCGGCGCCGACATCAACCTGGCCTGGCCGACGGCGCAGATCGCGGTGATGGGCGCTCAAGGGGCCGCGAACATCGTGCACCGCAAGGCGCTGAAGCAGGTCGAGAAGGACGGCGGGGACGTCGAGGCCCGTCGAGCCGAGCTGATCCAGGAGTACGAGGACACCCTGGCCAACCCGTACGTCGCGGCCGAGCGCGGGTACGTCGACGCGGTGATCGCACCTCACGAGACCCGTGTCGAGGTCGTCCGGGCGCTCCGCCTGCTGGCCACCAAGCGCGAGACCCTGCCGCCCAAGAAGCACGGGAACATCCCGCTGTGAGCGGGCCCGGAGGGCCCGCGAAGCAGCGGGATGGAGCCGAGAGGGCCGAGACGGATGCGGGGCGCAGCGGAGCGTCCGTGTCTGACCTCTCGGCGATCGGGGCACCCAGGCTGGAGATCATCAACCCCGACGCGACCGACGAAGAGATCGCTGCAATCGTCGCGGTGCTCTCCTCGCTCGGCGGTGATCCCCCCGTGACCGAGCGCCCCCGCTCCACCTGGGCGGCGTACGGCCGCCGCACTCGCCCCGCCCTCCGACCCGGTCCCGGCGCGTGGCGCACGAGCGGGCTCCCGCGCTGACATGATGCGCTGACATGGCCGTCCCCCGCCTCGTCCTCGCCTCTGCCTCCCCCGCCCGGCTGCAGACGCTGCGCGCCGCCGGGCTCCGACCCGAGGTCGTGGTCAGCGGTGTCGACGAAGAGGGAGTCGACGCCCCGAGCGCCTCCGAGCTGGCGCTGAAGCTCGCCCAGCTCAAGGCGGTCGCGGTCGCCGCGGACCAGCCGCGAGCGCTGGTGATCGGATGTGACTCGGTGCTCGAGTTCGACGGCGGCGTCCACGGCAAGCCGGTGGATGCCGCGGACGCCGTCGAGCGCTGGCAACGCATGCGCGGCGGGTCGGGCATCCTGCACACCGGTCACTGCGTCGTCGACACCCATCGCGAGGTGTGGATCGGCCGGAGCGCCGCCACCCAGGTGCGGTTCGCGCAGCTCGACGACGACGAGATCGAGGCGTACGTCGCCACCGGCGAACCAGAGCGCGTCGCCGGTGGGTTCACGATCGACGGGCTCGGCTCGGCGTACGTCTCGGGCATCAGCGGGGATCCGCACAATGTCGTCGGGATCAGCGTCCCGCTGCTCCGGCTGATGTTCGACGAGCTCGGTTTCGTCTGGCACGAGTTCTGGCACCGCCCCGACGGGGTCGCACAGGGCTGACCGGCCGGTGCGGCAGACTGGCCGCCATGCGCGGAATCATCCTCGCCGGAGGCACCGGCTCGCGACTGCACCCGATCACGCTCGGCATCAGCAAGCAGCTCGTGCCGGTCTACGACAAGCCGATGATCTACTACCCGCTGTCGACCCTCATGCTGGCGGGCATCCGTGACGTCCTGGTGATCACGACGCCGCACGAGGCGGACGGCTTCGAGCGACTCCTCGGGGACGGCAGTGCCTTCGGCATCTCGATCAGCTATGCCCAGCAACCCTCGCCCGACGGACTCGCGCAGGCGTTCACCATCGGCGCGGACTTCATCGGCAGCGACGCGTGCGCGCTGGTCCTGGGCGACAACATCTTCTACGGCCACGGTTTCGGCCGGACTCTCGAGCGGCTCAGCGACATCGCGGGGGCCACGGTCTTCGCGTACTGGGTTGCGGACCCGCAGGCGTACGGCGTGGTGGAGTTCGACCGGGCGGGCACCGCGATCTCGCTGGAGGAGAAGCCCGAGGAGCCACGCAGCCACTTCGCCGTGCCGGGCCTGTACTTCTACGACAACGACGTCATCGATCTCGCGGCGGGACTCAAGCCGTCGGCCCGCGGCGAGTACGAGATCACCGACCTGAACCGGGCCTATCTCGAGCAGGGCCGGCTCCGCGTCGAGGTTCTCGCGCGCGGCACGGCGTGGCTCGACACCGGCACGTTCGACTCCCTGCTCGACGCCGGCAACTTCATCCGCACGGTCGAGAAGAGACAGGGCCTGAAGATCGGCTCTCCGGAGGAGGTCGCCTGGCGGCAGGGCTTCCTGACCGACGACGAGCTGCGCGAGCGCGCACAGACCCTCGTGAAGTCCGGTTACGGCACGTACCTGCTGGAGCTGCTCCAGTCAGGGCGCGAGTACCTCAGCTGACGCCTGCGCCCACCGGTCGGCCCAGGCTCCGATCGGCGTGATCCCCAGCCGCCCCAGCGCGTCGTGGCCCAGCACGGAGTACGCCGGCCGGGGCGCGGGCCGCTCGAAAGCCGTCGAGTCCGTCGGGGTGACGATCGACGGGTCGAGCCCGGCGGACGCGACCACACGCTGGGCGAAGCCGAACCAACTGGTCTCACCGCTCGACGTCGCGTGGTACGTGCCAGCAGGGGCGTCGGACTCGACCAGCCGCAGGACGAGGTCGGCCACGTCGCGAGTCCAGGTCGGCTGCCCGACCTGGTCGTCGACCACCGACACGGCGCCGCGCTCCGCAGCGGCCCGCGCGATGGTCTTCGGGAAGCAGCCGCCATGGGCGCCGTACAACCAGGCCGTACGGACGATGAGGTGCGCGTGGGGCAGGCCCTCGCGCACCGCGAGCTCTCCCGCCGCCTTCGTGCGCCCGTACGCGGAGCGGGGCGAGGGCGGGGCGTCCTCGGCGTACGGGGAGTCGGCCTCGCCGGCGAAGACGTAGTCGGTGCTGATGTGCACCAACCGGGTGCCGGTGGCGGCCGCGGCGCCGGCCAGAACGGCCGGGATCGTGGCGTTGGCGACGAGTGCCGCGTCCTCGCGCTCCTCCGCGTCGTCGACGGCTGTCCAGGCCGCGCAGTTGAGGACGACGTCGACGTCGGACAACGCCGCCTTCACAGCGGTCGGGTCGGTCAGCTCGAGGTCACCGAGGTCGACGGCCGCCACCTGGTGGCCCTGCGTCCGGAGCAGGTCCGTCGCGTCCGTGCCGAGCATGCCCTTCGCGCCCGTGACCATCCATCGCATGTCGTCAGGCTATCGGGCAGCCGGCCGGTATCGTGCGCACGTGCTGATCGAAGAGACCAAGATCCCGGGCGCCTTCGCCGTCACTCCCCAGCAGCACCGTGACGACCGCGGCGTGTTCCTCGAGTGGTTCCGTTCCGACAGCTTCGTCGCGACCACCGGTCACCGGTTCACGATCGCGCAGGCGAACTGCTCGGTGTCCGCGGCCGGCACCTTGCGCGGCATCCACTTCGCCCAACTGCCCCCCAGTCAGGCGAAGTACGTCACCTGCCCTTCGGGTGCCATTCTCGACGTGGTGGTCGACATCCGTGTGGGCTCGCCGACCTTCGGCCGGTGGGACGCGGTCGGGCTGGACGACGAGAACCGCAAGGCGCTCTACCTCGCCGAGGGTCTCGGGCACGCGTTCATGGCGCTCGCCGACGACACGGTGGTCAACTACCTGTGCTCAGCGCCGTACGCACCCGGCCGCGAGCACGGCATCCACCCGCTCGACCCGACCATCGGGATCGACTGGCCCGACCTCGGCCGCGACGGCACCCCACTCGAACCGTCGCTCTCCCCCAAGGACGCGCGGGCGCCGCTCCTGGCCGATCTCGTCGGCAGCGGGCTCCTGCCCACCCGTGACGAGGTGGAGGAGTACGTCGACTCGCTACGGGTCGACCTCTGAGAGGTCCTCGTTCTATCAGCGGACGTCGTGCTTGCCCGCGTCGACCGGAGGCGTCTCCCAGAACGACCGTGGCGCCGTCGGGAGAGTCGGGAAGACGAACCGGCGGAACGCCCAGAAGCGGAACACGTTGCCCAGGAGGGCGCCGACGACGTTGCCGGAGATGTTGTCGGCGTAGATGGAGTCCCAGTGCAGCAGGTGCCGGGTCACCCAGAGGCAGGTCACCGGGATCACGAAGGACGCCAGGTTGATGGCGACGTACCTGGCCAGTCCGGCACCGGGGCCGGCAGCGTGGCGGTGCCGGAACGCGTAGTGCCGCGCGCCGTAGTAGCTGACGAACATGCCGACACTGTTCGCGAGAACGTACGCCGTGATCGGGTGGTCGTTGAGCGGACCGTCGAACCAGCCCCTGATGCCGTGGACGATCGCGTTGAACAAGAAGACCGCGACCACCGTGGCGCCGACGTTGACGGCGGAGAAGCGAGCGACCTCACCGGAGAGGCTGCGCAGTCGCAGGCTCACCTCATCGACCGGCGGGCCGTCACGGACCCACGACCTGCTGGGTGAGCGCGTACTTCGCCTCGGTCTCCTCCTTCATCGGCCGCCACCACGCCTCGTTGGCGAGGTACCACTCGATGGTCGCGGCGAGTCCGTCGCGGAAGCTCTCGTAGCGGGGCGTCCAGCCGAGCTCGGCGCGCAGCTTGCCGGCCTCGATCGCATAGCGCCGGTCGTGACCGGACCTGTCCGTCACGTGGTCGTAGGCCGCCCGGTCCTGACCCATCAGCTCCAGGATCAGCTCGATGACGTCGCGGTTGTTCATCTCGCCGTTGGCGCCGATCAGGTAGGTCTCGCCGCTCCGGCCACTGTCGACGATGGTCCACACGGCATCGTTGTGGTCGTCGACGTGGATCCAGTCGCGGACGTTGAGCCCGTCGCCGTAGAGCTTGGGGCGGATGCCGTCGACCACGTTGGTGATCTGGCGAGGGATGAACTTCTCCACGTGCTGGCGGGGACCGTAGTTGTTCGAGCAGTTCGAGATCGTCCCACGGAGACCGAAGGAGCGGACCCACGCGCGCACGAGGTGGTCGGAGCCGGCCTTGCTGGCGGAGTACGGCGAGCTCGGGCTGTACGGCGTGTCCTCGGTGAACTTCTTCGGGTCGTCGAGCTCGAGGTCGCCGTACACCTCGTCGGTGGACACGTGGTGGTAGCGCACGTCGTGGCGCCGGGCCGCCTCGAGCAGCGTGAACGTGCCGACCAGGTTGGTCCGGATGAAGGGGCTCGGGTCTGCGAGCGAGTTGTCGTTGTGCGACTCCGCGGCGAAGTGGACCACGACGTCGGCCTCGGCGACGAGCGAGTCGACGGTGTCCCGGTCGGCCACGTCGCCCTCGACGAACCGGATCCTGTCCTGCACGCCTGCCAGCGAGGCCATCGAGCCGGCGTAGGTCAACGCGTCGAGAACCGTCACGTCCGCCTCCGGACGAGTCGCGAGCGTGCGGTGGACGAAGTTGCTGCCGATGAAGCCGGCACCACCGGTGATCAGGACCTTCATGGCGCACAGGCTAGCGGCCGGGACGGGTGACCCGGTCACTCGACAGGCAGGCCCAGCGACCGCGCGATGAGCATCCGCTGGACCTCGGAGGTGCCCTCTCCGATCTCGAGCACCTTGGCGTCGCGGTAGAGGCGGGTGACCTGGTACTCCTCCATGAAGCCGTAGCCCCCGAACACCTGGGTCGCGATCCGGGTCGCCGTGACCGCGGACTCGGTGGCGTAGAGCTTGGCGACCGAGGCGGCGCGCTTGAAGTCGGCCATCGGTGCGCCGGAGTCCTTCATCCACGCGGCCCGGTAGGTCAGCAGCCGGCTCGCCGAGAGCATCACCTCGAGGTCGGCGATCTGGAAGGCCACGCCCTGCTTGCGGCCGATGGGTACGCCGAAGGTGGTGCGCTCGCCGGCGTACTGCACGCACGCGTCCAGGCACGCCTGGAGGCAGCCGACGGCCAGGGCGGCGATCGCGACCCGGCCGTCGTCGAGGATCGCGAGGAACTGCGCGTACCCGCGACCCCGCTGGCCGAGCAGGTTGCTCTCCGGGACGCGCGCACCCTCGAAGGTCAGCGGATGGGTGTCCGAGGCGTGCCAGCCGAGCTTGTCGTAGGCCTTCTCGGCCGTGAAGCCGGGCGTGCCTGCGGGCACGATGATGGCCGAGATCTCCGGCTTGCCGTCGACCTCACCGGTCTTCGCCGTCACGGTCACGAGCGAGGTGATCTCCGACCCCGAGTTCGTGATGAACTGCTTGGCACCGTCGATGACCCACTCGCCGTCGGCCAGGGTGGCGCGGGTGCGCGTCGCGCCCGCGTCGGAGCCGGCTCCCGGCTCGGTCAGGCCGAACCCGGCGAGCCGGCGTCCCGCGACCAGGTCGGGGAGCCAGGCCTGCTTCTGCTCGTCGGTGCCGTAGGTGAGGATCGGGTTGATGCCCAGACCGACGGCCGCCTCCAGCGTGATGCCGAGGGACTGGTCGACGCGGCCGATCTCCTCGATGGCCAGGCACAGGCTGGTGAAGCCGCCCTCGTCCCCGCCGAGACCGGCGCCGCCGTACTCCTCCGGTGCTGTCAACCCGAAGAGCCCGAGCTCTCCCATCCGGCGCACGACGTCGACGGGGAAGTGGTGGGTCCGGTCCCACTCGGCCGAGTGCGGCGCGATCTCCTTCTCGGCGAAGTCGCGGACCGTACGCCGGAACTGCTCGTGCTCGCGGGACAGCTCGAAGCTCATGGACCCATGCTAGAGGGTTGGTTAGCGGTTGTTAACCGGGTTGGCACGCGAGCGCGACGGCGTCCTGAGACCCGGCACTCCCGCGGAGCCCGGCCGCAATAGACTCCCGGAGGACCACACACACCGAGGAGTGACGCGTGCCCGAGACCGTTCCGTTGCAGAAGGTCCTGATCGCCAACCGCGGCGAGATCGCAGTGCGCGTGGTCCGTGCCTGCAAGGACGCCGGCATCGGCAGCGTCGCGGTGTACGCCGAGCCCGACCGGGACGCGCTGTTCGTCCGGCTCGCCGATGAGGCCTACTCCCTCGACGGCTCGACGCCGGCGGACTCCTACCTCGACATCGCCAAGATCGTCGACGTCGCCGAGCGCAGCGGCGCCGACTCCGTGCACCCGGGCTACGGCTTCCTTGCCGAGAACGCAGCCTTCGCCCAGGCGGTCATCGACGCCGGGCTCGTCTGGATCGGGCCACCGCCGGCCGCGATCGAGGCGCTCGGCGACAAGGCCAAGGCCAAGCACATCGCGCAGAAGGCGAACGCTCCGTTGGCTCCCGGCACGAAGGACCCGGTCACCGGGGCCGAGGAGGTCGTCGAGTTCGCGAAGGAGAACGGCCTTCCGGTGGCCATCAAGGCCGTCTTCGGAGGCGGCGGCCGTGGCCTGAAGGTGGCGCACACGCTCGAGGAGATCCCCGAGCTCTACGAGTCGGCCGTCCGCGAGGCGATCTCGGCTTTCGGCCGTGGCGAGTGCCTGGTGGAGAAGTTCCTGCACCACCCGCGCCACGTCGAGACGCAGTGCCTCGCCGACCAGCACGGCAACGTCGTGGTCGTCTCGACCCGGGACTGCTCGCTGCAGCGCCGGAACCAGAAGCTCGTCGAGGAGGCCCCCGCGCCGTTCCTGACCGACGACCAGCTGAAGCGGCTCTACGAGTCCTCGAAGGCGATCCTCACGGAGGCCGGCTACGTCGGTGCCGGCACCTGCGAGTTCCTCGTGGCCGAGGACGGCACCATCTCGTTCCTCGAGGTCAACACCCGCCTCCAGGTGGAGCACTGCGTCTCCGAGGAGGTCGCCCGGATCGACCTGGTCCGGGAGATGTTCCGGATCGCCGCCGGCGAGGAGCTGGGCTACGACGACCCCGAGATCATCGGGCACTCGATCGAGTTCCGGATCAACGCCGAGGACGGGGGCCGCAACTTCATGCCGGCACCCGGCACCCTGACCGAGTGGGCTCCCCCGCAGGGCCCCGGTGTCCGCGTCGACGGCGGCTACGAGAAGGGCGAGACCATCCCGGGTGCGTTCGACTCGTTGATCGCGAAGCTGATCGTGTCCGGCCGTGACCGGACCCAGGCGCTGGAGCGCTCCCGCCGCGCCCTCGAGGAGTTCCGCGTCGACGGGATGCCGACGGTGATCCCGTTCCACCGCGCCGTGACCGCCGACCCGGCGTTCGTCGGGGCCTCGAACCCGACCGGCGAGGGCGACTTCACCGTCTACACGACGTGGATCGAGACCGAGTTCGACAACCGGATCGAGCCCTACGGCGGTGACGCCGCGCAGGCACCTGAGCAGGCCGAGCGCCAGAAGGTCACCGTCGAGGTCGGAGGGCGCCGACTCGAGGTGGTGCTGCCCGGTGGGCTCGGCGCGATGGCGTCGCCGGGCGCAGCCGCCGGCGCGAAGAAGCCGAGGCGATCCGCCGGCAAGAAGGCCGGTGCCGCCGCTTCCGGCGACGCCGTCGCCAGCCCGATGCAGGGGACGATCGTGAAGGTCGCCGTCGAGGACGGCGCCACCGTGGCGGAGGGCGACGTGGTCGTCGTGCTCGAGGCGATGAAGATGGAGCAGCCACTCAAGGCGCACAAGGCCGGGACCGTCACCGGTCTCACGGCCGAGGTCGGCGCGACCGTCACGCAGGGCGAGGTGCTCTGCGAGATCAAGGACTGAGCCCGAGCACCAGCATGTCGGCCACCGAGGCCGGCTCGACCCTCGCGGCCCCGAGCCGACTCGACCATCGGGTGGTCCAGCGATCGACCGAGACATGACGAGGACCGACCGGGTGACTACCTCAGCCCGGGATGGTTCTTCGCGAGCAGCGGCACCAGGAGCCGCCGCGGGGTCAACCAGGCGAGCCGGGCACCGGCCCGGTTCGCCACGCCGGGGATCACCACGACCCGGCCCTTCGCGAGTCCGTCGACCGCGGCGCGGGCCACCTCGGCAGCCGACAGCCACATGATCGAGGGCAACGCCTCGTGCGACTCCTGTGGGTCGAAGCCGGCGGTCGCGCCGAAGCCGGTCTCCACCGGTCCCGGGCAGAGTGCCGTCACCGAGACGCCGGTGCCGGCCAGCTCACCGGACAGGCTGTGGGTGTAGGACAGCACGAAGGCCTTCGCCGCGCCGTACGCCGCCTGGCCCGGCAGCGGCTGGAACGCCGCCGTCGAGGCGACGTTGAGCACCGTGCCCCGGCCGCGCTCGACCATGCCCGGCAGGAACCGGCTGCACAGGTCGACGACCGCTGCCACGTCGACCTCGACGAGGTTGAGCTCGGCGTCAGGGTCGCTGCGGTGCACCGGGCCGAGCGTCGACAGCCCGGCGTTGTTGACCAGCACGTCGGGCACCAGGCCGAGTGCGGTCACCCGGTCCAGCAGGCCCGCGCGGGCGTCGCGGTCCGCCAGGTCGCAGGCCAGGACGTGCGCTCCTGGGCCGATCTCGGCCGCTGTCTCGGCGAGCCTGTCCGCGCTGCGGGCGACCAGGACGACCTGGTGCCCGCGGCGGCACAGCTCACGCGCGATCTCGGCGCCGATGCCGGAGGAGGCGCCGGTGACGACGGCAGCGCGGTCAGGAGCGGGAGGGGGGATCATGGGGACGAGCCTAGGGTGACCCGCGGGTCCGGGCTACGGCGCGCTGAGGGAGAAGTAGGCCGACTTCAGCCCGTAGAGCGACTTGAACTCGCTGCCCGACATCGTGGCCGTGCCGGTGGAGCCGGTGAGCACGATCGAGAGCACCCAGCCCTGGTCCGGATAGGTGGTGTTCCCGTCGCGATCTGCGATCTGGATGGAGGTCAACGTACCGATCGCCGGACGCGCCTTCTGGAGTGCCGCGACGTCCACGACCCGGGTCCAGTCGAAGTGCGGATCACCGATCTTCAGCTTCGGGTCGACCGGCTCGTCGTAGATGTCGGGCTGGGCGATCAGGTAGGGCTGGCTGCCCGTGGAGGTCCAGCCGCCGCTGCTCGAGGAGAACTGGGTGAAGGCCGGTGCGCCCTGGTAGGTGAGGATCCGTCCCGACGTGGCGGCCACGGCCGCGTTGGTCGACGACCACTCGCCGTCGTACCCGCGATAGACCTGGCAGCGCGACGTGTCGCAGAGGTGGTAGTAGCTCCCGGCGTGGTCCGCGATCTCCCGCGCCGCGTACGTGCGGGCCGCGACGGCCTGGGCCTGGAGCGCCGCCGGCTGCCACGACGGCGGCATCTCGGAGGCCACCACGCCCTTGAGGTAGTTCTCCATGCCGACCACGTTCACCGTGTCCCCGTTGACGTAGCGCAGACCGCCCCGGTAGCTCCGGTCCCCCGAAGGGAGCCGCAGCGTCAGGGGCCCGCTCGCCCTGAACTCACCGGCACCCTTCAAGGCAACCCGGCCCGCCGTCCGGTACAGGTGCCAGCGCGCGGTGCGGTAGTAGACCCGGGTCTGACCGTGCACCGTTCGCAGCCGCCACACCTTGGGCGCGTGCTTCGTGCGCAGCCGGTACCACCTCCCGTTCCCGGTGTCGAGCACACGCATTCGGGCACGATGCCGCACGGTGGTGTTGTTGTCGGTGTCGGCGGTGATCAGCACCCGGACAGAGCTGGTGAGCGACGAGAGCTGCGTGCCGGGGTAGTAGAAGGCGAGGATCTGGGCGAACGACAGCCCCTGACGAGCAGCACCCTGGGCGCCGTACTGGGACATCCCGTGACCGTGACCCCAGCCGTGGCCGGTCACGGTCAGCGTCGTCGCCGTACCGAGGGTGACCGCAGCATCGGTCCGCGCAGCCTGGGCGGGCAGCGCCGTGGCGAGCAGCAACCCCGCCACCGCCAGGACCACCGCCGAAAGCCCTGGTGTCCGAGTTCGCATGCGTGGCTCCTGTGCCGGGTGAGAGCAGAGTGAAGCATCCATCCTGCCCTGCGACGCGGCCGTTGTCAGCCGCTCGGGAAATGGTGAAGGAACTACAGGGAGGGGATTACGCGGCTGTCTTCCGCTCAGCGCGGGTGGTGCAGGCGCCGGGCAGCCTCGGCCACCGAGCCGCTGTTGGACGGGTAGACCGTGAACGCGTGCGCCAGCTGGTCGGCGGTGAGCGACTCGGCCACGGCGACGGAGACCGGGTGGATCAGCTCGCTCGCCCGGGGTCCGACGACCACGCCGCCGACGATGATCCCGGTCCCGGGACGGGCGAACAGCTTCACGAAGCCGTCGCGGACGCCCTGCATCTTCGCTCGCGC
>Ga0207657_10006096_pt1 | contig 12536 bp, 10 predicted proteins | sample KBSC33metaG_FD_184316 | JGI IMG/M metagenome (GOLD analysis project Ga0207657, IMG submission 184316) | Corn rhizosphere microbial communities from Kellogg Biological Station, Michigan, USA - KBS C3-3 metaG (SPAdes) (version 2) | ecosystem: Host-associated > Plants > Roots > Rhizosphere > Soil ...
TGCGCCGCGCAGATCTCGCGCAGGAAGTAGTTCGCGAGAGCCGGGATGTCGTCCCGGCGATTCCGCAGCGGCGGCATCTCGATCCGAACGACGGAGAGACGGCGGACGAGATCCTCGCGCACGCGCCCTTCTTCGAGTGCATGCTCGAAACGCAGGTTGACGCCGGCTATCGGCCGCACGTCCAGGTCGACCACGTCAGCCGTCTCGGACAGGATCGCTTCGCGATCGCGCAGCACGCGGGCGAGTCGCGCCTGCGCCCGTGCCGGCGCTTCGGCGACGTTCTGCAGATAGAGCGTGCCGCCGTGCGCCGCGTACAGCCGGCTTCCGCGGCTGACGCGCTGCAGACCGCGAGAGGCATCGCCGTTGGCCGATCGCTGCGTCGACCCGAAGAGTGCCGCGTCGAGCTGCTCGGCGTCCATCGTCGCGCAGTCGATCTTCACGAACGCACCGGCGGGCGACGGCCGTGCGCCGTGAATCGCACGCGCGACGATTTCGCGGCCCGTCCCTTCTTCGCCGCGAATGATGACGCCCGCCCTCATCGTCGCCGCACGCGCGATGAGCGCGGAGACGTCACGCATCGAGGGCGATTGCATGTACAGATCGCCGCGGATGGCCTCGAAGGATCGATCCTCACGCGACTCGTAGGCCAGCTCGCGCGCGATCGCGTTGAGGACGCGCCGGGCGCCAAGCGGACGCGCGAACACGTCGGCCATGCCCTCGAGCACCGCTTCAGTCGTGAGATCGGGCCGCCGTTCGTCGACCACCCCGAAGATCAGCGTGGCAGAACGCTGCGCGCGCAGATCGCGGGCCGCCTGAAGGGCGGAAGCGCCGCGCGAGAGATCGAGCAGGACCGGCAGATCGCGCCGGTTCAGTTCGTTGAGCGCATGAGCCACGCTGTCGGCCCAGACGATCGAGACGCGCGCGGCGGCCAATTGTTTCTCCGTGTCGGCGCGCTCGAGAATGGGGCACCCAAGATAGAGAACAGCCTTCATGATTCGAATCAGCGCCGCCGCGGCTCGGCGGCCGGCGCGGGCACGAAGTGTCCCTCGCCTTGCGGGTCGATTTCCATCACGGCCGTTCCGTCTGCGGCGTACCTTAGGCGGCGGTCGGCGGTGCCACGGTGCGTCGTGTCGAAAGCGACCGAGGCGAGCCGCGCGCCATCGTAGGTTTCCCACTTGTCAATCTTGCCGTCGCCGTCCGTGTCTTCCTCAGCGCGGACCATGACGTCGTGCGTGTAGTACTCGATGCGATCGACGCGGCGGTCGCGGTGCGAGGACAGCTCGATGCGGGTGCCGCCATCGGCCATCGCGTACGACCACGCGTCTTCGGTGCCGTCGTTCTGTCGAGAGAAGCCGATCCTCTCCAGCTTCTGGCCGGGCCCGTAGTACTCCCAGCGATCGATCGTGCCGTCCTGGTCCTTGTCGATCTCGATGCGGACGACGCGCGCGCCGTCCATGTAGCTCCAGGTATCGACGACGCCGTCGCCGTTGGCGTCGTACTTCAACAACTGCAGCTTGCCGGTCTTGTCGTACTCCGGCGTGATCCGGCTGCTGCCGTGGTCGGCGGAACAGGCCGCGATCAGCGCCGCGCCGACGAGGACGACCGAAATGGGGCCGTACCCCTTTTTTCGATTCACACCGGGGTCGCCATGAAGAAGCCTTCGATGATCTCGATGAGGGCGGGCAGAGAGATCGCGCTGTTGATCGCGGTCCGGAGGTGCGATCCGTTGTCGATTCCCTTCGTGTACCACGATCCGAGCGCGCGCAGCTTGTTGACGATCCAACGGTCGTGGCTGCGATCGGGACTGGATTCGCCGTCACGCACTCGCTCGTTCCTGAGCAGTTCGATGTAGTCGAGCAGAAACTGCCCGCGGTCGGCCATCGTGACCAGGCGGGGCGGAAGACCGGCCGCGATGTCGCGCGCCTGCGCCAGAATCCAGGGGTTGCGCAGCACGCCGCGTCCGACGAGCACGCCTTCGATACCGGCGCGCATGCGGGCGATCACCTGCTCCGGCTCGATGCAGTCGCCGCTGCCGAACACAGGAATCGTGAGCGCGTCGGCGACGCGCGCGACGATCTCCCAATCCGCCGAGCCGCTGTAGCTCTGGGCCGCCGTGCGGCCGTGCACGGCCACCGCGGCCGCGCCGGCGTCCTCGACCATGCGCGCCAGCACGGGCGCGTTGCGCTCGTCGTCGTTCCATCCCGCGCGCATTTTCACGGTTACCGGAATCTTCACTGCTTTGGCCATGGCGGCGATCACGGTCGCCGCGTGCGCCGGCTCGCGCATGAGACTGCAGCCTGCGTTGTGCTTCGCGATCTTCGGCACCGGGCATCCCATGTTGACGTCGACGATATCGGCGCCCATGCCCTCGACGATCTGCGCCGCCGCGGCCATCTTGTCGGGATCGCCGCCGAAGATCTGAATCGAGACCGGCCGTTCCTCTTCGGTGTACTCCGCGTATTCGAGCGTCCGATCGATGCCGCGCACGAGGCCTTCGGCGCTCACCATCTCGGTGACGACCAACCCGCACCCGCCGTGACGTTTGACGAGGCGGCGGAACGCCGTGTCGGTCATGCCCGCCATCGGGGCGACGGCAAACGGCGACGCGAGATCAACGGATCCGATTTTCATAAAAGCGTGCACTGACGCGGGGGCTCGCCGCCAACGGGACACGGGTCGAGCGTTTGGGGAGACCGCTTATCATGGTAGCCCAATGCGCCGGAAATCGTTTCTTCATCGCGTGTGGCTGTGGGCGCCGCCGCTCGTCTACATGATCCTGATTTTTCACCTGTCGTCGGAGTCCAACCCGCTGCCGGAGTTGACCGAGCACGTCTGGGACAAGATCCTCCACACGATTGAATACGGGGCGCTCGGCGTGCTGCTGTGCCGCGCCTGCGTGGGCGAGGGTCTGTCACTGGCGCTCGCCGGCATGTGCGCGCTCGCCGCGACCAGCCTGTATGGGGGCAGCGACGAATGGCATCAGCTGTTCACGCCCGGCCGCAGCTCCGATGTTCGCGACTGGATGGCCGATACGACCGGCGGCCTTCTCGGGATCCTCAGCTATCTGCTGCTGCGCACGCGCGTCGCGCTCCAACGCTGATCGGTCGGGCGATCAGTACGCCTTGACGTCGGCGGCGTCCACTTCGACGCTGACGGCCTGGCCGATCAGATCGACGGACAGAATCAAACGCGCCTTCGGCGAGTCCTTGCGGAGCAGCCGTCCGGTCACCCCCTTCAGCGGGCCGTGGACCACTTCGACCAGCATGCCCTCGCGAATCATCGGGCACGCGTCGTACTGCAGATCGCTGCCCACCAGCAGGCGGATGCTCTCGAGCTCGTGCGCGGGGATTCTCGCGGGCTTGCCGTCGAAGGAGACAATCGAGACGACGCCGTTGCACTTCAGAATCGGCAGCGTGTCGGCACCGTCGAAGCGGGCGAAGCAGTAGCCCGGAAACAGCGGCCAGTCGATCTTCTTCTTCCGATCCTTCCACCGGCTCCAGCGCGTGATGGTCGGCAGAAACGCCTCGATGTTGCGGCGCTCGAGCTCCTCGCGAACGATCTGCTCGTGCCGCGAGCGCGTCCAGATGGCAAACCAGTCGTGAGTCGGGATTTGGGATTTGGGAGTTGGCCCGTATTCGGGATTTGCCCGGGATTCGGGATCCGCCCCGGATTCCGGATTCGCCTGGGATGCGGGATTCACCCGGAACTCAGGATTCCCGCGGGATTCGGCACTCATCGAGAATCAAGGTACTGCGGTGCCGGCAGCCTTGAGGCCTGCCTCGTACGCCTTCTTCACGTCCTCGTTCTTCCACTCGATGATCGCCTGTTGCCGCAGCTTCTCTTTGTATTTCTCGAACTCTTCCTGCCGCTTGCCCGTGAACACGCGGTCGCTGATCTGCTCGCGCGCCTGCTCGAAGGGCATCGTCTGCGCCGGCGTGGACGACTCGAGCTTCAGCAGCTGGTAGCCGCGCGTCGTGTGCACGACGTCGCTGACGCCGCCCACCTTCAACGCTTCGACGACTTTGCGCAGGTCGGGCGAGAGATCGTTCACGCTGAGCGGGCCAATCAAGCCGCCGTTCGCCTTCGACGGCGCGTCGGAAACTTCGGCGACGACTTTCTCGAAGCTCTCGCCGCCGACGATGCGCGCGCGAATCGCTTCGGCGCGCGCCTTCGCCGCTTCGTCCTGCGCGACGTTCACGCCGCGCGCGCCGCCGGTGACCGCAACGAGGATCTCGCGCATCGTGATCGAGGGCGGCGTCGTGAACTCGTTCAGGTGGGCGTCGTAGTACGCCCGCGCCTCCTCCTCGGAGACGCCGACCTTGCCGAACACCTCGTTCTGCTCGACGCGCGAGATGATCATCTGCTTCTCGAAATTCCTCCGCAGATCCGCCATCGTCATGTTTTCCTGCTTGAGGGCGGCATTGAACTGGTCGTCGTTCTCGATCTTGTTTTCTTTCTTGATGCTGTCGACCGCCGTTTTGAACTGCTCGTCGCTCAACTTGTAGCCGAGCTCCTTGCCGCGCTGGACGATCAGCATCTCGTCGACCGCGTCCACCATCAGCTGCGGCGTGATCTCGTTGAGCGATTGGCGCAGCTGCGCGTCCGTGGGATTACTCTTCAGATCCACCTGCTGCCCCTTCTGGCGGAGCGCGGCAACCTGGCGCGCTTCCAGATCGGTCTTGGTGAAGATCTCGCCGTTCACTTTGACGAGCACCTGCTCGATGATCTCGGCGCGCAGCGACACGACGGCCACCGAGGCGAGCAACAGGGCGATCGCGGCGGGTCCAGCGAACCGCCCGGCGACGGTGCCAATGATCGTGAGACGCCGGCGTGTGTCATTCAGCATAAGTACCGTAATACCAACATTTTACTTTCGATCGAGCAGCTCGCTCAATAAACCGCCAACCTGCTCGAACACCCCGCCGGGGGCCCGCGGGTCGTCCTTTCCCGGTTTCAGGATCTCGGCCTTGGTGAACCCGGCCGTAACTTCGCCGGCGCGCGCACGGGCGGTCCACCAGCTGGGCGCAACGCTGCCGTACTTGCCGCTTCGCTTCGGATTGGGGAGTGGGGCCTTTTGAGGAGTCGATTCCCGCCGGATCCCCAATCCCGAGTCCCGATTCCCGTCGAGCGTCAGTCGGAGACCGGCAGGCGGCACGAGCGTGAGCTCGCTGCGCTGCCGCACCAGCGCGACGAGCCGGACGGGATCGAGCTTCGCCTGCGGTCTGAACTTTAAGACGACGAGCCGGCCTTCGCGGTCGATCGTGTCGACGCCGAGGCGGTCGGCCATGACGCGGATGCGGCCGTAGTCGGCCAGGTTCAGCACGGAATCGGGCAGCGGACCGTATCGGTCGATCGATTCCTCCAGCACCTGATCGATTTCCTCGTCGCGGCGCGCCGCCGCGATCTTGCGATAGAGCATCAGCCGCTGATTCATGTCGGGCACGTACGACGCGTCGATGCGCAGGTCCACGCGCAGGTTCACCGTCGCGCGGACATCGTCTTCCAGCTCTTCGCCCTTGAGCTCTCGCACCGTCTGCTCGAGCAGCTTCATGTACATCTCGAAGCCGACGGTTTCGATCTGCCCGCTCTGCTCGCCGCCGAGCAGGTTGCCGGCGCCGCGAATCTCGAGGTCGAGCGCGGCGACGCGAAAACCGCTGCCGAGATCGCTGAACTCCTTGATGGCCGCGAGCCGCTTCTTCGCTACGGGCGACAGGTTGTCCTCCGGCGGAATCAGCAGGTACGCGTACGCCGGACGATCGGATCGCCCGACGCGGCCGCGCAACTGATACAACTGCGACAGGCCGTAGCGATCCGCGCGGTTGATGATGATCGTGTTCGCGTTCGGGATGTCGAGGCCGTTCTCGACGATGGTGGTCGCCAGCAGCACGTCGAATTTCTTCGAGACGAAATCGAGCATCGCGCGCTCGAGCGTATCCTCGCCCATCTGGCCGTGTCCCACCACGACGCGCGCTTCCGGGACGAGGCGCTGAATGAGATCGCCGATGGAGAAGATCGATTCGACGCGGTTGTGAACGAAGTAGACCTGCCCGCCACGCTCCACCTCGTGCCGGATCGAACGTCGAATGACCTCCTGATCGAACTTGACGACGTTCGTCTGAATCGACAACCGGTCCTTCGGCGGCGTCTCGATGATCGACATGTCACGGATGCCGACCAGCGACATGTTCAGTGTGCGCGGAATCGGCGTCGCGCTCATGGTGAGCACGTCCACTTTCTTCCGCATCTGCTTGATCTTCTCCTTGTGCGTCACGCCGAAGCGCTGCTCCTCGTCGACGACCAGCAATCCGAGATCGCGGAACTCCACATCCTTCGACAGCAGCCGGTGCGTCCCGACGATGATGTCCACCTTGCCGGCGGCGAGATCGGCGATCGCCTCCTTCTGCTCGGCCTTGTTCCGGAAGCGGCTGACCATCGCGATACGAACGGGGAAGCCGGCGAAGCGCTCCTTCAGCGTCTTCTCGTGCTGGAAGGCGAGCACCGTCGTGGGCGCGAGAAACGCGACCTGCTTGCCGTCCATGACGGCCTTGAAGGCGGCGCGCATGGCGACCTCGGTCTTGCCGTAGCCGACGTCGCCGCACAGCAGGCGATCCATCGGCGTCGGCGACTCCATGTCGCGCTTGATGTCGGCGATCGCGGTCTTCTGATCGACGGTGAGCTCGTACTCGAAGGCGTCCTCGAATTCCTGCTGCCAGTGCGAGTCGGCGCCGAAGGCATGGCCCGGCACCGCTTTGCGCGCGGCGTAGAGCTTGAGCAGCTCCTCCGCCATGTCGCGCATCGCCTTCTTGACTTTGGTTTTCGCACGCTCCCATGACGCGCCGCCAAGACGATCGATCGGCGGCTTCGACGCGCCCGTGTACTTCTGCACGAGGTCCAGCCGCTCGACGGGCACGAACAGCTTGTCTTCGCCCGCGTAGCGCAGCTCGAGGAACTCCTGCACGCTGTCGCCGACGCCGATCTGCTTCAGGCCGACGAACATGCCGATGCCGTGATCGACGTGGACGACGAGATCGCCGATCTTCAGATCGCGCAGGTCGGAGAGGAAAGCTTTGGTGGCCGAGCGGCGGCGCTCGGGCGCGCGGCGATCCTCCTCGAAGACGTCCGACTCGGCGTAGAGCTGCAGACCGGCGTCGGGGAGCCGGAAGCCGCGTGACAGGCGGCCGAACGCGACGAGCACGGCGGCGTACTGCGCGTCCTCGGCGCGCTCGACCGGGACGGCGAGGATCTCGTATTCCTTCAGCAGCTCGATCGTCCGCTCCGCTCGGCCGGCGCTCGCGGCGACAAAAAGAATCGTGTCGCCGTTCTCGCGCAGCCGTCGAATCTCGGCGACCCATTCGGCGACGCGCCCGTGCATTTCGAGTGCAGGCTGGCATCGGACGTGAAGGACACGGGTCTGGGGAGTCGGAATTGGGGATTTGGAATCGGGACTCGGGATTGGGGAGTCGAGTGCATCATCCAGCCCCAAGTGGGAGATCGCGGTTGCCTGTTCGAGCCGCGCATGAACGGCGGCAGGGTCGGCCATGAGCGCGGAGGGCGGTAAGGCATCGCTGGGCGCCGACTCGAAGCTGCGCTCGAGCTGTTCCACGAGCTTCGCGATCTGCGCGTCGATTTCGTCGCGCTCGGACACGATGACGCGCGCGTCGTGCGCGCGCGCGAGGTAATCGAACACCGTCGCGGTGCGGTCCAGATCGGCGGGACCGAGGTCGGACGCCACGCCGGATCCGGAGCGGACATCGCGCGCCAGATCCGGGTCAGCTGCGGTGCGCGTCTTCACACTCGTGGATGTCGGCAACACATCGCGCAGCGGCACGATCGCGAGCTGATCGATCGGCGCAATCGACCGCTGCGTCGCCGGATCGTACGTGCGCAGCGTTTCGATCGTGTCGCCGATGAACTCGAGGCGCACGGGCGGCGCTTCCCCGGTCGCGACGATGTCCACGATGCCACCGCGGACCGCGAATTCACCATGTTCGTCGGCCGGGTCCTCCCGCGTGAAGCCGGCGTCGACGAGCAGCTCGGCGAGATCGGTGGGCGCGATGTCCTGACCCGGCTTCAACTCGATGGCGGAGGCGAGCAGGCGGGCCGGCGAGGTGACGCGCGGCATCAGCGCGGCGGCGGACGCGACAATCACGCGCGCGGTACCGCTGGCCAGCGCGTGGAGCGCCCGCGCGCGCGCCGAGACGACGCCGAAGTGCGGCTGCATCCCGCGATACGGATCGATCTCGTGCGAGGGAAACGGCAGGATCGCGCGGTCGGCGGCGGCGCTCGACAGTCCCTCGAGCGCGGAGATGAAGAACGCGACATCCGCGGCCGCATCCTCGAGATCGCCGTCGGTCGGCACGACGTACAGCACGACGCCGTGGGGCAGCGCGTGCGCGGCTCCGGCGACGAACAGCGCCTTCGCCGCCGGCGTCAGCCCGGAGACTGCGCGCGCCGGTGCGTCCATCCCACTCCGGGAGATGGTCGTTTTCAGCAGCGCTCGGAGATTCAGTGAGGTAGAGGTCGTCACGAGAAAATCGATCCAGCGAGAAATTTCGAGTGTAGCAGAGGAGTGAGGCAAGTCTGCCGCGGCTGGCTGATCAATTCGAACGCGCGGTGACGCGAATGCGGGCGGCGAATTCAGCGCACGCGGCCGCGATGAGCGCGCGAGATCGGCTCGGCCGCCTCACGCTTTGATTTTCCGCAGCAGCGCGGTCGTCGAATAGCCGGCTTCGATCGGCATGCGGACGACGCGTCCCCCGCGCGCCTCGACGATGTCTCGGCCGATGATGGCGTCTTCTGCCCAGTCGGCGCCTTTGACGAGGACGTCCGGCTGAAGCGAATCGATGATCGCGTGCGGGGTGTCTTCGTCGAACACGACGGCCGCATCGACGCACGCGAGCGCTTCCAGAATCTCTGCGCGTTCATCCTCGGGCGTGATCGGCCGCTGCGGCCCCTTGATGGCGCGGACGGAGCGATCGGAATTGATGCCGACGATCAGTGCGTCGCCGAGCCGGCGCGCCTGCTGCAAGTAGCGCACGTGGCCAGGGTGCAGCAGGTCGAAGACGCCGTTGGTGAAGACGAGCGTCTTCCCCTCGGCCCGCAGATCGGCGACGAGGCGGGAAATGGGGACGGGAGTCATTTCTTGTCGCACCTCCCGTCATCGCATCGCACTGTCGAAGTCATTGAGCACCAGTGATTAAGGACCCGCCCAAAAAGGGACAGGTCTGGCCTTCCGGAGCCGGTTTGGCAGTGCCGGAACAATGACTCCCGTCCCCTTATTTGAAGCGCACACCGGGGGAGAAACGCCACGTGTGCTGCGGACGATACAAGCCGACGTCGTGCGTGCGCGATTTGACCCGGAACGTGTACAGCAGCCGATGGTAATCGTATGGATAACCGTCGATCTTGTGGACGGCCACGTCCACCTTGTACGTGCCTTCGACCAGGTCGAGGCGCTCGATCTGAAAAGTCGCTTCCGCATCGCCTTCGATCGCCTGCGGCGTCATCTGCTCCAGATACGTGTTGGTGCCGTAGCAGCACACGCCGTCGGCGTTGAACAGCCCGAACCCGAACACGAAATCCGCGATCGGACGCGTGGCGTGCACCTTCATGCGGATCGCCATCGGCTCGCCGGAATGAAACACGAACGACGTCTGCCCGCTCCCGTCGACGAAGGCCACGTCGGTGATCTCGATCTCGCGCGATCCCCACCGGCCTTCCGTCGCGTGGACCATGTCCGAGGTCGGATCCGCCGGCGCGGGCCCATCGGCCGCGGCGGGCGCGTGCGCCCCCTCCACCGCGCGCGCCGTCGTCACCGCCATCAGCGCGTCCTCACCTTCCTCGACCTTGGTGAGATACGCATCGACCACGCGCTTCGGGTCGCCTTCGGCCTGGTTGGCGCCGCCGTCGAGCCACACCGCTTCGTCGCAGAAGCGCTCGACGAGATTGAGCGAGTGCGTCACGAGCAGAATCGTCTTGTTGCTCCGCTTCAGCTCGGCGAATTTGTCGAGACACTTGTGCGTGAAGCCTTCGTCGCCCACGGCCAGCACCTCGTCGACGAGGAGGACGTCGGGGTCGACATGGATCGCAACGGCGAAACCAAGGCGCATGTACATCCCGGACGAATAGGTCTTCACCGGCGCGTCGATGAAATCGCGCAGCTCCGCGAACTCGACGATCTCGTCGAAGCGATTCTGGATCTCGCGCTTCGAGAGTCCCAGCATGATGCCGTTGATGAAGACGTTCTCGCGCCCGGAGATCTCCGGGTGAAAGCCGGCGCCCAGCTCGATCAGCGCCGAGATGCGTCCCTGTACGGCGACGGTGCCGCTGGTCGGTTTCGTGATGCCGGCGACGAGTTTGAGCGCCGTGCTCTTCCCGGAGCCGTTGCGGCCGATGACGCCGAACGTCGCGCCGGTCGGCACGCGGAACGACACGTCCGTCAGCGCGGGGAACGTTTCGCTCGGCTGCAGATCGCGGAGCAGGCTGCGCTGAAACAGCGCGCTCTTGAGCGTCGAGAACTGCCGTCCGCCGTAGCGGCGGTAGATCTTCGAGACGTGGGAGAGCTCGATCGCGTTCATCGATCGCACCGATCAACGCGGAAACCGCGGTGGAATGTCTTCATACCGCCTCCGCGAACGAATCGCGCAGGCGATCGAACAGCCAGAAGCCGCCGAGGAACAGCAGCACTGATCCGGCGCCGAGCGACAGCAGCCATTTCCAGTGGCCCACCGGGCCATTGTTGAAGAACAGCACCTCTTGATACGACACGACGATGTGCGTGAAGGGGTTCACGTCGAAGAACGTCTTGAACCGCTGGACCTCGGGCTGGAACCACGGGTAGATGATCGGCGTGGCGAAGAACCAGAGCGTCAGCAGATTCGAGAGGATGTCGCGCACGTCGCGAAAGTGCACCGAGAGGGCCGCCACGGTCAGCGCCAGCGCCAGCGTGAACACGAGCTGCACGACGACCACCACGGGAAACCAGAGCAGATTCCACGGATTCGGCAGGTGCTGATAGAGCACGAGAAACAGAATGAGGATCGGCAGCCCGAGGAAGAAGTTCACCATGTTCGCCAGGACGCTGACGATTGGCAGCACTTCCGCCGGAAACAGCACTTTCTTGATCAAGTTGCCGCCGGCAATCAACGACCCGGACGCCTCGAGCAGCGCCGACGAAAACCACGTCCACGGCAGGATGCCGCAGAACATGAAGAGCGTGTACGGCTGCACGCCGGCGATCTTGTTCGGCATGATCGTCGTGAACACGAACGAGTAGATCAGCAGCAGCAGCAGCGGGTTGATGAACGACCAGAAAAAGCCGAGCACCGAGCCTCGATAGCGCGCTTTCAGATCGCGCGCGACCAGGCTCGTAATCAGGCCCCGGTAGCGAAAGAGTTTCGCGAGATTGGCAAACAAGGTGTCACGCCGACCTTATCAGGTCAGCGACGCGCGGTCCACGCGCTACGCCCGCGTGCGCGCGTGCGCGGCGGCCTGCAGCCGGATGAGGGCCTTGAGCATGGCGATTCGCGCCCGCTCGAAATCCATGTCCATCGTCGGCTTGGCCATCCGCTCTTCGGCGCGCTTTTTGGCCGTTTCGGCCCGCGGGAGATCGATCTCCTCCGCCTTCTCGGCAATCTGCGCGAGGATGGTCACGCGATCCGGCTGAACCTCCGCGAATCCGAACGCCACGGACAGGTAGTGCTTCTCGGTCCCCTGCCGGTACCAGAGCACGCCGACCTGCATCGTCGTCAACAGCTGCGTGTGTCCCGGCAGGACACCGAAGTAGCCGTCCGCGCCGGGAATCTGCACCTCGTCGACCTGCTCGTTGACGAGCGATCGATCGGCGGACACGATCTGAAGCTGGAGGTGCTGCGGTATCGTCATATCGTCTTGGGCGGACACGCAGATCCGCCCTACACTTCCGTCGGGGTTGGGGATTCCCGAATCCCGTCCCCTATGCTGCCTTGCGCTTCCGGAACTTCTCGATGACCTCGTCGATCGTGCCTGCCATGTAGAAGTCCTGCTCGGGGATTTCGTCGTGCTTGCCTTCGACGATCTCCTTGAAGCCGCGGATGGTATCGGCGATCGACACGTACTTGCCCTCGAGGCCGGTGAACTGCTGCGCGACGAAGAACGGCTGCGAGAGGAACTTCTGAATCTTGCGCGCGCGCGACACGGCGAGCTTGTCGTCCTCGGAGAGCTCGTCGATGCCGAGAATCGCGATGATGTCCTGCAGATCCTTGTAGCGCTGCAGCACCTGTTTCACCTGACGCGCGACGTTGTAGTGCTCGTCGCCGAGGATGCGCGGATCGAGAATGCGCGAGCTCGACGCCAGCGGATCGACGGCGGGGTAGATGCCCAGCTCCGAAATCGTGCGCGACAGATTCGTCGTCGCATCGAGATGCGCGAACGTGGTCGCCGGCGCCGGATCGGTGTAGTCGTCGGCGGGGACGTAGATTGCCTGCACCGACGTGATCGAGCCATTCTTCGTCGAGGTGATGCGCTCCTGCATCTGGCCCATCTCGCTGAGCAGCGTC